>ENA-ORXM01000884-ORXM01000884.1-marine-metagenome-genome-assembly--contig:-NODE-884-length-46382-cov-12.488219_pt1 | contig 46382 bp, 38 predicted proteins | sample MGYA00237867_ERZ511480 | MGnify/ENA primary metagenome ERZ511480 (study PRJEB26309, sample SAMN06266103) | marine metagenome | isolation source: Algal blade | place: United Kingdom:Sidmouth, United...
TCACAGCAATGTTAAAAAACGCTATTTGAAAGTCGTAAAATGAAACAAGTTGAAAGTTCTGTAAATCTAAAATTCATCGAAGCCATTGTGATGAAAGATGCGCCTGAATGCGAAGTATTTCGCGAGAATTGTATGAAGCTAGCAATACGTTACGCCGAAGAAACTTCTAATGCAGACACAAATCTCGCCACAGATCCGACTCGATTGTGTATCGGGCTATATCGAGATTCAATTGACAAAACGTTTCAAAGATATGGTGTATCAAAGAGTCAGAATGAGATGGAAACCCGAATTGAAGGTGCTGCTATTTCATATTTAACACTGGTCATGGGAAAGAATTACGCGGTTAAAAATAACAGGGCCCTAAAGCAATTAAAACAGGTTGAAAAGGCAACTGAAAAACTGCTGCAAAAGGTTGATGTCATTGGCTTCGAAGAGAAAGGTCTAATTTTAGGAGCATTTACATTTGATGATATGAGGCAAGATATCCTGAAACTTCATCGAGGAGAGGATGATGCGAAATCTGTACAAGAGATGCAAAGTAGAATGACCATGGTTAGATTTGCAAAGTTAGAAAAAGAGCTTCAATATCTAACGCAAATCAGTTCCTCTTTTTCGAATACATATATAGGCCGTGCGCTTCAGTTTGGTGCGTCTGGACCTAAAGAAAACACAGGTCTTAAGGTATGGGTGAAAGAGATGGCCGAAATCTGGAGCTTGGTTTTAGAGAAATCTTTTAACGCACCAACGGATAAAACTTCAGGACGAGAAAAGTTCTTGCTCTTTTGTGAAGACTTGATCGAACCCTTGCATTTCGACCTTTATGGAACTGATGCTATTAGGAACATATTCGAAAAATTGAAGTCAAAAGGGGCTTTGGACTATCTAGGCAAAAAATAGAATAGGTTAGTCTAATGCTTAAAAGGTAAAGTAGAGCCATCAAGAGTCATACAGGAAAAACACAAAGGAGAAACCTTGTATGACTGAGTTAGACCCAAACCAACTTTTGACTGAAACACAAGCTGCTGATCTCATTTGTTATTCGAAACGCGCATTACAAAACTGGCGTGTACGGGGAGGCGGCCCAAAATACGTAAAAGTATCCTCTCGCTCTATACGTTACCAGCGATCTGACGTGATGGAGTGGATTGAGAACCGCAAACGCCAAAATACGGCGCAAACTTTCCAATAAAACCACTTTTGCCCTGTAGGAGCTAACCGCGCCTGTAGGGACTTTGAGGGCACAAGCCCGAAAACGCCCAGAGGGCGGCGTCAGCCGTTCTCTGGGCTTCTTTAAAGGGGCACGCAGTGCCCTCAAACCAAAGCGGTTATCCGCGCGCGGTAGCGCGCTCATAAATCACATAGCATAGCCAATCGTCACTTAAGAGGGGGATTCTCGTAACACCCCCCTCTAGCCTGACATGGCGTAATTGAGAGTAGTAGAATGGAAATTATATATTCAGGATTTGATACCATCGTTTTCGCCGTTCAGGGCGCACTGAGCGCACAGGCGATTGAACGAATGGAACACGTGAAAGACAGTGCAGAGAAAGATCAAGTAGACGTGCAGTACCCGTTAGAGGGTTCAAATAAAGGGGCCTTGTTAAGTCCTAATGGTCGTAAAGGAGGCTATGCTTTCATAATCAGTACAGGCCCAACTGGGCAAAACATAGCCATTAAGAACAATCTTGCTCGTTCAGAGTGGAATGCTCACGTGAAGTTACGGTCTTTGGGGCTTGCGACCCTTGGCTGGGAGGAGGCTGTAGAAGACGCGTTATCTACGTTGAAGGCTTTAGAGTTTCACGTAACGGGTATCAGCTTAAACCGTGTCGATTATTGTATGGACTTTTTAAATACGCCTATCACGCTCGATCCACGTGATTTTGTTGCCCATTCACGTGTAAAGAAGACGGCTCACTGCGAAGAACTAGCTGATGAAGACGGGCAAGCATCCACGTGCAACACGTCCAAAAACCGCTCTAAAGAAGTAACCGCAATAATGCGAAGCGAGGTCTTTGAGGGTATTACCATTGGAAAAATGCCGGGCAGACAAGTAATCGTTTACGATAAGCGACGGGAAGTCATAGATAAACGTAGTTTTATGTGGTTCAAGATCTGGGGCATTGATCGATTGGACGTGACGCAACACGTTCACCGCATAGAACTGCGAGCGGGTAAGGACGAGCTCATGAAATATGACATACGTGCTTTTGATGACTTCAAAACCAAAATAGGGGATGTTTTTGTCAAAGCAACGGAAAGCGTACGTATGATAGATCCGCAATCAACCGACACAAATATTTCAAGAAAAGCCGTCCATCCCACGTGGAAACACGTGCAAGAACACGTCAAAACCCAGCTTTTCGAATACGTATCGAACTGTACACCGTCTGACGTATTGCACGTTATTAGAGAAACAAAGACAAGTGAATACTGGGCGCAAATACGAGGAAATATTGCAGGCTATGCCGTGTGCAGGGACGTGAAATTTGAAGATATTGCACGTGTTATTCCCGACTTAATACGTGCGGAATTGGAATTAGCAACAAATAATCCCGACCATCCATTCCGCAAAAGCTACGTGAAAGCACGTGATAGGCTTAAGTTTATTTAGGGTGGTATCGTATATAAACGGTATAAAAGGCTTTAGGAAATCGTACATTTTACGTGAACGCTTAAATAATCACTCTTAGATTCACAAATATTAGATAATTGAATCAAAAAGGGCGAACCCTTGGGTTCGCCCTGCATTTTGTGAACTTTCGTTCTTGTTAACGGAAAGCTCAACTTTTCCAGAGTGCTAAATGCAATTTTTACTTAGCAGAGATGCACACGATTGTCTAGCACTCTGGAAAAGTCGAGCCAACCGCAATTACTATACAGCGTCACATTTTTCTAAGTTATCATAATGCGTGTATAGTAGGAAACATTTTATTTGCGCAACTGAAAATTTAATGTACTGATAAGCTTAGGATAGTGCGAATCTGGGGATTGGAGTCCAAATCCAGTCCTAAGCAGTCTGTATTCAAGCATTGCAGTGCATTTATACTTACTGTTTCTCTTATCATCTGACAAGGGCAGGTATTCGCTTTGGCAGCGTGGAGATCGGGTTCCAAACCGATTAAAGCTCTGTCCTATCCTGCTTAATTTATGTGGGAAGAACTAATGAAGTATAGAATAGGCATAGATGTTGGTACAAATTCGCTTGGCTGGGCCGTGCTTGAACTCGACGATAATAACAGCCCCAAATCTGTGGATGACTTGGGCGCACGAATATTCTCTGACGGGCGTCATCCTAAAACAGGGGCGTCCAATGCGGAGGAAAGGCGCGGGCCGCGCGGTATGCGGCGCAATCGAGATCGGGGTTTGCAACGCAAGCGTGGACTATTGCGAGAACTTACTGAATTCGGCCTCATGCCCACAGATGAGGCGGAGCGCAAAGATTTAGAAAAACTGGATCCTTGGGTGTTGCGCGCGCGGGCGATGCAAGAGGTTTTACCTGTGCATCATGTTGGACGCGCATTATTTCACCTTAACCAGCGTCGAGGTTTTAAATCAAACCGCAAAACGGACAAGGTAGAAGACACGGGCAAGGTGTACGACGCGATTACGAAAATAAAAGACGCCTTGCATGAGGCGGGTGTTTCAACTTTGGGGGAATTATTTGGAAAGCCGCGCTTAGACGTCATTGCGTTTAATAAAACGGCTCCAAAAGGCGCAGGAAAACCTCTTCCGCAAGCGCGTGTCCGTATGCGCGGCGAAGGGGCAAAAATGGCCTATGATTATTACCCGACACGGGCGTTGATCTTAGATGAATTTGATAAAATTTGGGAACACCAAGCGTCGCATCATCCCGAATTGACCGACGCAGCTAAGGGTGTTTTACGATACCGCATCGAATATCAGCGCCCGCTTAAACCGCAACCCGTTGGTAAATGCACCCTTATCGAAACAGAAGAACGCGCGCCCAAAGCCCTACCTAGTGCACAACATTTTCGAATTTACAGCGAGGTCAATAATCTGACGGTTGGACAAACCGGACAAAAATCAAGAGTCCTGACTCAAGAGGAGCGTGATATTGTCTCTAAGAAGCTTTTAAGACCTACCAATAAAACAGCTAAAAAGACATTTGATCAAATCAGAAAATTACTAGGCTTACCAAATTCTATGCGGTTCAACCTTGAAAGCGTAAAACGAAAAGATTTGGTTGGGGACGAAACGGCGGCAACTTTGAAAGACAGTTGGGGGGCGTCTTGGTATGATTTGACCGTGGCAGAGCAGGATACTGTCATTGAACACCTACTGACCGTTGAAGACCCTAAATCGATGTTAGATTGGCTGATAAGAACATATGATTTTGATTCAAATACCGCGCAAGTCATTTCAAATGCGCGACTGAAAGACGCCCATGGGCATTTGTCTAAACTGGCAATCTCTCAAATACTCCCGCACCTAAAGACGGGCCTGACCTATGATAAGGCCGTGTCTGCGGCAGGATTAGGTCGACATAGTCAACGTGGAGACGGTGTCGTTTATGATGAAAAACTACCTTATTACGGCGAAGTTCTTTCCGGTCATGTTGCCTTTGCAAAGCCAGCGCCTGATAACGGGCCTGACACACGCAATATCGAAGCAAAATTTGGAAAAATTGCCAACCCAAGCGTTCATGTTGCCCTGAACGAGATTGGAAAACTCATTAATGATTTGATGTCTCGATATGGCCAACCGCCAGAGCAAGTGGTCATGGAAATGGCACGGGACTTACCGCTCTCGGCGCGCGGCAAGCGGGAGTTGGAATCACGACAAGCGGCCAATCAAAAAGATAATGAAGCCCGCCGCGAGATTTTGAATAAGCACGGCGCGTCAGACACATATGAGAACCGTCTGCGTTTGCGACTATTTGAAGAACTACCCGCGCTAGAGAAGCAATGTATTTATTCCGGCGAGGCGCTGTCTCTCGCGTCTTTATTCTCGGACGCTTTTGAGATTGATCATATCCTGCCTTACTCACGCACATTGGATGATGGGTTTGGTAATAAAATCCTCTGCACGCGCAAAGCCAATCGGGAAAAGGGGAATAAAAGCCCATTTGAAGCGTATGGGGATAGCTCTGACTGGGGCGCTCTGTCGATTCGAGCGGACGCTTTGCCGCCCAATAAAAAATGGCGGTTTGGGCCAGAGGCTATGGAGAGATATGAGAATGAAGAGCGCGATTTTCTCGCGCGTCAACTCACAGATACTCAATATATTGCCCGTTTAGCCAAACGCTATGTAGAAGCCATTTATGGCGGGCAAGGTCTAAAAGATCAGGAAAACCGAGTCTGGGTGACACCTGGGCGATTGACATCTGATCTACGCCATTATGCAGGCCTAAATACAGTCCTGCCGGGACATAACTCAAGTTTTAAGGAGCGCACTGATCATCGTCATCATGCCGTTGATGCGGTTGTAATCGCATTTACAGACCGCAGTATGGTCAAACGCGCCGCAGATCAGGCCAAACGGGAGGATATGTATGGTCATTCAGACATGATGAAAATTATGGCAGAGCCTTTGCAAAAACATCGCGGGGATATCGAAGAAAGACTTAAGTCTGTTGTCATATCGCATAAACCAGATCACGGTTATCAAGCCGCCATGCATAACGACACCGCTTATGGTGTTACGGGTGAACGGGATGATAAGAAGCAGATGAAATTGGTGACCCGGAAACCGATTGACAGTTTTGAGAAAGCCAAACAATTAGAAGATATACGCGATTATCAAACACGGATTAAATTATTGGAAGCCGTGCAAGGCTTAACCGGAAAAGAGTTCAAAGACGCGCTTAAAGTGTGCGCGGATAACATGACCCCGCCTGTACGCCGCGTTCGTGTTCTTGTACCCATGAAGGACAGTTCCTTCGTCACCATCGGCCACGGGGGCAATCCAATTGCCAAAGCCTATAAGGGGGACGGAAATTATTGTTATGACATTTGGAGCGAGATTAAAAAGGATAAACCCGTTTGGACGGGTCAAGTTGTAACGACATTCCAAGCCTATCAACGCGCGCAAGTTGATAAAAACTGGTGGCGCAAACCCTTGGGTCAGGACGGTCAGAAAATGGTTATGCGGCTCCGCGCTGGAGATATGTTAGAACTCGATCATAATGATACCCGTATGATTGTAAAAGTTTGTAAAATCAGCCCTGGCGTTATCGCAATGGCTGAGCATTTCGAGAGTAATGTAGATGCGAGAACACGTTCGGGATATAAAGGCGATAAACCGCTAAAATATATATTCAAAGCGCCTTCATCCTTACAAAAATCAAAGGCCGTGTTAATTTCCGTTAGCCCGTCTGGAAAGGTCAGACGAAAGAAAATGCGCTAAAGGCACAAAGTTTGCATCTTTTTTTGAGAGGTGTAAAATGAAGAACCGAATTGTAGAAATTGCAACAGACGGCGTCCATATTAGTGCGTCACGCGGTTTCATCGTTCTTAATAAAGACCAAGAAAAACTGGGTCAGATCGCCATTGACGATATGGCGGCCCTTATCATACGCGGCTATGGGTCGACCTTATCGGTCAATATTTGCGCGCGCCTATCGTCTGCGAATATCCCGATCATCATATGCGGCTCTAATCAATCGCCCTCTAGCGTTTTATGGCCACTTTCGGGGCATCACGCGCAAGGGCGTATCATGCAGGGGCAAAGCGAATTGACCCGCCCGCAGAAAAAGCGCCTCTGGCAATCCCTGATCCGTGCCAAAATTACAGCTCAGGCCGAGGCGCTTATCCTTACGGGTGAGACGGCTAATGATATTAAGGCGATGGTGAAGCGCGTAAAGTCAGGGGATTCTGATAATCTTGAAGCGCAAGCCGCCCGACGCTATTGGTCGCGCTTAATGGGAGAGGGATTTCGCCGTGACCGTGCGGAGTCGGGTGAAAACGCAGCCCTGAATTACGGCTATACAATTTTGCGCGCTGCCACGGCTCGTGCCATCATCGCGGCGGGTCTACATCCGTCATTGTCTATTCATCATGAAAGCAGAGGTGACGCGCTTCGTCTGGCCGATGATATGATGGAACCATTTCGGCCTTGGGTCGATTTAACGGTCTGGCAAAACAAAGATAAGCTAGAGGCAGGAACATTATCCCCCACGCTGAAAGCGTCTTTGGTGGATATGCTCTCATTAGATTTACAAACGTCGTGGGGCGCGAGCCCGCTTCAACTGTGCCTTGAGCGTATGGCGCAATCTTTTGCGGCAATGATAATGGGCGAACGGGCAAAACTCGATCTGCCAGGGCCGCCCGTTCTTGCGCTTGCCCGTCAGACAGTAACGCTATGAGTAATAAAATAGGGATTTCACACTTTTCAGGGTATCAATTTATGTGGGTTATGGTTTTATTTGATTTGCCAACAACAACGCCTGATGAGCGGCGGGCCTATACTGATTTTCGATTTTTTTTACTAGATCAAGGGTTCGAAATGGCGCAATATTCAGTTTATGTACGCCACACCTCAGGAATAGAAGCGATTCGAGCAATTATTCGCAAGGTTGAAACCGCTGTGCCCGCAGAGGGGAAAGTCGATATTTTACAATTCACTGATAAACAATACGAAAATATTGTGTGTTTTAGAGGAAGGCGACGAAGTGATTCGCCCAAAAACCCTACTCAACTCGCTATGTTTTAAAGATTTAAAGCCCGTTTTTAGACTGAAAAATCCAAAAATAGGCTTTAATTTCAATGCCTTAGAAAGGGGTCTGGTTTAGCACTCTGGAAAAGCCAAGCCAACCGCAACTTAAATACTTTACGCGCGATTCGCTGTGACGGTTTAGCACTCTGGAAAAGCCAAGCCAACCGCAACGAAGCCAGAGAACTCCTCAACAAGATGCCAGGTTTAGCACTCTGGAAAAGCCAAGCCAACCGCAACACGGCACTTTCGGCAGCGGTGTCTACGTCTGGTTTAGCACTCTGGAAAAGCCAAGCCAACCGCAACTATCACTTTCTCTGGTGGCGCTTCATCTAGGTTTAGCACTCTGGAAAAGCCAAGCCAACCGCAACACAAGATTGTCCTCATTAACGAGTACATCGGTTTAGCACTCTGGAAAAGCCAAGCCAACCGCAACAACAGCAAGTGCGAAATCTTCCCATTGGTCGGTTTAGCACTCTGGAAAAGCCAAGCCAACCGCAACTTGTTATCGATATTCACTTGATAGCCCAGAGGTTTAGCACTCTGGAAAAGCCAAGCCAACCGCAACATAGAATACACGATAGACAGCGCGAGACAAGGTTTAGCACTCTGGAAAAGCCAAGCCAACCGCAACAACCAAGGCAAACTAATATCGCTGTTATCGGTTTAGCACTCTGGAAAAGCCAAGCCAACCGCAACGTCTTACCAAGGAAATTAGCCTTACAAAACGGTTTAGCACTCTGGAAAAGCCAAGCCAACCGCAACTAATTTCCTCTGTTTCACACGGTTTTGTTTGGTTTAGCACTCTGGAAAAGCCAAGCCAACCGCAACTGCACTTAACTGTGTAGGGCTTTTTTGTGCGGTTTAGCACTCTGGAAAAGCCAAGCCAACCGCAACATGCGTAACAGGTCATAGCGCTCTCCAACCGGTTTAGCACTCTGGAAAAGCCAAGCCAACCGCAACCCTCATTGAAGGCCAAAGTCTCCGAAAACAGGTTTAGCACTCTGGAAAAGCCAAGCCAACCGCAACAGAAGGGCCAAGTTCAGTCTGATATTGATAGGTTTAGCACTCTGGAAAAGCCAAGCCAACCGCAACAGCTTGGCTTTGCGTCTATTCAAGGCTGTGGTTTAGCACTCTGGAAAAGCCAAGCCAACCGCAACAACGCACAAAAGGAGCCTGAAACAGGCTCTGGTTTAGCACTCTGGAAAAGCCAAGCCAACCGCAACCAAGCTCCCATTCTGGGTTGTTGTGATACGGTTTAGCACTCTGGAAAAGCCAAGCCAACCGCAACTGTCAAATACAAAGGGGGAGATGCCGCAATGGTTTAGCACTCTGGAAAAGCCAAGCCAACCGCAACGGAACTCTTTACAAAGTTCAATGATCGGTAGGTTTAGCACTCTGGAAAAGCCAAGCCAACCGCAACCCCCCTGCTGTCATGTAGATGTAAGTTTCTGGTTTAGCACTCTGGAAAAGCCAAGCCAACCGCAACGTCAAACACTCGTCTTGAAAATAAGCTTCGGTTTAGCACTCTGGAAAAGCCAAGCCAACCGCAACCGTTTGGATATTCTCTTGATGGTGGAGTTAGGTTTAGCACTCTGGAAAAGCCAAGCCAACCGCAACCATTTATTCGGGCGCAAGACTTCCAGAGGAGGTTTAGCACTCTGGAAAAGCCAAGCCAACCGCAACCAATTTGGCAAGAGCCTCACTCTATTCCAAGGTTTAGCACTCTGGAAAAGCCAAGCCAACCGCAACTGAGTGCGGTAAGCCTCCTGTATGGTTCTTGGTTTAGCACTCTGGAAAAGCCAACCGCAACTACAACGCTGTGCAAGGCGTGAAATACCTTGGTTTAGCACTCTGGAAAAGCCAAGCCAATTATCGTCGCCAAATTTGCTCTGCGATATTTTACATGCCGTTAGTCCATACAGGTAAAAGTCTATCTATGTTAAAACACCAGAAACTTATCCACAACTGAATATTTGGAGTTAAATGTGTTTCCAAATTGCTTCCAAATCGAAAATGAGCAAATTTCGATAAATACGAAAATCGCTTAAGTTATTGATATAATTAAAGAAAATGGTGCCCCCACACGGACTCGAACCGCGGACCCCCTGATTACAAATCAGGTGCTCTACCAGCTGAGCTATAGGGGCACTGGTAATTGCATAAGCAGCGCGGGATTTAGCGCCTCTTGTGCGGTCTGGCAAGGGTAAAATGCCTGACACGGAAATAAATCTGCATCAGGCAATTTAAAGCGTCTTATATGCTTCGGTTTTGGCTTGGTTTATGCCTGATTGGTCTGACGATTATGCGTCAATGGCATCTTTTCCGCGAAAGAGCGCGTAAATTGCGGCGCAAGTCATATATCCGATAAACAAATGCCCGAAATCAATTAAAAACCCAGTGAGGCTGAGGCCTTGGTAAATGCTTGTATAGGCCAGAACTGGCCCAACCAGTGTTATTAAAACCCAGAATGTTGTTTCCAGGCACGCTTTCATGCGCTTTGCTCCGTTTTTGTGAATGACCATTAGAACACCAATGGCTTGAGCCGCGGTGATCAAGAGCGCCCAGAATAACCATATTGGAATGCCCATTTGGGTTATATGCGCTTGGGCTTGTTCTTGTGTCATGCCTGCCGCGTTTAACCATTGGGCTTCAAATAGAGGGCCGTACCAGACGGCGCCAATAGCAAAGAAAACAAGGGTTGCGATCAAGACGGCTATAAGACTTGTGTTAAATAATTTTGGCATAATGCCTCTCCCCTTTATAAATGGCCGTTAGTGGCTCTGGTAAAAGTTTAGCGGTTTTTTGCGATTGTGTACATCAACCGAAAGTTTTCCAGCGCGAGGCCCGCAAAAGCCACTTGAAAGCGAGCGGCGGCACGTTAGAACGAAGCCTCGCATGAAGGACTGCATATTATGGCGCGTATTCTGATTACATCGGCATTGCCTTATATTAATGGCGTAAAGCATTTGGGGAATTTGGCAGGGTCCATGTTGCCTGCGGATGTTTATGCGCGGGCCATGCGCCTGATGGGGCATGAGGTTTTATATATTTGCGCGACTGACGAACACGGCACACCCGCAGAGCTGGCGGCGCAAGCGGCAGGTGTTGAGGTGGCGCAATATTGCGAGACTATGCACACGGCGCAGCGCGAAGCGGGGGCGGACTTTAAACTGAGTTATGATTATTTCGGTAGGTCTTCAAGCGCGTCTAATCACGCCCTGACTCAGCAATTTGCCAATGTGCTCGAAGCGCAAGGTTTGATTGAGGAACGTGTTTCGCAACAAGTTTATTCTAATGCGGATGGGCGTTTCCTGCCAGACCGTTATGTCGAGGGCACGTGCCCGAATTGCGAGTTCGAGGCGGCGCGAGGTGACCAGTGTGATAATTGCGGAAAATTACTCGACCCTGTGGATTTGATAAATCCGTATTCAGCCGTATCGGGATCAAAAGACGTCGAAATTCGCGACACAAACCATTTATATTTGAAACAATCGGATATGTCAGACCGCCTGCGAGCATGGGTCAACGCCTCTGAGGGGTGGCCGCCACTTGCAACGTCGATTGCGTTGAAATGGTTGGACGAAGGTCTGCGCGACCGTTCTATTACGCGCGACCTTAAATGGGGTATTCCTGTTACCAATGCAGACGGCACTGTGCGCGACGGATTTGAAGGCAAGGTGTTCTATGTGTGGTATGATGCACCGATTGCGTATATCTCGGCGACTCAAGACTGGGCAGAGGAAACTGGCGGTGATTGGGCGTCGTGGTGGCGCAAAGACCAAGGCGCGGACGATGTTCAATATGTGCAATTCATGGGCAAAGATAATGTCGCCTTTCACACGCTGTCATTCCCGACAACGATCATGGGAAGTCACCAGCCGTGGAAGTTGGTCGATCAAGTAAAGGCCTTTAACTGGGTCACTTGGTATGGCGGAAAATTCTCGACATCCAATAATCGCGGCGTCTTTATGGATCAGGCGATCTCAATCGCGCCGAGCGATCATTGGCGCTGGCATCTTATGGCCAATGCCCCCGAAGGCTCAGACGCGGCGTTTACGTGGGAAGAGTTCCAGAATAGTGTCAATTCTGATCTTGCGAATGTGCTTGGGAATTTCATCAATCGTATTACGAAATATTGTGTCTCGAAATTTGACGGCCAAGTGCCGGAAGTCACAGACGCGGCAGAGCGCGGCGAAGCGGAAGCCGATCTCCTTACGGAACTTCAGACACGCTTGCCGCAAATGATAGAATATTATGAGGCGAGAGAGTTCCGCAAAGCCTTGTCCGAGACGCGGGCGATCTGGGCGTGTGGGAATGAGTATTTGACCAAGGCTGCGCCGTGGACACATTATAAGACGAATGTCGATCAGGCGGCGCTTGGTGTGTCAGTAGGCCTTAATTTATGTGCGCTTTTTGGTATTATCGCACAGCCCGTCATCCCTGATGCTGCGGATAAAATATTAGACGCGCTGGGTATTCCAAAAGATAAGCGTAGTCTGAAATTCGGAGATGTCAGCGCGATCCTAGAGGCTCTGCCTGTTGGTTTAGAGATTTCCGCCCCAGACGTGCTGTTCCCCAAGATTGAGGATACAGACATAGCAGACTGGGTTGAAAGATTTGGCGGCGGCGAAGCCGCGTAGAGCCTAGATTTTAAGAGCCTAGACTTTAAGAGCCTAGACTTTAAAAGTTTAGGCTTTTTTCGCTGCTTCGTTTCCAGATTTAACGCCTTGAAGTATAAGTTCTTCGGCTTTTTCGCGCGATTCCCAGCCTATGATTTTGACCCATTTATTTGGCTCAAGGTCTTTGTAATGGGCAAAGAAATGCGGGATGCGGTCTTGCAGGACTTGTGGCAAATCCGTGTACTCTTTGATTTGGTCATAATATTTTGTCAGGGCAGGATGCGGCACAGCTACGATTTTTTCGTCAATACCCGCTTCGTCTTCCATCATTAAGACACCGACGGGACGGCACCGGATAACGGCCCCTGGAACCAGGGCGCGTTGCCCTACAACCAAGACATCTGTTGGGTCGCCGTCATCAGAAAGCGTGTGCGGAATAAAGCCGTAATTACATGGATAGCGCATTGAGGTGTAGAGGAAACGGTCGACAAACATTGCGCCTGAGGCTTTGTCCATTTCGTACTTAATCGGTTCGCCGCCAAGGGGAACTTCGATAATGACATTGATGTCCTGCGGGGCGTCTTTACCAATTGAAATTTTGGACATGTCCATGATCGCGTCTCGCTTATAAAGTGCAAAAATATTCACGCGCCTGATAACCTCTCACGCGCGATATGCAAGATGAAATAGCCGCGACAGATTGATATTGGGTTACAAATTTTAGAGCTATTTATATAAGTGGAATCAGAAATTGGATTTTATTCGCCCATTTTCTAAGGGTTGAATGTATTGGGTGTGTCTCCAACGAAATATAAAAGGCTTTATGTCGTGCTAAGGACGGCCCATATCCCCGATAGGATCATAACCATCCCGATGAGGATATTAAACATCCGCGCCGCGCGCTCGCTTCTCAGCCAGACCCTAATTTTCTCCGCGCCGTAAGCATAAACCGCAAGGCCAACGATTTCAGTGATTGTGACTGTCACAAACATTATCAAAAGCTGCGGCGGCAGGGGCGCGGAGGTGTTGAAGTAGGCAGGAAGTAAAAGGCCAAAAAATACGAGCGGCATGGGGCTTGAGAGTTGCAGGGCGACGCCCCTCGAATAAAGCATGCGACGCGGCGGCGCGTCAGAGGCTTTGGCGTTCGCGGCGGGAAGGGGGCCAAATATCGTTTTCACCGCCAGATATATAATGACGCACAGTCCAAAAACTTTGAGTCCCAAAAACGCTTTGGGAAACGTGGTCGCAAGTGCCGCCGCCCCGCTCGCCGCGAGCAGGAGCCAGACGACGTTCGCGCTCGCAATTCCAAATGCCGCAATCATGGCAGGCTTGAACCCATACCGAAACGACGACGCTAAAACGAGCATCACCGCAGGCCCGGGCGTCAGGCCACCAATACCAAACAAAGCGACAAGCGCGAACCAGACTTCTAGGGACATAGTGTGCAGCGGGGTGAGTATAAGTAAGCTAAATCCATTTAGCTTACTTGGCGAATTTATGACTTAAGGCAAATGGATTTCGCTTAGTTTGCGCAAAATAAAAGTTAAGCAAAGTTGAGTTTGCTTAACTTTATAATTAAATTTTGGCATGCATCCCAACGTATTGGAGGCGCATGATATGATATGAGTCTCGTTATGAACTAGCTATTTTTCCCAGCCTTACGATCCCGTGCCGATAATAATCGCAGTCGCAACGCATTGATTTTAATGAACCCGCCTGCATCGGCTTGGTCATAGACATCGTCTTCTTCAAACGTGACGTGTTCTTGGGAATAGAGCGAGTAGGGCGATTGACGTCCGACGATTGTGACGGAGCCTTTATAGAGTTTCAGGCGCACTGTGCCTGTCACAAGTTCTTGGGATTTGTCGATAGCCGCTTGCAACATTTCGCGCTCTGGTGAGAACCAAAAACCATTATAAACCAGTTCGGCATATTTCGGCATCAGCTCGTCTTTGAGGTGCATCGCGCCTTTATCCATTGTGATTTGTTCAATACCACGGTGGGCCATAAGCAGGATTGTGCCGCCCGGCGTTTCGTAAATGCCGCGAGATTTCATGCCGACAAAACGATTTTCCAAAAGGTCGAGACGGCCAATACCGTTTTCGCCGCCAAGCTCATTGAGCTTGGTGAGGAGTGTGGCAGGTGAGAGGGTCTCACCGTCAATTGACACCGCGTCGCCACGCTCAAACGCGACTTCGATATAGGTCGCTTTGTCCGGCGCGTCTTCGGGCGCGACTGTGCGTTGGTAAACAAATTCAGGCGCTTCTTCGTTCGGGTCTTCGAGCGCTTTGCCTTCTGATGAGGTGTGGAGCAAGTTGGCGTCGACAGAGAACGGCGCTTCGCCGCGTTTATCTGTGGCAATTTCAATGCCGTGCTTTTCCGCATATTCAATCAATTTCGTGCGAGAGTTCAAATCCCATTCCCGCCAAGGCGCAATGACTTTAATATCTGGGTCGAGCGCATAGTAGCCCAACTCGAAACGCACTTGATCATTGCCCTTACCCGTTGCGCCGTGACAGACAGCGTAAGCCCCGACTTGGTGGGCGATCTCAATCTGGCGCTTGGAAATTAGGGGACGCGCGATTGATGTACCAAGCAGGTAGAGCCCTTCGTAAAGGGCATTGGCGCGAAACATAGGATAGACAAAGTCGCGAACAAATTCTTCGCGCAAATCGTCAATGAAGATTTCTTTGACGCCTTGAGCTTCGGCTTTGCGGCGTGCAGGCTCTAATTCTTCGCCTTGACCTAGGTCGGCTGTAAAGGTGACAACTTCATAGCCTTTTTCTTCTTGGAGCCACTTTAAAATGATCGATGTGTCCAGTCCGCCTGAATAAGCTAAGACGACTTTTTTGCGTTCACTCATGAATTGTCTCCGATATACGGTCATTTATTAAGGATTTTGTAGTCTTATAGAGGCCGATATAGCGCAAAACCGTTTACAAAAGCTAGTCTCTTGGCTTATCTGATGCGAAATATCTGTGGGACATGAGTTTGGGGTTATTCTGATTATGATATTGAAGTCTCGGTTCAACGTTTTTGTTCTTATAACCTTTGCAATGTGTCTTGGTTTTGCGGGCCTGTCTGGTGCGCAAACGACCACAGACGACCCAGCCGTAAATTCTGCATCCGCAGCCCAGACACTCGCACCTGCAAATGTGGACGAGGTAAAACCCTCTGAGACTGTATCTCCTGAAATTAAGACTGAGGACGGTCTGACACTTCCCGTCAGTTTAATTGATAAAGAGATCCGCGAAAAATTTGACGCGCTGAAAGCGGCCGAGCGAGAATTTTTAGAAGCCAGTCGCGACAAGTTAAAAGAAGTGCAGGCCACGGACGACGTGCCTGTTCAATCAAAATCGAAAAGTCTAATTCCATCAAACCTAGATGATTTGAAGAGACTGTTAGAAAAAATCTTTAAACAGCTTTTAGCTTGGCTCACCAGCGTCCCATTTTTGGCGCAAGTCGGCGCTGTGGTGGGTGGATTTATTTTAGCTCCAATCCTATCGGCATTTATTCGCCGTGTTATCCCGCTCTTTAAAAATGCGCCGAAAGAGGGCGCTAAATATGCGGGTGCCCGTAACTATATTTACCAAGGTCGGAACCTTGTTCGGGCGGGTAGCCTTGTTGCCGTTCTTGCCTTGTTTGCACTTTTGTTAAATGCAGTGCCGTCGCTTGGGCAGGTTTGGCTTGTAAAGCTTGCGCAAGGTTTGGCCGTTGTGTTCTTGCTTTATAAGGCGATTAAACAATTTATCCCGAACCCGCTTTTTGAAAAAGTTGCATTATGGACGACGATCCCTGTTGGCCTGATGATGGTCTTTGGGCTTTTTGATAATTTCCAAAACCTCTTAAACGGTACCGAGTTGATGCGGATGGGCGGCGAGCCAATTACGCTTATGACCGTTTTGTTACTTGTTATATTTGGCTCCTTGTTTGCCAAGATCGGGAAGATGATCAATGCGAGAGGCCAATCAGCCATTCGTGAGCAAGATACATTAGAAGGTCCAACGCGCGAAGTTGTAGCCAAGATATTCCAAATCCTACTTTTTATTATCACATTTGTTTTTGTATTGGGCGCCGCTAAAGTCCCGCTCTCGGGTCTTGTGGTTATCTTCTCAGCCCTGTCTTTGGGTATTGGTCTTGGCCTGCAACCGATTGCGGCGAACTTCGTCTCAGGTTTGATAATCCTGTTTGACCGCTCTGTTAAAGTTGGGGATTTTGTGAAGCTTCCAGATGGCCGCGAAGGCCTTGTGGACGCGATCAATATGCGCTCGACCATTGTCGAAACCTATGACGGGAAAGACGTCATGGTGCCCAATACCAAGTTCACAGAAGATGTTTATGAGAACTGGACACACAAAGATCCGCGCCAACGTTACGAGGTCTATTTTTCAGTCAGCTATGATACAGATGTCGATCAACTCGAAGCGATTTTAATGCCCGAAGTCCTTAAGCATCATCAAGTGCTGACCGATCCTGAAATGCCGGACCTAGAGCTGCGAGAATTTGGGGAATACGGTATAAAGTTCGCGATCGAGTTTTGGTGTGACGGCGTTGATGACGGCGAAAATAAGTTCACATCTGATCTGAATTTCATCGTTTGGCGCACGCTTAAAAAGCACGGTATTTCCATGCCATTACCCCAACGCGAAGTTAGAATGTTACCCGAGCGGGCCAAAGCCCGACCTGCACAAACTAAAGGAAAACCTAAAGCCTAACGGCTTTGGGGCTAGTCTCGTTTTTTAGATTGAAATTTTAGGCTAGGGTTTTCATAAGAGTTTACCAACTCCCGCCGCCGCCGCCTCCGCCGCCGCCGCCAGAAAATCCGCCGCCTGATGACCCCGATGAGGATGAGCTTTGCGGCATGGACGCCGAAACTCCGCTTGAGAGATTGGAGACAAGCGACGAATTAAAGTCGCTTAGGTTCCCAAGATTACCCGTGTGCAGCGTCGCAAATCCGGGATTATAGGCTTTCGCTTCTTCGGGAAGGATATGCTCAAAATGCTGTGTCCAAGGCTCTTCAACACCCAAAGCAATCGCGTAGGGCAAGAAGCGCTCATAACGTTTTGTGGTCATGAAGGGGAGCTTGTCATCGCCAACTTCGACGGCATTGAGCTGTAATTTTTCGGCTGTTTCCAGATAGAGTTTAAAGCCTTCAATTTCTGTTCTGACCTTTTGTCCTTTTTTAGTCGGCGCGGGCATCAAATAGAACATGACACAATTCATCAAAACTAATGCCAGTAGGAAAAGAAAATAATTTGGCTTTAGAGGCCCAAATTGTGCGAGCGCAAGAATGATCCCGAAAATGGTCATAACAAAGCCCAATATGATATAGCCTGCATTTCCTTTGTGATATGTTTTGCCGTATTCCTTTGAAACTGTATCGCGAAAAGAAGTGTAGGCCTTTGTGAATTTTGTGTCGGATTTTTTTCCGAGATTTACCGTTTTACGGTTTTTGAAAATGTCTGCCAGAAACTGAATTTCCGTCGCTGTTGCGTCGCCGTAATTGTGCGTCACTTGCCCATCTTCTAATGGCGTGCGCGTAATTTCTGTCACTTTTTTCTTGGTCGACGTCATATCTATAACGCCTTTGACCCCCATATTCATCAAGGTCGCAATCAAGGCTTTATGGCTTTTAAAGCCTCGGAAATAGACATGGCTGACAGCGGCAGGGCTGTAACCTTTGGGGGGTTCATAGCGTGCGAACACGGGCCCTTTAATCGGGTCACGTCCGACGCGTCGCCACGCCCATGTGTAAAACCCTGTAATGCCCGCAAGTGAAAGCGAGAGGATTGTCAGCGCGCCATTGCGAAGCCACCAGAGGAAGCGATTATCCGCTTTTGACGGGGGATCAATAATCCCTTTAGAAATGGCGGCAGAGACCGTAATGCCTTCGCGATTTCCGAGCGCTTGGGTTGTTTCAAATGTGTAACCGCGGGCTGTTTGATTGGCTCGGTAGTTTTGTTCGTCCGCGCCTTTGGCACCTGTATAGGCACTCTCTGCAACTGGATTTGCACCATTTGGGAAGTTGATCGTGATTTTGGCGTTTTCAATGGGGTAGGGCCAATATGTGCCCGTAGCGTTCCAATAGATTTCGTCTTTATCATCAAAGTAACGCACTTGGTTTTTGACACTGTATTGAATGCGGTAATTGTGCAAACCATTGGGTAAGTAAACATCTGCATCCCCAATACGGTAATTTAGCGCATATTCACCAATATTGAGGTCGTAAGGCTCTTTGTTCCCCTCACGTCGAATGGACTTCATATCAATACGGTAGGGCAGAATTTCGCCGTCTTTTTCATACTTTCGCGGCAGTTCGCGGACGATGCCACGTCGGAATTGATTTTCAAAATCTCGTATTTGAATGTCTTCCGTGACTAAAATATCACCGTTTTTTTGCACGTCTATTTGTACGTTAAATTGAGTAATGGCTTCTTCCGCATGGGCGGAAACTCCCGTCAAATGGCCAAGCCAGAGGGATAGACATAAGACGAAGGCGGTTGAGTAAAATCTCATACATCAAAATCCAAAATAGGCTTCATCGCATCTGACATGGCGATTTCAAAATAGTCTCTGGTTTTGAAACTAAACAGGCCCGCAACAATATTTGACGGGATAGACTGAACCTTTGTGTTCAATTCACGCACGGCACCATTGTAAAAACGGCGCGACATTTCAATCTTGTTTTCTGTCTCCGAGAGTTCGTTTTGCAAGTCTAAGAAGTTTTCATTGGCTTTCAGATCGGGGTAATCTTCTGCAAGCGCGAGGAGGCGGCTGACGGGTTGCGACAGGGCGGTCTCTGCACGCGCGCGATCTTTTTCATTATCACCTGCGGATAAAGCGGCATTTCGTTTTTCGACGATTTCTGAAAAGAGGTTTTTCTCATGACTAGCATAGGCGCTGACCGCGCGCACGATCTGCGGAATAAGGTCCGCGCGACGCTTAAGCTGGACGTCAATATCAGACCATCCATTTTCCGTCATTTGCCTGAGTTTTACGAGGCTATTATAAATAAATATAAAGCCGCCCAATAGTGTAACAAGTACAATAAGTGTAAGAATAAGTGCGGACATAAAACCTCTTTCAGCGTGTCAGTGTAAGTCAAAAAAGCGCTCTAATAAAGAGGGGAGTGAAGGTGAAAAATTAAGGGTGATCTTAATCACGCTCAAAAGTTTTCGGATAGGCATTTGAAATGGGTGTGTGTTTGGGTTATCCCGCGCCTTGAGTGCTGGATGCAAAGTGTCTGATTTAAGGGGAATAAAATGGAACGTACAAAACGTGTGTGCTTAATCACAGGAGCGTCAGCGGGTATTGGGGCAGCCATTGCCCGCGAATATGCGCGGCGGGGCTGGGACCTTGCCTTAACAGCGCGGCGCGAAGAGCCTATGGTCGCGCTTGCGACTGAGTTAAAAAACGAGTTTGGAACGACAAGCCATGTTTTCCCGTGCGATTTATTTCAAGAAGGTGCTGTCGCTGAACTTATGACGCGCATCCATGGCAAAGACCTTCAGATCAGCGGGCTGGTCAATAATGCAGGTTATGGCCATCCGGGGCGCTATCTCGACAGTCCGTGGGACGATCATGATAAATTCCTTCGCCTTATGCTCACGGTTCCGTCAGAGCTTTCCTACGCTGTTCTTGGCCCGATGAAAGAGGCGCGATTTGGGCGCATTATAAATGTTGCCAGTCTCGCGGGGCATTTGCCAGGCTCTAAAGGTCATACATTATATGCGGCGGTCAAAAGCTATCTGATTAAATTCTCTCAAAGTTTGAACTTAGAATATAAAAGCTCAGGCGTGCATGTCAGCGCCCTTTGCCCCGGTTTCACTTATTCCGAATTTCACGACGTTAACGGCACGCGCGCGGCCATGAACCGTCTGCCTGATTATATGTGGATGGAGGCCGAGGAATGCGCCGAACTTGGCGTAGAGGCGTGTGAGCGCAATAAGGCGGTGTTTATTCCGGGCGGCGTTAACAGGTTTATCTCTTTCCTTTCGCGGATATTACCGGAATCGGTTGCGCAAGGTTTGATGAATAAAAATTCTGAAAAATTCCGGAAAGCGTAACATGTGGGCTAGTTCTATTTTAGAAGCGGATCCAAGGCTTTATGTTGCGCTTGATTTGCCGACGATTGACGAGGCTTTGGCAATGGTCGAAATTCTGGGCGATAGTGTATCAAGCTATAAGATAGGCTTGCAGCTTTTGCCGATTGGCGGTGTTGAGCTTGGCCAAAAGCTCAAAGCGCGCGGGAAAAACGTCTTCTATGATTTTAAGCTCCATGATATCGGCGCGACGGTTGAAAAAGCCACACGTTCGATCGCAACACTCGGCGCAGACTTACTGACTGTGCATGCGCGCCCTGACGTGATGCAATCGGCTGCGCAAGGTCGCGGAGAAAGTGAGTTGAAAATTCTTGGCGTAACGGTTCTCACCTCTTTAGATAAGGCGGCGCTCGAAACGATCGGGTATCATGACAGTGCGGAAACGCTTGTGATGCGTCGTGTTGAGCAGGCACTTGAAGCCGGTATAGACGGTGTTGTCAGCAGCCCGCTTGAGGCCTCTAAAATCAGAGCCAGAGTTCCAGATGACTTTTTAGTCGTGACACCGGGTGTACGTTTACCGGGCGGAGATAAAGGCGATCAAAAACGTGTGGCGACGCCAAATGCCGCGCTCGCCTCAGGTGCATCGCATATCGTTGTCGGGCGTCCGATTACGGCCGCCACAGACCCGTTTCAGGCCGCGCAAAATGTGTTGGCAGACATTAAGGGTTAGCGCACAAAAATTATTCCAAAAAAAAGCCCTCCAAAATGGAGGGCTTAAATTTTAATGTCTGTAAGGGGCTTATCCGCCGCAAGAGCTGCGTCCGCCGCCATATGACCAAGCTGAGCCATATCCGTTTCCGTAGCGCGAAACATTTCCACCTTGGGAATATCCATAACCAGAGTTCATGCCGCATGACGGCACTTGAACGGGCACAGGGTAGCGCACGTAAATAACAGGTCTAACAACCCGTACATAGTTTTGAACGGCAACGGGTGGCCGTGTTTTAACCACTGAATAACATCCGACAACGTCGCCGCCATTTGGATTATAGACATTTACGGGGCAATTCGTTGGCACAAGGCTTTCATTCGCGCCGAGGCCCTGCGGTACGCCGCTGAATGGAATGATTTGTGTATTGCTAGAATAAGAACTGCTACCAGACTGGCTGCCTGATGCATAACTTGTATTGGAATATCCAGAATAAGTTGACGTCGTCGCAGGAACGGATGACATGTAACCTGTTGATCCGTAGCTGGATCCGTAACTCGAAATTGGCGCGAGTGTCGGTGTTCCGCCATTTGAGCAATAAAGCCCGCCGCAGGATGCTGACGCTGTAGAAGTCATTAAAACAAATGATCCGACACACATCGCGAAGCCTGACGCGGCTTTTGTGAATGTATTAAACATGTGAACCCACCTTTCAAATTGGTACATCACTCAGGACACAGCAAAATCTATGCCACATCAACTCATCTCGCTTTTGGGGCGAAGATTGAAGAAGACTTCCTGTCTCAGAGTATTTTTTGCCTGTGAAATCAGGACTTTAAGAAATTTCATTTAAGGTGCGTTCACAAAACCCGCGTTTAGACACGGCGAGGTTATTTTGTGAACGCCCTCATTTAATGAGAATTACGGGTCGCCAATTGCGACTAAAACGTCCAGCCATTGCGGGCTGGCACAGGGCCGCCTGCCATCACAGGCATGCCGGCATTCTGAATAGGCATTCCCGCACACGAAACTGGAACGGGGACAGGGACGCCAATCACAGGGCGTACAACGCGGACTGGCAAAGGTTGCACGGTCTGCATAGGCGCTTGACGCTTACATAAAACCTGTGTCGCCATTGTACCGTCAATCATAGTGGGACCAGATGTTTGTTCCCAATATGTGCCGTCTGCGGCTACAGACGAATAGGGCGTACCTTGAGGCGCTTGCACCGTCGGGGCCGCGACCACTTGCGAGTGATGGGTGGTATAAGACTGTGTCGTCTGAGCCATGCTCTGCATTTGCCCATATCCGGGCGCCATACCACCAAGCGTGGTCGATTGTGCGACCGTCTGACCAGAATTTAGAACAGCCTGGTTATTTTCAACACTTCGGTCGACATAAGAGGTCGGCACATGCGCAATACCTGGCACAAATGTGTTTTCGCCGTATTGGCGAGGTTGGCTATTGGCGTTAAACGTGGGTGCGGCTGGCGGCGACACAAAAACAGGTTGCGGGGCGGGCTGTGGTGCAAATTGTGGCGTAGCCATTACTGAATGGGCGGACTGTCCTGCGTGTGAGCGGCAATACCCTGTTGATTGTGGATTACATCCGCCCGTAAATCCATTGGGTCTGTCGGCAAGGCTAACAGATTGCGGCATACTGTGCACGCGCATGATAGAGACTTGCGGGACTTGGTTATAATGAATACTGCGCAAATGACCCATAGGTTGTCTGATGTTTACAGTCGTTTGGTCAAAACGCGGCGTGCTATTCACGACGACGACATTGGGTGCACAATTCATATTCGGCGCGCCGTAACCCCCGCACCCTCCTGCCAATGCCGTTGTACTAACAGCTGATAACCCTAATCCGCTTAAGGCTATAATCGCTGATTTGGCGATGGATGACTTGTAAATACGCATATGCGTTATCCCTCTTTTGCGGCATGTGCCGACCCGTTAAACTGCGTTTGCGACTGCAAACAAAATCTCTGTTTAAAGGCTAAGAGTTCGGGCAGAGCTTAGAAATCATAAGCAATCCCACCGCGCTCCCAATCGCCGTAGCGCGTGGGCTCTTTGCCTTTCGGGCCTGCCTTTTCAACAGGGTTTTGCGGTGAAGTGTCTGCTTTGCGCCGCTCTGCGGCCTCACTCAAAGCCCGCTTTGCAGCAGGGCTGAGAATTTTGCCGGGTGCGGCATTGGGTAGGGATTGATTGCTCATTCCCTACCCGTAGCGCATTTTTCAATTCACCGTCAAACCTGTATCGGAATGACCCATTCATTAACACGCTTACTCTGCCCCAAACAGAGATCGCCTGCATATGAGCTGTTCTGGTACAATAAGGAGCATAAAAATTGATTAAAACCGCTTTAGGCCTTCATTAAGGACTCTCGAAAATCGCCTGATTTTCAGAAAAAAATATCATTTTTTTGAGTTTTCAAACACCAAAACGCTCAAGCAATTAGTTTTTAGCCTCGCCTCGTGCGTTTTGATGACGTGTTGTCAAGGCAACTGGGCATGTTAAGGTCTGATACATTGCAGGGCTGAAAACTTAAAAAAGTTTCGTGTCACTGCGTTTGGGGAATTAAAATGGATAATGACACAACACCGGAGTCTGGGCGCGGCACAGAGAAAAACTTAATAAAGAAAACTGCGAGTGAAGAAAACGCAAAAGCCTACTGGCGCGCGACCCTAAGATTAACCATCAGCCTTTTGCTCATTTGGTTTTTAGTATCCTTTGGGGCAGGTATTTTATTTCGTTCGTTTCTGGATACGGTCTCAATTGGCGGCGCACCTCTGGGTTTTTGGTTTGCCCAGAATGGCTCTATCTACGTTTTCTTGATTTTGATTGTGATTTACTGTCGACGCATGACCCAGCTTGAAAAAAAATACGGCATAGAGGGTTAAGCTTGTGGATCAGAACCTTTGGACGATATTTTTCGTAGTCACGACATTTGCGCTCTATATCGGCATTGCGATTTGGGCGCGGGCAGGCTCGACACAAGATTTTTATGTCGCGGGACATGATATTCATCCTGCACTGAACGGCATGGCCACTGCCGCCGATTGGATGAGCGCGGCATCGTTTCTGTCTATGGCGGGTCTGATCGCATTTTTAGGCTATGGCGGTTCCGTCTATCTTATGGGGTGGACAGGCGGCTATGTTTTGCTCGCGCTTTTACTCGCGCCGTATTTACGAGAATTCGGAAAATTTACTGTCCCAGATTTTGTCGGCACACGTTATTACTCGAAACTCGCGCGCGTCATCGCAGTGGTCTGCGCCCTTATCGTATCATTCACTTATATAGCAGGACAAATGAAAGGCGTTGGGGTCGCGTTTTCAAGCTTTCTCGGCGTTCCGTTTAATTGGGGCATCGCAATAGGGAGCGTGATTGTCTTTATATATGCGGTGCTTGGCGGGATGAAGGGCATTACCTATACGCAAGTCGCGCAATATGTGGTTCTGATATTTGCTTATACCGTGCCTGCGATTTTTATCTCTATTATCATTACAGGCAATCCCGTGCCGCAAATTGGATTTGTCGGAAACATATCGGGCACAGATATTTCCCTTTTAGCAAAGCTTGACCGTGTCGTCACCGATCTTGGGTTTACGGCCTATACGTCTACGACGAAATCGACCTTGGATGTGTTCTGTATTACCGCGGCTTTGATGTTTGGCACGGCAGGACTTCCGCATGTGATTATTCGTTTCTTCACCGTTTCTTCGGCACGGGCGGCCCGAAAGTCTGCGGGATGGGCGCTTATGTTTATTGCCCTTTTATATACGGTTGCCCCTGCCGTCGGAGCCTTTGCACGCATCAACTTTATCGAAACCGTGAACGAGGCGACCTATATAGAAGATACAAGCGATTACGCGGCTGAGTCTGCCGCTATATTGGCACGCGGCGAAAAACCTGTCCCAGCGTGGTATAAAGATTGGGAGAAAACGGGCCTTTTGAAATATGAAGATTTAAACCGTGACGGGAAAATGCAATATCGTGGCCCGAACGCGCCAGACGGCATTCAAAACGAAGTCGTTCCAAATCGCGATATCTTCGTTCTGGCAAATCCCCAAATTGCGAACCTGCCGGGATGGGTTATTGGATTAGTCGTCGCGGGTGGTCTGGCCGCCGCGCTCTCGACAGCGGCGGGTTTGCTTATGGTGATAAGTTCCGCGGTCAGTCATGATCTATTGAAACAGACCTTTAGGTCCAATATGTCGGAAAAATCAGAATTACGCGCCGCGCGAATTTCTGCCGCGATTGCCGTGGTTGCGGCGGGTCTAATCGGGGCTTTTGCGTCTTCATTGCCCTTTGTCGCCCAAGTCGTGGCATTTGCATTTGGCATTGCGGCGGCGTCTCTGTTCCCTGTGATATTCTTAGGTATATTCTGGACGCGTATGACGCGCGAGGGGGCGATCGTCTCTATGTTATCTGGGTTGATCTCAACAACCGCATATATCAGCTTTTTCAAATTTGGCGGAGGTATAGAGGCGGGTTGGTGGTTTGGCGTATCGCCAGAAGGTATAGGTTTTGTCTTTATGTGGGGCGCGGCCCTTTTGGGTATTATTGTGTCTTTCCTGACCGCTCCGCCGCCAAAAGACGTTCAAGACTTGGTCAAAGATATCCGTATTCCAGGACGTCGCGAGCGCGCGTCAGGGATATAAATCAAAAATTAACCCTGCCTCTTATGACTCGTTTTATCTCATTCCTGTAGCTTGCGAGACATAAGTTATAGTATTAGGAGGGTGCATCTCCGAAATATGCGAGTGGCCCAGAGAGGGTTGCCGCCTAATCGGAACAACGCCATGCGCGGATATATCACGATATCGTCTCAGAATAAGTCTGAGGGTAAATCAAAGACACGCGGAAACGTGCGTGACTTGAAACCGAAGGCATTGAGTCGGGATATACTAAGAAAAAATACACTTATTTCACAAGCGCGTCTCGCCTCTGCCATGCAATCTGCCCCTGACGCGGTTCTATGTTTAGAACTTAGCGGCCAAATTATGTCCTTCAATATAGCGGCGCGCGAAATGTTTGGGTTGCAAGTCTACGGTTCAACATCGTCTTTCCTCTCAGAATTTATTGTAAATCCAGACCAAAGGCGAAGTATTGACGCGTGGCTTCTCTCGGCGAGGGCCGTGAATAAGCACGCGACATCTTATGAACGTCGTCACAGTTTAACGCTCGATTTAACAGGCTCTGATACGACACCCTTTCCCGCCGAAATGCATTTGGTACAATCGCGAACAGGCGAATTGACGGCCTTTGTGCGCGATCTTTCAAATGACGTAAGCCATATGAACGAAATAGAGTCGGCCTATTTGGAGTTGAAACATAAATCGGATTTAAAAGCTCGTTTTTTGGCCGCAATGAGCCACGAGATCAGAACCCCCTTCAACGCTGTATCAGGGTTATTGGATATTTTATCTGAGACAGAGCTTGATGATGAGCAATGCGCGCTTGTGAGTACAGGCCAAGAGGCAACTGCGGCCCTTTTGCAAATTACGGATGACATCTTAGACTACACAAAGATTACCGCAGGTAAGCTTTTACTGGTGCAAAGCCCGTTCAAGGCCCGCGAGGTTTTCGGGACTATATTTCGACTGTTTGAACCTGTCGCAAAGAGCAAAGGTCTGAATCTCATTCTGGATGTAAAAGATGTTGAGGATGTTACTCTGATCGGTGACTTACCACGTCTACAACAAATTTTAATGAATTTCGTGAGTAATGCCGTCAAGTTTACCGATGCGGGTCAGATTACATTATGGGCAAGCACGCGGGATCTTGCAAACGGCGCATCAGAGCTAACCTGTGTTGTAAAAGATACAGGCATAGGCATTTCAATGGACGCGCAATCGCATCTGTTTGGGGAGTTTTACCGCGTCGAAGACGGGCAGGAGCAAGTCCACACAGGAACAGGGCTGGGGCTTGCCATATCAAAAATACTTGTCCGAATGATGGACGGTTTAATCGGGGTTAGAAGTGGAACGGGGCAGGGATCCAATTTTTGGGTGTCTGTACCGTTTAAATTGGGAACTGCGGCAGATATTGCTGCCAATTGCGAAACTAAATTAGCTTCGCAAAAAAGGATGAAGTCAATGGGACTGGAAGACGATATCGCAGGCGTTAAAATACTGCTGGCGGATGATAATAAGACAAATCAAATGATACTCACCCGCCACCTTGAAAACCTGGGTGCGCATGTGACTGTTGTAGATAACGGGGCTGAGGCTTTGCAAGTGCTCGAGGCTGCGCCGTTTGATATCGCCCTTATGGATATCTCTATGCCGGTTATGGACGGGGTGACCGCGACGCAACATATTCGCGCTTCGGACGCGCCATATGGAACACTTCCAGTTCTAGCCTTAACGGCGATTGCAACGGAAGGTCAGCGCCAACAATATATGGAGGCTGGAATGTCTGCGGTTTTAACTAAGCCGGTCAACCCGTCAGACCTTAAACGGGTCATCTCGGATACACTTCGCCAGACTAAAAAAGAGCGCCAAGTGAGCCGTTTAAAATCTGAAGGTTTGGCTGTGTTTGAGCGACATATTTTGGACTCTATCCTTACGGGCCTTGGACAGGCAGATATTTTTGCACTGTCACAACAAGTCTCAAAGGATTTGATCTCATGTGTTTCAGACCTAGAGCAGGCCATCATATCTAAAGATATGGAAGCGATACAAAGATATAGCCATATTCTCAAAGGCCTATCTGCGACATTTGGATGTTTGAACCTCAGCGAGGTCGCAGAGTTAACGAATTATAATGCAATCAAAGGTAGTATTGACGACGCCGTTGAAAATGGGTCACGCAGCATTTTAGTCGGTCGGGATGCAATCAATCAGGTAGAACAGGTTTTCACTTGTTATGTCAAAGTAGCGTAAGGGCGAATATGACGGGGCGAATTTACAAATCAAAAGTGCTGATAGTTGAGGATACACTTTCTGTCTCTCGGATGCACACATTACATCTTACCAAAGCGGGCATTGTCTCTGACATTGCACCGACAGGGCAAGACGCTATTGATAAGCTTGTAACGGGAGAGTTCTCAACGGTTCTCCTTGACTTGCAGCTGCCTGATATGAACGGGCTAGACATCATGAAAGTGGTTCAGAAAAAGAAAATTCCCGTGACCTTTATTGTCGTGACCTCAAACGGGTCTGTAAATACGGCGGTTGAGGCCATGCAGAACGGCGCGTATGATTTCCTGATTAAACCTGTTGCGCCTGAACGTTTGATCACAAGTGTCAAAAACGGATTAGAGCGCACAGATTTGTGGACGACCGTAAAAGTCTTGAAAAAAGATATGACACCACGCCGTATTCGTGGATTTATTGGCGACTCTGTCCCTATGCTGGCGGTCTACCGAATGATTGAAAGTGTCGCCCATTCTAAAGCACCGGTTTTTATCACAGGCGAATCTGGCACGGGTAAAGAGGTCTGCGCTCAATCTATTCACGAAATTAGTGGACGCGTGAATAAGAATTTTGTTGCAATAAATTGTGCCGCAATTCCCAAAGATTTGATGGAATCAGAGATTTTTGGGCATGTCAAAGGGGCCTATACAGGCGCCCAAGACGCCCGCGACGGCGCGGCGCTGCGTGCGGATGGCGGCACCTTATTCTTGGACGAAATCTGTGAACTCGATATCGGCTTGCAGGCAAAATTATTGCGGTTTTTACAAACAGGAAAAATCAAAAAAGTCGGTAGTGATAAACTGGTCGATGTCGATGTACGTATTGTCTGCGCGACCAATCGCGACCCCCGCATAGAAGTCGCAGAAAAGCGCTTTCGTGAAGACCTCTTTTACCGCCTCGATGTTCTATCGCTTTGTTTGCCGCCCTTGCGCGACCGCGAAGATGATGTCCTTTTGCTCGCAGAACATTTTATGGACTTATATGCAAAAGAAGAGGGCAAGGCGTTTGAAAGTCTGACGGAAGATGCTCGCACCGCTTTAACAAATTACACTTGGCCGGGAAATATTCGGGAGTTGCAAAACACAATTCGAAAGGCCGTGATTATAAATAACGGCCCAGAAATTGACGCGTCTCTTTTGTCATTAAATAATGTCGCCAAGCCCCTCTCGGATCCTTCCGCTTACCGCTTAATTGAAGCTGTTAATCTACACGGCCAAAGCAGCGGAGTTGACGTTCCTGCTCAAGAGACAACATTACCGCAGACTTTAATCCGTAAACCTTTTACGGTCGACCTTGAAAACTCTATGGCGCGTCTTGAGCGAGATATCATCGAAGCCGTTATTTCGGCTTGTGGCGGGAGTATTCCTAAAGCTTCTAAAACGCTCGGCCTGAGCCCGTCAACGATTTATCGTAAGCGTGAAAGCTGGGCAGACTTTGATCATGATGATGCCGAAGCCGAAGCCGAAGCGGCCTAAAGCGGTTTAACGCCTGACGCCCCTTTGTGGGATACTCTCAATTACCTTAAAGGCTCATAGACCATGGCGTCATATGTCAGGCTAAGTTTATAGCCTGCGGTTTCGCCAGTAATGTCAGGCAGTATCAGACTGTTTAAAGGCTTAGTTCTTGTTATCTGAATGACTTCACCGTTCATAATGATTTGATCTATGTCTTCACTTTTACGGGCTTTAAAATCAGATTTAATTTGAAAGCTAAGGGCGCGTTGTTCCCCTGGTAAGAGGTTTGTTTGCAGATATTCTGCTTCAACCCAGACAAGTGTGTCTGCTGCGTCGTAAATCCCGATTTTAAACTGAAGTGTGCTGACAATCTTCGTCCCAGTATTTGTCACAGAGAGTTTCAGGAACTGAATGTCCGAATCTCGCATCGTCACAATTTGGCTACGGTCAATTTGAATGTCTTTGTAACGCGGGGTCGCGCAGACCGTACCCCATACATCCAATGCGGCGGTACTGGGCGCAGACGAAAACTCTGGCAGACTGAAGTGGTCGGGATCAAATTTATCGCCAAGATACGACTCGGAAATTTTCATAAAGCCTTCAAAGTCGATACGGAAGGGAGAGCGCTCTCCCGGAAGCAGTCTATGCGCGCCAATCCGCCCAGACGCTTGGGTTAAAACGGGCGCGTTATTTGCATCCAATGCCGTTGCTAAGATTTTACCGCAGGCTGGAAAAGTCGAGCGGTTTTCTACTTCGCCGACAACGTAAAACCGGTTGTCATCGTAAACAAGGTGAGCATCTAATACGGCTAATTTGGGGCGGGCGATGACTTCAAGGTCTGTCGTGCCTGACAAAGAGCTACGCAATGTTTTCAAGTCCATAAATTCAAAAGACTTTGCGCGTAGGCTGACCCTGTCCAATAAAGATTTGGGAAAATCACGGACGTTTAATGTCCAGTGTTCGGATTCTGATTGCGTCAATTTTTCTTGTCGCGTCACAGTTCTAACACCCAGAGACGTCAGGTATCGGAGGGTAACAGGGAAAGCGGATATGCGATTTTCTGAACCCTTTTTGGAATTTAGCATATCGTTTAAAGCGGGCCCGACCTTGACGTTTGTAAGCTTGCCATAAGACGGAAGCAGTCCACCTGTCAGCCTGTGCGATTTCAAAAAATCTTCAAATGTTAGACCCTTCTGCGGCGTCAGATAATCATAGGCCGCGCGCATGTCTCTAAAATCAATATTTCCGTAATAGGACTCGACAACTTCTGTCGCGCTAGGTTCTACATTGCGGAGCATGTAGACCTTTAGTGCAAGGCCTGAAAAACCGATCACGATCAATCCAAGGCTCACTCTGAGGCTCCTAATTTTAAATTTAGATACGCTTAGGTCGAATGGACTTGGGATGACTTTTCCAGCAATATCAGTGTCTGAGAGTAATTTTCCTTTGAGCGTAAGCCGACACAAAAGGAGAGCAGCTAAGCCGAGTGCGGTAATCGGGATCGTCCCCCACATGATAACTTGATAGCGAGGTAGGGTGCGTCGCGGCCTAAGGGCAGGCAGCGGAGTAATGTCGGGTTTTTCCCAGACAACAATATTATTGCGCAGGCGCGTGACAGGATTCCATCCCGTATAATGCAAAAGCGGATCATAAAATTCATCATTCGAGAAGACAAATTTCAGATTAAATTTCTCAGCATTTGTAAGAAACTGCCCGAGTGACGCCAGTCCTGGAACGCCTAAATATTTTGAATTCTCAAGTCGTTCTACCGAGTATTGCATCAGACTTGGAAGGCGGCGCGCAGAATGATAATTTCCGTCAACAGATTCCGCATTTATGTGTGCGCTGTGATAGGCGAATTGATCGCCAAAGCCGAGCGTAAGGTAACGCCAATTCGAATGTTGGTCTTCATCCATAAAGGTCACAATCGGCGTCGGGTCGATGAAATCAGGCTGTGTCGGGCGAAAGGTCGGGACGAGCGCCGTGCTGACACTGGCCAGTGCAAAGAGTGTTGCAAACAAGCCTAAGCCTAGCCGTGATGTGCTGCGGCCAAATGCGGCTGACAGCCAAGAATTAGCCCGTCCGACGCGAAGGGATTCAACGGCCAGTCCCGCAAATGGGAGTATCAGAAGGCTTGACCAAAATGTGAACCGGTCCAACGTCAATATCCAAAAGGCGGGCCCAAGAATAAGTTCAGCAATCGGCGTCGTCCCGCCCGTGCCTAAGATAAAGGTCACAAGAACCGACAGGCCTAAAGGCCAAAGTGACGTGGTCGCGGTTTTGTAAATAACATAAGGCAAAGCAAGGATAAGAAACCCCCAAGGGATAACAAAGAACATTAGACCCAAATTGGGCCGTTTGATAAAGTTCTCGCGACTGCCATGCGGGATGCTGACTTGGGTAATGGGGTCTGTGATCGACCAATGCCAATAGGGGAACACCACCAGGATAATCAAACACAACATGGCGGCACCGATCGCGACACCGCGCATAGGCGCAGGGGCGAGCCATTTTATCCGCGCCCAAATCGACGTCTGCGTGAGAGGTGTTTTTTGCGACAACTCCGCAAGCCACGCGGCAACACCCATCGGAGCCACAAAGAAAATTGTACCAAAAATCGGAGTGACGTGATGAACCGATGTGGCGGCGGCGGTAAAAATAAGGGCGGGGATAATTTCGCTTTTATCGCCGTCTTTTATCCAAGCTGAAATATGCGGCGTTGCGTTTAAAAAGAGCGCGATAGAGAGTGTGGTCGGCAATTGGCCAAAAATATGAAGTGTCTCAGAAATGCTCGTGGAAAAGGTCACGATAAGGGCTGCATTCGCGCTGGCTTGGGCGCTAACCCAAAGGCGGCTAAAGCGGAAAACGCCGATAATTAACAGCACGACGGCCAAAAGTTGCGCCAAAATAAAGGCCGTTTTCATGTCCACAAAGTGAATGAGTAGCCCTAGAATTTGGTGACTGCCGGGCGGGTAGGCGGTCACGGTAAATCCCGTATACCAACGCGGTTCCCACGGATCAAACCAAGAGCGGTTATAGTGCTCTCCAAAAAACATATGAATATAAGAGTCGTAGGTCTGCCCAACAGTGTAGGGTAGAAGGGCCGCATGAAATACGAGCCCCATAACTATGGCCAGATAGACCCAATGATGTGGGCGCATCATTTATTTGTGCCCACGTCTTTGAGTTGCCGCTGTGGGCGCCCCGTATTTTTTAAAGCTGTCCAATTGGTTATTCGAATGAATGTGTAGAGCAGAAATGCCGTGCAAATGAAGGCCTGTAAGGACAGCTTCAACATAACAAATGTGAAGATATGTAACTCTGGGTCATTGGCACTAAATTGACCTAAAAAGATCATTTGCAGAGCGGCGCAAAACAGTAAGACCCAAGCGATTTTAGTTTTGCCATTTGCGAGCCAGTACACGACGCATAAATGTGTTAAGGTGAAGAATGCCCCTGTTGCGCCTGCAATTACGCCGAGACGCGCGATAGGCGCGAAATCATTCCCGAGCAAAAGCGGCGCGCCCCAGGACGGAAAAAGCGCAAGGAACATTAAAGCTGGAAATGAAATACCCGCAACACCGGTAATCATGAGGATAAGATCGGAACGTCCACGTCTAATATTGTCTGAATTTTTTTGATTATTCTCTTTTGCGGTCTTGGCCGCAATGACAGGAATAAGCAGGGCGGAGAATGATAAAAATGCAAAGAAGAATATGCGTTGTATCAACATTAAGCCCGCAACATAGCCGGAAAACTCTGCGCCCATATTGGCTTTTGCAAGCATGATATCCCCGTCCAGTATTAGTACCTGAGCAAATTGTAAGGCGAGAAATGGGGTTGTGGCGATCAATAATTTCGGCGAGTTTGAAGATATTTGTTTTTTACCGAACCGAAGATTATCGGCATCTCTCTTTGTCATGGATAAGAGACAGCCTGAGAGGATTGAGCAGACAACTGCGAGCGCGACCCCGACAAGCCCTAAACCCATCATATATAAGAGCACGCCGCCAAAAAGGCGTATGGCCCACTCGCCCTGAATGGATCCGACCATTCGGGGAAGGTCAATCCGACCTTGAGACAGGCCGCGATAGACAATCATAGGAAAAATGACAGGAATGATCGTGATCAAAACGAACAGTGACATGGGATCGTCAAATTGAAACGCCCGTGCAAAGCTTTCTACAAACACCAATGCCAAGAACATAACCGGAAGGGCAACCCAAAAACTTCTGCGAACGATATGGCTGGCATAAGTTTCGAGTTCAGGGCGATGCGTTGCGCGGTTTTTGCTAAACCATAATTTTGCAGTATGTTTCGCGAATGCAAATTGGAAGGCTGAAAATATGCACAGGACTCCGAGCTTTAAGGTTAGCAAGAATGTCAAATCTGCAAAAGCTTCTGGCCCAAGCAATCGTGCAAATATCATGTTGAAAACAAGGTTGGCAACATTGGCTATATTTGCAGATACAAAGAGAATGGCCGTCGGAGCCATCTTTTTATGCAAATGTGGACGATGCGCGGCTGATTGTGAGAGTTTAGGCGATAAGGTACTCATTTATTATCGACCTCTTCGTCGATATTATGGGTGACCGTTCGACAGTCATATAGTGCGGCCAAGCCACTGCGTATTGCCGTATCTGTTACGACGCTTTTATTGGGAAGAAGAACTTCGATATGATGTTCGCTCGTATCTAGCCTGTCACACAGCTCGATAAATGCCGTCATCAGTGACGGGCTAAGAGATTTCAGTTTTGAGAGATCAAGTTGAACACGGCGAATCTCAGGATCAATTTTTTGAATGAGTCGCAGTAAATCTGAGAAGGAGAGATAGGTTCCACAAGAGATAGATTGAACGGCCCCAAATTGTGTATTGTCGGAGCGTCGTTGAAACCGGCGGCGGATTTTCCATTGATTAAAAATCAAGTGCAACATTTTCAAACCACTTTTGAAAACATCTTGGACTTTGATTTTTGATCCAGGTATTTCAGTCCATTGAATAACGGGAAATTCAAAAAATGTATTTTTTTGTGAACTGCCAGGTTCAGAAATACGCAAGAAAAGTTCTACGTCAAACAGCCAGCCCGCTTTAAACGGCTCTGTTAAGCTTCGTCGAAATTCGGGCGTATTTCGAAAAAGTTTTGCGCCGCACTGTGTGTCTTTAATGGGCAGGCCCGTCGCCAAACGCCCTAGACTTGCGCAGACTAGAGAGACGAATTTTCGGGCAAGTTTGCGGTAAACCTGTCGTCCCATGCCCCCGCATCTTGATCCAAAAACAACGTTGATATCAGGCAAGCGTTTTGCCACAGATTGGAAGTCGAGTATGGCATCCAAGGGCGTGGCTAAATCTGCATCTAGAAACGCAATGAGTGCGTCGCCGCGTTTTGCCGCAAAATTCAAACCGCTGCGCACAGCTTCGGATTTACCGCCGTTTTTTTTCATCATAAGGATGTCAACGCGGTCTGGAACGGCTTTTAGAATTTGGGCCAAAACTGATAAGGTTTGGTCCTTGGATCCGTCATCTACAAAGATAAGTCGGATATTATCGTGTGCGGTGACGAAATCTATAAAGCTCATTATATCAAGGCGTTCGGCTTCGTTATAACACGGGACGATAATACTTGTGATTTCTACGTCTTCGACCTGTGTCACGGGTTGACCACGTCTTTCTATCAGTATGGAAACCGTCTCATTAATCGCTTGTCCGGATTTAATGTTCCCGTCTGGCAATGCGCCTGACGCTTCGGGTTGAAGTACCGATTTCTGAGTTAAAAGAGACGTCTTCTTCGGTAATTGGCTCATGTAAGGCTCCCGTTTCATAGCCTCTACATGGCAATAATTGGGCCGCTCTTTTTAGGCCTGTATTCGATGAAATCCGTTGCAAATGGCGAAACATTTCGCATTTCGCAAAACTCCAATCCACAATTTGCGACGAATTTTTCGAAAACACCCCTCATTTTAAAGGCACAGGCTTTGCACTTTAAGAGACGAGTTTAATTTGAAAGTTTCGCCTTATATGAGAATATCGCGTTTAAATATCAAACATGTAAAACTGGGTCTCACTCTGCCTATTTGCACAGTGTTTCTATTAGCGTGCCCTATCGCATTATGTCAGGACGCGTCTCAAACCCGCTTTGAGGCTGCACTCAACCCCGACACTGCAGCGAAGCTTGCAAAACAGGTTACAGTCTATGCTGGCCCTGAAACTGTACCGCCAAATGCCGACATATATATCGATGTCGAAGTTCACAAAAAAGATGGCCTTAGCCTCGAAGGTGGGCGCAATGTGACATTGTTTGAAAAGACAGCAGGGGCTGACAAAACATGGACAGAGGTCACTAAATACGGCCTCGCACGGTTTGTGATCGTTTCAGGTCAGACATCAGGTGACCGAGTGTTTCGCGCGCATATTGATGATGTGGTGTCAAAGCCTGTCGCCGTTTTTGTGACCTCGGGCGAAATTGAAACGCTGCCCGTGCGCACACAGTATGACGCGGTTACAAACAGCCTCATTCTCAAAGTCCAGCCGATCAAAGACAAGTTTGGGAATACCGTAGAAGACGGCACTCTGATTACGCTTACGACCCAATCAGAGAGCGGCGAGACAGGCCTTATTTCTGCGCCCCTTATTGATGGTCGTGCAGAGTGGTCACTTTTTTGCGCGCGCTATACATCTGGGATCCGCAAGCTTTCATTGACCGTTAAAAAAGCCCGTAAGGTTTTAAAGAATGACCCTTTGTCCTGCGCAATGCAGGCGACTGCTGTTGGGGTTGAGACATAATATGATTCAAAATTCCACACGTTCTCTTATTCGTGCGCAAGTGTTTAGCGCGTCTGAAAATACGCAATTTAGTCAGAAACCCTCAGGCATTCGCTACATGGTGTTAGGGGTCAGCTTGATGTGTATCGCAGCTTTCACGGCGTCGGTTTTAATTAAGACATTCTCTAAGCCCGAGGTCAGCTATGAATTTCTACAAGACCATATTGAACTGACCTATACGCCGATAGCACATGTCTGGAAGGCGCCAAAATCAGGCGCAGAACGGGGTCGCTCTTTATCCAGTACAGACCATACATTTATGTCGCGCGTCCTTATGGCAATCGAACGGGGGCAAAAAATCTGGGCGGGCCAAGATATTGTCGAAGGCCAAGCCCTCAACGCCTTTAATGCCCGAATACAAGACTGGGAAGTCTGTCAAAAGGATGAAACCACTAATGCGCCTTGCCGATTAACTCTGCGAATTGACCGCGTTTTAACACCGCGCCATGTGCATGGTGATCTGCGGGTCGCCAATATAGAAGAGCGTAGTCAAAGACTGGATCTCATTACAACGGCATCTAAAGATAAAAATACATCAGAGATTAAGATTGATAAAATCTCATCAGAGGTTCGGAATTTACGATTTGTAAAACGGCGAAACGGGTGGGCCTTGCGAACGATTGATACTTTAGTTTCTGACACGCAGCTTCAATCACTCTCCCCAGTTTTACCCATGCAAAATTTTGTCGGAATAAATTATTATCCAGCGACCTCAAGCTGGCGTGATTTTTGGACCGAGTTTCCAAAAGACACGATACACCGTGACCTTGCGCTTATTAAAGACCTAGGCGGGAATAGCCTGCGTATTTTTCTAACGCATAACGCATTCACCCAAGTTGAAAGCCAAGACGAAGCAAAACGGCGCTTGGTCGAATTTATGGATATGGCGCAGGCACATGGTTTAAAAGTCATGCCTACATTTTTTGATCTGCGACCTGATTATCGTATTGAGAACTGGGCCGCTGACGTCGCTTTTTTGAAAATGATCTTACCGTTAATTGAGGATCATCCCGCGCTTCTCGCGATTGATTTAAAAAACCAAATCGATTTGGATATTCCAATTTACGGCGCGGGTCTGATTGAGAGCTGGATTGCTGTAATGCACCACGCCGTACGGACAACATTTCCAAATATTCCCGTCACTGTGGGGTTCTCTAATGCAAAGGCTGCAATCGCGCACGGGCAGGGTTTAGATATCATGTCTTATCATGATTATGAGCCTATAGGCGGGTTTTCAACGCGTCTTTCAAACGTACGCGCCGCATACCCTGATCGACCCGTTTGGATTACCGAACTTGGATCGACCGTCTGGGCACCTCTGCCAATTCTGGGGCCGTCAGTTAAAAAACAGGCCGCGCGATTGTCGACACAATTAGGCGCGGCAAGCAAAGCAGATGGTATATTTTTGTGGACATTAAATGATTTTGATCATGTTGGTACCGACATTGTCGGCTGGCAACCTTGGCGCAAGAAACAGCAAGCTCATTACGGCCTCTATGACCTTGAAGGCGTTGCGCGGCCGTCTGCACAAATTTTCTCCGATTATGCTCAAAAACAAACCCGCGTGAACTCGGGATCAAATTTAAGCGCGTCTCACTCAGTTCACACGTCTTTGAAAGGACCTATCAGATGAATAATTTAGACAAGAAGAGATCAAATTCTCAACGGCACACTCTCGCGATTGTCACTGCCTTTCCGCCCGGTACAGGTTCGTTGAACGAATACGGCTTGCATATGGTCAAGGCCTTGGCTCAACGCGAAGATGTCGAAAAAATAATTATCATCGCGGATAAATTAAAGCGCCCGACTGCAGAGTTAAACCTTGGATCAAAGGTCGAGGTCCGTCGCGTTTGGGATTTCAATGCGTGGAATTCAGGGCTTAAAATTCTAAAGGCTCTGAAAGACGCTGACGTTAAGAAAGTTATCTATAACCTTCAAACGGCGTCATTTGGCGACAAAGAAATTCCAGCGGCGCTTGGGCTCTTAACGCCCATGATGTCACAAAGGCAGGGTATTGCGAGCGGGGTGGTCTTACACAATTTGATCGACGCCGTAGATCTGTCAAAAACTCAAATTGGCGGTAATATATTCCGTCAAAAAATTGTCCAACTCGCAGGTGGTGTGATTACAAAATGCCTTTTAAAGTCGGGCTATGTGACCGTCACGCTTGACCGTTTTTCAGATATCTTACACACGAAATATAAGAGTAGAAACGCGTTTATGGTGCCACATGGGACGTTTGAGCGCGACGGTAGGGAGAGCCTCCCAGCCCTAGAAGAGCGTCCAAAACGCGTCATTACTATGGGAAAATTCGGAACCTATAAAAAACTTACGCGCACTATAGAGGCGGTTCAATCTCTTAATGCCTCGACTGCGGGTGCGCCAATTGAGCTTGTCATTGGCGGGAGTGACCATCCTGCGACACCTGGATATTTGGCAGGGTTGGAGGCAAAATACATTGTCGACAAAAATATTAAATTTCACGGCTATGTCGCAGAAGACGATGTCGAGGCATTCTTTACCTCTGCTCGCTTGGCCGTATTTGACTACGATTCCACTACTGGGAGTTCCGGAGTTTTGCACCAAGCGGCGATTTACGGAACACCTGCGGCCTATCCGCTGCTTGGGGATTTCATTGATGTTACCGAACGCGAGGGCCTAACGGGTTTTCATTTCGAGCCTATGGACGGAGCGGATTTAACGCGCTCTATCCAACAGGCATTGGAGCACTCCACAAAAGCCCAAAATATTGCAGACACTAATTTGGCAATCTCTCAAAGTGTGACTTTGCATACGGTTGTCGCAGTGCATCTTCGCCTTCTGCAACGCTTAGAGAGCGGCCGTCTTCTGCGTATTCGCGATGAAGATAATCAAAGCCTGCATATGAGTTTCCCAAACTCTGTGTCCCCTTAAACGCATCTACACTTTCCTGCCGCCCCTCAAAAGAAAGACCCTGCTTATGTTAAATCCAACGTCACCGATCAGTTTTAATGATGAAGACGCCATGAAATCAGTTTTCAATGTCGTGACACCCTATGTTCAATTTACGACAGAACTAAAAGCCCTTAACTTTGAGTCGACGGTGCTTGTCGTTCATATCCCTTTTCCAAAATCCGTCGAGACGCGCCCCGATTACAGCCCGCTTTTGCAGGCCGCGCATAATATTGGAGAGGCGTTAAAGACGTGTCGGGGGTTTAAGGTCGTACTTTTGCATTATGTCTCTCAACCTGGTTCTGTTGAAGACTTGATCATCCCGATCTTAGAGCGGGTTTCGGGTAAAAAAATTGGCATAGGATTCGGCGTTGCATTCAATGCGCATGAGCTGACGAGCCAGGGGTTTATCAAGCGGAATATTATTGGTGTGAACGATGCTTGTACGGAGTCCTGCCTTCAGGCGATGTCTCCGACAGGTTCAAGTGATACTGAATTTGTTGATATTTCGACGGCTGAATTGATTCCCTATTGGCGAACAAGTCAAAGCCATGCGCGCGACGCATTAGAGGTTGAGATGAGACGTATTTGTACGAAAAGAGGGGCTGACTTTGAGAGGCTTTTAGAAATAACGGCCGATGAAGTTCTGCCAGACTATAAGGATCAAGAGACGTCTCTGCAGGATGCAGGTTTAGAAGCTATAAAAACTTTGCTACGTCTGGTTCAAGATACCGATACAATCTGTCCCGTGATTGAGAGTCTCAGGTTTTCATCCCTTAAGCGATAAAGCGGTTATGTAACTCACCGCTTTTCTTATGTAATTTATCATCATTTTCTTGAGCTGTTTTTTCTAAAACTTAATGGTCTTCTGCGATGCTCGCACGTGCGTGTGGGGCTGAGTTTATCACTCTAGATGCATAATCATTTAAGGTTTCTCTTTTGGCATAAAGCTATAGGGCGAGATTTGATTGCTTTGTGGGGATAGAGTAAATGGCATTTCATCATTCGGAAAACGTAACAGAAACGTGGTTTCATAGGCTCGGTAATTCTTTTAAGAACGTGCTGATAGGTCTTATCCTTTTTGCGATATCTTTCCCGCTAATTTGGTGGAATGAAGGCCGATCGGTTGACCGAATAAAGACGTTAGGCGACGCGCAAAGTACGGTGGTGACTGTTACGGCTGAGAGCTTTGATCCCGTCTATAACGCGGCTCTCATCCATATAAACGGCAAAGCTGATACAACAGACATACTCAAAGATGACCTTTTCGGTGTAAAAGAAAACGCGCTTAAAATTAGGCGTACGGTGAAAATGTATCAATGGGAAGAAAATACATCATCCCGGTCAGAAAAATCTATTGGGGGCGGCAAAAAGACCGAAAAAACTTATAGCTATAATAAAGTGTGGTCAGCGGATTTAATCAATTCGACAAATTTTAAACAATCCCTTGAATACCCAAACCCGACGACAATGCCCGTTAAGTCACAAGACTTTACGAGTTCTAATATCAATGTTGGTGCGTTCGAATTGTCGCAACCGTTTGTGGTACAGCTTTCAAATTACACGAATTACCCGCTTACGCAGGAGACGTACAAATCTATGGGCTCCAAATCGCGCAGGACGTATCAGCTAAACGGCGATCATTATTTTAAGGGCAATATAGAAGACCCTCAAATCGGTGATGTTAAGGTCTCTTTTGATATTATTCGTCCCCATGACGTGAGCGTTATAGGTCAGCAAGATAATGCCAATATCGTGCCCTTTACTGCGAAAAAAGGGCAGATTCAACTCATCGAGTCTGGTCGCTTAAGCGCAGACGCTATGATTGCTGTGGCTGAAAGTAAAAATAAGTTATTTACATGGGGTCTTAGGGGATTGGCGCTTATATTCATGTGGTTGGGCCTGACTCTGGTCTTAGGTCCCGTTCAAATATTCAGTGACGTCGTCCCTTTTATTGGCAGTCTTGTCGGTGTGGGTATTGGCCTGATTTCAGGTTTAATTGCGGTCACATTGACATCTCTAACAATCGCATTGGCTTGGTTGTTTTTCCGACCCCTCATAAGCTTGGCTTTGATTGCCCTATGTCTTGGTATGGTCTTTCTGGGCTTTCGTCTGATGAGGCGCGGAAAAGGAAATATTCAGGAGGTGTCACAAGACATACAAGAGGATTTTCAGACACCCCAAGCGGCTTTGGAAACCCATTCAGAGCCGAAACTATCGCCTCTTAAGCGTCTGAAAAATAAGTTTCGCAAAAAGTCTCAGCAAGACACATCAGAGGTATATGGAGAGCAAGCTTACGCGCCAATGGCGCCGCAGCCCTCTGCTCAAGCCTATATCCCGCCATATGACCCGTCTTACAGCGCACCTCATCCAACTGCGTTTCATCCGCAACCTCAACCACATGCGCACGCACAGGCACAGGCCTATAATCCATATGAAAATGCAATGCCTCAAGTTGAGCCTCAGCCCGCAAGCCAAGCCTATGCGTCGCCCGCTTACACGCCCTTTACGCCTGCGGCGTCGTATACGCCGCCCGCGCAAGCGCCTCACATAGCCCCTAATCCTTATTTAGCGCGAATGACTGATACGTCTGCGCCTATAGCGCCGCAATCGGGCTCGCAATCTGGCCAGCAATCAGGCGAGCAGTCAGGCCAGCAATCAGGCGAGCAACCAAACCCGCAATCTGGATTACGCGAATTTGTACCTCAACCCTATATGCCGCAAACCTAACACTCTGCGCTATATATCGTTCTGGTCATATCGATGTGTAAGGAGATCTGCACAAGGTGATCGTAGGCACAGGTGAATGACACGATGTGTCATTTATTAAACTTGTGTTTTTAATTGAAATTGGTTGCGGGGGTTTGCAACCCACTAAACTTACTCTTCAATGCCTATGATATTGGAGGTCTGAATTATGACCTCTAAATCATTGAAAGTTATAGATAGTTTCAACGCGTTATCTCACGATAGAACAAAGAAAAAGCCTAAGCGCTTAGCGCCGTATTCCCTTAGATTGAGTGCTGCTGAGAGAAGTTACCTTGAAAATAAGTCAGGTGACATGAGCGTTCATGCCTATATTCGCGCCCGCATATTTGATGATGACGCGCCGTTACCATCTAAAAGAAAAACTCCCCGCGTTACCGATATGCAAGCACTGTCAAAAGTATTGGGCGCTCTTGGGCGTTCGAATGTCTCGAACAATTTAAACCAAATCGCAAAGGCAATTCATAATGGAAGGCTTAATGTAGCGGATAATATTCTTACCGATTTAAATGCCGCTTGCACCGAGATTTCTATGATGCGTCTCGACCTTATCCGCGCCTTAGGTTTGAAAGAACCTAAGGCATGATCTTGGTCGGTAATAGCCGCGCTGGTGGTCAAGACTTAGCACGTCACCTGATGAGCGCTGAAAACGAACGGGTGACTCTCCACAGCATTGAAGGCTTTGCTAGTGATGATCTGCACAGCGCGTTTAAAGAAGCGGAAGCCTATAGCCGTGGTACACGGGCAAAAAAATATCTCTACTCGCTAAGCCTCAACCCACCCGCCAATGAAAATGTCGGCGTCGATGTGTTTGAGGATGCAATCGGCAAAGCTGAAAAGACACTGGGTTTAACAGGGCAACCTCGCGCTGTTGTTTTTCATGAAAAGAATGACCGCCGCCATGCTCACGTCGTCTGGAGCCGTATTGATACGGAGGCGATGAAAGCTATTCCGATGGACTTCCCAAAGCTAAAATTGAGAGAGTTAGCGAAAGAGTTATACCTTGAACATGAGTGGGATATGCCGAAGGGCTTTATCAATCCGAAGCTGCGCGACCCAAAAAACCTAACGCTTGCCGAATGGCAACAAGCCAAGCGGTTCGGACAAGACCCCCGCGAAGTAAAAGCTGTGTTTCAAGACAGTTGGAAACGCTCCGATAGTAAAGCTGCTTTTTCAAACGCACTCAAAGAACATGGCCTGATGCTCGCGCGGGGTGATCGTCGCGGATATGTCGCCACCGATATGCACGGAAAAGTCTATCCTCTTGCACGGTGGATGGGCTTGAAAAATAAAGAGGTCAAAGCGCGCCTCGGTGATGCAAAGGAGCTGCCTTCACTTGCACAGGCGAGAGAACAATTAGCTGACAGGCTCGCCCCTGCGGTTGAGCGCTTGCAAAAACAGCAAACGGATAAACTTGCCGCGATAAAAGCCAAGCAAGAAAAAGACCGCGCTGCTGCAAAAGCCAAAGCCGACGCGCAGCGTCAACTTCAAAAACAATGGCAAGCCAAACGAGAAGTGCTTGAAGAACAACAGCGTAAAGAGCGCTTCAACAAAGGTGCGCGTGGTTTGCTTGACCGCTTCACGGGCAAGCATGCGAAAACGAAACATCAAAATAGGCTGGATGCCTTCAAAGCCGCGCAGCGGGATCAAAGCCAACGCGACCAGCTGATTTCTAAACAGCAAGATACGAGCGAGCGCCTTAAGGCTCTACAAGCGAAAGTATGTGAAAAGCCCAAAGCGCTAAAGGAAGGATTGAAATCTGATATGGATCGATTGCAGGCGTTGCGAGAACGCTCGACAAACCGAGCAAGACCGTCTCGCCCCCGCGATAGCCAAGCCCGTGACGGGCCAGAGCCGTGAATATAAGCGGTGCGTTCTAGTTTTTTCTTTGCGCGATATGGCGCAAGGGAAGCTGTCTTTCATGTAACACAGCCATGACGACGATGTCGCTTTCATCAAGCCTATAAAAAATGCGGTGATGCTTCACCTGAAAGCAACGATAGCCCTCGCGCACATGGTCAATCGGGTAGCCAATTTTGGCGTTACGACGCATGGCTTTAAAGCCTGCACGTAATTCCGTCATATATTTCTGCGCCTGCGCCGCGCCATGTTCGCGGCTTGTGTATGCGCGAATATCGCGCAAGTCGGCTTTTGCCGCGTCTATCAGTTTGAGCGTCATGGCTGTCAGTTTCGTTTAGGCTTGAGGGGCGGATTCAATCTCGTCAAACAAACGGTCAATATCCGCATCTTTTGATAAAGACGTGTATTGCCCTGCGGCAAGTTCGGCTTCACCTGCTACAAGGCGTTTTTTTAACATGGTCAATCGTTCTTGGTCTTGCTTATCACGGCGCACAAGATCGCGAAAATATTCGCTTTCGTTATTATACTGGCCTTGCGTAATGCGCCCTGCAATCCATTCGCCCATATTGTCAGGCATAGAAATCGTTTTGCGTATCATGATTTTATCTCCTTATAAGATATATGATAACATGTATGAACTATTCATACAAATAATTGTGCCCTTTTGAGTGGCTGTGTGTTTTTGCTCTAATCAAAACAAACAAAGCTGTTTTGATTGTTCAACATAGGCTTGCCATTTTTTAGATTTGGCCGCCTCGTTCAACAAATCCGTCACGGCGGCGACAACATCGCCGCCAAAATCAAGCTCAATCGTGCCGACAGGATGAAAATGCGAGCGATAGCCTGTCTCGGTCATGGGCAACCGCGCCTTGGGCGGGTTGATAGATTTCAGTTCTAAATGGGCGATCATACCTGTTGAATATTCAGGGTCATATCGCGCCTGAATTTCAATATTATTCCATGTGATTATGTGTTTCTGGTAGCCCATGATTACACCTGCCAGAAAACGTGAACGCTTTGCCCTGCTTCAATAGCTAATACGTCATTGATTTCGAGGTCACGCGCCATAGCTTCATAATCAATGTAGTAACGCAAAGATTCAGGGATTTGCGTTGTCTCTGCGGTCAACTGCTCGGCGTAGTCGCTCAAGCTATCATATTCCCCTGCATAGTGGTCAGATATAGCCTCTTTCGCATCGTCAAAATCGCCATAATATGAAATGAGTTTTGCGCCAAGGTCGCCATGCTCTTCTATAAATTCGGCGTACTCGGCTATTGTGTCAAAGCCCTCATACTCGCTGATATGAATACCGCCAAACCCTTCATGGTCATGAATCGCCCATTCCTCGGCATATTCTGCGGGTGACTTTAATAGCATCTGACTAACTTCAAGCCAAATATGGTCAACACCCTGCGCGGCATCTATCCAAGTTCCGTGAAGCGTTCCATTATTATAACTTGCGAGACACGCCACATAGATTCTGATTGGGTTTTGATTTTCCATTTTCTTTTCCACTTCCGTAGGTTTTGGGTTCGACATGAACCCTTGGCCTTTGCCGAAAACGGGGGTGTGCAAATGGAGGGTAAAATCGGCATGGTTTTGGTGCGGGCGCAACAAAGTGAGCCACGGCCTTGCCTATTTTACTTGAAATGCGCCGAGGGGTAGTCGCCCCTAAGCCCTTTCATTCATTTAATATGAAGATTTTCAATTTAATCGTAAAAGTGAGTTTATCACTCATTCTTAAGTCTTAGTTTGCTATTTAATCGTCTGAATAATCAACTAGGACAGTTTGCCTAATTTCCACTAAGCGTAACAGCGCATCGTAAACCTCTCTTAAAGGAGTGTTGATATTATATGCCTCTAACACTGCTTTATCAAATGCTTGGCGGTCAGCACGCTCTAACTCGTCAGCAACATCCTCAACATCTCTACTAAGCAATGGCTCGTATAGGCTAACAATATTGTTACGTTGATCTGCGGTTAAAATGCTGGGATCAAGCATATGGAGGTGTTTCTTGAGGCTAGTTGCGGACAAATCCAACACACCAAGGCCACGGCCAAACCCATTGCCTTCAACCATTAAATAAGAAATCGAAGTGTTGAGTAAAGCGGTGCTTAAATTTAAGTCGTTACCTTCTTTGGCACTGAACCTTACCAGCCTTTGGTCTACAAATGTAGGTTCGGAAAAGCGTGAGAAAAATAACCTTAGGTTAGGGTTAAGTAGCAATGCAAGATCAGCCCGTGTTTCAGCCTTCATTTCATACCAGCGCATGTTTGCGCGAGCTAAACTTTCGGTAAGCGGTACGCCTGAGTTATTAGTTCCATGCCGAAAACGTTCAATCCAAGCAAGAGCACCATCTGCGCCTTCGGCAGATAATTCCTCCTCAGTTAGAGAACAACAAAATGCCTGCATGTCTGGGGTGCCCAAATAACCTTTTAGATTGCTTGGGTTTTTTACAACAGGTTGCAAATATTCAGGCTCTATCTCATGTTCCGATGTTGGGTAGAACATCAGATTCCAGCCTCGACGTTCTCCTCTAGCAACTTCAAAGAGTTGACTTACAGGAATCAGAGGCAA
>ENA-ORXM01000886-ORXM01000886.1-marine-metagenome-genome-assembly--contig:-NODE-886-length-46332-cov-20.629791_pt1 | contig 46332 bp, 34 predicted proteins | sample MGYA00237867_ERZ511480 | MGnify/ENA primary metagenome ERZ511480 (study PRJEB26309, sample SAMN06266103) | marine metagenome | isolation source: Algal blade | place: United Kingdom:Sidmouth, United...
AAGGCAATGCCAATAATTTTGAAACTTACAATGTTTGTATAGAAAGCTGCGGCCTACCAGCGGCAGACTGTTTACCTGGGCAAGCAATTGATTGGCCTTGGATACAAAATATGATAAGTAACAGCAATGGTTGTAATGTTTATAATATTGATCAGTTTGAATACAAGGGCAACACTTATTGTAGAACCTCACCTTATACAGATGGCTACCCTTGCCCATCCGATTTGTCATATTTTTATTATGATTGCGAAGGTAACCAAGTTTGCCGTAACGGATTTTCACCTCCAAACGACCCTGAACTTTGCGATATTGAAATTATAAAAGCAGCGAATGATAACCCCATAAATATTTGGACTTACCGTTTTGATAGCTGCGACGATCCTTTCGAAACCGAAATTGTTCAAAATGCTATTGACAACAATTGCACGGGCAGTATTTACGCCTTCAATTATCAAAATGAAGATTATATTTACATAAGTACTGTATGTGAATATATTGATGCTACCAATACACTGTACAACTGCAATACTGATAAATATTGTAACATAGGTGGCTTTGCATTTCCTAATGAAGCATGTAATAATACTTATAGCCAAGTACAATCATTAATAAATGATGAAAACATAATATGGTCTCGACCTTGTGATTACGAATACACAGGTACCGTAAATGACGATCCTCAAAATGGTTGTGGTTACGTTATTAACTTAACCGATGGTACCAGTATTGAACCGCTTTCTATACAAAGTGGTTTCACACTTGCAGTAGGGCAAAGGGTTCAATTGAGTTACAACATATTACAACCTTCTTATGGTTGCAGTGCAGACTATTACGTAAACATAATTTGTATTCGTGAAATTGAAGAAGAACAACAAGATTGCGATAACACAGTTGCACCAATTGATTATCTTTGGGTACAAAACTTAATAAACAATTGGTCACTATGCAGCCTTTACAGTATTGACCAATTTGAATATAATGGTAATACCTATTTTAGAACCTCGCCTTATGGTAGTTATCCTTGCGCTTCTGATTACTTTGTTTATTTTTATGATTGTGAAGGAAATGAAGTCTGTGTTTTAGCTAATTTACCGCTTGACGATCATATAAATTGCGATAGTGAAATTACAGACGCTGCTAAAGATAATTTTACAAATATTTGGACCAAAAATATAGAAGAAGAAGACTGTGCTTGTGATGCAGACTATACGCCTGTTTGTGGTACAGATGGAAACACTTACGGCAATGCTTGCGAAGCAGCTTGTGAAGGAGTTGAAATTGATTATGATGGAGCATGTGCAGAACCTTGCATTTGCCCAGCGGTGTTTGAACCTGTTTGTGGTACAGATGGAAACACTTACGGCAATGCTTGCGAAGCAGCTTGCGAAGGAGTTGAAATTGATTATGATGGGGCATGTGCAGAACCTTGCATTTGCCCAGCGGTGTTTGAACCTGTTTGTGGTACAGATGGAAACACTTACGGCAACGCTTGCGAAGCAGCTTGCGAAGGAGTTGAAATTGATTATGATGGAGCATGTCAAGCTTCAAAAAACGAAATTTTCGATCAATACCCTTGGTTGTTAAATTTGGTTGACCCTGTTTATTGTGCCAATGGTTTAACGGTTAGCGTTTATACAAAAGGTAATTTCAATTACATTTTTGTAAAATACCCAGAAGCGCCAGGCATTTTATACTTTCAAGATGGTACTTATTATTGCGAAAACATACGCGACTTCTCTTGTGTAGATGCTTACAGCCTTACCGAGTTAGCTGCTCAATGGACTTGCAATATCGAATCACCAACTAATATAACAGCAAAATTTAGTAATTTAGTTTGTAACAATGATGGTACTTTTTCAATTGATGTAACTGCCGCAGGCGCACAAAGTGATACTTATGGTATTTATGGTAATAGGGTAAATGGTAACACACCTCAGTTTTATACTTTTGAAGAAGAGGAAACTTTTACTTTTACTGGTGGTGTTGGCTATGCAATAAATGATTTATATACACTTTATATTTACGATCTTTATTTAGCCGATGTTGGAGCAACTCCATTCGAAATAAACATTGATGAATGTAATGATAATAAAGAAGAAGAAAGCGCGCCAATATTTGAAAACTATCAGTGGTTGAGCGACATTATTAGCCCACAAAATTGTATTGATGGAAGCCAAGTAATTGAATACGACTTGGGGCCTTATGCATTTCTTATTATAGAAACCCCAACAGGTATTACCATGTATTATCAAGATGGTACCCGCTACTGTGCAGATCGTGAAAACTTTTCTTGTGTAGAAACTTATGGCCTTACCAGGCCAACAAATACGTGGAATTGTAGCGATCAACCGCCATCAACAAATTGTACAATTGCTGGTAATCCATTAAATTTAAATTGGGTAAAAGAATTAATAACAAATTCGGGTAATTCAGAATGTGGTTTAAAAGAAATAAAGTCATTTAATTATAATGGAGATGATTACATTTACACGTTAAGCTACCCAATATACCCTTACTGCCCAACAGATACCGGTGGTTCAGCAATTTACGATTGTGAAGGTAACATAATTTGCTTTACTGGTTTTACATATTACAACGAATGTGATGTTGCGCTATGGCAAGCAGCAAATGAGGGAGATTTAATTTGGGAATACACAAACATAGGGGAAACAATTACAGAAAAATATCCATGGTTAAATGATTTGTTTGAACCGTTTAATTGCTCTGGCGCTACCATACGCGAATACGATAATGGCGCATACGCCTTTCTTACCGTTGAAGAAGGAAGTTGGTTAAGGTTATACTATGAAGATGGAAGCCTGTTTTGCACCGATCGTGAAAATTTATCTTGTGTAGAAGCCTATGGCTTAGAAGACGTAACCGCCATTTGGAATTGTGGCTATGACAATCAATTTCAAAAAGAAGAAGCAAGCAAAAAGTTAGTAGCCGAAGAAGAAACAATAGCAGTTTACCCTAACCCTAATAACGGCGTTTTTACAATTGATCTTACCAATATTAATACAAAAATTAGGAAAATCGAAATTTTTGATATTGCAGGCAAGCAACACCACATTCCAATTGATTTAAATGGAACCACTACTGCTTTAAAATTAAATGCAGAAAATTTAAATAATGGTAGTTACCTAATTACCGTACTAACAGAAAGTAAACTACACACCCAAACAATTATTATTCACTAATAGATAAATGAACCAAATTAAAAAGGTTGTTTTCCAAAGAAGACAACCTTTTTTTATTTCCACATAAAAATAGAGATTGATTAAGGCAACATCATATAAAAAAATATTATTTATCGTATTATAGTAAGTAAATTGTGAGTAATAAATTGATTTAAATTTGATACAAATATTTTTAAATTTTAGAAGCGAAACATTTATTGCTCACATAAATTTTGGTCTCGCCATCCGTTCAAATACCATTTTGCTTTGCTGCATAGCCCTCCCTGCAAATGGTATAACCACTCCTGTCAAGGCTAAATTTCTAACCTCGCTAAGCTGTGTTAACCGCTTTAAAAAAAATGTCAGTTCTCATAACATTATCAGTAACCAACCTTATACAATTGCCAAAAGAGGCTTGTAAAACTTATTAATGGTTAAAAAACAAATCTCAAAACTCCTTACCTCACCCACCCTCAAAGTTGCGGTTTTTAACCATTAAACTTTGTAAATTAAAAAATTACTAAATTTACCCTCATGCAACATTTTGATGTAATAGTAGTAGGTGCGGGCTTGTCAGGTATTTGCATGGCCCATTATTTAAAAACAGAATGTCCTAACAAAACCTTTGCTATTTTAGAAAGCCGCAGCAGGCTAGGTGGCACTTGGGATTTGTTTCGCTACCCCGGTATCCGTTCCGACTCCGATATGGGTACCTTAGGCTACCGCTTTAGAGAGTGGACAGGTACACAGCAAATTGCAGATGGCCCGGCAATACGTAACTACATAGAAGCGACTGCCGAAGAAGATCAAACCAAAAAACATATTATATTTAACCACAAAGTAAGCCAAGCAAGTTGGAGTAGCGCAGATAATTTATGGACAGTAACTGCCGAAACAACTCAAAATAAAAGCACTAAATTTACTTGCGGTTTTTATATTAATTGCACCGGCTATTATAAATATGAAAATGGACATACACCAGATTATAAAAACAAGGCAGCATTTAAAGGGCAATTTATTCACCCACAGTTGTGGCCACAAAATTTAGAGCTTAAAGGAAAAAAAATAGTAGTAATTGGTAGTGGTGCAACAGCCGTAACTTTAGTGCCTGCATTATTAAAACAAGGCGCAGGAGAAGTAACCATGTTGCAGCGTTCTCCAAGTTATTATGTTGCCGTACCAAAAATTGACCAGGCCGCCAAAATATTTCAAAAAATAATGCCCAAACAAATTGCATACAAGGCAGTACGCTGGAAGAACTTTATGTTTGCTCATCTGTTTTATCAATTTAGCCAACGGTTTCCCGAAAGCTGTAAAAAAATATTGGTGAAGCAAAGTAAAAAGCAATTACCTAACCTGGTCAATTTTGAAAAACACTTTACGCCAACTTATTTTCCTTGGAACCAACGGCTGTGCTTAGTGCCTGATGGTGATTTGTTTAAAGCATTAAATAAAAACAATTGCCACATTGTTACCGAACATATTGAAGCTTTTGAAAACAACGGGCTAAGATTAAAAAACGGTGATTTGTTACCTGCAGATATTGTAGTTTCAGCAACAGGTTTATCACTTCAAGTGCTGGGCGGCACTACACTAAAAGTAGATGGCAAAACAGTAGCGATAAATAAATGTTATGTGTATAAAAGTGTAATGTTAAGTGAGGTACCCAACTTTGCAGTAATATTGGGTTACACTAATGCTTCGTGGACTTTAAAGGCCGATTTGGCTGCCGAGTACATCTGCAAGCATATTAATTATATGGTGGCCAACGGGTATAAAAAAAGCATTGCTTCTTATACTGACCAACCTGTTCGAATTCCCATTATGTCAGATTTGAAATCGGGTTATATAAAACGGCACACCGAGATCTTGCCCTCAACAGGAGCGAAAAAACCTTGGAAAGCAGAACAAAATTATTTGACAGATATTAAGGTATTGCGAAAAGGAGCTGTTGAGCATAATGATTTAATTTTTAGTTGAATTGTAGCCAATTAACTCCTTACTCCAATCCCAAAAATCAATACTTCCAACTCCATTATTAGTAAAATAAAAACAGATGTCTTTTCAGAAAAGCATTCCATTAGTTTTTAAAGTAAGATGCTGCGCATTTAAAGCTTTGCAATAAATCGCAGCATACCGATAGTCCGGTTTTTTTGTTTTTGGTGGCATTTTAATTTACGAGAAATCAGAAGTTCTAAACCAATTAATATAGATTTTTTTTGTAGAAAAAACTATTGGCCTAAAGCAAGTGATAACTCCTGCATTTTTGTGCTTAACCATTCGCGGTCACTATTTACATCTTGTGCAATTAATTTTTCTTTAGCTTTACTTAGTGGCATTTTGGTTGCGCTAAATTTAATTTTATAGAGATAGGTAAGTATTTGTATAAAGTTACGGTAGCTTCTTTTACGCACAGTTGTCAACTGCTTATTATCTTTAAAAAACTTTTGTGCCGAACGGAAAATTTGCATAGTACGCTCGTCATAATCTTTATCCATTTCGTAATGGCATTTTAAAATAATAGCTTTTAAGTTGGCATCTTGGCCTAAATCTGCTCGTATAAAATATTTAAGCGCCTCATTATAGTTTTGTTGGTAAAAGGCAACAACCCCGTAATTATAATTACAAACATTTGCTCTATCCGATTGATTAATAAAAGGCCGATATTTTTCAATAATAATTTTGGCTTTATCAAACTCACCAACCCTGCAAGCGGCACTTACATAGTTTTTTATTTTTATAATTGGCACAAAGTCCCCTTCTAAAAATAAATTTTGCTTATCCATTTCTTCATACAATTTAAAAAGGTCTAAATACTGCATACCTCCCTCTCTCATTTTTCTAACACAAAAATTAATCGCTATTATGTAAGAATAACTTAGGTCTTCTTCTGTAATTTCGGTTGAATATTGTTTGAGTAGCGTTAATAGTTTTTCAAAATATTCTTTTTCTTGGTGTTTAAGCAACTCAATTGTTGCCTTCCCAATAATTATTGGGCCACTCGTTTCAAAGTTTTCCAAACTTATTATTTTGTCAATCGAATTTACAAACAAAGTGTCAAAATCTATTTTTGTTATTTGCTGTATTGTTAATAGAGTTATGTAGTAGCTTATTTTTAGTAAAAGGTACTCACTATCTATTATGTAATTTAGTTCTGGAAGATTATCTTTTTTATATACAGAAGCAGTTAAATTGCTATAATGCAATTTATGTGCTTCTATTATTTTTTTAAATTGAAAATAGCTCAAATCTTTCTTCTGAGATTGAGCTAAAAGCTCACTTTGTTTAATATGTTTTTCAAATAATCTATACTGGCGTTTATCTAATAATTGTTCTAATAGTAAGTCATAAAAATTAGCTTTTTTGTGCTGTAATCCTTCAATAGTTAAAAATTGCTCAGCTAATTTTTTTAATAGGCTTAGTTTGGCATTAAAGTGTTTTTTTTCTTTAGAGCGAAGCGTTTTTCCTTTATATGAAACACCAAAAACTTTATAATGTATAAATATCTGAGCCTCTTCATCAAAACGTTTTTTATGTAAAATATGTTTTTTGAGTGATTCAAAAATGCGGATTACCACCTTATCGGTATTAAAATAAGGGCAATTAATTATATGCTGAAAACTTTCCAGCTCAACATCCGTAAAACTGTTTAGCAATTCTATGCAAATTGGTTGATTTTGTTTCATTGTTTTTGTTTTGTATAAAATAACCTAACTATATAAATGACAGTAATTTATAAAGTATAAAAATAATAAAATAAAATTGCTTTTAGCATATTTTGTAATATAAAATGTCCTTACTTTCAATGTATCTTTGAGTCATATAACCTAAAAAAATGATTTTGACTGTATGAAAACTTTATTCCACGTTGTTCTACTTTCTGCTTTTGCGTTAAATTCTTTTGGTAATTCTATTAATTTAAAAGATAATAGGTCCAATTGGCGGTCTTTCAACAAAACGACCAAATATTCTATACAAGAATTAATGGCTGATAAACAAGCATTAAACTTAGGTGATGATGATGCTCTAATAATAAAATCTGAATATGTAGATAATATAGGAATTAAACATGTTATTACCCAACAAACCTATAAAAACATAGTTGTTGAAGGCGCCACCTTTTTAATTCACGAAAAAAACAATATTGTCGAAACAGCAAATGGGCATCTTATAAAAAATTTGAATATAAGCGTTGTTCCTAAAATTTCACAAAATGTAGCATTCGAAAAAGCAATTAAACATTTTGATGTGGTAGAATATGCTTGGGAAAATGAAACCTATGAATGGATGCTGAAACAAAGCAAACAAAATGGCGATGCAAGTTTCTATCCTATTGGCGAGTTGGTTGTTTTTAATCCAGAATTTAATCAGTCATCAAATTTTTACCAATTAGCTTATAAATTTGATGTATTTGCAGTTGATCCGCTGTTTAGAAAATCTATTTATGTAGATGCTAATACTGGTATTGTTTTAAACAGTATTGATAAAATGCACACTTGTAATCACCGAGCTGCAACTGGTAGTACTAATTATTCTGGCCAAGTAAATTTTTCTGTTTGCGAACTTAACAATACTTTTAAGTTGCGAAATGAGCAAAACTGCGACATTGAAGTTTTTAACTCCAATAAAACAGCTGAAAGCTTACCACTTTCTTTTGAAGAAAATTCTAATCAATTTAATAATAGCACTTCCGCTGTAGAGGTGTTTTGGACACTACAGCAAGTATACGATTATTTTAATAATACCCTTGGTTTGGCAGGAATTGACAATAGCAACTCCCCCATTTATAGCTGGGTAAATTATAAAGAAAATTTTAACAACGCCTTTTGGAACGGCACTTGGCTTACCTTTGGTGAAGGAGACGGGGAAAACTATGGCCCATTTACCTCGCCTGATATTGTAGCACACGAATATATGCATGGTGTTACCGACTATTCTAATGCTAAATTGGCCTACTATGGAGAATCTGGTGCTTTAAATGAATCCTTTTCTGATATTTTTGGAGAGGTAATTGAACATTATATCTCAGGATCTAACGATTGGATTTTTGGTGCTGGTGTGCCACTAAAAACAGGAAAAACTGGTTTGCGAAGTTTGGCCGACCCTACTAGTAGTTTGATGACTACGCAACAACCCGCAGCTTACCAAGGCCCTTATTGGTACAATGGCTATGCAGACAATAGTGGGGTGCATATAAATAGTGGCGTACAAAACTATTGGTTTTATTTACTTAGTGAAGGTGGTAATGTTACCAATTTTGAAGATAATTATTTTGAAGTTGAAGGGATAGGTATTGAAAAAGCTACCGCTATCGCATATAAAAACTTAACTACCTATTTAACGCCAAACGCTACTTACACCGATGCTTACTTAGGTAGTATACAAGCAGCTACTGATTTATTTGGCCCTAACTCCAATGAAGTTTTACAAACCAAAGCGGCTTGGTGCGCTGTTAACGTTGGTAACGCTTGTGTGCCAGCTGTAAATAACAATGTTGCTTGCAATAGAAATACAGATTCTTTAGCATTGGTTGCCTTATACAATAGCACTAATGGTAATAACTGGAATAATAACTGGAATTTAAACCACCCAATAAACACTTGGTATGGTATTACTATTAATAGCAATGGTTGTGTACTATTAATTGATTTACACAACAATAACTTAACCGGTACTTTGCCTGCTGAATTAGGCCATCTAAAACACTTAAAAAGATTAAGGTTATCTAATGGGTTTTCTTCACAAGGAAAAATATCGGGCACAATTCCATCAGCAATAGGAGAAATGGAAGCTTTGGAAATTTTAAATATTTCCTATCAAAATTTGGCAACACCTTTACCAGTTGAACTAAGCAATATAAAAAACTTGAAAACACTAAATTTAGCGGGTAATAATTTTAGTGGAAATTTACCTGCTTTTTTCAATAATTTAATTGCATTACAAGAACTTGATTTGGCTAACAATAATTTTAGCGGAAGTTTGCCAGATTTAAGCCTACTTCAAACTTTGATAACATTAGATTTGGGCTTTAATAATTTTACAGGAACCATACCAGCCAGTTTTGCTAATTTAGTAGAACTTGAATGGCTAAATGTTAAAAATAATAGTTTAACAGGATGTTTTCCGAGCAGTTTAGTATCCTTATGCAGTCATTTATCTACTGCATTTAACAACAACGGCTGGATAAATGCGGGCAACAATTTTAACCAAAACTGGGAAGATTTTTGTTTAAGTGGATCAGGTAGTTGTAACGGAGAAACGGTTATTGGTCCTGTTTATCCAGGCGATTTCAACCAAAATGGATTAGTAGAAATTTCTGATTTATTATATTGGGGTTTGGCCTTTGAAGAAGAAGGCGACGAAAGACCGGGGGCTACTACTAGTTGGAATCCTCAAAATTGTGTAGAGTGGCAAAATTTTGTAAATGGCATCAATAGTAAACATCAAGATGCCGATGGAAATGGCATTGTAGATCAAAATGATATAGCAGTGTTTATACAAAACTATGATTTAGGTAGTTTAAATAGTTCAAATAATAATCCATCAACCAGCCCGGTTAGGTATGTTCTAACCCCAGTAAATAGTGTAAAAAATGGTGAAGAAATAATGATAACTTACGACTTAAGTGTGGAATCGTTAATAAACCAACCCATTACAGCCCACGGTTTTGCTTGTAATATCAATTTTAACAGCTTACCAGTTAATTCAATAACGGTAGATTTTGAAAACACATGCTTAAACCAAACTGAACATTTGAGCATTTTTGATATCAATAGAAATACACTTAATATTGCCATTACAAAAAAAGATAGAAGCATAGAAGTTTGTGATAATGTAGTAGCAAGAGTAGTTGTTCTTATGGAAGAAGTTCAAAGTGGCGAACCTTATGTTATTGTTATTAATAATGGGAATACTATTTCAAACAATGGGGAGCTAAGTGGGGTACTTAATCAATCTATTTACGGGGTGCTTTCTTTTGACCAAACTGCTACCCCTACTTTTGCCACACAAGTACAAACTACAAATGAGCAATGCAATACCTTGGGCAGTGCAATAGTTGATGTAGTTGGTGGTGTAGCCCCATATACCTACAGTTGGAGCAATGGAGCAACAATTGCCGAGGCGAGCAATTTACCTGCTGGCACTTATACGGTAACTGTTAATGATGCCATAAACAATAGCAACACTCTTAATATTGAAATTGGAACACCGCAACCTGTGTTTGATTACCAAACAGGTGAACAACTTTGTGGGCAAAATTGTTCTGAAAATTTAGATTTAAACGGAGCAGTTTCAGGCGGGTATTATAAAGCCAAACACCTTATTGAAAGCAATGCAAAACTTACTGAAAACAGCCAAATTAATTTTAAAGCAGGTGACAGAATTAGATTAAATACTGGTTTTTCAACTTCCCAATCCCAAAATTTTTCTGCCAATATTGGCAGTTGTAACGACTAAAATACGCTTATAAAACAAGTAATTTATTTGCATAAGTTTTTGTAAACCAAATAAACCAAGTGATATGAATGTATTGGGCAATTATTCAATTGACATCACCACTAACCAAGCCTATGTGTCAAAGGCTATACTACCTTTTTTTTGTAGTAATAATGCCACCACCCCAAGCTTAGATGCTTATTTTCTAAATATTACACCTAGGGAAAGGCTCGAAGTAATGGAAAAACTTTCTTGTGCTATTACCAACCTATCAGGTTTTGATGTGGTGCATTTTATAAAATCGAACTGCAAAATGATGCAAATTAAAAACCAAGGGAAAGCATTTTTGCAATCTAATTCGAAAGTAAAGAAAATTGTTGGTACCATTATTAGTATTAACCAAACTGATGCAATGGAATTAAATGGAGACCCCGAAAAGATAGAAGGCGAGCCATTTGAATTAGAACTATTACTAAACAACTTTATTAAAAAACAAAAACAAAAAGCAGCTGACGCAAAAGTTAGTCTTTTTTTAAAAATGGATGTTAATTTGCCAAAATATATCATTGGCCTTGCTAATAATATTACCGCCCAATTACAAGCTGCATTAAATGAAATTATTCACTTAAAAGCAGCGATAGAAGAACTGACATTGACCGTTAAATTAATAAGAGAAAACAAAACGGATTTTACGGTTAATTTTGCTTTAGAGTACAATAGTAAACAAACAACTTTTTATAGTTTTGATACACAATTTAAAACTACAGAAGATCATCAGCTATCAAGTAAAAACAAAGATGGTTCTAATCATGCTCCACAGGCTAATATTAAAATATTGTTAGCAGAAGATCATAAAATGAACCAAATAATAGCAATTAACTTACTTAAAAAAGAGTTTAAAGGGGTAGAAATTGATATTGCAGAGAATGGTTTAGCTGCTTTTGAAATGACTAAGAATAATAATTATGATTTGATTTTGATGGACATTGATATGCCAGTATTAAATGGAATTGAAGCAACTAAAAAAATTAGAACTGAACTGAAGAGTAATCTACCTATTTTAGGTTTTTCTGCACATGTATTTCAAAACCAAATACAAAAATGCTTTGTGGCGGGTATGAATGATTTTATAGCTAAACCCGTTAATGTTAATTCATTACGGCTGAAGGTTAAAAATGCATTAAACAATGCCAAAACAAAAAGTAAGCCTGCAATTTTAAAAAATCTTTATTGTGATTTAGATAACACGAGCAATATTGCAGTTTAATTTTTAGCGTTGCTTTTTACTTAAACGTTAAAAACATGGGCGAATGATCGCTTAATTTTTCTTTACGAGCCTTGTGCAAGTAATCTCACGCTATTACAACGGGCATTAGTTCTTCGCTAACATAAATATAATCGTAACGGTAACGATTGCCTTGGTGACTAAACCTTTAATACGTAAAAACATCACCCAAAAATATGCTAAGTTTACTTTTTTGCTTGGATGAGTTGTTGATTATTTAAAACAAAAAAAGGTGCCACTCAAATTAAATTTGAGTGGCACCTTTTGCTAAAAAATATCTTTTTAAACCTTATTCTGATTTTAAGCGAACAGTAGTGTTGCGCTGTATCCAACATTCTACTTTATATGCTGCGCCCTCTTCTACACTTGCCATGTGTGCAGCCCCTTTACCTGGGAAATATTTGTATAAAGTATTAATCATTTTTTGGGCAGACTCGGCCGAAGCTGGGTCTTTTTTTGCTTTCGCATAAACATCAACTGCAGCCCAGGCAGCACCAGCTTTTTCTATTTCGTTAGTACCACAATCGTTATACGATTTTGCGTATAAGCCACCAATTAATAAATATGGTGCACCCCAACCTGGCTTGGCTTCTACCGCTTTTAATGCCGCTGTTCTAGCATTAGAGTATTGGCCTTTTTTAGCATAACTGCTGCCTAATGCATAATAAATGCCGCCAAGTGTTTTGCCCTCTGTATCACCTTTTTCAACTGCTTGGTTGTAATATTTAATTGCCGTATCATAGTCGCCTTTTTTACGGTAATAGTTACCTAATTTGTACAACTTACTACCTGATGGTTTTATGGCATTGTATTGCTCTAAAACTTTTATGTATTCAGGCTCGTCAGTACACTTCATTTTTGTTAAACGTGCGTAGTAGTTACCCATTACTTTTTCATCGTTTGGCGACTCTACCAATTGAGCGCTATAGTGAGCAATTGCTTCTTTACAATCGGCAAATTCAATACCTGTAGTTCTAGTTTCTACCCTTGTAGTTTTAATTACTTGTGCTTTTAGAGGGCCGCTTAACATTTCTAAGGCTTCTGCATATTTGCCATTAGTATCTTTACCTGCAGCAATGTTGTTTTGGGCTATCTTCTTCATATTTTCTACCAAAGGCATTACCTCTTCTTCGGTTTTCACTTCTTCTTTAATATCGCCTCTGTACTTATTAAATAAAGCTTTTAATATAGATGCACCAGTATTATCGCCAGCTTTTACAACTGCTTGTTCAAAAATAGCATAAGCTTCTTCTTTTCTATCATCAAAGTTAGATAGCAGGTATCTACCTTTAGATTCTAATACTTTTCCTTCTTCACCGTGGCATTTAACACGCTCATCTAATAATTTGAAAAGCTTATCTAAATACATCGCCTTATCATCTTCACTTTCTGCATTTTCATAAAAATACTTGTACATTTCTTCTCCATCAACAAATGGTTGCTTTCTAAAGCCTGGTGCCATATCCATCACCACTTGCCATTGTTCCATAGCGTCTTTAAAGTTATCTTGCTTAAAAGATTCGCGGTATAACGAGTAGGCACCGTAAACTTTTTTCTTGTCAGCAGGGGTTTCGTAAGTTTTGCACAAACCTGTACTGGTTTTGCTGCCTGCCGCTTCTTTAGTGGTGGTTTCGGCTACTTCTGTTGTGCCAGTATTAGTAACTTTGTTCGAACTTCCACAGCCCCAAAATACCAAGGCGGCTAAAGCAATTGCAGTTAAATTATTCTTCATATTGTTTATCTATTTTTGTTAAATGCTATTTTATTTGACATTAGGAATTACCAATCGTCAATATTATTACTGTAAATTTTGTTAAAAATTATTCGTACTTCCGTTTTATAAACCAATTACCATCGTTAAAAGTAATGCCCAAAGTTGTTTTAAAGTAGGTTTCGCGCACATTGTTATCTTGCACATTTCCTCTATTACCAATATTAAATGCAAGGTTTATATTGGCTATTCTTCTAAACTTTACACTATTTAAAATTGGTGCTCCTAAACCGAAAGTTACCCCAAATTCGGGTATTGTAGTATTATTAGTTAAAACATGGTTGCTGTAATAATAAGCACCAAATCGGTAGCTTACGGTATTTGTTTTTTTGCGGATGCTATTGTTACGTTTAGGTGTAAATTTTGTGCCAATTGAAATTTTATAGGCATCTGCTAAAGCAATATTGCGATAATCTGCATATTGCGACCAGTTAATTTGCTTAAAATTTGCTTCTACTTGCCAACTACCAGGCAGCCCGTAGTTAATGCCTATGCCAATTTCGCTAGGTAAAGTCATTGTTGCATCCGCTCTATCTAAAAACTCACCAATGGTATCTAATACTGTAAATTGGTTAGCTGTTAATATTTGTTGTAATAAATAATCTCTTTTTGCATTAAGGTTTGTTTTGCTTTGAAAAGTTAAGCCAACGCTAAGCACATTTTTTACTTCTTCTTTTACAACTTTAGCATCATCAGCACTTATTTTTTTAAAGAAATATCTTTTGTATAAAAGCCCGCCATAAAAGCCAAAATCGCCCAACCGCAGCGATTGTGTTTCTGTTAAGTCAAATACGTTTTCAATATTTGGCTTGTAAACCGTAGTTTCAATAGCTCTATTACCAAAGTAATAATCGGCATTTACACCAAAAGCTAATTGGTTTTCTTTAAAAAAGCCTGTTTTTTTAAGTGGTGTAGTAAAACCATTTGCCCATTGAAACTTATAATAGCTACCGCTACCTTGAAAGTTATAAACATTTAAGTTTAAGCTATCGGTTTCTGGCCCTTCGTAAATTTCTCTAATTAAATTATAATTGGTTGATGAATACGGCAACAAGCCAATTGAACTGCCCCACCACTTGGCAATTGGTAAACCCAACACCAAATATTCCATAGAGGCATTAAACGAATAATTGCTGTTACCCGAAGTATTACTGCTTGCATCGCTTAACCAATAAGCATTTGCAAATATGCCAGTATGTAACGAAGCATATTTTAGCAAGCCCAAAGCAGCAGGGTTAACTAGGTTAATAAAGCGGTTGGAGCTACTGGCAATACCAACACCTCCCATTGCTCTTTTTTCAGGTAGCTGAACGTTTTTTAAGTCGCCCGGGCCAAAATAGGAATAGGGCGAATTTTCTTGCGCTGACAGTTGTGCGCTTGCATAATGAAGCGTAAAAAAGAAGCAAACAATTGCAATTAGTACGATTTTACCCTGCGGCATTGTAATTTATTATTTTGTTTAACCCGGTTATTACCAAATTAGGGTCAGCAAATATCTTATTTTTGAGTTGATTTTCAAAAAAATAACATCCACCGCCTGTAACATAAACCGTAAGTTTTTTGTAAATATTGCGATAAGTATCAATCATTCCGTCAATTTCGTGTAATATTCCATTTACTACACCACTTAAAATAGACTGTTTTGTATTAGTACCAGTTAAATTAACTGGAGAAAAATTATAGTCAACCAAAGGTAATTTAGCAGTAAAATGAGGCAAAGCTTGCAAACGCATAGTAATACCTGGGCTTATACTACCACCTATGTATTCTTTATTTTCATTTAAAAAATTAAATGTAATGCAAGTGCCGGTATCAATACTAATAATAGGAGTTTTTTCAACAGTTAAACTTAAAGCGCCAATAATGCCACTTAAACGATCTTTACCTAACGTTTTTGGGCTTGCATAAAGATTGGTTATTGGTATTGAGGTGCTAGCATTAAATTTTAGATGATTGGTGTTTTTTATTAGAAAGGCATCAATTGAGTGGTTATAATTACCAGAATTTGCAATAATTGAATTGCAGATATTATGCTTGCTAAACAAATCTTCTAAGTTGTTTACTGTTAAGCTTTGGTATTTTTGAATATGTATTAATGAATCGTAATTGTAAATGCCAATTTTGGTGAAAGTATTGCCTACGTCAATTGCAATGTTAAAGCTCATAAAGGTAAGAATGGGCTAAAAAGAAAGATGGCACAACTAATGTTGTACCACCTTATTACTAAAAAACACCCAAATTTTTTTAAAGTTGATTACCTAATTTAATATTACATATCAACCCCGTTTCTGATGCAAATATACAACGAAGTTACTTTACTATGCAAGCATTATTTACTTTTTTTTTCAAATTTCTATATAATCATTTGATAATCAACTAAATAAAATGAAAAAGAAATTTACATTTTCTGCAAAATTTCTCTTTTTTTAGTACAAATGCACGTTATAATTTTCAAATAGACACAGTGGCAACTAAAATATAGTTGAGGTAACAATTTTATAACTTAATATTTACAAGAATGTCGTTGCGGTTGCGGCTAATATGAACAATAGGTTTTCAGGCGAGCTACAAACCCTTCGTTCTACCTCCATCTACTGGTAAGTTAATGCCGGTAATATAATTGGCAGCAAGCGAAGCCAAAAAAGCTACCGCACTTCCAATATCTTGTACTTCGCCAATTCGTTTCATTGGTATTGCGTTTTTCATTAGGTTTAGTTCTGTTTCTATATTGCTATTATTTTTGTTGGCTCGGGCTTCTAATATTTGATCTATACGAGTAGTAGCAATTGTGCCCGGTAAAACATTGTTTACTGTAATGCCAAAAGTTGCCAATTCGTTAGCCATAGTTTTGGCCCAGTTGGCTACCGAAGCTCTAACGGTGTTGCTCAAACCTAAATCTTTAATGGGTTCTTTTATTGAGGTAGAGGTGATGTTGATAATACGACCATATTTTTTGCTTTTCATATTGGGTAGCAATATCATGGCTAATTCGTGTGATGCAATTAAATGCATATTAATAGCAGTTAAAATTTGGGTACTGCTCATGCTTGAAATTGGGCCAGGCGGCGGCCCACCAGTATTGTTTATTAATATTTCTGCAGTAATATTTTTTTTGGTAAGATGCTGTTCAACTTTTTGCTTTAACTCGTAAGGTTGGCTATGGTCGGCAACTACAAAACTGTGTTGCTGGCCTTTTTGTGTGTTTAAACGGCTTATTACCTGCTCTAATTTATTTTGGTTACGAGCTATTAATACAATACTTGCGCCTTGTGCAGCTAATGCAATTGCGCTAGCTTCGCCTAAGCCTTGGCTGCTGCCGCCTACAATTGCGGTTTTATCGGTTAAGTTTAAATTCATAACTCGAAAATAAAAAATTTGTAGCTTTTAATGGTTTTTAATAGCAGGTAATTGTAATAAAAGGGTACAATTTTAAGTTGCCTGTGCGTTAGGGATTGCAGCGGAAATCCTTTTTGTGAGGTACGAGCAAAAAGATTGTAGTGTAAAGGTACTATTAGATGAAGTTAATGGATCTGCTTACTTATTTAACAAAAGTTTTTCTAACGATATAGATGATAAATTTTATATTGATGAAGAAATTTCATTTACATTTGAGGATAACAATGTAAAAAAGACAGTAGTGTTTGAAGTAGGTGAATATAACTTCACCGAGTATGATAGAAAACCTGCGGTATCTGTACCATTTAGAATTGAGTAACAAAAAAACTACCTAATAGAAGACGTTCTATTAGGTTATTTTAACAAATATGAAACACATATATATAGTATTATTACTTTTATTTTCTTCTTGCTTAATTCGGTTTATTGGCATTACTAATGATTATGACCTGTTAACAGAAAGCCAAAAGAGTAAAATAAAAAAATTAAATGACTTTAATTCTTTAGAAAAAGACCACATATACGAGCTAACGGGTCCACAATTATTAAATGAATTAAAAAAGTATGATAAATCTTTGGTTTACTACTTTGCGAATGGGTGCAGTGCGGAGGATTGTTTACCCTTGCAAATAATTGCAAATTATGCAGCTGAGTTTGACTATAAACTTTTTTTAATTATGTGCGGTTATGGTGGACTTAAACACACTGAAGATCAAAATATAGATGCTCCGCTATTTTCTATAAATACTGATTATTATGAATCTAATAAGAGTAAAATATACAGAACACATTTTAAAACTGACATTGGATTAACTGAATACTTAGGGGATAATATATTTTTAGGTTCCTATTTTTTTTATGAAAAAGACAAACTTATTGATGTTAAAGAAAGGATAAAGTATGATATGTAAAATAGCTTGTTGTTAAATAAATTGATTTACTTTATGATATTTACTCCCAGCCTCACACTCGCTTAAACCTTGTATTCGCCTATGTAATTTAACAAAGACTAATATAGTTGATGTTGAATTTATTAACTCCAAAAATTTAATGTAATTGCGTTAGGGATTGCAGCGGAAATCCTTTTTGTGAGGTACGAGCAAAAAGATTGTAGTGTAAAGCCCGACCCGAAGGGGAACGCCCAAAAAATCAATAATTGTACTAAAAGCGGTTTTATAATATTTTTGGCTTAATTTAGTTGTTTAATAAACCTTTTATGAAAACCGGGTATACATATAAAACAGGTTGGCGTTGCGCTTTTATAGTAATGTTGCTTTTGGTAAGCTTTGCCAACGGTTTTGCACAAACCTTTTATACTCAATTTGGTAAAAACAGGGTGCAGTTTAACGATTTTACTTGGTCGTTTTACGAAAGCAAAAATTTTGTGGTGTATTTTTATCAAGGTGGTCAGCAATATGGAGAATATAGTATTTACGCTGCCGAAAATAACCTGCCCGAAATACAAACGCAGTTAGAATATTATTTAGATAGAAAAATTGAAATATTGGTTTTTCATAATATTGCCGATTTAAACCAAACCAATATTGGTAATAATTATGAAAACACAGAGGCTTTCTCGTCGGGTAGAACGCAGGTAATTAATAATAAGGTATTTGTTTACTATAATGGAGATCATGGCCATTTAGAAAAACAAATTAGAGAAGGTATTGCTAAAGCTTATGTAGCCAACATGTTGTTTGGCGATAATGTGCAAGAGGTGGTTCAAAATGCGTTTTTGCTAAACTTACCCGAATGGTTTAAAGAGGGTTTAATTGCTTACTTAGGCCAAGGCTGGAGTGCGGAGTTAGATAGCCGCTTGCGTGATTTAATTTTAAACAATGGTTTTAAAAATTTTAACCGCCTTAGGGCGGAGGAAGCCGTTTTTGCAGGCCACGCCTTTTGGTATTACTTAGCACAAAACTATAATAAATCGGCCATACCTAACTTGCTTTATTTAACACGGGTAGAGCGAAGTTTAGAAAGTGGTTTTATTTATGTAATTGGGCAAACCCTGCAAAATACTATTGATGAATGGCTAGATTACAACAACAGCATTTATGCCATTGACGAAAATAAAAGAACGGCTTTTGCCGATTCTATGGCGGTGGTTAAAGATAAAAAATTGCAACGACAAATTACGGAGCTGGCCATAAATGAAAATGGTAACTTGTTGGGTTATGCAATTAATAAAGCGGGCCGATACAAAATTTATGTTGAAGATTTGGACAACAACAGCAAGCAGAAAATATTAGCTGGCGGTATTGCTACTTTCGAAATGCCGATTAATACCAACTACCCTTTATTGGCTTGGAGTAAAAAGAGCAACACTTTAGCGGTGGTATATCAAAAGCGGGATCAGTTATTTTTATTAAAGTATGATGCTGATACTAATGAAAAAACAATTGACGAAATTAACAAGTTTCAACAAGTGTTGGATATAGATTTTACAGATGATGATAAAACTTTAATATTTTCGGCAGTAAGGGCGGGGCAATGCGATTTGTTTACTTATTACATGCCAACAACTCGGGTAAAACAAATTACCAACGATTTTTTTGATGACCTACAGCCTGCTTTTTATAAAGATGAACAGCGCAAGGGTATTTTATTCTCATCGAACCGTTTGAACGATACTTTACGCACCCAAAAGCAAGACACTATTTTACCTACCGGTAATTTCGATTTGTTTTTTTATGATTTGAAAACAAACAAATCGATAGCTACCCGTTTATACAGCAGCCCCAAAGCTAACGAATGGCAGGTGCAAGCTTATAATAATAATACGATTACTTTTTTAAGCGATCAAAATGGAATTTATAATCAGTTTGCTGGCGAGTTTACCGATTTGTTTGTAAGAAATGATACGGTGGTAATGTTTAAAGATTCAACAACGGTAACTAACCCCGTTTTAAATATTGACAGCTTATTGGCTATTAATGAAATTATTGGAGTAGAAACGAAACCAGTTTATCAACCTGCCATTATACCCAAAGTGTTAAGTAATTATAGCAGAAATATTAGCTTAATTAGTGTGGGCAAGCAAGTAGCAATGGCTTATACTTTTAATGGGGTGGAGCATATTAGCATCTTACCAAAACAACAAAATATTGAAGACTTAAAACCTAAAAAAATAAGGAACACACCTTTTAAGCAACAATTTATTAACCAGTTAAATGAAAAAGCACAAACGTTAGCTACTAAAAAAACAAAGCGTAAAACCGCCACAAATATTTTACAGCTCGAAAAAGAAAAGCCACCAGAAGAAGCTGAGTTTTTGCCAGAAGAAGAGGAAATAGAAGAGATAATAGAGGAAGAAGAAGTGATTACTATTGAAATGGAATCGATTGATGAAGAAGACGAAAAGCCAGAGAAGGAAAAAAAGGAGGGGTTCTTTTTTGAGTCTCAATTTAATAAAAAGAAAAAGCGCAAGGATAAAAAAGAAAAAGCTAACGAAGCACCAGAAATAGTAATTGAGTTTGAGAATATTGATGATGAAAACAAACCCTTATTTATTTCTACCAAAATAAGGCCGTATGCACCTAAGTTTTCGGTAGAAAAAATAACGGCGCAATTAGACAATAGTTTAATGTTTACCAACTATCAATTTTTGGGTGATCAGCAAGAAAATTTTATTGCAGAACCACCGGCTTTAAATAGCTTAATCCGCTATTCGGTAAGCGATGTAATGGAAAACTACCGAATAATTGGCGGCTTTAGATTTCCATTTTCGTTTAATGGTATGGAATGGTCGCTCACCTTTCAAAACAATAAAAAACGATTAGACAAACAAGTAATTTACTACCGAAATGGAGGGTTAGATTTTATAAACACGGGCAATAATGAATTTTTACGAGCCCGCAAAAGAACCACTTTTGTTGAAGGACGATTGGTATATCCGTTTGATTTTGCACAAAGCCTTAGAGCTTACGCTGGTTGGCGTAACGAAAAGGCCAGCATATTAAGTACAGAAATAAGTAGCCTAACTACGCCTGATGAAATTGACAATTATGCCTACGCCAAGTTTGAATATGTATATGATGATAGCCGGCAAATAGCGCTTAATGTAAAAAATGGCACCCGTGGAAAAGCATTTATGGAAGTCTACCATCCTTTTGAAGGCGTTATAAATGATAGTGAACTTAAATTTAGTTTGCCTAAAAGCAGCTTAATGGCGGTGGCAGGTGTTGATGTTAGGCATTATTACCCGCTATTTAGAAAGGCAATTTTTGCGGCTCGTTTTTATGGGGCAACATCATTTGGCAATAAAAGAATGTTGTACCGTTTGGGCGGTTTAGAAAACTGGATAACTTTTAACCAAAACAATAAAATTGACAACTCTACCCTGCAACAACCCGATTTCGATTATGCTTTTGCCAACAACATAGGCAACTTGCGGGGCTATAAAATAAATGCGAGAAATGGTAATAGTGTTATGTTGATGAACACCGAAATTAGAATACCTATTATTACCACCTTGTTTAATCGTAGCTTTAAGTCCGATATTTTAAACAGTTTGCAAATTGTGCCTTTCTTCGATTTTGGAACCGCTTGGATAGGGGTTAACCCTTTTAAGCCAGATGTGTTTAGCGTGCAAAATACCTTCCCGCTGCCAGAGCCAGGCGTACCAGGTTTTAACCCAGTTACCATTACGGTTGATTATTTTAGAAACCCACTAATTGGCGGCTATGGTGTTGGTTTTAGAACGCAGTTGTTTGGTTACTTTATAAAGTTTGATATTGCCCAAGCCTTAGATTATGGCAAACCTTCTGGCACAATTAATTACCTTTCTTTTGGGTATGATTTTTGAGACTAAAAGTTGATTGGTAACATTTAATATTACTGCTAATTCAAATTTTTACTAAGCAGTTTTTCGGTAAAAGAAATTGATTTTGAGGTATATTTACTTAGTTTTGTTTATGATAACAATTTTATTTTAGTGTAATGATAGGAGAAAGTTTCAAAAAGCAATATTTATCTGTGTTTAAACTTATCAACAAGCTAAACGAAAAAGAGTTTGATGGCTTAATTGATGGATTTAATAGTTCTGAGATTATGCAGAGCAATGCCTCTCTTTTGAGAGAACTAGAAGCTAAGTCAAGTTTAAAAACTCAAGAACTTCAAAAGTTATTAGAGTTTCTTTTTTCATTAAGAAGTTTAGATGAGCCAAATTTAGAAGAGCTCATTACTGATATAGAAGAGGTTTTGTTGAAAAACGAAATTGCGGTTAAACCTAATTTTAATGAAAACATAAAAGGTTTATTTTTAAACTTTACTAAAAGTAATGTATTAACAACTATAAAAGGAATATCTCTAATATATGAAAGAGAACGATTAGTTATTGAAAAAAAAATCTATGCAGACCTAAGGCCAATTTACGGGAATGATAAAGGTGAAAATTCTTTAAAGATAAAAGCTGAATCTGTTATGTTAAATCTTTACATTACTTTTAGAAATAGTAATAATAATAGTGAGCAAATTATATTTGCAATTGACGAAAAAGACTTAAACGATTTAGAAATGGAAATTAATAGAGCAAAAAACAAATTAAGTATCTTAAAAAAAGATCGTAAAAATTTAATTTTTTAATTAAGAATAATATCTAACTATCAAAACAAGCTAAAATGTCAAATTATACCAAAGAAATCGCACCCCACAAAATACAAAACACATTTCAATATCATAATTCTTCGATAAATTCTGAAAAAGGCCACAATTATAGATTTAGTTATTTTTTTACACCTAAAAAACCATTTTACAATGATATAATCTCTGCTCTTCCAAAGAAAGAAATATTTCCGCACGATGAAAACGAGTATATTTATTTAGATGATTTGAAAATTTGTAAATTACCTAGTAAATTTAAAGAACTTAAAAAATCAATAAATAAGTCTAAGTACATTTTAAAATTAGAAGACAACTGGGATGATGAGGGCTCGGTTAAGTACGAAAAAAATACTTGGGTTGGAGCGATTAAATTTATATGCAATTATGCTACATTTATATATGAATATAGTGGAAACGTAATGCCAGCTCCAAATATTTATCATGCCCCTTCTGGTTCTATTGATATGGAATGGCAGATAGACAATTTTTATTTGTTAATAAACATTGATAAATATGGAAAGGAAGTATCTTTTTACAACAAAAATGAAGCACAAGAGTCTGAAGGTAAGTTTACTTTAAAGGATTACAACCCCAAATCAATTCCTCTATTTAGCATATTTATTACATATTTTTTAAATGTTTGAAAAAGAAGAAATTCCGGATAATGATAATTTATATTACCGTATTCACAATAGCTATATTAGAGAAGGGGAATTAACTCCAGGTGTATTTAAAGAGAAGGGAGGAGGAATGTCAACTGATTGGTCTAAATATTCTACCGCCGAACAATCATTAAATAGAGCACCAAACCCAAAAGATAATGGGATTGTTAAGTTTGAGGTTGGCTCAGTAAGAAAAACTAAACTTACTGTAGAACATTCTCCAATACCAGAGAATCAATCTCATACAGACGTAATTGGAATACCTCCAAAAGGAGAGTTTAAAATAAGCATGAGAGCAAAACTCAAACATATATGTATTTGGGAAATAAAAAACAATATAATTTAAAATTACATATTCTTCACTACGGCAAACTTCCCAGCACTATAAACTACCTTTCTTTTGGGTATGATTTTTAGCTGATAATTTCACACAATAATTAAAACGCCAATTTGGTAATTACAACTTACTTGTTACCGAGCAAATAGGAAAATTAAAAATATTTGTAAAATAAATATTTCATAAACAACCAATCCCGTAAGTTTTATAAAATTAATTTTCACTTCATAATGTTTATGCTAACCCTACAAAATTAGCATCATATTTTTTCTAAACAATTGGTTTTAGGTAGATAAAACATTATACTAAAAATAATATAAATCATAGATTTTATTTATATGTGCTTGTTTATTTATAATAAAAACAACCTTGGCAATCTTTTTTAGCTCTATAAAATAAAACTTACCTATATTAGTAAGGTTTATTTAATTTTGATGCATCAATTAATCCATTTATGTTTTCTTTTGTAAGAAGTACTTTAGTCGTTTTTTTAATGGTATTTACCATTTTACAAGCAAATGCCCAATGCGTTGGCAACATCAGTTATGTTAAATACGATGGTTTAACCATATCGGATGTACCCGTATTAAATTGCTTTACCGATTTTGAAAGCAATGTAGGCGCGCCCCTAACCAGCCCAATTAACGGTATTTTTATACCATTTTTTGTAAATACAGAGGCCGAACTAACCGATGATATATATGCAGGCTCTACCCTTAGCAGCAGCGCAGGCACTATTTACGATATTGTGGCTAGTGGCAGATTAAACAACGGTGAAGCAAACCAATATGTGGTATTTCTAAATTTGCAACCAGCCGATTTGCAAAACGAAAGCATAAGCATAATTTTTGAAGATGCCAGCGGCGATTGTCAACACGAGCTAGTAATTAATGTAGCTGTAGATTTACCAGAATACTCTGCAACCACCTGCCAAGTTTTTGACTGTGAGTTTGCCTTTAAAATAGAATATATAAATTGGGCCGAATTTGGTTTTAGCGACCAACCAATAGCCTACTGTGCCGAAGAGCTAACTAACCTTTATCCAGAAAGTAGAGGCATCTATAACGGTGGGCGCACCAATGCCGATAAGCCAGGTGTTTATATTCCATTTATGGTACGCACCAATGCTTCTGCCTTTGTTTTTGATGGTGCTATGTTAACCACCTCAAATGGCGCTATTTACAACTCTAATGAACCGCCTACACCAAATGATGGAAGCGTAGAAAATAATATTTACTTTCTGTATTTAACAGCAGGTAATTTAAGTATTAATTTAATTAACCTAAACTTCGCCGATTCTACTAACATTTGTACCGCCCGTAAAACACTCAACCTTAGTAGCGATTTTCCTAATTTGGATTTAGAAGCAAAATGTATACCTCAAAATTGTGGAGACGGTGAATGTGATGGTATAGAAGATTATGCAAATTGCCCAGATGATTGCCCTTGTAATGGCAGCATAACATTTATTAGTTGGCCAGAATTTGAAATTATAGAAACACCAAATTTCTATTGCGCAGAAAGCTTAGACATTGATACTATTAATTACGACGGTGGTAATACCAACTTTTCTAATCCCGGTGTTTATATTCCATTTGCAATAAATACCGAAGCACTGCCAAACGAAAACAACCAATACGAAGGCTCTGTTTTAGCATCAAATGTTGGGCAAATATATAACGCTACCAGCCCACCTTCAATTAACGATAGCATTGCAACTAACTCGGTACATTTTTTATATGTTACCGAAGCCGATTTAGATAGAACCAGCTTAAGAATTAATTTTGTAGATGCTTTAGGTGGCTGTACACATTTAAGCACAATTGATATTGAGGCCGATTTGCCGGGCATCTTACCAATACCTAATTGCCCTTGCAATAGCGAAATAAGGTATATTAATTGGAACAATAAAAGTTTTACCGACAAACCAATTACCTATTGTGCCGAGCAAATTGGCGACTTTGTTAATTGGGAAACCAATGTAAATGACCCTGCTTTATTTATACCTTTTGTAATTGAATCGGGCGCAGTTTTAAATGAAGATAGTACCTCTTTTATAGGCTCAACATTAACCACTACTGCGGGGAAAATTTACAATACTACTTCTCCACCAAGTATAAATGATGGTGAAGCACGCGTTTTCATTCACCTGTTAGCAATTACTAAAAGTGATTTGGAAAACAATGAAATTATAATAGATTTTGAAGAGCAAAATGCCAATTGTGCACAAAGTATTACTATTAATGTACCAACAGATTTAGCAAATGTTGATACAGAAGTATGTTTAGAGGCTGCCTGTGGCAATAATATTTGTGAGGCAGTAGAAGATTACCTAAACTGCCCTACCGATTGCGAATGTGAAGGCAGTATTCAATATTTAGAATTTACAAATTGGCCTAACCTAAGTTTGGCTAATGGCCCTACCTCATATTGTGTTGAAAGTTTGATACCCGCAGGTGTTGTTGCATCAACTGATACACTTAACCCTGGCATATTTATTCCTTTTACTATTGTAACAGATGCCCCAGTTAATGAAGATGGCTTTTTTTATGATGCTAAAATAAACGCCACCTTCGGTACTATTTATGACATTACTGCGCCACCAGTTAAACATAGAGGCAATGTTACTACAGCGCATTATTTATATTTAACAGAAGATGATTTACAAAATGGTGGAAATACACTACAGATTGCTTTTAGCTATTCGGCCAATATATGCTCACACAATGTGGTGTTGAATTTAACAGAAGCCTTGCCCGATTTAAATATTAGAGCGCAATGCCTTGAAGCAGAATGTGGTAATATGGTTTGTGAAGCAGCAGAAGATTATGTTTCTTGTAATAGCGATTGCCCTTGCACCGGAAATATCAACTTTATAAACTGGGAAACCAAAACGGATATTACCATACCAGAAGCTTACTGTTTTAATGAATTGTCTACAACTGAAAACCAAATTGATGCTACTAATAATTCTATATTTATACCTTTTATAGTAAGAACAAATGCCACATTAGGTGCAGATAGTTTGTTTGTTGGCTCGCAGTTAACAGCAAGTATTGGTAGCATTTACAATAGTTTAGAGGTGCCTCTTTTAAATGATGGAGTTGGTAGCATTTTTGTACAATTTTTACATTTAACTAAAGATGAGTTAGACAATAACAGCAGCAGCGTATTGTTTTTTGAAAATGAAGGTGGCGCTTGCCAGCATGAAATAACACTTAGTTTTGATGATTTAGTAGTTAATTTTGAAGCCTGCCAACAAGTTAAAATAATTGATTTTGAGGCCAGCCAGTTTATTTCGATCAACCCAAACCCAGTTGATAAAATTTTGAATATTGAGTTTTCAAAAGCTCTAAAACCAGTACAATCTTTTACCATTTATAACATCAATAGCCAGTTAATTGAAGTTCAAACTATTGATAAAACAGTAAATAATTTTCAATTAGATATTAGTGCTTACGAGGCTGGTACTTATTTAGTTAACTTTACTTTAAATGATGGTTTAGTTGTAGCGAAGCGGTTTATAAAGAAGTAGGCTTAAATAGAATTGGCTCAATTGACATTAAATGGATGTTCAGCCTATTAAAAGTAATGTTTTTTACGAAGAACCGAAGCCTCTAAAATAGCCCCGATTGAAGCGGTTATTGCCTGGAGCACAGCGGAAGGTAATTTGAGCGGAAAGCGGGACCTAAAGTTATTGTTTTCTAAACTGTTTCGCTTCTTATTCTTTTGTTCGACTGTTAGGTTTTAAAACCACGTAGCGTAACCAGTTGTGCTATGTTTATTGTCTTCAAAAGTTAACCCTCCACTAAAACCCAAGCCAAATCTTCTCCTTCACAAAATCAACCTCAAACAATACTTCTTGCTTTTACAAAAACGAGCATAATTTCGAACGCTGATTCTACTATCATTCCTTGTGTTTCTTCATAAAATTCATCTGTATAAAAATTATACCAATTACCTTTTTGTAAATATTCTTTTACCAGTGTTGCAGCTGCCTTTACAAGGCAAACCAACATATTATCGCCAAACATAAATTGATTTTTATAATCGCTTTCGTAAATTTTTACATCTTGTGGGTGTGCCAAAGCTAAAATATTTATTACGGGTATGCCTGTATGTTCAGCTTCATAAAAACAACTATACAAATAAGGCAATAAATTATACCTCAAATTTATAAAGCTAGTAGCCATGGCTTCAACTGTTTCTCCAAACTCTACGGTTTATTAGGTAACTCTTTTACCATTTTAGGTAAGCGGCAAAATGGTGTAGAGCGGTATAGTAGATCGGTTTGGTGAGTATAATTAAAAGCGTCTGTATTCTAATTAGTAAAATTTATCTAAAGGGCCAATCTATTCTCCTAAACCAATAAACCGTTCTTTGGGTTGTAGCTTTTTGTAAGTAGTAACTTCATTACCTAAATATAAAATGCCTAATTTCGAGTCATTTTTCATTAGTTAAAAATTTAATACTAAAAGGTTTTTTAAGATGCGTATTTTAAGTTGACCAGCATCAATTATTGTGTAAGCTGCTTCATCATATATAGTAAAATTTATAATAGCTTATTTAGTAACTACCACATAAGAGGGAGTAGGTATATATTTTGTTTTGTAACAACAACACTTACTATAATTGGTTATAATACGGTAAGATGAGCAAAACCATTAGTAAGTTTTATTTCAATACCATAAACTGTTGTTTTATGCGCTTCAACTTTACCAACACGCTGGTATAAAATATGATTGACCATAAAAATCAGCTTTATCTGCTACAAAACTTAACAGTAGTAATTATTAATATAAATAACAATGTGCAATTTATGATTAGAATAATTTACATTTGACCCAATATTTTGAAATTTTTGAGATTTAATTTTGCAATTGTAATAAACGTAATCGGCATTTTAATTGCCATTAGTGGTGGCTTACAACTAGTTAGTTTTGCAATTGGCTACTTATTTGATAAAATTTTATTGCTACCAATGCTTTGGGCAGCTTTAAGCACCATGTTAACCGGTTTACTTTTATGGGCGGTTACCTTTAAAACTAATAGAAACATAAAGAAGAAAGAAGGGTATTTAATTGTAACACTCGGCTGGTTAGCTTTATGTATTTTTGGCACTTTACCATTTTTATTTACTGGCTATATTACAAATATTAGCGATGCCTTTTTCGAAACCGTTTCGGGCTTTACCGCAACCGGCGCTACCATACTTACCCATATTGAAGGTTTACCTTGCGCATTACTGTTTTGGCGCAGTTTAATGGCCTGGATTGGTGGTATGGGTATAGTGGTTTTAACAGTTGCTATTTTACCAATTTTAGGTATTGGTGGCGTAAAATTATTTACTGCCGAAGCGCCGGGCCTTTCTGCCGAAAAAGTACATCCACGCATAAAAGAGACCGCCAAACGAATATGGTTTATCTATTTGTTTTTTACCTTTATAGAGTTCTTTTTGCTAAAAATAGCAGGCCTAAGCTGGTTTGATGCACTCAACCACGCCATGACCAGTATTGCAACATCGGGCTTTAGCACAAAAGATGCCAGTATTGCCGCTTTTGATACTGCCTTAGTGCAGTACATTATTATAATCTTTATGTTTTTAGGCGGCACCAATTTTGTATTAATTTACTTTGCCTTTAAAGGTAACTTTAAGCGAGTTTTTAAAAATGAAGAATTTCGGTTTTATGTAAGCATCATTACTATTTTTAGCCTAATCACATTTATTACAATTCTTTGTACCACACCAGCTGGTTACGAAAAAGCATTTAGAGATGCCTTGTTTCAAGTAATTAGCATTATTACAACAACAGGTTATATTACAGCCGATTACACCAGTTGGGCCTCCTTAACCACCGTACTCTTTTTTGTTATGTTTTTTTTAGGAGCATGCGCAGGTTCTACCAGCGGCGGAGCAAAGCTAATTCGTCATTTGTTGCTTGGCAAAAACATTCTGTCCGAATTTAAAAGGCAATTTCACCAACACGCAATTATACCAGTTAGGTATGGTGGCAAAGCAGTAAATCCTAAAATAATTAGCAACATCACCTCATTTATAATAGTTTACATACTATTTTTTATTTTAGGAGCTTTAATACTATCCTTACTTGGCGAAAACTTTGAAAGCGCATTAGGAGCCTCTGCCGCCTGCTTAGGTAATGTAGGGCCAGCAATAGGTAAAGCAGGGCCAGTAAGCAACTTTAGCGAAATTCATTGGATAGGCAAATGGCTACTCAGCTTTTTTATGCTGCTCGGTAGGTTAGAGCTGTATACAATACTATTATTGTTTACACCATACTTTTGGCAAAAATAAATATAAAAATCACAAAATTGCAACACCTTAGCACCTCATTTTTTTTTTTGAAGCGAAACCTTTAACCTTTGTAGATGCACCCGTCCCGCTTTCCGTTCAAATACCATTTTAGCCACGCTTCAAATCCACCGCAAAAAATGGTATAACCACTTCAATCGGGGCTATGCCAAAAGCTATTAGGCATAAATTTTACCCCGTAAAAAAATGCGAATGATACTCTTACCAATAAATATTAATAATATAATACAACAAATAAATACCAACCAAAAACTGTAAATTTTACTTAAACGGAATGTGTTCTGACAAACAATAAAAGTTTTCGACAGAGGGTACAGATAAAAATTTAGAAACTTCGCTTTCTTCGACAGAAGCACGCACAATATGCACACTACTTTTAATTTTATCCATCAAACCAATAGGATTATCAATTTTTCTTGAAAGGAAATGTTGGTCTTTTTTTAACCCCAAAATAACCATCCTTTTAATAACCCTATCTAATTGAGCCTTGTCTTCAACTGATATTTCAAATAAATAATTCTTCATAAGTGTTTGTTTTTTATTAAATTTAATCTAACCATCTTTAAAATTTTAACTATTAATTAAAGGTGATTGTGCAAAATTTGATTGCTGTAATGCAATATGGATATTTATTTACAAATAGAAAAGGTCAAAAAAATAAATTATTCCACATAAACATTACTTTTCTTTTAGTTTATGCCGTTCTTAATTAAACATAAAGCTTTTTTTTATGAAAAAAAAATAAACTTATTCATAATGTATTGATTATTAGGCATAGTCAGAAATTTTTAAGATATTTCACATCCTTACTTGACGGATAATTTTTTCCATTTATTCGTCAAAAAATAAATTTTAATTTGTGAAATTTTTAAAAATATGGAAAATTCGAGCTTAGTTAAGCTGTTAAGTGTTTTAAATGAAAATGAAATAAAGTTAATTGGCAAAAAGCTGAAAACTTTAGAACGAAATGAATTATTAGTAAAACTTTTCAATCATCTAAAAAATAACATTAACAAACCTAACAAAATACTAAAAGAAAATGTGCTTGAAGCAGTGTTTGTAAATTTGGAAGATCGTAACGATCAAAAAATCACAAAGTTAAAATTTCAACTATTCCACTTTATAGAAAGTGAGGTTTTGTTTAATTTTTTAACTGCCGATGATACCGACACGGCCAAGTTTTCATCTTTCTTTAAAGTAAGGGCCCTTCATAATTATTATGCCACAAAAAACGAAACAGTTAGCAATCAAAGTAATAATTCTATTGCCTTTTTAAAACAAAAAAAACTACTCGAAATGAAACAATTGATTGAAAACATACCTATAAAAACCGAAATTTATTTTTTAAATAAATCCATAATATCAAATGAATTATACTTTGGTCACCAAATTCAAAACCATAGCCATTTAGAAGTAGCACTAAAAAATTTAGATGTATTTTATTGCCTTGCCAAAATGAAAATTGGTGCAGAAATAGGGCAACTTAATCTTTTAAAACCAACACCTACTAAAAACCACGTTTTTGAAGAGGTATTAAAGTTTTCGGAAAACTTAGAATACAATAACAGCCCTTTAATTAAAATATACCAAGTTATTGGCTTGCTATACCAAAAGGTTAAATTTAAAAACCTAAAATTGTTAAAACAACTAATTTTTAAAAATGCGCTTATTTTAAGTAAAGAAGATCTAGGCTATTTTATTGGCATACTTAATAACTTTACAATTAGTGGGCAATTAGAGCAAACAAATGAGCTATTTCTTTTAAAATACCAAGTAATAAAATTTGGCTTTGACAATGGCGTGTTTATTTCAAATGGTGTTATTAGATCCGAAATAATATTAAATTTTTCATTTATATGCTTTCGATTAAAAAAGGTAGCCGGCCTTAAAAAAGCATTAAACACCTACAGCCTACTTTTGGAAAAAAAATTTAAATATAAAATACAAAAACTATGCGAGGCCTACATAAATATATTAGAAAAAAACTATATGCCTGCGTTTAATATTTTAGACAACAATTCGTTTTTACCCTTTAATATGTTAGCAAAAGCCTTGCGATTAAGGTGCGTTTATGAATTAGAAACTAGCAAAGTAAGTTATTTTGATGGATCTTTATACGATGAAAGCTTAGTATTTAAACGGTATTTAAATAGACAATTAAATGCAGGGAAAATTAGTAAGGACATCTACAATAGTTTTATGAATTTAGCTAATTTTTTGTTAGATGTTATTAACCCTGCCTACACAAAAAAAGAGTTATTTGAAATGTTGAACGGTAAATACGAAAGTATTCGTTACAAAAATTGGTGTAAAGAAAAAATAAATAAGCTTGCTTAAATTTATAAAATGAATAAACCAACATTACAAGTTTGCCTAACCAATAATTTAATGGATTTGTACCAACAAAACATCAACAAAAAATTGGTTGTTTTTATTGACATATTAAGAAATACCAGCACAATGACTGCCGCCTTATTTTATGGTATAGAAAAAGTAAAGCCGGTTTCAACAGTTGAAGAAGCAAGCGCCTATTTAGGTAAAGCCAACTATATTGTGGCCGGTGAAAGACAAGGTGTAAAAATACCTAAATTTGATGCCGGCAACTCTCCCTTGTTTTATAAAACAAGAGATAATAACAATAAAACATTAGTAATAACTTCTACTAATGGCACACAAAGCGTAAAATATGCACAAAGGGCAAAAATATTGTGTTGTGGCGGCTTTATAAACCAAACCGCTCTAATTAATTTTGTTAAAAAACACCAATTACCAACACTACTGTTAGCTAGCGGTTGGCGAGGCGATGTTAATATTGAAGATACCTTATTTGCTGGTGCATTGGTAAATTACTTAAAACCTTATTTTGAGGTAACTGGCGACCCAGCCATATTAAGCGAGCAGCTATATCAACAACATCAAAACAACATTACAGAGTTGGTAGCAAACGCCAGCCACTATAACCGTATTGCAGTTTTAGAGCAAAAAAAAGATATTGCCTATTGCCTTAATAGTGATGTTGCGCCTGTGGTGCCAGTTTTCGATGGCGAATATTTAACCATTAGTGTTTAAGTAATAATTAAGGTAACGTATATTTGCCTTTTAACAACTAGTGCTAATGCCAGATAAAATAAAGTTACTGCCTGATAATATTGCCAACCAAATTGCGGCTGGTGAAGTAATACAACGCCCAGCTTCGGTGGTAAAAGAACTGTTAGAAAATGCGGTTGATGCGGGTAGCACCAAAATTAAATTAAACATAAAAGATGCAGGCAAAACAATAATTCAAGTTATTGACAATGGTTGCGGCATGTCGCCAACCGATGCCCGTATGAGCTTTGAACGCCATGCTACCAGTAAAATAAACTCGGCCGATGACTTGTTTAACCTCAACACCAAAGGTTTTAGAGGCGAGGCGTTGGCCTCAATAGCAGCCATTGCGCAGGTACAATTAATGAGCCGCTTATCAGAAGCAGAAATGGGTACTTCCATACAAATTGAAAATGCAATTATTAAAAACCAAACTGCTTGCCAAGCAGCAATTGGCACTAAGTTTTCGGTAAAAAATTTGTTTTATAATGTGCCAGCCCGTAGAAATTTTTTAAAATCGAACCCAGTAGAAACCCGGCATATTATTGATGAGTTTATTAGAGTAGCCATGGCCCACCCCAACATTGCATTTACTTTAAATAATAATGGAGAAGATACTTTTTTACTAAACGCTGGCAGTTTAAAACAACGTATAATTGGCATTTTAGGTAAAAAATACAACGAAAAATTGGCCTCCGTAAAAGAAGCCACCGATTTTTTAAGCATTGAAGGCTTTATTGGCAAACCCGAATTTTCGAAAAAAACCAGGGGCGAACAGTTCTTTTTTGTAAACAACCGCTTTATTAAAAGCCCCTATTTAAACCATGCGGTAATGGGTGCTTACAATCAATTAATACCAAAAAATACCTATCCTTTTTATGCCATCTTTATAACTATCGATCCTAAACGGATTGATGTAAACATACACCCCACCAAACAAGAAATTAAATTTGATGATGAGCGAGTAGTCTACACCTTTATTAATGCTGGCGTTAGGCACAGCCTTGGCTTGTTTAGCAACGTACCCGCTATCGATTTTGAACAAGAAGCATCTTTTAACAAACATCCAATGGCATCTAAACAAAGCACCCAAAACCTTAGTCAGCAGTTTGATGGCGGGCATTTTGCCAATACAGGCATTCGTAAAGATTGGAGTGAAACGCCCCTTAAAACCAACGCAGGTATAGTAACTAATTGGCAAGATTTGTATGAAATAGCAAAAGCAGAAGAAGCAACCAACGATCCACAAAACACCCAAAACACCCAAACGGAAACCATAACTGTAAAAAGCACCCTAAACGAAAACCCCACACTTAACGAAACCTTAGAGCTAAACCTATTTGACAAAGCCACCTTTGAGCCAGTACAAATACATCAAAAATATATACTTACCCAAATAAGAAGCGGCTTGGTATTAATAGATCAGCACGCAGCGCACGTGCGTATATTGTACGAACAGCTCATACAATCATTGGCAGGCCAATCACAAAAAACACAACAACTCTTATTTCCTAAAAAAATAATACTAAATACTGCCGATGCGCAATTGTTAACAGAAATACTACCACACATTGTTAAACTTGGTATAGATATAAAGCCATTAGAAGGAAACGATTTTGTGGTACACGGCTTACCTGCAGATGCTAAATATTTAAACGAACAACACATTATTGAAAATTTAGTAGAGGCTTACAAACAAAACCTTGGCAAAGGCAACTTTGATAAAAAAACCGATTTAGCAAAAACCATAGCACAACAAACCGCCTTAAAAAGCAACACCAAATTAAGTGTTGTTGAAATGAAAGAAATCATCGATCGCCTGTTTGCCTGCGAAGTGCCTTATATCAGCCCATCAGGCACCTTAACTTTTATTACCCTAAGCCTCCAAAATTTAGAAAAACAATTTGAAGGAAAAGGATAATTTTTCTTATAGGTGTTTTAGCAACTTGCAAAACCTTATAATTATAATGCCTAACCAAGTTGGTATTTTTTTTAGAAAACAAACAACTTGGCTTATTGAAAACCTCGTCCCGCTTTCCATTCCAATCTTTTGTACATTTCATTGTACAAAAGTATTTCCATTGCAATCGGGTTTAGTTTGGAGGCAGTTTGCTTCGTAGTAAACATATCAAATGGTGAGTTTATAGCACAAAGCCCACCTAAAAAAGTGGGCTTAACTAAGTTATCATAAAATTTGTTTTAAACAAAAATGTTACCACGTATTTTAATAAAACGGGTAAACCATTTTCGAGTAAATTATTGCCCCAAAATAATTGGTAAGCCATCTTTAGCAGAGCCAATAATTACGGTTTTAGCATTTGATGATTCGGCTAACCTTGTTGTAGCTTCAATGCCTTTTTCACGCAAAATTTTATCGGTTAAACTGGCGTTAATAATAAGGTTGGCAGCAGCTTTACCTTCGGCTTCAATTCGCTGGCGTTCGGCTTCTTGTTTAGCTTTTTCTAACCTAAACTCATAAGCTAAACTTTCTTGCTCTTGTTCTAGCTTTAGTTCAATTGCTCCTTTTAGGGTTTGCGGTAATTCTACTTCTCTTATTAATACTTTATCTAACACCAAATTTTTTGTAATCACCGCATCTCTAGCCGACTCAAATATTTCATCTTGTATGGCTTCTCGTTTGGTAGAGTACAATTCCTCTGGTAAATATTTGCCAATCACTTCACGGGTAGCTGAGCGAATGGCGGGTTTTATAATTTGATCGTGATAGCCATTACCAATCTCTTCGTGTAAATAGCCTATTTTTTTGTTAACTGGTTTGTAAAAATAAGACAACTCAGTTTTAATAGTTAAACCATTTTTAGAAAGGCCTTCCATTTGCTCTAAGTTTTCTTTTAGGCGCACATCATAAATAATCATTTTATTCCACGGGGCTATAATATGAAAACCATCATCATAAACCATTTCTTTATCAATACCATCGCCAAAACGTTCAAATAAAACGCCTTTTTCGCCCGGTTGAATGGTTAAAAAGGTGGTGTTGGTTAACATTATAAACAACATAAAAACAATAAACGCTGCAATTGCTAATGGTATAACTTTTTTCGGATCCATACTTTTATAAAACTATTTATCTAATGTAATCAAAAATAATAGCTTAAAGTTTATTATTAAAAATAAAAATTTCTTAACGGCATAAACAGCTTAGTTTTGCGCCGTGTTATATTATTTTAAATTGCAGTATAAAAGAATTAATCGTCACCTTATTGATTTAGGTTTTAACCTTATTATAGGTTATGCTTTAGCTGCTTTCGTATTTATAATTGCTTCGGTTCAGTTGTTCGAAAAAATTGGTTTGGCGCAATACTGTTATGCAGCAATAGCTATTTTTGCGGCTTACTTATTAAGCAACAGTAGCCGTGTTCAATATTTAAAAACCTTATTTCCAACAAAATTATTTTTAAAAATTAGATTGCTCGAAAACCTAATCGTCAGTTTACCATTTGTTGGTTTTTTGTTGTGCCAACAATTTTATATAGTAGCCTTTGCGGTTTTAATAGTTTCATTATTAGCAGTATTTTTTAATCAACGGGGTTTTAATACTTTTGCTTTGCCAACACCCTTCTACAAAAAACCTTTTGAGTTTATTATTGGTTTTAGAAAAAGCTGGCCCATTATATTATTGTGCTATGCCTTAACGGCAATTGGCATTTCGGTTGATAATTTTAACCTCGCAGCATTTGCTTTATTGCTTTGCCATTTAGTTTGCTTAAACTTTTACACACAAGCCGAACCAACATTTTATGTTTGGGTACATTCGCAAAAACCAACTAAATTTTTGCACAACAAAATGTTGATTGCTTTTTTTCATAGCCTAATTATATCTTTACCAATAAGTTTAATGTTGCTGATAGATTACCCCAATTTTTGGTTTGTGGTGTTGGCAATTGTTTTGGTAGCTATACTTTATTTGTGGCTTACTATTTTAGGCAAATATGCTTACTATCCTGCTGCTATAAATTTATTTCAATTATTTGCAGTTGCATTAAGTATTATTTTTCCGCCTTTTTTGCTCATTAGTTTACCTTACTTTTATATAAAAGCCAAACAAAATTTATTGTTTTCTGTATTATGATCGATATTAAGAATTTAAAAAAAAGCTACGGCAAACAATTGGTTTTAAAAGAGATAAACCTACATTTTGAAGCTGGCAAAGTGTACGGAATTGTTGGTGAAAATGGCGCAGGTAAAACTACCTTGTTTAAATGCATTGCTCAATTAGAAACCTTTGAGGGAAGCATAGCATACCATGGCATCTTAAAAAACGACTGTGGCTTTTTGCCGACTAACCCTTACTTCTTATCAAAAATAACAGGTAAAGAATATTTGCAATTGTTATGTAACGCTCGCAACATAGTTGAACCTAATATTACTGTCAAAAACATTTTCGACCTGCCTTTAAACAAATATGCCACTACTTATTCAACAGGTATGAAAAAGAAGTTAGCCTTAACTGGCATCTTACTACAAAAAAATAAAGTGTTTGTTTTAGATGAACCTTTTAATGGAGTTGATTTGCAAAGCAACATTTTAATACAAGCCATTGTTAAAAAGCTGAAAGCACAACAACATATAGTTATAATTGCTTCTCATATTTTAGCTGCCTTAAACCCGCTTTGCGATGTATTACATTTATTACAAAACGGGCAAATTAACCAAAGCGCCTCTCCACAAGATTTTGAAACTATTGAACAACAAATGAAAGCAAGCTTTTTGGAGGGTAAATTGAAGGAGTTGGAAGGATTGGTTGGTTGATTATAATTCAAAAGTTTAAGCTTTATTCTCTACTAAGAAACGTATATTTGTAATATCGAAAAGTGATAAAGGAATTTAAAAATAAAATTTTATGTGGTGATTGCGTCGAATTGATGAAAAAACTACCAGATGGTTCTATTGATTTAGTGGTAACAAGCCCGCCTTACAATTTAAAAAACTCTACTGGCAACGGAATGAAAGATGGACGAGGTGGAAAATGGGCAAATGCTAAATTAGTTAATGGCTATGATAATTATAACGATTGTATGCCTCATAAAGACTATGTTGAATGGCAAAGAAACTGTTTAAAGGAGCTGCTTAGAGTTATTCCTGAAACAGGGGCGATTTTTTATAATCACAAATGGAGAGTTCAGAAAGGTTTACTTCAAGACAGACAAGATATTGTTAAAGACTTTCCGGTAAGGCAAATTATTATTTGGAAAAGAGCTGGCGGAATTAATTTTAATAAAGGGTATTTTTTGCCTACTTATGAGGTTGTTTATTTAATAGCTAAGCCAAAGTTTACTTTGGCACCAAAGGCAAATGCATTTGGAGATGTGTGGGAAATTAAACAAGAGATGAATAATGAACATCCTGCACCGTTTCCATTGGCTTTAGCCGATAGAATTATAAAATCTACCTTAGCAAAAAATGTTCTTGATCCTTTTATGGGAAGTGGAACAACTGCTTTAGCAGCATTGCATAATTCTATAGATTATGTAGGGTTTGAAGTTTCGAAAGAATATTGCCAAATGGCTAAAAAAAGAATCCAAAATTTTAAAAAATTTCCTGAGCTTCAATTAAAACATTATGCTTGGTAATAATAATGATAATCCTTGGCATAATTCGTATTGGTTTGCAAGGATGTTAATAAGCACCGATCAATATGGTAGTATAGGAAAGGATAATAAAACAATAAAACATATTGCTACTGCGCTTCAACTTATTCAAACGCAAAGCAAACATTTAAGCGAAAAAGAAATATTAGCATTACAAAAAAGGGCACTTTCTAATTTTTTAAATGAAAGATATTTTAGGGCAAAAAAAAGACTACATAAGATTGGAAGGTTATTAGCTGATCTTGATGAAATTATTATTACCAAGTTAGATATGAATGTGTTTATTTTAACATGTGAACATATAATGCTACCAATCAATCAGGCAATTAGTAACATTCCAAGTAGTGATAAAGAGTTTGCTCTAACCATAGCAAAGTCATTTTTAGATACAAAAGGAATGGCAGGCTTAGCAAGTGTAATAAAACTTTGGGACACACTTGGCGTAAAGGGATGTTTAACTGCTGAAAGGGTTGAAGTAACCAAAGCTTTTTCAGTTATTAGAACCTTACTTGAAAGTCAAAACCTTACCAATGTTGATAAAGATATTGTGTTGACCGCATTTGCACAAGAGTTTGAAAGAAGAGCAGGACAAAAGCGAAAAAGTAGAGCTGGAGGAAGTTTAGAAGAGGTAACCTCATTCATTTTAGACTATTTCAACATACCAACAACTCATTCACCAAGCCATTTTCAAGCTGATATTGAAGTTGACAAATGGATAAAGACAAGTGATAATTGGCTAATAGGTATTAGTTGTAAAAGAACACTTAGAGAAAGATGGAAGCAAGTAAGCAGTGCAGACGCATCTATACTTAGTAAATTTAAAATTAAACAGGTTTACCATATCATTACTTATGATGAAGATTTGTCAGATGAAAAACTAACTTTATTGGGTAGTCAAAGACACGTTTTTTATTTACCAGATGATTCAACAAGATTAAAACATGCCATAAACCATATTGGGTTAAAAGAATATGTTAGACCAATCTCTGAACTTATAAATGATATTAAATTAGGGCTTGAAAAATGGAGTTAAACAAATGAAAGCAAGCTTTTTGGAGGGTAAATTGAAGGAGTTGGATAGGTTACTTTAAATGTTATTTATCAACTCAACCACTTTCTTTTTTGAACCACCGTAACTAACAAAGCCTACTTTTAAGGGCGTGTGTTTAAATTGATTAATTGCAGACAATAGCGAATCTAATATCCAGTCAAGTTTATTGCTAAAAGCGCCGCCGTCAACAAGCGTTAAATAAATTTTATTGCAACCTGTTTTGTTATAGTTTATTAAGGCAGCATATAAGGTCGCTTCGTAAGTGGCTTCTAATATTAAGCGGGCAAATTTTACCCAGTAAGTGGCTTTTATATAAGAGTAAGCAACTGGCAAAGCAGCGCAATATGCTTGCGATACTATTTGTTTTGTATCCGTTAATGTTACTTCGGTATTCCATTGAATCCCAATTTTTAGATTTCCTTTTAAACCTCCTCTTTCCTTGTTGATTAATGTATTTAGTTGAGCGTTAATGTTTTGCAGCCCATCTTCATTTACTAAAGCATATCCATTACTCATTTTCCACAAGCGCAATTCCTCATTTTTTAATTCTTTTCCTATAAGCTCCAAACAATCAATTTGATTGTTTGCCGATTGGCCTTGCTGTTCATTTACTGGCACAAAGTAATTTCTATAAATTGTACCTGCTCCACAAGCAATGGCACAGGCAGGTCCTTGGGTAAAATCTTTTTCATAAATATCAACTCCTCTTTCAGGGGTAATATGCGGGCCTACCATTTCAAGCAAATTAAATTGTGAAGCAGCTTGAAAGAGCGCATTTTTATTAGATTCATCACAATGCAATTTTTGTACATTTCCCACTACTTCAAAAACACTTATATTGTCTTAAAATGCTGCTATAGAAGGTACTTGTTTTATCAACGCTGCTAATGTTGGAATTTCTAATGTATCAAATTGAAAAAATCTTCCATTGACTTTTGAGATCAAATTTTTTCCTTCAATTGAAATATTTCCTCTTACCCTGTTTGGAGATTTCATCAAACCCAACTATTTTATTGAGGCACCTATTTTATTATTAACAGCCACAAACAAAACACAGCTTGTTATACTTTTCTTTCTGTAGCTTTTTTACTTCCAACTTTTGTTTTAATACTTCTAGTTTTGATTGATGATGTTGTTTTTCGGCTTGGTCTAAGTCAGCCAAATATTCCTCTACTTTATCATCAATATACTTTTGGTGGCGATCAATTTTGGCTTGAAAATCATTATTCTTTAAGGCGTATTGTGGGCTTATTTTAAAAGAGTTGATAGCTATGGTTTTTTACTTTAGTTGTAGCCCTTTTAATAGTCACATTACTTCTATGTTGGTTTGGCAGGCGTACTCTAATTTGCGGCACTAGCGTACACCCCTTTGATAACCAAACAAGTAAAGCTTGATCAGATCGGCAGGGTGGAAGGGTAGTTTGCTTTGCTTTTTAGTGCGGTATTCTGGTTTGGTTTCTTAGTATTTAAAATTGAGTTTACTTAGGTCAAGTGCATCCACAAATGCATCTATAATTCTGGCAAAGTTTTGTTGGTGCAGTAGTGGCTCAAGCGATAGTAGTTGTATTTGGTGGCGGTCTGTTCCTTTAATATACTCCATTGGCATACAGAAATTGCTTAATCTTGAAGATAAAAAAACACCGTAAACGCCCAAGTAAATTAAATATTAATGTGTTTTGAACAAGAGGAGATTTTGTACCGGCTAACGGTTGGGGGTTGTCGCATTAAAAAATTTATAGTAGGTTGGTTTTGAGGTAAGTCTTCGCCAATATTTGGACTTATTAATTAATTGTTTTGGGCTGTTAAATTTAAAGTCAGAAAAAAGTTAAAAATAAGCAGGTTAAGTTTTAACATTATTTTGTGTTGATTTATGGTTATAAAATTAATTTATATAACAAAAAGACGGGCAACATTGTTTTTGGGTGGCACAGCCTTTCTTTCACGCTTTTGTTTTTGAAAGTAATAATGTTGCAACAATAATTTTAACTTGCAAATTTTAAGCAACACTCACTCAAACAATAAATTAATAATGAAAGATCTATTTTTAGTAGCAGCAATACAAGAAGCAAAAAAAGGGCTGAAAGAAGGTGGCATACCAATAGGTTCTGTTGTGGTACATCAAAACAAAATAATTGGAAGTGGACACAACAGACGAGTTCAACAAGGTAGTGTTGTTTTACACGGTGAAATGGATGCCTTAGAAAATGCGGGCAGGCAAAAAGCAGCTATTTATAAAGAGAGTGTTTTGTACACCACACTTTCTCCTTGCCCAATGTGTACAGGCGCAATTTTATTGTACGGCATACCAAAGGTAATAATAGGCGAAAACAACACATTTATGGGGGAAGAAGCATTGCTAAAATATAGAGGTGTTGAAGTAGTTGTTTTAAATGATGAAGAATGTATTGACATGATGAAAAATTTTATTAGTAATAAGCCAGAATTATGGAATGAAGATATTGGAGTATAGTTTTAAATCAACAAAACTTCACCTATTTTTTACCTCAATTTACTATCTATCAATTAACAACTGAACAACCTTATTTGGGTAAGCTAACTTTATATAATATTTTCCATTAGCCAAACCATCAACTTTTAGTTGCTTGGTAAGCTGCCCTTGTTTTACTACTTGGCCTGTGTTGTTATATATTTTGTAAGATGTTTCTTTTGTTAAACCTTCTACAAAAACCAATTCATTTGCGGGGTTCGGAAATATTGCAACGGGTGCAGTTTCGGCATCTTCAATATCAATATAAATAAATGAACTTACCGTATCGCAAAAAGTGTGGTAACCTCGCTGGTTAAACACCGTTAAGCAAGCATAGTAATTTGCTTCGGTTGGGTAAGTATAAAACGGGTTGGTTTCGTTGCTAATAGTACCATCACCAAACGCCCAAATGGTGCTATCAATTTTGCCTGTTGAGTAATTGGTAAATAGTACACTAATATCTCCAAGTGTACTAACAAAGTTGGCAACAGGCAAATCAATTGTTTGTTCCCCATAAATAACACAATTGTTAGGGCTTGGGTTTAATTCTACTGTACTTTTAGGGTTTAAATTTTTATTATAAAAACCTGCAAAGTCTGGCCCATATTTTTGTGCATTAAACGAACTGGAACTACCATTTTCACCTTGGTTTACCGGGCCTTCTGCATTTGTTGGTATAATGTATTCCCACACCAAATCTCCATTAGCGTTTACTTCACCAAGTTCACCGTTTCGGTTAATGCTGTACAAATAATTGCCATTTGGCAAACCAGCGCAACTGCTGCCTGTTGGTGCAGCGCTAACTGCTTGCCGCAAAACTTCTTTGGTGTTGTTAAAACCAATTTCAGCATCGTACAAAAAACTACCATTTTCAGTAATTGGTGGTTCAATTGCTACCAAAAACGAAGTGCTAGAGTTGTTGTTATCAAAAATTGAAATTAAGGGTTTGCCATTGTTAAAGCTGCTCGGCACCCAATGCGCTCCGTGCTGACTTCTTATTTTTTGGTCGCTATTATCGCCTTTGTTATAATTTTGTGGATTGCCCCATCGGTACAAAATAGCTCCACCTTTATTATAGTTGCCACCTTTATGGTTTGCTGCTTCTTCACTTGTGGTACTATGATCAATTACATAAATTTCACTTAAAAAACGGCTGCTTAACATTATTAAATCAAACTCTTCTAAATAATCAACAGCATTAAAATGAACATGATCACTAGGGCTACCCAAGTTAATGTCTATCAACTGCGGATTGTCTGCAATTACACCATAATTATCCAATGTATTATCAAAATGTTGAACCGTATGATCTATTAAATGCCACTCCCACACAATTTCACCGCTAGTTGGCCCAGTAGGTTTTACTTCAATTATATGTTCGGTTACTAAAGTGCCAGTTCTGCCATAAGCAGCTAATTCATCTGCCTCAAATCGTTCCCAAGCAATTATTAAAACATTTCCATTTGGTAATGGTTCTACATCATGATGCTGTAAATATTCATTGTTTTCATTATAATCAAACAGCCAAACGGTGTTTCCTTCCCAATCTTGTATTTCAACACCTCCACCAGTACCTGGGCCGCCCATTTGGTTATTTTCTCGGTTTTGAATTGGCCTAACCAAATTACCATTATAGTCTAAATAGCAAGATAAGCCTGCGTTATATTCGCTTTGCCAACTATTAATAACGTTGCCACAATTATCAATTAAATATGCCGAACTATTACCGCCAAAACCACCAGCAGCCGTTGGGCCTGCGTTAAACAAGGTATAGCCGTTAAATGCATTTTCGGTATTAGTAATAATGCCAACCGTTGGTTCTTGTGCAATCGTACTAAAGCATCTTAAAACAAAAAAAAATATTATTGCTACGTAAAGAGATTTCATTTTATATTAATATTTTTTTATACTGTAATAAAGTTGTTGTATTTTTAGTGTTTTCTAACAACAGCAAACTTAAACCATTACATGTTAAACAAGCTAATAGAAAATTTAAAAACCAATAATGCCAACCCTATTTCGGGTATGGATGCCACTTTTTTATATACCGAAACGGCCACCAGCCCAATGCATATTGGTAGTGTAAATATAATTGAAGGCACCTTAGAATTTGAAACTTTTAGAAGTATTATTCTATCACGTATACACCAGTTTCCAATATTTCGCAAAAAACTATTACAAATACCAATGAGTATTGATTACCCGTATTGGGTTGATGATCCTCATTTTGATATTGACATGCACTTGCGACATATTGCTTTGCCAAAGCCATATAACTGGAGCAGTTTGCGTAAAATTGCTTCCCAAATTTTTAGTGAACCTTTAGAGCATAGTCGCCCATTATGGAGTATTACTTTTGTTGAAGGTTTAGATGAAATTAGTCAAGTACCAAAAGGCTCGGTAGCTTTAGTTGGCAAAATACATCACGTTGCTATTGACGGTGTTGGTGGCGCCGGTTTGCTAGGGTTAATGTTTGATATGAGCGATGAGAAAAAGCCAATACCAGCACCCAAACCTTACAAACCCAAACCAATACCTAACGAACTTAGTATGGTTTTAAACAGCACCGCTTCTTTTATTGAAAACCCTTTAAAGTTTCCGAAATTAATAAGCGAGGCGGTACGTACTTCCTTAAAAACAGGAATGTTTACTAGAGGCAAAAAAATGGATTTGCCAACCGCTCCGTTTAGCGCACCAGCTACGCCTATTAACGGTATTATTTCACCTCGGCGAATGTGGAATACCGTAATACTTTCTTTAGACAGGGTTAAAGCTTTAAAAACCATTATGCAAACCACCCTTAACGATATAATGCTCGCTATTTGTGCGGGAGCATTGCGTAGATATTTGTTAGAAAAAGAAAAATTACCGCTTAAACCCTTAGTGGCTATGGTACCTATTTCTGTAAGAAATGGTGCAACCGAAGGAGAAGATGGTAACAATATTTCTTCAATGTTGGTACAGTTGGCTACCAATATTGAAGACCCAATTGAACGCCTACAAACCATACAAGAAAACACTATGCGTGGCAAAACCTACCAAAACGCAATGGGTGCTAAAACCTTGGCCAATATGGCAGAAGCAATACCCTTTGGAGTGGCCAACCAAGCAGCACGTTTGTATAGCCGTTTTCAATTAGCCGAAAAACATAAGCCAGTGTTTAATGTTACTATTAGTAATGTGCCTGGGCCACCGTTTCCGTTGTATATTAATGGTCATAAATTATTTAGCCTAATGGGTGCAGCACCTGTAATTGATGGGATGGGTTTGATAATTACCATTTTTAGTTACAACGGAATGTTAACAGTTAGTTCTACTAGCGATGCTAAGTCAATGCCCGATTTAAATACCTTTAATACTTATTTAAGAGCCTCAGCGAACGAATTAGAAGCCTTAGTATTAGCTTATAAAAACAAAAAGAAACCTAAAAAACGGATAGCAAAAAAAGCATTGAGCGATCCATTATTTGCTCATATAAAAAAACATATTAAGGCCAATGCAAAATACATTAAACCTAACAATGGTATCTTTCAGTTTAATGTAACAGGTGTTGTGCCAAGTGTATGGAAAATAGATTTAAACAAATCGCCAGGCACCGTAATTAAAGGAAAAGCCAAAGCACCCGACGCCACTTTTACGGTAGCCGACGAACATATTTTACGCATTGGCAAAGGCGAAATGAGTTTCCAAATTGCCTTTATACAAGGCCGCTTAAAAATTGAAGGCGACAGCACCAAAGCAATGAAGTTGGGCGCAATTTTAGGCAAGTTGCCAAAGTTTGATTAAGGCAAAAAGTAGTACTGTTTTATTAGTAGTAGAATGCAAAACGTGCATAAGCGTGTACTCAAGTGTCGGCTATATTTTTTTTTACGATGCAAAAATTATTAAGCAATGCTATTTGATGTTACTGGCAGTGCTATTGAAACTAAATTACTTTCTAACACCACCATTTTACTAAGGCAATCGCATGAAAGTTTTTCTCTGCTCCAAGTGAACCTGTTCACTTGTGTTTACTGCTGTACAATGGAACAGGTTCCATTGGAGCTTAGCCTAATTGCTTGATTTACAATGTATGCATTTTTTTATGCGATT
>ENA-ORXM01000888-ORXM01000888.1-marine-metagenome-genome-assembly--contig:-NODE-888-length-46216-cov-4.701381_pt1 | contig 46216 bp, 33 predicted proteins | sample MGYA00237867_ERZ511480 | MGnify/ENA primary metagenome ERZ511480 (study PRJEB26309, sample SAMN06266103) | marine metagenome | isolation source: Algal blade | place: United Kingdom:Sidmouth, United...
GCCCCATTATCAAACCAAGCTTTTACTGCAAGTATGAAATCCTCTTTAGTCACTGGAGGCTTTTCTCTTTGTATGCCTTCATCATCAACTCCAGGTTCCCATGCCCACAAAACCAATGGATCCTTAGTAAGGTGCTCAACTAATTCTTGGTGAGTCTTCCCTCCATTTTTTGTTTTATCTAAAATTGATTCTGCGATCTCTATATCCGACAAGCCTTCCCAACTCATACTAACTGGGGCAAGGCCCCAGTGTGGTGCCCCGGGAACTCCAGCAAAATTATTGTTTTCCTCTTGGTGACAAGTGTTGCAATTTGTAGCTTCAAATCCGTTGTTCTCTACACCTCGCTTTATCCCGAAATAATGTGGATGACTATCTTCTCCTTGTTTTGGCGTATTATCTGAAGGATGACAGTTTATGCATCTTTTATGGGTAATGACCTTCATCAACAAGCTAAAATATTCACTATTTGTGCTTTCTTGAAAAGGTATTTCTTTTTTATATGAAGTTAAATTTTGATCTACGTTGAAATCATTAGCAAATATTAAAATACTGCTGAAAATAAATGCAGGAATAATATAATGAATCTTTAGATTGTTCAAGTTTATATATTGTGAGAAGTTGAATTTCAATTTCATCTCTTTAAGATAGATTAATTCTATTAACTAAAATAAACCTTCTAAGCAAAATAATCAACCTACATGCAATAATGAGTACATTAGGACTCCTACTGCTAAAGGAATAATAATTTACTTAAAAACTATACCTAAAAATACAATAAATAGCTCGAACCCCGTCTTTCCAATTTATCTTCTTTCCCTCTTCATAGGTTCTACCATAATAAGAAATTCCAACTTCATAGATTCTTATACGTTTTATCTTTGAAATTTTAGCAGTAACCTCTGGCTCAAAACCAAAGCGTTTTTCTTTTAAATTTAAGCTCTTTATGATATCACTTTTAAAAAGCTTGTAGCAAGTTTCCATGTCTGTCAAATTCAAACCTGTGAAAACATTTGACATAGTGGTAAGAAATTTATTACCAATAGAATGAAAAAAGAAGAGCACACGATGCGGATTACCTCCCATAAAACGAGAACCATAGACCACATCCGCAAATCCATCAATAATTGGTTTCAATAATAGATTATACTCTTCTGGATCATACTCAAGATCCGCATCTTGAATGATTACAAAATCTCCTGTAGCTTTTGCGATGCCCGTATGTAAAGCAGCCCCCTTTCCTTTATTTTTTTCATGCTGAAAAAGTGTGAGGTGAAAATCTGGATTTTGGTTTCGATAATTTTTTAAGCTTCCTATCGTATCGTCGGTAGAACAATCATCTACTATGATAACTTCCTTTTCTAAATCAGCTATTAGTACAACCTTCTTGATCTTCTCCAAGATCAAGTGTATGGTTTTTTCTTCATTGTAAACTGGTATGATTATAGAAAGCTTACGATTCATTTTAGGTAATTTCAGGTCTATCTTTTTTCTTTCCAAGCTTTAAGTACTTCTTTCTCTTTTATTAGAGCAGATTTTTCCCCTTCTAAAAATGCTTTTCTTTTTTCTTCGGGGACATCTTCAGAATGCCACCAATTAATAGTATCTTTTACTGTCTCTGCAAGTGGTCTATATTTCAAGCCATTTGCAATGGCTTTTTTGATTGTGGCTTTTGGCATGCCTACGTATTCTTCCATTGGCAAAATCCATGGGCACATAAAAACTGCTTCTTGTTCTTCAAGAAAATCATAATCATCTATGTAAGTAAATGAAACCGGCGAACTAAAAGCTGCATGTGCTCCATGAACAAAAGATCTTACGTCCATCGTAAAACCCGGACCTGCTCCATTGAAGGTTCCGCTGATTTTATTCTCTAACAGATGTATCATCCAGGACGCAATATCTCTAACATCAATGTACTGCACCAAATTATTACCCGTATCTGGGACCATCACCTCCCCTCCCATTTCTAGACGAACTGGCCAATATATAAATCGATTTGTTGGATCTCCTGGTCCTACCATGAAGTGAGGCCTGACAATAATAGATTGGTCTTTGCCAAATGATTTTATCGTCGCTTGCTCAGATTTAGCTTTCATCACGCCGTACTCATAATCCATTTTAGATTCCTCACTAATCCCTTTTGGGATTTCCAGTACCACGTTTCTTTTTTCGCTGAAGTCATTTCCGGTATATGGAAAATAAACTGATACAGAAGAGATATACATGTAAATATCTGCAGCACCTTTTAATAACTCTGCGGTCTTTTCAGTCCAATGAACGCGCTTGCCTGAATTATCAATGACAACATCCCACTTTCTCCCTTTTAGAGCTTCAAGGTTATCTTCTCTGTCTCCGATCAAAGATTCTACCTTATCAAAATATTCTTTGTTAAAAGAAGGTTTTGTTTTCCCCCTACTGAAAGTTGTGATCTCATGTCCACGTTCAATAGCTATTGCAATTTGATGTGGCCCTAAAAAAGAAGTTCCTCCAAGTATCAATATCTTCAAAGGAGCAGATGCTTTTTTTTCTGTCGTGTGTACAGCTTCTTGAAATGGGAGACCTAAAAATGGGATTGAAGCAGCAGCTGCAGCAGTGTTATTTAAAAAATTTCTTCTGGTGAGTGCTGTTAAATTTTTGGCTTTTCCCATGATTATCAGTTAGAGACTTAAATTGATCTTACTTAGATTTTCTTCTAGTCGATTTAGATATTTCTTCTTAAGATAATATTGTTTTACGGATTCTAAATCATCTGCACTCAAAGAATTAATTTCTTTCTCCAAAAAATCTTCCACATCTGTTTTTAGTTCCGTTTCAAAGGCCTTAATCTGTGAGAGTATCTTTTGGCTCCCTGCCTCATTTGGTTCAAACTGCAATTCCATTAAAGCTTCATTGATATCCATCATTTCCATCAAGAAAGATTGTTCAAGTTTGTCTTTACCTTCCCCTTGAAGTGTTCCTGATTGAGTAAGAATATACTTCATCCTTAAATCAAAGTCCTTCAAGACTTTATAAGCAGCATTGTTGAGCGATGAAGATTTTAAAATATCTTCCTGCTTTTCTTTTGATTCTAAAGTGTAAAAGTCAGGATGAAATTCCCGACTCTTTTTTAAAAATTGACTTTTTAAAGATTTCTCATCTACTAGAAAAGAAATTGGTAAGTTGTAAAATTCAAAATATTCCATGTGCTTATTCCCCTCTAAACCATCTTAAGAAATCTAACCCATTTGCAAAGATCAACAGAATGAGAACTAGTACGAATCCGAAGATGGTTGCATATTGCATAAAGGTATCTGATGGTTTTCTTCCAGAAATCATTTCATAGAGCAAAAACATCACATGTCCTCCATCAAGGGCTGGAATCGGTAATAAATTCATAAATCCTAGAATAAGAGAAATAACTGCGGTGTTCATCCAAAAACGTTCCCAATTCCATTCAGTTGGAAATAATTGGGCGAAAGCCCTAAAACCACCCATACTGTCCTTTGCCTTTATTCGGCCTTTAGCCATCTGACCAAAAGCCTTGATCTGAGTAAGCAGAAAATTGTTTCCTTTATGAAAACCAGCTACAAGACCTTCTCCCAAAGTATAATCATCTCTCTCAGTTTTAACAAAGTTTCTTAATCCTAGATGTTCAATACCAATAATTTCACCAGGTTTACAATTGATATTAATATCCATCTTCTGACCATCTCTTTCTATAGCCATGGCCATCACATCTTTTTTGTTCTTTTTTATTTCATCCGAAACATTCATGTAGTAGGGTGTCTCCACTCCATTTACCGAAAGGATAATATCATTCAATTTGAGATCAGACTTGGAAGCATAAGAGCCTTTTTCTATTCTTCCGATCTGCCAAGGAAATCTCGCAGTAAACAGGTCTGCGTTTCGATATTTGTGTGCAGCTAAAATAGCTGACCACTTTGGATCGACGGTAACATTTACATCCGCGCTTCCTCTATTTACTAAAATATTATCTGCGTTGTTTATAGATATTTCCTGTCTTAGTATGCCTGGATTGAATCTATCAAAAACTCTATCGCCAACTTTTAAGATATGGTCTCCGTTTCTTAGGCCAAGATCTTGGCCTAGTGAGTCGACATAAATACCTTCTTTGACATTTTGAGCAGGGATGTATTCAGTACCATATACCGCTAATACCGTTCCCCAAATAAGATAACCTAGAATAAAGTTAACGATGACTCCTCCCAGCATGATGATCAATCTTTGCCAAGCTGGCTTAGATCTGAATTCCCAAGGTTTTGGTTCTTGAGCCATTGCCTCCATATCCATGCTTTCATCCACCATACCAGCTATTTTTACATAGCCCCCTAAAGGCAACCAACCGATGCCGTACTCTGTTTCTCCTATTTTTGCTTTGAAAAGTGAAAAATAGGGATCAAAGAATAGATAGAACTTCTCTACCCTAGTATTAAACCACTTTGCAGGTGCAAAATGACCAAATTCGTGTAAAACGATCAATATGGATAAACTCAAAAAAAACTGAGCAATCATGATTAAAATTCCCATCCTTTTATTTCCTTTTTTATATTGACGCTACTGTTGACTGTTAGGAACGTCCGCGAAGGTAATACTTCTTTAATTATACGTACAAATAACTTAATTCTGTTGCAGAATATTACTTCTAATCTACCAAGGAGCCTAATCTATATACAAATTTCCGCTCTTTTGGTTGTTTGCAAATAGCGTTTTACATTTGGGTATCATAATTTCAGGAAATGAATTGGTTCTACTCGAAGAATATAGAGGGCAATTTGGTTATTATTGAGGGAGAAGAAGCCCAACATGCTTCTAAGGTACTCCGCTTGAAAGTAGGTGCAAAAGTGGCTGTAATTGATGGAATTGGTGGTTATTACGAATGTGAAGTCCTCTCTACGGATAAGCGAAAATTAACAGCACATGTATTGAATAAAAGAGAGCACTTCAAAAGCAGCGCTTATCGGATACATATTGCCATTGCTCCAACAAAAAACATGTCTCGTTTTGAATGGTTTCTTGAGAAATCAACCGAAATGGGCATTAATGAGATCAGTCCGATCCTCTCCAAAAATTCCGAGCGAAAGCATATCAGGCCAGATAGATTACAGAAGATATTGATCTCCGCAACCAAACAATCCCAAAAAGCCAAAATACCTACCTTGAATCCGTTGGTAGATCTAAATACCTTCTTGACATCAGTCAATACAAAAGAAAAATACATCGCCTATTGTAATTATGAAAACAAGCACTTGATCCGTCAATTAAACCCTGGAAAGGATGTTCTTGTTTTGATAGGACCAGAAGGAGATTTTAATTCAAATGAAATTGAAACCGTCCTTGAGCATGGTTTCAAACCCATAGGATTGGGTAAAGAAAGGCTGAGAACTGAAACTGCAGGCATTATGGCGATAGCAGCAATACATTTATTTCATGAAAATATGAGCTAATAACATAACGATGGGCTTACATTTGCCGTTCAATATAATATACAAGCAAGATTTATGAACAGATTAGTAGTATTATTAGCGATTTTTGCATTCACTTGTTTTTCCTTTACAATTATTGAAGGACCAGCAATGAAGTTTGGTTTAGTGAAATATAATGGTGGTGGTGACTGGTATTCCAATCCAACCGCACTACCAAACCTTGCAAAATTTTGCAATAAAGAACTTGGGACAAATCTAGATCCAGATTATGCAACTGTTGAGGTTGGTGCCGCAGATATATTTAATCATCCTTTTCTACATATGACAGGGCATGGAAATGTGGTTTTCTCGGATGCTGAGGCAGAAAATCTAAGGACTTACTTATTGGCAGGTGGATTTCTTCATATTGATGATAATTATGGGATGGATAAATTCGTAAGAATTGCTATGAAAAAGGTATTTCCAGAACTTGAGTTTAATGAACTTCCTTTCACTCATGAGATTTATACTCAAAAATTTCCCTTTAAAGATGGTTTACCAAAGATTCATAAACATGATGATAAACCAGCGCAAGGATTTGGATTGGTTTGGGAAGGACGTCTTGTTTGTTTTTACACTTATGAATGTGATCTTGGAGATGGATGGGAGGATCAAGCAGTACACAAAGATCCAGAATCAGTTAGACAACAAGCTTTAAGAATGGGTGCTAATATTGTCCAATATGCATTTGAACAATAGATCATAGCAACTCTAGGTATTCTGAATGAATGATAGAAACTTGATCGCCTAGCCTTTGTTGCAATTCAATTTTATAAATTCCGGCCTTATTAAATTTATGTGAAATTTGATCTGTCGTGAATGCCTCATAATAACTATCTCCAAATAAGATGATATACTCTGCCTTTTCTGCCCTACTTTGAAGCTCAAAACCCAAGGCTTCATTTGCTTTGAGCTCACCATTGATTTTCAAGATCCCAGACTTATTTCCCACTATGCTTTTTGGTAAGGAAGATACATTTTTAAAGTAATGCGATATGAGTTTTCCTTTATCAGCATCATTTTTTGATTTCTGAATAGGGTTATAAGTGATGAATGCTAACCCCGCTAATCCTATTATCAGTATAGCTGATAAAATCAACCAGTCTCGATATTTCTCTAATTTTGTTTCATTTGTTACATAAGAATTGCTCTTATTCTTATTAGAATCAGTCATGGGTTCGGTTTAAGTTGGTTCATTCAAATTATAGACAGCATATCAGCCTATCAATTATGTATACAAAGATAGGAACAATATACACACATGTCAATTATTTTAATATGAAATTTTATTAATTTGCTAATACTAAGCGATCGGTACTTTCTCCATGGTATTTTGGCAATAAAAGCCACATTTTACCATGATGATAATATTGAGATGCGATTTTTTCGGCAGAATCCCCTATTCCATTGTAGATATCTATGTGCCCAGATCCCTTTATCGCTCCGCCTACATCCTGAGCCAATAATATTTTGAGCTCATGCCCATTGAGTTTACCATCTTCATTATAGCTTGGTATAGCTGCTAACAATGTTGCACCTAGGGGTATATATCTCCGATCCACTGCTACTGAAATCCCATCAGTTAAAGGAACGTGACCTGCACCTTTGGGAGGAGATTGTCTAGGTTTAAAAAAAGTATAGGATGGATTTTCATATAAAACCTCCTCTAGCAAAGCGGGATTCTTTTGAAAAAATTCTCTGATACCCTTTTGGCTGATCTTCGAGATCTTGTAATCGTTATTCTTCAAGTATCTCCCTATGCTTCTGTAAGGATGACCATTTGATCCACCATAGCTAAACATTTCTTGGCTACCATCTCTGTATTTAACATATCCCGATCCCTGCAATTGCATGAAGTATATATCCAAAATATCTTTTGCATAAGCCAATACCAAGTCTTGTCCTTCCAAAATATTATCTCTATCAATGGCTTGCCTAGTGGGCAATTTGCCAATAAAAAAATATGGCTTTTTGTAAATAGGAAACTTGTACTTTGAAGTCTTTTTTTTGCAGACATCTATCAGCGGTGTATAATATCCTGTAAATTTTATTTCTCCAGAGTTCTGCACCCCACCTACCCGAAATACCTCTAACTCTTTATGCAAATTATTTGGATCATCATGATCTAAAAGAGCATCAATAACTTCCTCTAATTCACAAACACTAAGATTTAAATTGCCAACTAATTGATGGGACTTTTGCACTCTAAGACTCAAGAGTTTTTTATGTTTCTGCAGTGCTTCACTTAAATCTAGTGTTATTTCCGGAAAATCAACGCCTTCCAAAGTTGAAGATGTGTAAACCATTGGTTGTTCAACCTCAATAAGATCTTTGCCTCTTTTATTAAATGCATAGTCAGTTTTAAACTCGTGGTTTACTTTTTTTTCACTTTTATAATAAATTGAAATAGGCGTATACACATACGCAAAGGAGCCATAGGCTAATAGAATAGCAAGGATAGTTTTTAAGAGGATTTTCATATGTTTCTACCAATCCAGTTCTAGACCAGCATAATAAAGGTAAGCCCTTTGTATCAATTTGTTGTTAATAACAAACAAAATTCATTACAATAGATAAAAAATCTTTTGTTAATCTGATCTTATCCTTTAACTAAAGGATAATAAAGTAGAGTAAATAACAAAAAATGAGTTTTAAGTAGACTCCATCGGCCTTAGCTCAGAAACAATAGACCTTTCAGAATAACTGTGCGTTTTAGGAAAAGACAATACAAATTCTGAGTAAATACCATGTTCAGAATTTACCGTAATTGTACCATCATATCTATCCATTATCTTTCGGCAAAGACCTAAACCTATGCCTGTTCCTGAAAATTCAGCTTTGTTATGAAGTCGTTTGAAATATTCAAAAATTTGTTCGTGATACTTCTCTTTAATACCAATACCATTGTCTCTGAATGTAATGATTATTTTATCATCATGTGTTTCGGAATTAATAACGAGTTTGGGATGTTTTGATAAATTATAGTGGAAAGCGTTTTTGATCAAGTTTTGAAAGACCACGAGAATATCCATATCGCTACCAAAAATAATTGGTAAATCACATGATTCAATTTTTGCTCCTTTTGCACGAATTTCCTTTTGACAATTTTTTATTGCTTTATTTAAAACAAAATTAAGATTAACTTCTTTATCGACTCTCGGCTTGGCTTGATTTACTTGAGCCAATTCTAAAACAGCCTCGATCAATTCATTCATTTGGTGTGCTCCAGCCTGAGAAAAATATAGGAAACTCTTGATGTTTTCGTAATTTTTTTCTTCTAGGTCGGTTTCCATTAAATTTAGGAAATTGATAATATTCCCCAATGGAGATTTCAAATCATGAGAGGCTATGTAGGTAAACTTTTCTAGTTCTTGCGTTTTATTTAAAAGATCTTTATTAGAAGTTTTTAAAGATTTTATCAACTTTATTTTCCTAGATTCATAGGTATAGAATATTATTGAAAGCCATGCCAGACATAAGATGAAAATCCCTATTTCATCTCCTTTATAGTCTACGAAACCAAAAACAGGCTCATAGAAATATCCATACACAATACTACCAACAAAAGATATGATGCTAAATAAGATCAAGTTTCTACCTAGTTTGGCTTCTTCTTTTTTAAACAATAGAAAAGTCACCGCAATGCAAGTACCAATGACAAGGCTTTGACAGAAAAATCCTCCTGTTAAGATATTGGAAAAGAATACCCAGATAGATATTCCTATAGAGAAAAACATTTTTGCCGCCTTAAATTTTTCAAAATGATGTAATGCAATTACACCAAAAAAAGTCGAGAATATATGGATACTGATTCCTAAATAAATTAGATCTCTAAAAAAATACAAATTCGTTCCACCGATAATAACCACACCGATACAAGACAAAAAGCAGACTATGTTAAGAAACACGATCAAGTCATCACCATTATCTTTCGATTTGGTGATCCCCCTAGTCATTATGTAATTTAAAATTCCTTTGGTCATTATTGGTAGTACATTTAAAATGGTACTTTGATTGTCTTTTCCATTATTTGAGGTTTTAAAGTAAAAATCAAGATTTGAGCCAAACATGGATTTTAGTTCGTTTGGGTTGCTTATTTTATGACTTCTTTAGTTTAATTTTATCAAAATGACTATTATTAGGTCAATTCAATTTATTCTATCGAATTTGCCATTATTACTGACACATATATGCTAAAATTTACATGCTCTGTAACCATTAACAAACCCAAAAAAATGGTTGCATCTTTATTTGCAGACCCTGCACATTTGGGTCAATATCAAGAGGGCTTCATAAAAAAAATACTTATTTCGGGCACTGCAGGAGAAGAAGGGGCAATTTCAGATATGTACTACAAAGCAAATCGACAAGAGATGATTATCACGGAGACAATTATGAGTCAAAAACTCCCAGATTTCTTCAGAGGATTTTATACTCACAAGCACATGGATAACTTTATGGTTTCGAGATTTAAAAGCATAGATGAATACCAAACCTTATATGAAGCACAGATTGAATATATAGAGATCCGTGCTTTTATTCCTAAAATAATGGCTAAGATATTTCCCTCATTGTTTAAAAATCAAGTCCAAAAATGGCTGGACAACTTTAAAGAATTTGCTGAAAAGCAATAATTGTATGAGTCTTTTGTTGGCTTAAGTTTATGTTCTGGACTATTCCTAGATTATTTCAAATATCCCTTTTAAAAAACCAAAATTATTAAGTATATTTAACAAAACAAATTTAGAATATGAGACAAACATTTACAATTTTAGCCTGCTTTCTCTTCATGTGCCATAATAACTTTGCGCAAATAGCTCCAGAAAGTATTGCACCCGATTTTACAGCCACTGACATAAATGGCGTGGAACACAATCTTTATGACTTACTAGATGAAGGCAAAACCGTGATCTTAGACGTTTTCGCAACTTGGTGTGGACCGTGTTGGAATTATCATAATGACCATCATTTAAAAAATGTCTTCGAAAAATATGGCCCTGAAGGCACTGATGAAATGTATGTATTCTCAATCGAAGGAGATCCAGGTACAAATATTGATTGCATATATGGCCCAACTGGTTGCAACAATGGAACTACAGGAGATTGGACTGCTGGAACTCCTTACCCTATAATTGATAGCAGAGAAATAGCATTAGATTATCAAATCAATTATTATCCTACAATCTTTATGGTTTATCCAAATAGGTTGGTTTCCGAAATCGGCCAATTGGATGAAGCAGAAATAGTTGAACTGAAAAACTTAGGACCAACGCTTACTGAAGGTATAAATCCTGTCCTTCTTAAGGACGATACATTTAATGGATCAGTATGCTCAAGTATACACCAACACATTCCATATTATTTGATAAGTAATTATGGTGACGAAACAATCACAAGTGCCAAAATTGAATTGTTTAAAAATGGTGAACGAATTTATCTCAATGACTGGGCAGGTGAAGCAGGTCCTTTTGCAATAATTGATGAGATCAGAGCTAACTCAACTTTGCTAAGAGATAACACAACTTTTGAAGTTAGACTAAGCGACATCAATGGAGATGCTTCAAATACTAAATCTTTCTTTGATCAAGTTACTTTTGAAACAACTAGTGTTTTGGATGTTATTGTTCAAACTGATGAAAATAGTGCTGTTGATGCCAACTACTATGAGATTCGTAATGAAGCAGGTACTTTGATTATATATGAGAACATAAATCAAGCAAACACGCTTTATGAGAACAAACATTATATCACTAGAGCTGAGTGCTACGAATTTAAAATATTTGATGCCGCTGGAAATGGTATTGATGGCAATGTCACCGTTCGCGATGACGAAGGAAATATGATCTATCAAAATGATGGTTTTGAATTTGAGGATTTTAATTCTTTTAACATTACTACCTTGACTTCCAATCAAAATATTCTTACAGATGTATCCTTCAGTCTTTCTCCAAATCCTGCAAATGAGTTTGTAAATTTGGCTATTGAATTAGAAAGACAAGAAACCTTCCAAATATCAATTACAAATATTACTGGACAAGTACTACTAAATCAAAATAACAACAACTTTGTCTCTGGTTTAAATACGGTAGACTTAGATGTATCTACACTATCCAATGGTGTTTATTTTATCAAAATTGAAAGTGATGCTGGAATGATGACAAGAAGATTAGTGATTCAAAACTAATTGCCAGCTTCCCTTAAATATTAAAAATGCCTTCTGACCTTCAGAGGGCATTTTTTTTTATCTTCATGGCTAATTTTATTAAAATGCATGCTAGAAACAAACATCAGGATAAATATGATTTTGAAGAACTTACAAAACAAGTTCCTGAATTAAAGGCTTATGTGCATTTCAATAAGAAAAGTGCAGATCCTACGATAGATTTCTTTGACAAAAAAGCAGTAAAATTACTCAACAAAGCCATTCTCAAGAGTGATTATAATATAGATCATTGGGACATCCCAGAAGGATACCTTTGTCCACCGATACCTGGAAGGGCAGATTACATTCACCATGTTGCAGATGTATTAAGTTATTTTAATAATGGTAAAATTCCGAGAGGTGAAAAGATCAGTTGTTTGGATATTGGCGTTGGAGCAAATTGTGTGTACCCTATCATAGGATCAAAAGAATATCAATGGTCTTTTGTAGGAACAGACATCACCAAAGAAACCATCAAATCTGCTCAATCGATTATTGATCAAAACAAATCTCTTAAAAATAAAGTTGTACTCAGAATGCAGCCAAATTCTAAGAATATTTTTGACAGCATCATTGGGAAAGATGAATATTTCGACTTGACCATTTGCAATCCCCCTTTTCATGCATCGGCCGAGGAGGCTCAGAAAGCAAATTTGAAAAAATTGAAAAATTTAAAGGATATTAAACCTGACAAAAAAGATCGCAATTTTGGAGGCAAACATAAAGAGCTTTGGACAAAAGGAGGAGAACATGCTTTCATTCAAAAAATGATTCTTGAATCTTCAGTGTATTCTAAAAACTGTTTTCTTTTCTCCACATTAATTTCAAAAAAATCAAACCTGACCACTGCATATGCGCTACTAGAACAATCAAAAGCTTATGGTGTAGAAACGGTGGAAATGACTCAAGGAAACAAGATCTCCCACATGATCGCGTGGACTTTTTTGTCAGAAAAACAACAGCAAGCCTGGGCAGCATTCAGATGGGTTTAGGAGATTGTAGCATCCACGATTGCAGATTCACACTCTAATGTAGCATTTTGTACTTGACCAGTATTCCAAGAATAATAATTCCCAAATTCTTGAATAATGAATGAAAGATGTTTTTGCACAGCATCTATGTCAAAAAATAATTTGCCTGATCTTCTTATTATATAATCCAATGGATGAATGGCAGATTCATATTTTAAAACATGGTTTATTTCGGCTTTGATCAATGACCTTGCAAAATCATTCTTTGTGTTTAACGCTTGGTTTATAATCTGCTCTGCAGATTTGCCATAACAAGAACATAGATATTCTAATTCTTTAGTTTGCTCTATGTTGAGTTCAAATTTTGATGCCAATGCATTTTTAAATTGTAAGTAATCCTGATAATCAGCAAATGAATTAAGATGTATTTTATAATTTTTAGTCTTGCATTCAATTTGAGAAAAATTAGCGTTTCTTTTTTGCAATAAATCTACAATTCGTTTGGCCATTTTTCTATATCCTGTCAACTTACCACCAGCTATAGAGATCAAATTACTTTCAGAAATAAATATCTCATCTGACCTTGACAATTCTGAAGGTGACTTCCCATCTTCATGAATGAGTGGTCTCAATCCAGCCCATGAAGAAGAAACATCGGCAAGTGTCAACGGAGGGATAGAAAACATGTTATTCACATTAGATAAAATGTAGGAAACATCTTCTTGGGTACATTTTACTTCATTTTTGTTTCCTGTGTAATTAGTATCCGAAGTACCGATGTAAGTGGTTTTATTTCTAGGAATGGCGAATAACATTCTACCATCATTCGAGTCAAAATAAATTGAAGATTTAATTGGCAATTTATCAAATGGTACTACAATGTGTACTCCTTTGGTCAGGTGCAGTCTTTTACCTTTTTTAGACAGATTTATTTCTCTGAGTTCATCAACCCATGGCCCCGCGGCCGAAACTACTTGGGTCGCATTAAAAGAAAAATTTTGTTCAGAAGAGATGTCTTTTGCTTTAACCCCTATTATTTTATTCTGAGAATCGTAGACAAAATCCTCCACTAGCATATAATTAAATATTTGAGCACCTGATCTATAGGCTGCTTTTATCAACTCGATGGTCAATCTTGCATCGTCTGTTCGATATTCAGAATAAATAATTCCAGCTTTTAATCGCTCTTTTTTCAAAAGAGGTTCTGAAGCTATTGTCTGGTTTTTATTTAAAGATTTTTTCTTATCCTCTCTAGGTACTGCAGCTAAAAAATCATATACAGAGATGGCCAAACTTGCAGACAGCTTCCCAAAAGTCCCACCTTTTACAATCGGTAGCAACATATTTTCTGGATGCACGAGGTGAGGGATGTTCTTGTGAGCAACAGATCTTTCTAATCCGGACTCTCTTACCAGGCCTATTTCAAACTGCTTCAAATACCTAAGTCCACCATGGATGAGTTTTGTGGACTTGCTAGAGGTCCCCGAGGCAAAATCCTCTTTTTCTAATAGCAAGGTTTTTATGCCTCTTAGACTTGCGTCTAATGCTATCCCAGCTCCAGTGACACCACCCCCTATGACTATCAAATCAAACTGTTCAGATACAGCCTCTTCAAGCACTGATTCTCTGTGTAACTGGTGAAAAGGGTATTCTTCCTTGATAATAATGACTTATTTTTAATTAAACCTCAAATCTATAAAATGGTTAGGTATTCTAACCATATTTTTCTCAAATATCAAATATAACCAACTGATAATCATAGAGGACTGATAATCTCCAAAGGAATTGTGAGATTAATTCCAACTATATATCCTTTATAACGTCAAAAAATATGCCTTATAAGAGAGTACCTCAACTAAAATTTTGCTAGATATTTTACTTTTCATTTTTCCAATATTCCTTACATTTGCAACCATAATTCATAGATTGATGACATCTTGTATACATGCAAAATGCAAATAATGCGACAAAATAAATAGGTATATCAATCATCAATTTTGTTTAATTCCGTGTTCTATCAAAGAATATAAAACACCAAGTGAAGAAATTATTTTAAAATCTAAAAGTTTATTATGAACAAATTTATTCTAAGTTCAATTTTATTATTTGCCTTATTATTTACAGCCTGCAACGACGATGAAGCAGAAGATCATATGCACAGTGATGAGACGGAATATAGTATTTCTATCAATTCGCCAAGTACAGACGACAAGAAAGTAAATGATGATATCCACATTCACACTGTCTTTGAAAGTGGAACTTCTGCAACTATACATCATGTAAACATTAGAGTTTACAATGTAGATACAAATGAAGAAATTTATAATGCACCAGCAGATGCACATGTACACGAGGAATCAGGAATGTATGAAATACATGATGACATTTCACTAACAAATGCAAATGGTGTTGAAGGTCATACAGATTGGATTCTAGAGGCCAAAGCATGGGCACATGAGGATGGAATAGGTGAAGTAGTGGAATCTATTCAATTTCACGTTCATCCGGAATAGGTGGTTTCGGGGTTCGTTCATTGTTCATTTTAGTTTTGTGTTAAAAAAAGCGCGTCTTTTTAGAAAGGACGCGCTTTTTTACTGGCTTAGCCTTATGTCCTATTTTAACTATTGACACCCGCCGATCAAAGCTTCAAATACAGCATTCACTTCAACTTCAAAACCATTGTCTAAACAGATGGTAGATCCTGCCTCATAAATTATATTCGCACCTACTTGAATTAAATTGGTTGCTGTAATGTCATTGCTGGCACTAAAGGTTTCTGTTTGTCCATTTGAATAAGTATTCGTCATAGTTAAATTTGTATCGCAGTCTTTGGGTACTAAAAATATAGGTGAACCTGTCAAAGCAACGGATGAAGCTTGAGCAGTTGTTGTTGTCGAATTGTGCGCATAGTCCCATTGTTTGACATCCAAGTCTGTTAAATTGAAGGAAGCTGGAAAAGTATAGGTGGCAGAAGCGGTCTCCGACATATCTGTGTCTGTTTTTGCCCAAAGAACATATTTATAATCTCCATTAGTATCTACAAATGCAGCCCCATTAATATTAGTAGGCAGTGCTAAATTTGTAGTCTGCGTGAAATCCACTTCCATATCACAAAGCTCTTCAGCGATTGTTTTGTAAGCCTTACCTTCATCCGTAAATACGTGATTATAAGGAGAAACATTATTAAGATTTTCAAAAAGTCCCATCAAACCATATTCAGAGTTAGCTGTTGCAAGGTTTTGATGCTCCCCTAATTTATAGACGTGTACTTGATCCAAGTCCTCTTTTTGAGCGATAACCATGGCTTTGATCAACCAATTTCTTTGAATTACATCATTCCCATAGTTTTGACCACCCCAGACAGCTTCAAAATTAGGACCATCTCTAGGTATATTGGTTTCGGTAATAATTGCGACCTTTTTTGGATACGTCACTCCATCATAATCATGGTCGTCCAAGACCGTTACAAAGTCTTGATAATAATCCGCGATGCAATCCGCACCTGCATCAGAGTGTCTTTGATAATCAAACTGTCCAGTGGCATTATTCCATCCAGCCTTATAACAACCCGCATCATGCGGATACAGATGAAAACTCAAACAATCAAAATAGGCACCGCCTTTATCAGGATAATCTGAACTCACAGAACCATCGGTAGGGTTATCCGTATTTCGCAAGAGTGCATCCAAAAAACTATGATAACCAATTCCACCTGTACAAACATAAGCTGTTGAGTCGACTGTTTTAATAACATCGTATGCAATTCTCATCATCCTAATATATCTGTAAATAGGCGCTTTTATTTCTAGGTCACATGGATCTGGGTCCACGTTCCACCAGGAAGTAGACACGGAAGGGGGATCATAGGCTGCTGAGGAGTAACTGAAATCAGGTTCATTCCATACTTCCCAATACTGTACATGATCTTTATATTCATCAACAACTTCGTAGACATACTTTGCAAAATGATTGTCATCATTGTATGGTGTTCCATTAGCACCGTCATCCCAAATATCTTCATAAAGTTTATCAAAGAGAAGTGAAGGAGTTCCCGCACAATAATTTGTACTATCTATATGATCCGGTTCCGGATGATTTAAGAAAATTGTATGGTTATCCATTCCCAACTGATCATAATGATCAAAAGCAAAATCACGAACATCATACCCATATTGATTCACAAATTCCTCACCCATTTTTGCTCTCCATGATTTAGTGCTAGCTCCTACTATCCCTTGAGATGGAACTCCAACTGAGATATTTGCTAAGGTAGTGTCCAAATTACCCCAGGAAGCATAGTACCCCGGATTCATCCCATACCTAAACATGTCATTGTTGGCCGGCACTTCATCATTGGCGGTATAATTAACTTGAGAAAAGGAGATGGGGTTATTGACTACTAAGCATAGCAGTAGCCAGAAAAGCTTGGAGGTGTTTATCATGATATCGGACTTATGTTATCATGAATGTAGAGTTTTAAATTGGGAATGGGGAATTCCTGTAGTCCATATTTTAAAATTTAACATATGTTATTTTCGTTTTTTGTTCATCCCTTCGACTCCTACGTCGCTCAGGGCAGGCTGTTCATCGTAGGGATTTGAACCTTTTCGCATGTCCCGATTCCCTTTGGTCTTCGGGATGCTCCTTCGTCGCATTCGATTGCTCGATTGCTCGCCTGTTCCTCCAACTAGTTCCACCAGACAGCATAGCCTCTTTTGCGAAGGCTTTCGGCCAATTCCTTTTCCATTCTAGTAGCTTTGTCTTTTGGCATTGGGTTGAATCTTGAGTAAAGGCTGGGTCTGAGGCAGATTCCAAATTTTTCTACAATTGGAGAAGAAATTTTAATGCCTTTGCTTGTTCTGTATCCTGTTTTATGTTTGTGGAATCGTTCTTCGGGTGTGTTGCTGGTCATCCCTACATAGAGACATTCTAATTTCCCATCAAAATGAGGATTAGCTGCTCTGAATTTTTTTCTTTCAGTCCATACTTTAGGATCCAATTCAATCACATAAACATTATGTTTTTTTGATTTTTTCTTAGCCACGGATCTTATTTTTTAAATTCATAAGATAATGCTTTGGAGAATATAATGGAAAAATAACCTTTATTTTCAGGTAGATTCTTTAATTTAGAGTAAAATCGAAATCATGAGAATTCTAGCTTTTCTACTCACTATCCTACCGGTTCTACTTTATGCGCAAGAACCTTTTGTTTTTGAACACGATGGTATTCAAAGGGATTATTTCTTGCATGTTCCTGAAGACATTGGTGAAAATGCCCCGCTGGTTTTTGTGCTGCATGGATACACAAGCTCTGCTTCGATTATTATGGGTTACTCAGGTTTGAGTGCGGAGGCCGACGAACATAAATTTGTCGTTTGCTATCCTCAAGGAACTCTTGATCTTGGAGGTACCACTCATTGGAATTCAAATTTAAATATTAGTGAAACTGATGACATTGGATTTCTCTCGGAGCTAGCTGGCTTTCTTCAGACAGAATACAACTTGAATCCGAAACACACTTTTTCTTGCGGCATGTCCAATGGTGGATTTATGAGTTATACCTTAGCTTGCGAAAAGCCAGATGTTTTCAAAGCCATTGCTTCCGTTACTGGGACAATGAGTGGTTACGATTGGAACAGCTGTACCAATCCAACGGCTGTACCAGTATTTCAAATCTCTGGCTTAGCTGACCCTACTGTCCCTGTTGATGGTTCTATAACTACTTTTGGAGGTTGGGGTGGAGCGCCCGATTACATCACTGTGAATAACTTTTGGAAAGACAAAAATGAGTGCACTAATACAGAAACAGATCTAGTAGCAAAGACTGCCATCACCTATCACACCAATGGCATAAATGAGAATGAAGTTTGGTTATTTGCCATTGACGACATGGAACATACTTGGCCAGGCTTTTGGTCGCAAGCAGAGACTGGTATTGTCGCTGCCGATGAGATCTGGCGATTCTTTAGCAAGGTTGTCAATAAAGACGGTACTACCAGCACTGAAGATTTAAATAATGAGGAAGCCATTGTTATCTCTCCTAATCCAGTTAAGGATCGCGTTCAAATTGAGTATATGAATGGACAAGGATTTGAGTATCAGATTTTTTCCCTTACCGGGAAAAGGATCACAAATGGATACAGCGTTTCGAATAGAATCAATTTAAATGTTACAGATCTTGCTGCAGGATCATATTATGTGAAGGTTGATGGAAGGGCTTATAAATTTATGAAGATTTAAGGGGGGAAAGAAATATCCGATAAGCAGATAAATACTAAAATTTCTAAATTTTAAATTATCTGTTTATCGGATTTGTACCGCCTTACTCCATCCGCACCTCCTCATACTCTTTAAAAATATCCATTGGCAACGATTTTACCTTCCCAATATATTCCTTCCATTCCCCACTAAAAAATTCATTGACGCCTCTTATGACATCTCTTGATCGCCTATCTGCATTTTCAATTGCATGCTTTCCATTGGCCGTAGGTGCGCCGGTGGAAGCTCCAAGAAAACGTCTAGCATTCCATAGTTGGGTCATCAATGTTTCGGAGTCGTCTTCATACTGTACCTTGACAGGCTTAGGCAGCATATACAGGGTCATGAGAGAATCTATGTTGCCTTTGATTTCTTTAGTAAGTTTCGTGTATTCCTTTTTTATGGTATCAGGTTGTACTTCAATGATCTTTTCGTAGAGACCTAATGATTTTTTTGCTTCCTTTAAATTATTGTAACCAGTGGTAACTTTTTCTACAGTCGTATTGAAGGTCTTCATAGCATCGTATTTAGCTTGCGGATTGAAACGCGACTTATCCACTCGAGGGTCAAGTGCTACGGACAGCTCCGTGGAGTCTTTGTGCTTTCCGTATTCCATAACTAGCTTGTAAGTACCCGGGATGATCGGCATGCCTCCGGGTTCCGTTTTCTCCTTGGCTTCTTCTCTACGGGGAAAGGCTACACCTTTCGAATCAGGGCGCCAGCCGATTCTATTCATTCCTTCCTCTAATTTACGCTCGAATGTTCGGATGGTATCTCCAGCGGAGTCTATCACAATTACAGTCATTTTCTTTTTGTCTTTGTCTTTGTCTTTGTCCTTCTGATCATCTTCTACTTTGTCTTTTTTGACTTCACTAGCCAGCTTGTCTTTTACGATATCATTTTTACCTTTCTTTCTTGCATCTTTCTTTTCCGCTGGATTTTGTTGCTCCATCTTTTCTTTATCCTTCGGTTTATTCCATACTGTGATTACTGCACCACTAGATTTGTTAGCACCAACAAAATCTCCTTGACCTATAAATCTCACCCCTTGATAAGAACGAAACGAAGTTAGATAAGCGGTCCCCGGTTCAAACACTTTGAAATCTTCTTTCAACATTTTGACACCAGCCTTTGACAATGCTCGCAATGGTTCTATATCGTCTAATACCCAGAAAGATCGCCCGAAAGTACCTAAGACAAGATCATCGAGGTTCTCTTGGATTTTCATATCTCTTATTTGTACAGCTGGCAATCCCTTTTCCCATTTGATCCATGAGCCACCTCCATCTAGAGACACATACAAACCGACATCTGTACCTAGAAAAAGCAAGTCCGTATGCTTCGGGTCTTGCACTACAGAACAGACAAATCCTGTTACATCATTATCATCTACGATCCTTCTCCAAGTAGCTCCATTATCTTTACTTTGATAAAGATGTGCCGACCAGTCATTCATTCTATAATTGTTTGCCACAACGAATAGCTCTCCTTCATTGGTTTTAGAAAATTCAACCTGAGGGATCCATGCATTTTTTGGTAGTCCTGGCAATCGGCTATTTATGTTGTTCCAGTTCTTGCCGCCATCTCTAGTTACTTGTAGGTTACCATCGTCTGTCCCAACAAAAATGACCTCTTGGTCATGCGGACTGGGAGAAATGCACAGAATTGTTGTGTGATTTTCTGCGCCTGTGATGTCTAGTGTCAATCCACCAGACTTAGACTGGTCTTGCTTTAAAGTATCATTGGTGGTGAGGTCTGGCGAAATAATCTTCCAACTGTGTCCACCATCTGAACTATGATGAACGAACTGACTTCCGAAATACAAACCATCATCATTAGTCGGATCTAATGCCAGTGCAGCATTCCAACTGAATCTTAATTTTATACCATCTGGATGTTGCGGTTTGATAAATTCTGTACGACCTGTCTCTCTATCCCACATACCAATATTCCCTTCTTGGGACATCGCGTAGCCAAAACGATTATTATCTCTACGAGGTGCAACATCAAAGCCGTCTCCAAAGTACAGCTCTTGCCAGTCATGATTGGTAATACCTCCTCGTTTAAGCACAAAACCGGGCCCTGCCCAAGAGCCATTGTCTTGCATGCCGCCATAGACATTGTATGGAAAGTCGTTGTCCACAGCAACATGATAAAACTGCCCTACCGGTAAGTTCTCTACAAATCGCCAGGTCTTTGAACCATCTCTCGAAATATTGAGTCCGCCATCATTCCCATCAATCAGATAGTTTGAATCATCAGGATCTATCCAAAAGGCATGATGATCAGGATGAATGTTATTGCCATAATCCATGATGGTCTTAAACGTCTTCCCTCCATCTTCTGATTTGGACACGTAAGACCATAGATTATAAATACGATTCTCATTGTTGGGGTCCACATATATTTCGCAATAATAAAAAGGTCTGTTCCCAATATCCTTTGTAGAAACTAGGGACCATTTCTCTCCACCGTCCGTACTTTTATAAAGACCATTCGTTTTTGCTTCTACCAGTGCATAGACGATATTAGGTTTGGAAGCAGAAAAGGCGATGCCCATTCTTCCTAGCTCACCTTTGGGTAATCCTTCTTCGTCTGTTAGTTTCTTCCAGGTATCACCACCATCATAAGTGATGTATAATCCAGATCCTTTACCCCCTGAATTAAAGCCCCAAGGGGTCCTACCAAACTCCCACATTGTAGCAATAATTTTATTTGGATTAGAAGGGTCTGCAACCATATCTGCTACTCCGACATTGTCCCCGACATATAAGGTCTTATTCCAGGTCTTCCCACCATCCTTGGTTCGATAGACGCCTCTGTGTGTGGACGTCCCCCAAGCGGATCCCATCGCCCCTACCAATACGGAATTTGTATTACTCTCATTAACGACAACTCGATGTATAAGCTTGGTCTCTTTGAGCCCCATATATTTCCAGGTGGCGCCACCATCGAGGGTCTTATATATACCTGCACCACTGTTGTGGGAATTACGTGGATTTCCTTCTCCCGTACCTACCCATATTTCTGAAGGATTAGCTTGATTGATTTCTAGGGAACCTATGGAGAGGGTCGGCTGATCATCAAAAATCGGCTTCCATGTTATACCACCATTCTTTGATTCCCATACACCTCCTGAGGCAGCACCTACATAAATATGGTCTTTATCTCTGAGATTGACATCTATGGCTGTTATCCTTCCACTCATGCCAGCAGGGCCTATGTTCCTAAACTTTAGCGCTTTGAACTGGTCAAAATCTATTTGCTGAGCTGTGAGTATGGTGCTAATGGCCATGAGGCCAAGAAGTAGGTAGTTTTTCATCTTTTTTTAAATGTTCGTTTACCTCCTTAATATCATGAACATCCTTTTGATTACCAAATGAATGTTGAAATTTTATTTCATAGTAGGTGGGATTTTTCCCTTGCGGGAAAAAGAGTGACATTTGGATATAATGTTCTGAAAATTTGAAGGATGTCATCAACAGATGAATCAGCTTGTTATCCTATATAATCTCGAGTATCAAAATCTTCAATTGTATTTTGCCATAAGATTTTACCCTTCTCACCTAACTTAAACAAACAAATTTCAATTACGGTTGGGTTTAGGCAATCATCACAACTCAATGCATCGGATGGATACCACTGAACAGAGGGTATCTCTGTCTCTAAAACATTAGAAAGAAATAGATTAATTGCAAACTTTTTAGCCTTTTAGCATCTTCATAGAAAACATGTGTGGAAAAGATGCTTTGATTTTAGAATAAACATACTTCCATTCTTCGACTTTATTCATTTCTCCAAACACATCATAGGAGGAAAATGGATACTCTTCAAAACTTTGCAACTGGAATCCTTGGCCCAATAATGCACCAAAAATCTCACCAAAAGAATGCTGCCAAAAGTACTCTTCTCCTTTGAGATCTGATCCTATATCTGCATAGGTTCCCAAAACCATTTCGTGGTAAGGTTCGCCAGAATTAAAATAATTGTAATCAAAACTGGCAGTATCCCATTCCAAACTATTTATAGTAGGATGAAATTCAACAAAAATAAATTGTCCACCTGGTTTTAAAAAATGATTGATCACCCTTGCCCATTGATGTAAATCTGGCAACCAAGTAATTGTTCCAAACGAGGTATAAACAATATCATACAGCCCGTTTAAATGTTGGTCTAATTCCAAGACATTGGCTTCCACAAAAGTGGCATCGAGGCCTAATTCACTATTTAATTCTTTGGCTTTTTGTATGGCTTCTTTGGAGAAATCCGCCCCAGTTACTTTTGCACCCATCCTTGCCATCGACAAAGAGTCTTGCCCAAAGTGACATTGTAAGTGTAAGATTGATTTGCCTTTAATATCTCCAAGCTGCTCCGTGGAAACTGGACACAAAGAACTTTTGCCTTTCATAAAGGCCTCTAGCATGTATAATTCAGAATTCAGATGCACTGGAACTTTGTCATTCCACAGCTTTTTATTTGTATCAAAATACTTTTCCATGCGTTAGATATTACTTGAAGTTTAAATCAATTTGCATTAAAGAGATCATTATGAAAGAGTTCTCTATAATTGTTATAAATTTAAATGTAAATTAAATAAAATTAGAATAATGGCAGAACCTAAGAAAGGAAAAGGACAATTGAACATAGAGCTTCCTGAAGAGATGGCAGAAGGGGTATATTCAAATTTAGCAATCATTTCGCATTCGCACTCTGAGTTTGTATTTGATTATGTTAGGATCATGCCTAATGTCCCAAAAGCAAAAGTAAAGGCAAGGGTTGTAATGACTCCTCCACATGCAAAGCGATTATTAAGAGCTTTGGCTGAAAATGTAAAAAAATACGAAAGTCAATTTGGACCTATTCAGGAGCAGCAGAATCCGTTTCCTAATATGAATTTTAATACGCCGCCGGCGCAGGCTTAGAAGGGTCGTTCCTCGTTTTTGGTTTATCGTTCATCGTGCTCAGAATAAGAAGCACCAGGGCATGCCCTGGTGCTTCTTATTCTGGATGGTTTTTAAAACGAATATTCATGTAGCATCAGCCCATGGCTTGATGCATGTTTGTATGGAAATGCCAATGGTCAATAGCAAAAGGCCAACAGCCTTTTCACCTATCCCCCAAAATAATCTCTAGCTTGCTTAAGAGTGATCCCAATTACTTCTTCTAGAAGCAATTCTGTTAAGTCGAGATCGCCTTGGGCGTCAATGGTAGATTCTCTTGAATTTTGGAGGTTTGAAGAAGCTCTACTAAACTCCTCAAAATTGACAGAACCCTCTCTGAACCTGGATTTCATCAACTCAAAAATTTCTTCTGCGTCTTGTTCTGACTTTGTTCTGATCTTAAATATTTCTATGGCTTGTAAGTGAGCTCTGTAAAGTCTTAAAACTTTTGACCTGATCTGCAATTTAGTTTGATCTAAAGTTACCTTTTCTATCTCTAAACGTTCTTTAGCTACATCCACATTTTTGGGTAAAGTGATCAGCCTCCCTAAATTAAAACTAACTCCCAAATTGTATCTTGGGAAAGGACCTAATTCTGATAAAGCTGCAAGTTGGCCAAGACCTCCATCTGATAGATACTGGAGATCTGTCTCTGATAAAGTTTGACGTCTTGCGATGTTATTTTCATTGAGGTTGAAAGTAAGCGCGATGTCGTTGGCCCAATCTCTTCTCGCAATTTTAATATCTGATTTTGCAATATTTACATTGTGGTCCAGCGCCTTGTTCTCAGGATTATTGATCCAAGCCAAAGCCACTAGATAATCTTCAAAGTCTTCTGCATTGTCCAAGGTAGTGACCAAGGTGTCAAACTGAACTTGCTGCGCAAATACATGATTGCAAATGAAAAACAAACTGAATGATATTGTAATAAATATTTTACACATAATTAATAAGTTGTTTTTTATGAGTCGTAAGTCCTAGGTCGATGATCTGTGGTTGGTCCAAAAACAACTATCAACGATGAACGAATAACCGTGAACGAACTCAAACACTAATCTCCACATCTTCTTCTACCTGGATCAAATCTTTATTTTTTCCTTTCTTTAAATTCTGGAAAGCTGGATCAAAATCTTTTAATCTCACGATCGCAGCCACAAAGATGTAAAAGATTATACTATTGGGCAAAAGGATAATGATCTCTTGTGGGTACGAAGCAACAAGCAACATGAATATACTTATGTTGATGGCTAGGTACAAATTTTTGATCACTGGATCCCTGACTCTAAGATAGTAATATATGCCTGTTTGCATGATCTTAAATAATAAGACCATATAAACGATCAATCCTATCCAACCCATTTCAACAGCCACTCTTACAAACCCACTATCGTGGGCAAAGTGTGCCAGCCAACTATTAGGTGTAAATCTTTGTCCCCACAATCCAGTTGATCCTAAGCCAGATCCAAATGGATGACTTTGTATATAAGGTTGGATGAGCTTTTGGTTATCCATTCTTACTTGTACAGAAGCATCATTGCCAGGTCTGAAAGCAGATTGCATTCTATAAATAATAGGATTTGAAGAGGTCTTTAACATAAAGCCCATAAATACTACCAAGGTGAGGGCTCCTCCGATGACAATATTCTTTTTTAGCGTAAGCAAAACATAAAACAAGGCACCAATTGGTACTAACACGACAGGAGTACGAGATCCTCCATATCCCATGGTAGTAATGCAGCAAAGTGCGATCACAATTAACAAGACGCGCTTCCAAATTTTATAAGGACCTGAAGCTATTACCGCACAAAATGCCGCCATATAAACCATCAAGATCCCACAAGTTGTCGGATCAGAGAAAAAAGAAAATGGCCGTATTCTACCCCACTGAACTATAAGCAATGCTCTCTTTTCAACAGAATAAAGCCAATCTAATTCAAACTGTTCAAAACCAATAAATTCCTGTTTTATGCCATAAAGCGCTGCAGCAAAAGTCAGCACGATGATAGCCTTTATCATCCATTTTATTCGATTTAAGTTATTGAATGAATACAATGCTATGAAATAAACCATGATCAGACCGGCCATAGATCGTACGGCATATAACCAAGCTTTAACAGATCCTGCTACTGGATTTAAAGCTTGCATCAAATTATAGCCTAGCCATATCACAATGACAAAACTGACCGGGTTGTTAATAAAGTCCCAATCCCGCTCTTTGATCTGACGAATGAAGATGGCAAAGATCATGAAGTAGGTCAATGCATCTAAGGAAATACCAACGGGGTAATCACCCATTTTAACCAATAGGTTGGTAAGAAAAGCAATGATGAGCATCAGAAGCAGACCGATTTGAAGCTCTGCTATGATCATTAACAGCACTGGCAAAGCAAGCAAAGCTCCTAAGATTAGTGCACCTACCTTAATCCCCATAACTCCAATAGCTAAGCCGATAATTCCAGTAAAAAGAATTATAGCAACAAACCCAAAAGGGTTATTAAGCTTTTGCAAAATAATTTTATGGTGAGCCCACTTTGATATACTATCTAAAATGCTGGAGGCTGGCATGAATTCGGTTTATTCGTATTAAACGAAAACAACTTTCAAAAAGAAGGCGAACAAGATCAACAGAACCAATCCGATACTTAGGACTTCAATTAATCTTTCTTTCGGAGAAAGGTAAAGATTATCCTTCCCTTGAACGATTCTTCTTAGATTCGGTCTCTTCATTTAATTTGCTATATTTTGTTTGGTACCAAGTTACTTACTTTATCCCAAGTTTGGGTTTCAAAGTTATATTGTTTAACAATTTTGGCTGGGCTTCCTGCTACTATAGTATAGTCAGGTACATTCTTGGTCACAACGGCACCTGCAGCTACGATAGAGTGTTTTCCTATCGTTACTCCTGCAACGATCACTGAATTTGCTCCTATCCAAGCTTCATCTTTTATAAATATGTGGTTGGTTATTGTCAACTGTTCTCTTATGGAATACTCAATGTCTTCGTATCCATGATTCAAACCAGATATGACGATGTTCTGCGCCATCATGACATCATTACCTATGGTAACGGGTCCGATAACAGTGCTAGAAATACCTATTAAGGATCTATCTCCAATGATCACATCTCCTACTGCATTGTTGACAACAGCATAATCTTCGATCAACGCACCAGCTCCTAAATAGAAGGTATTGTTAGGAAGAACATCAATTCTCGCCTTTCTTCTTATTCTTGCTCCTTTACCTCTGGAGTGGATGAATGGCGTTAGAAAATATCTAACCCACCACCTCGGTTTGTAGTCATTCCGAGGTATAAGACACCAATGCAGGAATCCCTTTAAGACAGGCTTGTCGTTCAATTTTTTGACATACCTTTTCATCCCAATTGAATCTTGTGTTTTTAATTTTGCTGTAGACAAAGACTTATTTTTCTTCGTATTAAAATTTTGTACAATATACCATAGTTGTTCCACCCTAGCTTTCCAGCTATTACTTTCTGCGACTGATAGTCTGTTTTCTACATTTTTGGAAGAATTGTCCAGTAAGGCGTCGTTTATCAAAGCTACAAACTGATTTTCATCTTCTGCTAAATGGATAACATCCTTGAATGTTAGGATATCAATAGAGAAATTTGTAGAAACAACCGGTTTTCCGCTAGCAAGATATTCATTAATTTTTAAAGGATAGATACTTTTAGTTAAAGTATTGCAAGCAAAAGGAATAATAACACAATCCATGAAATGCAAATACCTTGGAAGATCGTTAATATTCTTTGATCCAGTAAAGATCACATTGTCTAAAGTATGCAGATTTGCTTGCTGGATCTCTGTTTCTCCATATGGTCCCACTATCAGCACAGTCTTATCTGAGTGCTCTACTGCGATCTTATGCAAAAGATGGTAGTTAATCCTTATTGGATCTAAACATCCAGTAAATCCAATGATCTTCGTCTTGATATCCTTTATCTCCTCTGGTCTTTTGAAGTTTTCGTACAACGTTCTATTGAATATAGCTATATCCGCAGCATTGTGGATGGTATGAACCTCCCGATTATACTGAGACATGATCTGATTTAGATTGCTAGAGGTTGTAATGACCATATCTGCATTTGCTGCAGATACCTTTTCTTGATCCACCCCATGTCTTATAGTGTAAGGATTTTGTGAAATGTCGTCTACAGATTGATATATATTCACTAATGGTGGTTTATCTTTTGGCAAAATATCCTGAAAGAAAGGATCAAAACAGTTAATGAAGATGTAATCCTTTACATCATATTTTTTGATGATAAATTCAATGGTCTCCCTAACTTTTTTGTCATTTTTGGCCAACATCCATTCGTAGATCCTACCTGGAGGCAACCAGTTGATCGGATACATGACTTTAGGAATAATTGAATAGAAATTTTCAGGGCTGTTTATTCCTTCATCTACAAAAGGTTTACCTTTCCTAAGTAATTTGCTGAACCTATTGATTAGCTTCTTTCCAGCTGAAGTAAAGAAATACTTGTATGTAAAAGGATGGCTAATATAAAACACACGCGTTCCCTGCCTTGCAAACTCTTTTGCAAAGGAGTGAGAGGTAGATGAGAAGTCATTATCCCATCTAAAAATGGTAAAATAAATCACGTCTGTTGTTCGCTTCACTTTCTTACTTTACTAATTTATTAGTATCTGTCGATTCATTTGGCTCCGCTGCGTCTGTTAAGATATCACTTTGTGGAGACATTTTGTTAGAAAAATAATTACTAATTATACCAAAACCCATTATATAAAACGAAGGAATTTTTAAGAATGGGCGCCAAAACTTCACACCAAACATATTATATAATGTAATTTGATGTAGTACAAAGGTTGTTCCATAGGTTATTAAAGTCGCATAAGCAGCCCCAAGTAGCCCAAATTGTTGTATAAATAATATATTTAATATGACGTTTAAAATGGCAGAACCTAATATAAAGAAAAAATTTATTTTTGGCTTGCCAATAGAATCAAGAATGGTTCCGAATTGATTCCCGAAAGGGAAGAATAAGGCGTAGCAAACTGTTAGAGATAACAATGGTACTGCATCAAGATACTTTTCACCTGCAACCACGAATAAGACGAATTTTGGAAAAAGCAGCAAAAATATAGCTCCAGGGATTATTAAAGCTAAAATACCTCCAACTGCATTTTCATATAGGTTTTTAATATCCTCCTTTGTTCCGTTCTTAGCCGTTCTTGCACCTTGAGGAAAAACAACTTGAGCAATAGATTGAGTAGGAGCTTCCAAAAAATTATTGATACTTATACATACACGATACATCGCTACTGCAACAGGATTCAAAAGGAACCCCAGCATAAATGTATCAATGTTTTTATACAGCATTGTACTTAAGTTAGTGCCGAATACGTATTTGCCATAATGCAGCAATTTCCAAAACCAAGTCCAATCGACTTCTCTTGAAAAGGTGAGATAACGATTGCCATAGTAAAGCGTTCCGAAAGTTGCTCCAATAATAGATATCACTTGAAACCCAGCCAGATATTCTAATGGAATTTTTGTTCCATTAAGGAATAAATATAGTACAAGAATAAAAAGTAATCCAGGTCTAATTAAACCCGCTACCATAGGCCCCTTAAACCTCAAATGTCCTTGTTGAACAAAGTTGATATGAGACATAGGAATTAAGATCAAATAAGACGCAATGTAGATCATAAATAAGTTGAAGATTACTGGAGCATCCCAAACTAAATTGGAGGATAATGGCTTTGCTAAAATTAATAGAAGTAGTATGAAAAACAGAGAAAGGCTGACATTTAAGACAAGAGAAGCTGTTTGAATCCTTCCTCTTTCTTCGTTATTTGAAGTGGCTAAATATCTGATCAAACCATTTTGTACCAAACCGTTTTTTGCCTGCTCTATGGCTTGAGTACTGGCAAGAAAAAGAGACCAAATACCAAACTCTTCTAAGGAGTAGATCCTTAGTAAGATAAGAAGTGTCCCAAAACTGAATATAAGGCCTGCGAAACGTTCAAAGGTTGTTTGTATCCCAGACCTAATCCAATATGATTTTCCTGAATCCGCCATGATGTTTTTAGCGGTGCATCAATACATTATTAATTCAAATTGATTAAATCCAACTTGTTAAGTACGGCACCCATTAATTTTCCATTAAGGTTTTGCAAATATTTAATGGATTTTCGATCTGAATCAGAAATATTGGATTCAGCAGAAAATACAGTAATAACCTTGTCTACATATTCAGTTAGTTCTTTGGAATCTGCATACTTATTTAACGAAGGGCCTTCTAAAAAGATATAGTCATAATTATTTTCAAAATCTGCAAGCAGTTTTCTAAATTCTTTTCCTGCAAATATCTCTGATGGAGAACTCATTCCTCCCCTATTTCCTAGTATATCTACATTATCTAGTTTGAACTGTCCAGTACCTGAAGCATTTTTGGCCTCAAACTCACTGTCTAGATTTGCCTCACCGATCAGCCTTGTAGTTAGCTTATTTTTATTCGAATCTTCATCAAAAATCCTTGTTAGAGAATTATTTTTGAAGTTGGTATCTATGATTAAAACTTTTCTACCTTTTAGGGTCAAAGCATGCGCTAACATAATAATCACAAAGGTTTTTCCTTCTTGCTCTTTGGTACTGGTAAATAGGAATGATGTCCCAGCAGATTTCTCCACTTCATACCTCAAGCCTCTTATAGCCTCTTTAAATATTTCTAATCCTTTGTTATTAAGTTCTGCACCAAAAAGTTCTTTGAGGTCTATGTTCTTTTCTTTCAGCTCATTCAATGTTCCAAGTAAATTCAGATCTGTGAATTTTTCAAACTGGTGTGAGTTGTTAAGGCTTGTATCCAAAAATGCTAACATCAAAAGGAGCATGCCTGCAAAAGAACCTCCAACGACTCCTGAGAATGCAGTGATCAATGCTTTATGATTTGATTGTGGTTTTGTAGCTGCATGCGCTTCTTGCCTGATTTTCAAAGGAAAGTAAGCTTTATCTAATTGTGTTTTAGTTGTTGTTTGCTTGTTCTTTGCTGCTTCATAGGAATCCTGAGCTAGACTTATTTCATTACTGAATTTAGAAATGTAAGTTATGTGCTTCACTAAAGCTCTCGCTCTAGCGTTGTAGCCTCCCAATATTCCTAAAAGGACATCAGTCGAACCTTTCCTGTCAATGTATTCTATCTCTGTCCTAAGTCTTTCTTTTGCAAGATCATCGCTGATGTCACCACTAGCTATTAGATCTTCACCTTCTGCCTTACTATACTTATCTAGTAGCTCATTTCTTTGATCTTCTAGCATAGTAATTTCAGCTTTTATAGCTGGATCTTTAGTTAGGATGTATTCTTCCTGACGCTTTCGAATTTGATCTTTTATAAAAACTAAGTCATCATTTCTGGCAATCTTAATAGCTTGCTTGTTGAGCTTATTGCCCTTAGAATCCTGAATAAGGTTCTCAATTAATTCCAATTGCTCTTGCAAGGATGGTATATCTTTTCTTGACAAATTTGCTGCCTGCTCAATACTTGCAATTTGGGTGATCAACTCGGACGCTTCAGCCTCAAGATCCAGAATACTATGCTTTTCTTTGTAAACACTTAATGTGTTTTTTAGAGAATCTAATTTTGCACGTGAGGCAATAGCTTGCTCTTCGGCAAACTCAAATTCCTCTACCATTTCTTTTTCTAGATCGTATCTATTTGCATCCAAAAAGATCTTGCACAATTGATTGACTGTATAGGCAGACAGATAAGGATCTTCTGATTCAAAAGATAACCCTAAGTAATCTGTATCTCCTGATCGATAAACTGTTAACTTGTCTTTGATTGATTCAACATCGTATTTGAATGCTTCCGATACATCTCTATAATCCTTTTCAATACCAATTTCCATCATTGATCCGTCAAAGTCATCGATCCTCTGTTTCATCAACTTTAGAAGTCTTTGGATATTGATCTTTTGAATCTTGGACGCCACTTCATTGTTTAATTTTCTGAATGGCTCATCTGTCCCAGTCAATTCATGAAGCAATAATTCATAGGAAAGAAGTCTTAATATAGATTCGGATTGCATCTTTGTGACAAAGGTGCTGAAATTCATTTTTATTAAGTCATTCTGGATATACTGCCTTTCCATCTCTGGATTAAGTCCAGAAGTACCCAAAATACCCGTAGAAATTAGTGCTTCAGATTTGTAGGTTTTTTCTAAGGTATTGACATATAAAAATGCCGCAATAGCAGGTACAATGACAGCTGTTAGAATCAGCCATTTACCCCTAAGCAAGATCTTAAATATATACCCAAAGTCCATTAGATCAATTTAATTTGTAACTTTCAACAACAATCCATTTTCATCGCTCAGCTTTTAGAAACATAAAGCTACTGCTTAAAAACCACTATCAATTAGTAATTGCTACTAAAATATAGCCAAAATTCATATTCATGGTGATTTTATCCCCAAAACGCCTATCTTATTGGTAAAATTTGTAATATTTTAGTGCTACATTACCTCAACAAGGTCAAATCTCCTTCTTTGAATTCTACATGCCCATCAAAGAATTCTACCTCGAGATGGTATACAAAAACGCCTGGGTTCATTATTTTATTTTTGTGCATGCCATCCCACCCTTCTTCTTCTCTATTAATATTGACTTTATCTAAATGGAATAACCTTTCTCCCCATCGATCATAAATACTGAAGTTTCTGACTTCCTTGATCTTGTCATCACCATAAACCATAAAATAATCGTTGAAGCCATCGCCGTTTGGAGAAAAAGCAGATGGAATGTATATGTCATAATGTTTTTTTACAAAAATGTTTATCAACTTAAAGCTCTCACAACCTTTATCATCAATAACTGTCAAACTCAAAGTAGTGCTTTCTTCAGGTGTGATGATCTGATCTTCACAGTTAGGGCATATAAGAGTGTCTACTCCCTCCCAATAGAAAGTGTCAATATTTCCTGACAGATCAAGAAGGATATCTACGCTTTCTCCAAAATCTATTACATAGCTGATCGGAAGATCAATAAAGAAACCTGTTTCTTGTATAAGTGTAACCTCTTCAACTGCCTCACAGCCATTTGCGTCCTGAACTGTTGTTTGATATGTTCCTGCTGTTAAATTTCCGAACTCAGAATTTTGAACGAAGTTTTGTCCATCGATACTATATAAATAAGGTGGGGATCCTTCTGAACCTTCCAAGATTATTATGCCAGAATCTTCTGCATCACAACTAGGCATTTCCGCAATAGCGGCCAACTCCATCTCTGTCAAAATAGTCTCATATATAACTAAACTATCGCACCCTTCACTAGTCACTAGAAAAATAGTATCTAATCCTACGTCTTCAAGAAAACACGTTACATCCAAAAATATCGTTTCGAAAGCATCGTATAATTCCACTCCTGAGATAACTATGCTATCGCAACCTTCCATATCAGAAAAGATGATTGTATCAGCAAATACCTCGGATGGATCACAAGTAAAATCCATATTATAAGTAGTGTCCAAACCAGGAATAGTAACTTCAAAGATCAAACTGTCGCATCCAAACTGATTGGTAAATGTGGTGACATCTATGGTAGTATCAGTTACTAAACAACTGTTGTTATAGAGGTATGTGGAATCTGCTTCCGCGAATGAAATTATAGTAAATACAGAACTATCACATCCTATTTGATTGGTCAGCACTTCTTCATTGATACCGACATCTTCTGGATTACAACTCGTAATATTTATAGTCGTTGAGTCTGGAGCAGAAAATTGAAAATGGGTTATGACCAAGCTATCACACAATGCTGTTGAAAATATCAAAGTGTCAGCGCCGACATCTTGGAGTTCACACACAGGTTCAAACAAATGCGTAGTATCCCCATTCACAAACGTGAAAGTAGTTATCAGTAAACTGTCACAACCAAATTCATCCACTAGTATTTCAGTTTGTGAACCGACCTGGTCTGGATCGCAAGTAGTTTCAGCGACGTAAGTCGTTGAACTAAGAATCGAGATAAAGTTGGTGATCAATAAACTATCACATCCAAATTCATTAACTAGAAATATGGTGTCGGAGTAGGCTTCATCATTGCAAATGTAATCGATGAAAACTTCTTCATCAGATCTCAATAAAGATGTTGTGGTAATTATCACAGAATCACAACCGTAAAGGTTTTGAAGGAGCACAGTTTCTACTCCGACCTCGGAGGTATCGCAGCTACTTACGGGGATCCAAGTGGAATCAGGTGAAACGTATGTATAGTACGTGATCGTCGTGCTATCGCAACCAAAATAGTTTTGATCTAGTGTTGTATCTGGATCAACTTGATTTATATCACAAGTAAACTCATTTAGTTCCACGGTCTCTGGTGGTAGATAGGTGTAAGTGGTAATAACAACGGAATCACACTCAACGGCAGTTAAATAATCCACTGTATCGATAGGTGCTTGCGCGACGTCACAAGTTATTGCTCCTGTCCAAGTAGTATCCGGATTTAAAAAAACCGTGTTAACAATAACCATACTGTCGCAACCAAAACTATTGATAAATATGCTTGTGTCTAGTCCTATATTCTCCGGACGACAATCCGGCACATTTAATCTTATTGTATCAGAAAAAACCAAACTTGTATTTGTGATGATCAAATCTTCACAACCAAATTGATTGAGCACAGTAATTGTATCCGAACCTACAGATTCACTAACACAAGTTATGACATTATTGATGGTTGTGTCGGACGGCAGTAATGTGGTTGTCGTTATTACAATAGAATCACAACCGTATTGATTGACAAATGCAGTTGTATCAATGCCTTCTTCTATAAGATCACAGGACTCTTCTGCCAACAACAAAGTGTCCGGAGGCAAATAAATAAAATTGGTCAGGATGATACTATCGCAACCATATTGATTGGTTTCAATGAGGGTATCCACTCCGGCTTGAAGAATATCACAAGTCAATTCACTAGCAAATCTTATGTCTGAAGGAAGTAGGATCGTATTCGTAATGATCAAACTATCACAACCAAATTCATTGGTCAATATTAAGGTATCAATTCCCTCAAGATCCGGATCACAAGTAGTTTCATTGAATGAAAATTCTTGGCTAGGTAATGGACTAACAATCATAATTATGATACTATCACAGTCGTATTGATTTTTCAAAAATAGCGTATCAATACCAACCTCTGTAGGATCACAACTCGATAATTCTATTAGCTCTTCATGCGTAGGATTTACTATTAGATTTGTAGTGATAATGCTATCGCAGGATGCATTGGTCAACAAGGAATCTATAAATATTCCAGATTCAAATCTATAAGCACCTTGTAGGAATATGCTATCTCCTTCACATAAAATTTCTGAAGTGTTTACTTCAAAAGATTCGTTTACAAAAATGGTTTTCTCAACCATTGCAGGGTTTGAGCATTCGAAGAATGATCCATCCGCTACGTTTTGGATTTGATAAACGGTGGTGACCTGGGGCGCTGCAATAAGCGTATATCCAGAAGGGATGTCTTCCAAGAGGGTATCTTGTCCGTTTACAGAAAGTAAAACATCAAAAGGCCCAATACTTGTAATCTCAAAAATAATATCAACTGAATCTCCTTGACAAATAGTCTCATCGTCTCCTAGAGCTATGATCGGTAAAGGATGTACAAAGACATTAATTTCATCTTCATATATGCAGCCATTAGGATCTGTTACGGTGACGGCATAGGACTGGTCTTCTGAAGGAATAGTTATCCTTAAAGGATCATCAAAACCATCATCCCATAGATAAGTACATGATGCGCACATTGGAATCGTGGCATCCAGCACCAGAATATCATTGAGACAAATGGTTGTATCCGCACCGAGGTCTAAAGATAAAAGAGGGAAATAGCTTAGTTCGATCTCATCAGAATTAGAGCAACCAAATTCGTCTGTTACTGTGACAGAATAAATACCGGCCTCAAAAACATCAATTGTGTCCGTTGTTTGAAAAGTACTCCAAATATATTCTGGACCTGGATGCTTGGAATCCAAGGTCGTGAAGGTGCCCTCACAAAAAGACCTATCAGGTCCTAGAAAAACAATAGGTAATGGTCTAAAATAAATGTCAACCGTGTCTGCAAAGGTACAGCCAATGCCATTGGTCACTGTTAATTCATAAGAACCTTCTTCAACAACAGTAATCCATGGATTAACTTCTCCAGTGTTCCATTCGTAAGTAATGCCAGGACCTGTAAGATTAGTTCCCATACTGTGTTCGTCATCGGGACAAATCCCTACTTCTGGATCTCCAAGATCGAATACTGGCGCAGGCAGCGTATTTATATTGATTTCATCATAAGCTTCACAGCCAAAGACATCTGTAGTGGTAACACTAAATGTCATTGGTCCATCAGCAATGATGGTTCTGATCGTGCCTTCGTATCCATCGGCCCAAATATATTCACAAACATAGTCTCTGCCAATCCCTGCATCGATTTCGACCGGTTCAAACTGGCAGACTGTAGTATCTATCCCAAGATTTAAAAAATCACCTAAATTACAATCTAGTTTGACTACCAAACCTTCTTGAAATTCGTCTGGAATGTCTGTGATATCACCTGTATTTCCTGACAAGGTAAAACCACCTAACATCATCCCACCATCTGACACATTGATAACATCGGTAAAATTATCTTGGTCTATACCTCCAAAAGTTTTATCCCAAAGTGGGTTAAGGTTTTCATCCGTTATTAAAACCCAATAGTCGTAATCTCCTCTGGAGTATTCAGATTTCACGTCGTTGGCGTCAGAAGATGAAATTCCTCCCATTACTATATAGCCTTTGCCAATAGGCTCAAATTCTTTTAGGTCATCCCTTTCATCTCCACCAAAAGTTCGGTCAATAAATTTATTCCCAAGATTATCTAAGCCAACGACCCAATAGTCTGAACTACCTAGGTTTGGAGATATCTTGTTTCCGCCTATCGGTGATTGTGATAATCCTCCAACGTAATATACGCCATTGTTGGCTTGCATTACTGCCTGCGCTTGATCTTCCCACATTCCTCCAAAAGTTCTATCCCAGATCAGAGTGCCATTAATGTCTATTTTAAGTACCCAGTAATCATGTCCTCCATATGACGTCTCGGATTTTTCTCCACTTATAGGTGATCTGGAAAGACCGACCAAAATGAAATCTCCGTTTTGATCTTGTATCATTGCGTTACATAAATCATCATTGTTTCCACCATATCGTTGATCCCAAATTAAGTTCCCGTTGGCATCTGTTCTTCCAACCCAGTAATCATAACGACCACCTCTTGAAACTTGAGAGACTTCTCCGGAAACTGAAGACTCCGTCCAACCAGCAAATAGAAAACCTCCATCAGGTGTTTGGACTATCTCATTCACATAATCAGATTGATCTCCTCCATAGGCTTTGTTCCATTCATGATTGCCATCAGCATCTACTTTGACCAACCAAACATCTCTGATTCCTCTCTGGACGTCTACTTTTAAACCATCATCCTCAGAAAACGAAAAACCAGCAAGTATAAATCCACCATCTGCCGTTTGATAACAATCAAGTAATACGTCAGCCAAGGAGCCACCATAGGCTCGCGACCATAATACATTTCCAACAAAATCAGTTTTGTACAACCAGTAATCAGAAGAACCGTAGCTGATTGTTGGTGTATCTCCACCTCCTGGAGATGAAGCTGATCCAGCAATTACGTAGCCATCAGAAACTTCTATGATCTTTTGTACTTCATCAAACCCGTCTCCTCCGTATAACTCATGCCAAGATTCACTAAATTGTCCACAGACATTTTGTGCGTATAACATAAACAGCAAAAGCCATAAGAAAACGTTCTTATAGCGCACATCAGACCACTGATATGTCATCAAACCATTCATTAATTAGTTACAAAACGTATTTAATCTAGCTTTTAACCTAATATTTAGGAGTTATTAAAAAATTTCTGCTAAAAAATAAATATATAATCGGTTGAATAGGAAGTATTGCGCGTCTATTTTGACGTCACAAATTGAAACTTAGGCAAAGCAAAAGCTTTGATGCACAAAAATACATTTATATTAATGATTTTTGCACTACAATAAGCACCTATTTATACCATTAACTCGAACAAATGCGATTAACATCTATTTTTCTTTTTATATATGCAATAGTTCTACCAAATCTATTCGCTGCAAACACTCCAGCAATAAATTGTCCTCCAGATATTACTGCTGAGGCCCAAATTGGAACATGTACGGCTATTATTGATTATATAGTCACTTCAGATAATACTTGCCCTGATGAACTGATCTTTCAAACTGAAGGTATTGGCAGCGGGGGGGCTTTTCCAGTGGGTCTAACAACCAATACTTTCGTCGTGGTAGATGGCTTTGGATCCACAGATACCTGTTCTTTTTCAATTGAAGTTTTTGATGTTACACCTCCTTTTATTCTTTGCCCTACCAATCTAGTTTTTCCTACAGAGCAAGGACAATGTGATGCGACTGTAGCATTTGACGTCACAACCTTGATCGATTGCGGGATAGATTCAATTTATCAAATTCAAGGATTGCCTTCTGGTTCTGTATTTCCGATTGGATTCACACTCAATGAGTTTGTTGCTGTTGACGAAAATGGCTTTAGAGATAGTTGTCGTTTTGATGTGTTGATTGAAGACAAGGAGCCACCAGTTGCAAATTGTCCAGCAAACATTACTGCTTCAGTAGACCCAAATAGCTGTTTGGCTATTGTCAATTTTTTCGTTTCAGATTTTGTAGATAATTGTGGGGTAGATACTGTTTTACAAACAGCAGGTTTGGCTTCCGGATCGGCCTTCCCAACTGGAACTACAGTCTGTAGTTTTAAGGCTTTTGACGAAGCTGGAAATTCGACCATCTGTAGCTTTTCTATTACAGTGGAGGATGGATCAAATCCAGGTTTCCTAAATTGTCCAGAAGACATTACTGTTTCTACTTCTACCGATTCTTGTGGGGCATTTGTCAACTATGAGATCCCAGAAGTTTCTGGTATTTGTAATGAATTTGAATATAATCTTAGGCAAAATTTATCTAATACCGTTGACGGTTCTTATGGTTGTGGTTTGAACAAAGAATCAAGACATTTGCGTGTTTTTGACCTTGCGGGAATGGGTGTTGTTGGAGATTTTAATATTGAATCCATTTTAATCGGAGTTGGTTTTTCCGACACCAATGATCAACAAATAGATCTAAACATTTACGAATTAGATGGCGTATTAAGTTATAGCAATATGACATTGGTTTTTTCCAAACAATTCATCCTCCCAACTTTGGGAAATAGTAACTATGCTTTATTCACAAATTATGAAGTAGAAAGAAACAAGATCATTGTGGTGGAACTGGTTGTACCAGAGACTAATACCCTCCAATTTATTGCAGGTTATTCTCTGGAGTCAGAAATTTACCCATCTTATTTTTCTTCTTCTGAATGTGGATTTGACGAGCCAACGCCTATTTCCATAGTTGGCCAAAATCTATCATTGATCATGGAATTGAATGGTACGGTCAGCAATAATATCACACCACAACAAACGGACGGTATAGAAAGAGGTGGCTATTTTCCGGCCGGAACAACTACCAACACCTTTAGTCTACCCGATGGTAGCTCTTGCACTTTTGATATTACCGTAGAAGATAAAATAGTACCAAATGTCATTTGTCCAGATAATATTTCACTAACATTAACAGGACCAGTCTGTGATACATTTGTGTTTATCGATGCTCCCTTTGCAGAAGACCTTTGCTCTTCTGTTGAACTGAACAATAACTTTAATAATTCAGAAGATGCCTCAGATATATACAGCAACGGCATCACAATCGTGCAATGGACAGCATCAGATGCATTGGGGAACATGGCAACATGCAATATGGAAGTAGAGATCATTGGAAGTTTAGCCGCCGATGTTATCGTAGAAAATGTCTCCTGCCCAGGTGGGTCAGACGGCGCTATTGATCTTATAATTAACTCTGGTTCTGCACCGTTTACTTTTGTGTGGACTGGCAATTTAAATGGTCAAAATCCTGACGAAATAGAAGCAGGTATTTATATGCTTACCGTTTCTGACGGCAGTAGCTGTACGTTTGAAACCAGCATTGAAATAACAGAACCTGATCCATTTGAATTAATTAACCTCTTGATCACAGATGCCACCAATGGTAATGCAAATGGAAACATCAACATTGTTGTGAATGGAGGCACACCGCCTTATACTTACAACTGGAATACAGGTGACAATCAACCTAACATAAGCAACCTAGGATTTGGATCTTTTTCTTGTACCATAACTGATACCAACGGTTGTATTTTTGAAGTTGGACCTTTTGAAGTTAATGATGTTGTCCCTGTCAATGAAGTTGAATTATTTTCAAAATTGAACGTCTTTCCAAATCCAAGCTCAGATCTAATCAACATCGAATATCATTTGAAAGAAAACAAAGACCTTTTGATTGAATTATTTGATCTAAACGGTAGCATTCTTGTTCAAAAATATACCGGTTCTCCAAAAAGTAAAGTAAATATATCGGTTTCAGACCTAAGATCAGGATTCTATATTTTACGATTTGTATCCAACGGAAAAGTATTTTCTAGAAAACTTATTGTAGAGAATTAGAAAATCAATCCTGCAGAACCATTCAAAAAAGGCCATTTACAAGCTAAAATAGACCAAATTCGTAAGTTTTATCTGAACTACCACATATTCATATGGAAAATATGGCCTTTGTATCAACCTGTCTTGTAGTTGTTACCAATGAAAAATTTACTTGCACTGAACAATCTTAGTAGTAAAATGGTTAAAGCGCTGTTAGCTATTATTGCACAACCTAAATACAAACCAGTTGCTCAAAAAAAATACGGTAAAATTGCATCCCAACCCTACCAGTGATTTTACGGAAATCGATTTACAATCAGCTTCTGAGGCATCCATTGATATTATACTGCTTAATCAAAAAGGTGATATAGTATTTCAAAAAAACACCTTTGATAAAATATTCATTTTAAATGTCTCATCCAATAAATTTAATAGTGGTATCTACACCTTGGTAATAAGACAAGCCGATAATATTATAAAAGAACAATTAGAGATCCTCAAAGATTAAATCATGAAGGAGCATTTAATCATTTTTATAAATTAAAACTTCTTTTTTTCCTGGTTTTAAATATCCTCTGTACATACCTTCAGTATTGAAAGGCATTGCAATATTACCACGTGAATCTACAGCGATTAATCCGCCACTCCCACCGGCATCTTTAAGCTTATCATGAATGACCTCATTCGTTGCTTCTACCAGTGTATAACCTTTGTATTCCATCATTGCAGAAACATCATAAGCAACGGCGTAACGGATAAAATATTCCCCATGACCTGTACAGGAGACGGCACAAGAATTATTGTTAGCATAAGTTCCTGCACCAATAATTGGGGAGTCTCCTATCCTATTCCATCTTTTGTTTGTCATCCCACCAGTAGATGTTCCCGCCACTAAGTTTCCTTTTTTATCAAGAACGACACAACCTACTGTCCCATGTTTATCATCTTCAGTAAGTTTCTTTTTTAATTTCTGTTTAGCTCTATCCAAAGATTTTTTTCTATTTTCTGTAAAGAAATAAGAAGGGTCTACAATCTCCAAACCTTGTTCTTTAGCAAATACATCCGCACCTTTGCCAGACAACATCACATGATCTGAATTTTGCATGACTGCTTTTGCCGCAGAGATCGGATTTTTAACCGTACTGACACCTCCGACTGCACCCGCCATTAGATCCTGGCCAGTCATGATGGAGGCATCCAATTCGTTTTCACCATCAAAGTTAAAAACAGCACCTTTTCCTGCATTAAATAATGGGGAGTCTTCAAGAATATGAATGACTGCTTCTACTACATCAACACCATCTTTTCCTGCTTGCAAGAGCGCTTCACCTTTTTCTAATGCTTCTGTCATCACTTTAGTAATGGCAGCCTCTTTTTCTGGTGTCATGTTGGCTTTAGTTATGGTGCCTGCTCCTCCGTGTATGGCCATGGCATAAGGAAGTTTTTCAGTCTTTGAATTCATCTTGTTGATGGAGACTTCATTGCTAGATGAAGAACAAGCATAAATAAAAACAGCTGCAAGAAAAATTAAATAGCGCATTTTTCTTTTGAAGATAGTCAATTTTGTTGGGACTCAAAGCCAACCTAAGCTACGCAAAGGTTTCAGCTTGCAAGGCAAAGAGGCATAAAGATTCGCAAAGGCTTTTAATGTCGGAACGTTTTTTGGATATAATATCCTCTAAAGTTTATCTAAAAAGTACTTGCATGAAAATACTGATCATTGGCGGCGGAAATATGGGTTTGACCTATGCTAAAGCATTTTTAAGATCTCAGATCACTACAAGTGACGATTTAATGATCCTCGAAAAATCTGCTGATAAAGCAGAGATCTTGGCAAAAGAAGACCTGGGAAAAGTATATGGTTCTGCTCAGTTATGTTTACATAATGCGGATCTAATTATACTTGCAGTAAAACCACAAGATACAGAGTTACTTTTCGCTGACATGCGAGAAATCAGTAATGATCAGCAAGTTTATTTATCTATCATGGCTGGTGTAAAAATAAAGCACATTTCTAAGTCCTTAAATGTTTCAAAAATTATAAGAGCAATGCCTAACCTTCCTGCGCAAAAAGGTACAGGTATGACGGTGTTCACTTCTTCAGATGCCGTCACTCGATTAGAATTGGTGATGGTCCAAAACTTGATCAACACTACTGGCAAATCTATCTACGTTGAAAATGAAAATGCGATTGACGCTGCAACAGCTATTTCAGGTTCTGGACCTGCCTATGTTTTTTACTTTATGAATGCTTTGATAAAAGCAGCAAAAATGATGGGCTTCAATTCTTCAGAAGCCGAACTACTCGTTGGGCAAACTTTTAGAGGAGCAGTCGATCTCTACAAAAACGCAGACTTGACCTGCGAACAATGGATTGAAAAAGTTGCCTCCGAAGGAGGAACAACTGAAGCGGCACTCACTTCTTATTTAGAAAACAAAGTTCATGAAGACATTATTTTAGGTGCAAGTGCAGCTTTAACCAGAGCGATACAATTGGGGAATTCGCTTGAGAAAAAGATTGACGAAAAAACAATCTAGAAAAACTATAGTAAATTATTTATAACCATTATGGATTTTTTTAGGTCTCTTTTCTTGTTTTAGCTTTAATAAATGACAAGATCCCTGTTATATTTTTGGGTTCAAAAAAAGTATAGTCGCCTGAGTTTTTAAACCATGTCACTTGTCTTTTTGCATACCTTCTGGTATTTCTTTTTATTAACTCAATGGCTTCAGCTATTCTAATTTCATTTAAAAATTGAATAAAAGTTTTCTTAGTCATTTTTTTAAAAAATCGACAGAAAGAATTAGGTGTTAACCCTACATGATTAGCAATATTATTTATAGGTATAGACTGTTTAAAATTTAAATTTACATATTCAAAAATTACCTCTAATTGCTGACTGTTTTTTGTTGAGTATTTAAAATTTTCATTTTCTTTTATTATGGTTAAAAACTCTGTGCTGCTACTCATTTTTTCTAAAATGCTGAGTGTTTGTAGTAATCTTTTTGGAGCACTCGCATTCCTAATACATTCAAAATCTTTCGCTAGTTGTTTTTTAAAATTAGTATTGTAAACTAATACATAGTTAGTGTTTTTAATGAACTTTACTATGTTAGATAGTTCAGGAAAAACCCCTATTTTATCAGAAATAAATTTTTTTTTAAATTGTAAAATAACTTCAAGGTTATCTTTATAATCTTTATTGCTAAAATTAGTATGTGGAATATTCCCTTTTAAAAAAATTAGTAATCCATCATCATAATAAACTTCTTTTGTTCCTATTTGCAAATGCCCTTTTCCATTTTTTATGTATACAATTTCATATTCAGGGTGTATATGCCAATTTAATTGTTTGCAGGTTTTTTCAAAATTATAAGTCTCTATTTTTAAGGAGGAGTTTAGGTTTACTTCTATATTTTCAAAAACAGGTTTCATGCTATAAAACTACCTAAATAAGTTATAGTAATTAAATTTTCTGGAATATTTTGTTATATAAAATGGATAAATACTACCAAAGCGTACTGTAAATATTGTTTTCCTTTGTTAGAGTATTTAATGAATAAGGCCTATGATTATTGAGTATATAGCAATGTAGATAAAAAATTAGGTTTGGCTGCATATTAAATTATTTAACGTGACTCCAAGCAGTAAGTACAATAGCGAAAATACAAGTTTTGAAAATTATTTTTCAACTTTTAGTTCTGGGGTACGTCAGAACTTATGTATAAAATACCATGCCATAAAATTTAAACGATACAATGAAAAATGAATATTTGGGTATGATACATATGGCATTTGGATTATATACCATACAAGAGGTAGATAGTAAATGTTAAGAATTACAAAAAGCAGGATTTACCATCCTTAATGGACTAAGAAAAACCAAAGATGGGTATTATGAGTTTGTAACTTTAAATCCAGATAAAAATAGGATAGAGGTTACAATATAGTGCCAAAATTACTAAGTATTATTATATAAAAATGAATTCTTTAAGACTAATTTTTTTGAATCCTAAATATTTTGGAGCAGCATGGGTATTTAGTAGCTTAAATATTTTGTTTGGTACTTGGGCAATTTATATACCTTCTGTGAAGCATAAATTAGAAATTGATAATGCAGAACTTGGCTTTGCAATTTTCTTTTTGTCTTTAGGAATTTTTACCGTTTTACCTGTTGCATCATCATTAATAAATAAAATAGGAGTAGGCAAGGCTACATGGTATGGAGTTTTATGCAGTAGTTTGGCCGCAATATTACCTTTGTTAGCACCTAGTTACGTCACGTTAATGGTTTCGCTTTTTATTTTTGGAGCTGTCAATGGTTTTACAGATATAGCAATGAACACTCTTGTAACAGAGTTAGAAAAAAAAGATACATCTAAATTTATGTCTGCTTCTCACGGTTTTTATAGTTTAGGAGGTGTTTTGGCAGGTGTTGGTAGTTTTTTAATAGGACCTATAGGGAATCCCATATTACATATGGTAATAACTGTAGCTTTGGTTGTTATTATAAATACAATTTTTTACAAATATTATTATAAAATACAAGCGGAGTTACAACCTAAAAGCAGTTTTAGTATAAAATTATTTAAACCACTTATGGTATTAGCGTTAATATCTTTTGTGTCTATGGCTAGTGAAGGAGCTATAATAGATTGGAGTGGTATATATTTAAATGAAATAACAAAAGCACCAGAAACACTTTGGGGATTAGGGTTTTTAGGTTTTCAGGTTACAATGACGTTGGGCAGGTTTGTAGGAGATGCTATTAGTGGCAAAATAGGTTCTATAAAAATTATATTATACGGTGCTATTTTAGCAATATTAGGATATGTTTTGGTATTAACAGTAAATACTTATTTGGCAATATTAGGTTTTGCTGTGTGTGGTTTAGGTTTCTCTGTAATGGTTCCTGAAACTTTTAGAATAGGAGGTAATGTAGAAGGGGTAGATTCTTCTAAAAGTGTCTCTTTTATTGCAGGAATAGGCTGTACAGGATTTTTAAGCGCCCCACCAATTTTAGGGTTTTTAGCCGAGGAATACTCGTTAAAATTAAGCTTTTGGATTTTAGTAATTGCAGCTTTATTTGTATTGTTACTTACGTTTTTAATGAATGCTAAGAAATCTATTTCGTAGAAACCTTTATATCTGTAAAATATAATTTAAAATCACCCTCTCCTTTTTTATGCATTGTAGAAATTTGTAAACCATTCTCTTTAGAATAATCTTCCCATGTAGTAATCATAGATGCTTCTTCTTGGTTTCCTTTTCTAAAAACCCATTCTTTTATTATGTAGTCTTCTCCAAAATAAAAATCATAAGCATCCCCGGGGGTATAACCACCTTTATTGCCATAGATAATAGTAAGTTTTTGACCTACTTTTTTAGAAATAGGAGCTTCTGTATTAAGCGCATGATTAAATGTGTAGTTTTTAGAATCCCAGATAAGATTATAAGGTGCTAATAACCAAAATTTATCATTAATAAATCCGCCATTAACCTTTGTGGTAAGACTATCTAAATTACTACGGCTATAGGTAATCGTGTCTTTTTTTACTATACGAGTAACTTGGCTTTTTTGCGTATTCCAAATCCATTTGCGTTCAAAATGAAAAGTGTCTCTATCAACATTAAAAGAAAATTGAATTTCCTTTACTTTCTTCCAATTTTTAAACCCATGGGCGTAAGCAATCTTTTCGGGAATAGTTTGTTCTTTTTCATCCGTAAATAGTTTGGTTTTTTTGTCTGTTTTGCAGGCTGTTA
>ENA-ORXM01000890-ORXM01000890.1-marine-metagenome-genome-assembly--contig:-NODE-890-length-46141-cov-44.861931_pt1 | contig 46141 bp, 41 predicted proteins | sample MGYA00237867_ERZ511480 | MGnify/ENA primary metagenome ERZ511480 (study PRJEB26309, sample SAMN06266103) | marine metagenome | isolation source: Algal blade | place: United Kingdom:Sidmouth, United...
TATCCGGGCACGTGGTGGATGTGGGTACTGACGACGAACATGGCGAGCTATTTCGGTGTCCATGTCTCGCGCGGCAAGAAGGCGGCAGCCGAACTGCTTGGTGCGTTTGCCGGCGTCCTGGTGACTGACGACTATGCCGGCTACAACGATGTGCCGGCCAGTCGCCGACAGCTGTGCTGGTCGCACCTGATCCGACACTTCACGGCGATCTCCGAGCGCCTTGGCAAGGGGGGTGCCATCGGAAAGGCCCTGCTGCTCGGGGCGCAACTGGTCATCCGTACCCGGCATCGATTCGATGCCGACGAGATCGACTTCAGTCGCTATCGCCGGCGCATGCTGCGGTTGCAAAAGTGGATCCACGAGACGCTCGAACGGGGTGCGCGACTGAAGAACGACAAGCGGACACAACGCCAATGCCGGCACCTGCTCAAACGCGAGCAGATGCTCTGGACATTCCTTTCCGATCCGCGAATCGACCTCACAAACAACCGCGCCGAAAGAATGCTCAGACCGTATGTGATCTGGAGAAGATTGGCGTTCGGAAGTCACTCGCGACGCGGCGATGCGTTCCGAGCGCGGGTGCTGAGCGTGACGACGACAGCGCGGCAGTTGAAGGTGCCGGTGTATGCCTTTCTCCGTCAGGTGTGCACCGAGCATCAGCGTTTCGGGACGGTCAGAACGACGCTTCCGTTGGACCAGCCGCGGCTCGATCACCCGGCCGCCTGATCCGCTCCGGGTTTCACGAACCCCATGCGGCGCTGTGAACTGGTACGGCGAAAGGTTGCAACGTGAGCAACCCGGTGCGACCGGCCAGACTCTGCGTCACCGACTCGAGAAGCTCGAATTGATTCGAGCCCGTCAGGATGAAGCGTCCGGGTGAGGGATCCTCATCGATGACACCCTGCAGGTAGGAGAGCAGCGTGGGAACTCGCTGAACTTCGTCGAGAATGGCACCATCGCCCAATCCGCCCAGAAAGCCCCGCGGGTCCTCCAGCGCGTAGGCTCGGACGTCGGGATCCTCGAGAGAGAAGTAATTCGCCGTAGGCTGCAGGAGCCGGGACAAGGTGGTCTTGCCCGACTGCCTCGGTCCGGTAATCGTCAACGCCGGGAAGGAGTCCAGCCGCGCCTGGGCAACGGACTGCAACCGTCGTGGAATCGGGTCAACTGGAAGGGCGGGCATTGACATTGACCAAATGTATATCAAAGTAGGCATATGGTCATGACTCACTGAGAGCGATCACTGACAGCCACGAGAGTGATCAGTCCGCGATCGAGCATCCAGTGCGCGGTACCCGAGAGCGCGAGTCCGTTACGGATCGAGTCCGGGCCGCTCGAGAAGGAGCGCGCGATCGACTCGACAGGGGTGGCGGTTCGCGTGCACTACAATGCGCCGCCTTCGGCCATGACCGCGCTTTCGGAACAGACACGCGTGACAAATCAGCACTACCCATCGCTATTCAAGCCGCTCGATCTTGGTTTCACACAGCTGTCGAACCGCATACTCATGGGCTCGATGCACACCGGGCTCGAAGACCGGGGCCGGGACTACCCGAAGCTCGCCGCGTATTTCGCCGAGCGTGCCGCCGGCGGAGCGGGCTTGATGGTCACGGGTGGAATATCGCCCAACATTCAAGGGTGGCTCGGGCCGTTCTCCGGCATGCTCACCAGTCGCTGGCAGTTGGCACGTCATCGCCTGGTGACCTCGGCCGTGCATGCCGAAGGGGGCAAGATCTGTATGCAGATCCTGCATGCAGGCCGCTACGGCTATCACCCGCTGGTGGTGTCGTCGACCGACAGCAAATCACCCATCTCGCCATTCAAGCCGCGTCGTCTGAGCAGCCGGGGCATCAACGCGCAGATCAAGGCGTTCGCGCGCTGCGCGGCACTGGCTCGCGAGGCCGGGTACGACGGGGTCGAGATCATGGGTTCCGAAGGCTATCTGATCAATCAGTTCCTCTCACCCCGAGTCAATACCCGCGACGATGCCTGGGGCGGTGACGTCGACCGACGGCTCAGGCTGGCCGAATCGATCGTCTCGCGGGTGCGCGAGGCGACGGGTCCGGATTTCATCATCATCTATCGATTGTCGATGCTCGAACTGGTCGAACACGGCAGTAACTGGAACGACATCGTGGCTCAGGCAAAGGCCGTCGAATCCGCTGGCACGACCCTGATCACCACCGGCATCGGATGGCACGAAGCACGCATTCCGACGATTGCAGCCATGGTTCCTCGCGGCGCATTCTCGTCGGTCACGGCAAAGCTCAGGCCGGACGTCTCGATACCGCTGGTGGCGACCAACCGGATAAACACGGTGCAGGTCGCCGAGCAGATCATCGCCGACGGCGAGGCCGACATGGTGTCGATGGCGCGACCGTTCTTGGCCGACGCGACGTTTCCGATCAAGGCTGAGCAGGGGCGCGCGGACGAGATCAACGTGTGCATCGCCTGCAACCAGGCCTGCCTCGATCACGTCTTCCAGAAGAAGCGCGCCAGCTGTCTTGTCAATCCGAGAGCCTGTCACGAGACCGAGCTCAGGATCGAAGCGACGCGTACGCCCCGATCGATCTGCGTGGTTGGTGCCGGACCCGCCGGCCTGGCTGCGGCGACGACGGCCGCCGGGCGCGGTCACTCGGTGACCCTGATCGATGCTGCAGACCGGATCGGTGGTCAGTTCAACATGGCGAGACGGGTGCCCGGCAAGGAGGAGTTCGACGAGACGCTCCGTTACTTCGCGAAGCAGATCGCACTGACCGGTGTCGAGCTGCAACTGAACCGGAAGGTCACCGGTCCCAAGGAACTGGAGACCTTCGACGAGATCGTGCTCGCGACCGGCGTTACGCCCCGAAGGCCGCGCATCGAGGGTATCCAGCACGCCAAGGTGCTGTCCTACGTCGATGTGCTTCGAGATCGAGCCAATGTCGGAGCGCGGGTGGCGATCATCGGTGCCGGTGGTATCGGATTCGATATCGCCGAGTACCTGACGCACGACGGCGGCGATGCAAGCCTTGATCCACAGGCATTCATGGAAGAATGGGGCATCGATCAAAGCTACGAATCGGACGGCGGCGTGCGCGATTTCAATCCGGTTCAGGAGACGGCGCGTGCCGTCTACTTGCTGCAGAGAAAGACCGACAAGGTCGGCAAGAACCTTGGCAAGTCGACCGGCTGGATCCATCGCCGTGCGTTGGCGATGCGGGGCGTCAGCATGATGAACGGTTGCGACTACGTGCGCATCGACGACGATGGCCTGCACATCCGAGTAGACGATGAACCGCAAGTGCTTGCTGTCGATCACGTGATCATCTGCGCCGGTCAGGAGCCGCTTCGCGAATTGTTCGAGCCCTTGCAGACGCTGGGTCGGTCGGTCCGTGTTATTGGTGGCGCGGATGTCGCGGCCGAACTCGATGCCAAGCGCGCCATCGATCAGGGCACTCGACTGGCCGCGAAACTCTGATTTCCGCGGCAGGCTGCGCGCCCCGGGCTGGGCGTCCCCGGCTGGGCGCCCCCGGCTGCGCGCCCCGGGCTGCGCGCCCCGGTTCGATTCTGTCCTCGACCAAACTTTAGAATCAGTTACTTGACCGTGTTCTGTACGCGGCGAGGGCCCTTGATTTCGGCGTTCGATTTCGGTTCAGACCCGGTACCACTTCGCACCGCACGCGCTCGCTCTTGCTGCCACGTCCCCGCTCTATCGTGCCGACACGCTCGACAAACTCTGCATAGGCTCGTAGCAGTACACCCCAGAAGTCGTCGAGCCACGGCATGACGTCGTGCTCGATCTCGTGCCAGCCCTGCGAGCTCGCCTCCAGAGTTTCGTAGTAGCTCTCCTTCGTATCCTCGAAGATCCGCTCTAGACTGATGTAACGTCCGACCCGGTAGTCGTGGTGATAAAGCAACTGCAGGGTCAGCAGTCGAGCCATGCGACCGTTGCCATCGGGGGACGGATGAATGCAGAGGAAGTCGAGTACCGGCGTTTGTAAAGATAGTTGTCCGGTAAAGCTATGCTGCTTTTCTGATAGTTTCCTTCGTCTCGCCTGACTCACGCCCCGGGGTTCAGCCACACCACTTCGGGACGCGCCTAGGTACGAGTCTTGCCACTCCATCGTGACGGGTTTCGTTGCCGGGCATCCTCGTGGATTCGCTTACGTTCGTCGAGAATCTCGTTGTCGCGTCCTTCATGTCGTTCTTTCGGGCTGACGAAGCGAATCGAGCCGTGATGGTGCTCCTCGTTGTACCAGGTCACGAAGGTGAGGACCCACTTGCGCGCCGCCTCGATGCTCGCGAAGCCATCGCTCGGAAAGTCATGCCGATACTTGTTTGTCCGGAACTACCGTAGTCGAACAGGCGTATGTCGTTGACGACACGGAGTGGCGGTACCTTTTCCATCGCTGCGCGTCGCGCGAGAGACTGGCCTGGCGACGAAGCGCCATCAGAAACCTTGGTCGGGCCTGATCAGCTTCAAGGTAGGGAAGTGTGTGGCGAAGCGTCGCACGTCGCGCGTCATCAGCCGATAGCCCGCCACTGCGGCGTGCGCACCTATGAAGAAGTCGGGTAGCACGCCCGTTTTCGTGCCGCCGGATCGTCGGTACCGCAGAAAGGCCTTGCCGGCAAGGAACGAGGCCTCCCGTGGCGGTTCCCGGTAGGCGAGATTGAGGCGAGCGAGCACGGCTTCGAGCACCTCGATCCGTTCGAAGCCCACCGAGACCTCGGCGTAGACTACCGGGTCGATGACGAGCACGGCACCCGCGTCGAGAGTCTCGAGGGTAGCGACACTCCATTCGAACCATGCCCCGTCCGGGTCGACGAGATCGAGCACCACGCACGAGTCCACGAGTACGCCGAACACGCCGCTATCCGCGGGTGAGTGCGAGAATCTCGTCGGTCGACATCGTCGATCGGCCTACCTCGTGTGCAGTGCGGAAGCGGCTGCGCGATCCGATGGGGCCGACCTTGCACAACACCCACTCGCCAGCCTCATTCAACACGAACTCCACTTCGGTGCCGCCGGTCTGTATGCCGAGCGCATCACGCACCGGCTTCGGAATGGTCACCTGCCCCTTGCTCGTGACGCGCATATCTCTTCCTTTGCAAGTGTAATACCTGAAAGTATTACTTTGGTCGCGAGAAATCAATGCCGCCGCGCGCAAAGCGTGAAAGGTGTCGTCGGCAGGATCGGTCCAAGAGCGGCAAGTACCGACGCGCGAAGGCAAAAGACCTCTTCGATTGCAAGGCAGAGGGACGGTAACGACTATTACATCAAGGCCTCGCTCGTTCAGCTCTGCGCAGAGGTTTCGGGGTCTTCCTGATCCATCACGCATCGTGTCCGAGCCGTTCGAAGTCTTGCACCCGGAGGTCGAGCGACTCGAGAGGGCAGGGCCCGAGTGCTGCCGGTCATGAACGACACCGATCCGGAGATGGCGCACCGCTACGGCGGAAAGGCGATGCGGTTGACGCCGGAGAGGCGCTTGCGAATGGTCAGTGACATGACCACTCGACCGGCGGACAGACGCGGTCGCAGTCACGCTACCAGTCCGGCTTCACCCAGGGCGTCGCCCGAAAGGTGCTGAGCTTCTCGAGCATGAGCTTGAATGCTGCGCATGCGCGCGTCGCCCGATACCGCCCGGTTCCGTTGACATGTCCGCATCTGACGATCCGCTCCCTCACGGCGCCTACGAATCACTTGTAACCGACGCGCTCGCGGTCGCCATTGATGCGCACGATGGTGAAGTCTTCACGGACGCGCTGGATGGGGTGGAGGGCGCCCTCCAGTTGACGCATCATCTCGCTGGACTGCTGCTCGGTGCGCTCGGCTCAGTCCCTGCCGCAAAGCGTCCCGCTGCTCAGGCCGAGCTGACGAATCAGCTGTCCTCCGAGCGCTTGATCGCGCGAAGGCAGGTTAACGAAAAAGGGTAATCTGGTCTCTGATTACCCTTTTCCTGGTGCCTATCCCCCCATTTCTAACTGACCGGAGCGACAGGCGGGGCGGCCACCAGCGAGCCGACTGCGGTCGAGAAGCAATCAAGGAAGCCAGCACCTTGACCGCTACGCTCTGCCGTGTGAGCGGCTACTCCGGTAGCTCGGAAAGTGTGACAGGAGTCGTTTGCGTAGCGCGATCTATCCGAAGCTACCGGGAGAACGGCAAGGTCAACAACGAGACGCGTGCACGATCTCGCGACCCCGCTCGACTGTGCCGTTGCCAGAAGCGCAGGGATGCCAAGGAACGTCCTGTGCATTCTCGCTGTCGAGAAAGCGCCTGGGTCAGTTCGCCGAGTATTTGGAGGCCGCCGAACGGAAGATCCTGGACGGCAACACGGATAGGTTCGAGGGCATGTTCGAGTGAGCACATCAACGACGTTCAAGGTGGCGATGCAGCCGCGATTCGGCCACTTCTGCGGTGTGGGAAGCCAAGCGGTCGAGCTGCTCAGTTCAGAGGTGTATCCACATCTCGACGGTGGCGGCGTGAATAAGGGGAAGGCGAAAGCCTTGCAGCGAACCCGGTAGCCCAGGACTCGCCCGTCAAAAGGCGGAGGCGTGCCCGGCGCTCAGGTGGACCTGGTCACGGAGGTAGCGCTTCGGCTAGAGCTCAAGCCTCGCATCGAAGCGAATGCCAAAGCGTGTCTGACAATCGTCGCCACGCGAGTGGCGCTTGTACATCGATGACATGATCGTGTATCCAGAGCGCGTGCTCGATGATACGTCGAGTCCGGATCGCGAGGAATCGATGACGATGTGGTCTGGAGTATCGTCCAGGATGATCTTGGGAGGACGTACGGCTCCCGGCCCGAAGTTTTAGCTGCTACGATCGCGGCGCAACCAACTCGTGCGCGCCTGGCCGCTGGTAATCCGATGGCGAAATGCCCCGTCTGCAACGCAGGGAAAGCCAAGCGGAGGTGTCTTATCGCGGACTCCGGCGAGATCTGCAGTCTCTGCTGCGGACAGACGCGACAGGAGAGCAACTGCAGCGGTTGCTCGTATTGGCAGCCGCCGCAGGTACGTCACGACTATGCGGCGGTGCCTGCGATCACGACGGCGGAGATGGACGACAGTCAGCACTTGCAAGACTGCTCGATGGCGATCGAGGCGGCGATCGGCAAGCTAGACCGGGAGTCGGGCTTCGCATTGAAGGACGACGTCCCGATCCGGGTCTACGAGCGGCTGCTCGATCGGTATCATTTCGGGGAGGAGAGCGCGGCTGTCGAGGATGCCTGGGAAGAGCGGGATCTGCTGCAGCTCGAAGGGCTGATAAAAGGCGAGTTGCACGGCATTGACCGGACAACGCTTGTGAAGGTGCTGGGCGTGTTGCGGTTCGTCGCCCGGCGCAGGACCCGCGGCAGGCGCGAGTACCTGCGCATCGTGCAGACGTTCGTCGGCGGCTTCTGAGCAGCTGACTGCTCATGATCGAGCACATCACTGCCCCTGTGAGCGTCGCCTGCCGTCCGGAGATCCCGCTCGGCGCCGGAATCGATACCGAGTCAGATCACGTGACGTTGCCCACCGCCCGCGAAACCTTCCGGCAAGACCCAACTTGCGTGCCGCCGCACTGCGAACTCCCCGCGCCGTGCAGGCGGTCGCCTCGGCAATGCACGGGGTCCGACACACGGCTCGAATGGCCAAGGAAGTCCTGAAACGATGAGAGTACGGCTCTACGAAGGAATCGATGCCGCGCGCATTCCGAACTTCGCCCGCTTTCGGCGCGCGATCGAGAACGACGACTTCGCTGCTGCCAGCATCGGCAAGATCGGCGACAACCTCTATCGCGCGCGTCTCGGCAAGAGCGCGCGGCTTCTGTTCTCGTTCTACCGAGACGCCGAGCGTACCGAATGCCTGGTGCTGGAGCACCTGCCGAGTCACGAGTACGAGAAGTCGCGCTTTCTCGCTCGCGGCGTCACCGTCGATGAGTCGCGGCTGCAGCCACTCACCACGCCGGGTGACGTCGAGCCCGAGCCGCTGGTGTACCTCAACCCCGCCACCGAGCGCTTCCACGTGCTCGACAAGGTGCTCTCGTTCGACGACGAACAGCAGACGATCTTCGAACTGCCGCCGCCGCTGGTCGTCGTCGGCTCGGCCGGCAGCGGCAAGACGGCACTGACCCTCGAGAAGATGAAGCAGGCAATCGGCGACGTGCTTTACGTGAGCCTCTCGCCCTATCTCGTGGAGAGCGCCCGCGCCCTCTACCACGCCAACGGCTACGTCAATGAGGACCAGCAAGTCGACTTCCTATCGTTCGAGGAATTTCTCGAAAGCGTGCGTGTGCCGCCCGGGCGCGAGGCAGTCTACGCCGACTTCGAGCGTTGGTTCGTCCGCAACCGTTCAGGAGCGGGGCCGAAGGATCCGCACGCGCTGTTCGAGGAGTTCCGCGGTGTCATCACCGGCGCCGTCGGCGAACAGGCCTGGCTGCCTGTCGAGGCCTACGTCGCGCTCGGGGTGCGCCAGTCGATCTTTCCCGCTGCCGAGCGCGCAGCGGTGCATGCGCTGTTCCTGCGCTACGTGCGCCATCTTGAGGAGGCGGGTCTGCACGACTCCAATCTCCTCGCCCACGACTACCGCGCCCTCGTCCGGCCCTCGCGTGACTTCGTCGTCGTCGACGAGGTGCAGGACTTCACCAACGTGCAGCTCCGTCTCGTGCTGCAAGCGCTCCACCAACCGGGCGACTTCCTGCTCTGTGGCGACGCCAACCAGATCGTGCATCCGAACTTCTTCAGCTGGTCGAAGCTGAAGTCGCTGTTCTTTGCAGAGCGCGGGCTGGCCGGCGAGGGCGAGACGCTGCGCATCCTGCACGCCAACTACCGGAATTCGCCTCTCGTCACCGCTGTCGCCAACCGCATACTCAAGCTCAAGCAGGCGCGCTTCGGTTCGGTCGATCGCGAGAGCAACCATCTGGTGGAGAGCCGCGGCGCTCACGAGGGAACGCTTCAGCTCCTTGCTGACGACGACGCGATGCGCCGCGAACTCGACGCCAAGACGCGCCGCTCGACGCGCTTTGCGGTGCTGGTCATGCACGCAGCGGACAAGGCGGCCGCGCGGGCGGTGTTCGACACCCCGCTGGTGTTCTCGATCCAGGAGGCGAAGGGGCTCGAGTACGAGAACATCGTCCTGTTCGGATTTGTCGGTGGCGAAGAGCGCGTTTTTCGCGAGATCGCCGCGGGAGTCGATGCGCGCGATCTCGAGGGCGACACGCTCGACTACGCTCGTGCGAAGGACAAGCGTGACAAGTCGCTCGAAATTTACAAGTTCTATATAAACGCCCTCTACGTCGCGGTCACCCGCGCAGTCAGAAACCTCTACCTCGTCGAACGGCGGGCCGATCACCCGCTCCTCAGGCTGCTCGATCTCGAGCGCTTTGCCGGAACGCTCGCCCTCGAGACGGCGGAATCGAGCGTCGAGGAGTGGCAGCGGGAAGCGCGTCGGCTCGAGCTTCAAGGCAAGCGCGAGCAGGCGGAAGCGATTCACGAGCGCATCCTCGAAAGGAAGCCCGTTCCCTGGCCCGTGCTCGATCGGGTGTGGTTCGAGGCGTTGCGCGAACGCGTGCTCGGCACGGAGGGCGGCACGGGGGGCGGCATGTCGGCTGCCGGGCCAGGCGGATTAGCCGGAGGCGCGTCGGGCGGCGTCAGCAAGAAGGACCGTCTTCGCCTGTTCGAGTATGCCCTTTTGCACCACCATGCACCGACGCTCGACGCACTCGCGCAAAATGGCTTCCGTCCGGCGATGCAGCCTGAGGAGAAGTCGCTCAAGCAGCTCTACCGCAACCACTTCATGGTTTACGAGCTGTCAAGCCCGAGCGCGATCCTGAAGGACACCGAGCGCTACGGCGTCGATCACCGGACCGTGTTCGGCTGGACGCCGCTGATGGTTGCGGCGAAGCTCGCGAACGCGCCGCTCGTGAAGGCACTGCTCGAGCGTGGCGCCGAGCCGACACTCGTCGCCAACCACGGATTGAACGCCGCGCAGATCCTGCTCGAGATGGCGACGGAAAACCCGAAGCTCGCCCGGCGCGCAGGCTCAGTCTGGCCTGCGCTCGCCCCCGAGAGTCTCTCGATCCAGGTCGACGGACGTCTGATAAAGCTCGCCGGACATCTGATGGGGCTGTTCCTGCTGAATCTGATGTTTGCCCGCTTCCACCGCGATGTCGGCCGCTTCGCGAGCGAGGGTTGGGCGATCGACGCAATCCGCCTCGAGGAATGGGTCGCTGAACTGCCCGAGACGATCCTCCCCGCCCGGCGCAAGCGCCGCGCCTACATCAGTTCGGTGCTCTCGGGCAACGAGGTCGATCGTGACGCGCCCTATAACCGAAAGCTCTTCAAGCGCGTCTCGCGCGGCAACTACATCATCAACCCGGCGCTGAAGCTCCGCCTCGGCGGCGTACGGGCAGTTGGCAAGGACGACAGCCCCGAAGGTGGCTCGGGCGGCGGATGGCTCGGCGTGCACGAGCTCCTGCGCCTCGAGGATCTCGGCATCGAGCCGGTGAAGCCCGGCGACATTCCGGTCTACTCGGAGGAGCAGCGGCGATTGCGCGAAGGCTGGCTGGAGCAGCGGCGCAGGCTGCGCGAGCGACGCCTCGATGACTTTCGGATGCAGGTGCGGACACTCGCCGGCGGGAAGGGAGAATGATCGCTGGTCGCGGTGGGGCTATTGCTCACGCAAGACTTCGAGACACTGGGTTGTTGGAGCACCGGGGCACGCTGGATAGAGCTCCCGCACAGGTGTTTCTGCGAGCGCGTAACGTGGAGTAGCCTGGGAAGGCGCGAAATGATGTCTTTCGCACTTCGCGTTCAACGTCGCGTCATGCCGATTTGTGAGGACCAGACAAGCACGAAAGTTGATCGGCTGACTGCAAGCATTCGTCTCGGTGAGCGGCTTGCGGCGAGGCGGATTGCGTCTGGTGTATCTTTCGAGCATGCAGGGTCGTCGATCCCGCGCCGCCTTTCGCTGTGCTGCCGAGAAACCAGGGTGAATCCGGAGACTGCAGTCGAGTTGCTCAGATCATTGCGACCCGAACTCGAGCGCAAGTACGGCGTCGTCGAGCTTGCTCTGTTCGGTTCGTTAGCCCGAGGTGATGGCGACGAAAATAGCGACGTGGATGTCCTGTGATTCAGTTACTTGACCGTGTTCTGTTCGCAGTGTGTGCCCTTGATTTCGGGGTTCGATCTGTCATTCGTCAATCGAGACTGCGCGCCAGTGCCCGCGCGAAGAATCCGTCCCGTGGTACTTCGGACACCAGTGCCCGAACGCGTGCGCGTGTGCGCTCTTCGGTGCCTGCATTCTGCGCAGCCGCCATTGTGTGCCGCCACGCCGCGAGCACGTCGGCGGCAGTGATGTCGTAACCGTAGCCGGCACTCATCCAGTACAACGCCGTGAAACCCGCCTCGATCGCGAATTCCGGCTCGGTGGCCTCGAAATCGCGCGCAGCTCGCGTCAGCGTCTGCGGTGCCGTGGGGCTGCGGCGGGCCAGATCGATGGCCTTGTCAAAGCGCTTTGCGTCCTTGGCTGCCGCGAACCACTTGCCCTCTTCGCCGGGCGTGTGGGCGACCAGGTCGTCGAGCACATCGTCGGCGCTTCTGTCCGGATAGGCGCGTGCAACGTTCCTGAACCAGGTCAGCCGTGTGGTCGCCCGATTCGCCTCCAGGGCATAGCGCGCATACGCCTCTTCGCTGCGACCTCCCTGCAGCAGGATTGCCTCGCAGTCTCTAGCGACGGCGAACGGACTGTCGTTGAGCCCGCGACCGTCCTCGGCGTAGGCGAGCGCATCATCCAGACGGCCCAGCGCGGCGAGCGCCTGGACGCCGTAGCGGCGGTAGTGCCAACTCGAATAGGGCGCCGTGTCGAGCAGGGCGAGCAGTTCGTCATGGCGTTCGGCGACGAGGAGGGCGCTCAGGCACGGCACCGTGCCGCAAAAGTAGCCACCCGGGGCGTCGTCGTCGTGCCAGACACGCCGGCAGGTGCCGATGAGTTCGTCCGCCCAGTGCGATGCAAGCGTGGGTGAGCCGCATAGCTCGCCCCAGCGTTCGCCCAGGGTCTCGATGTAGGGGATGTCGTCATCCTGATAGGCCGTCCAGAGGCGCTCCAGCCACAGCCGCCGGACGGATTCCTCCGCCGGTGCCGCGACGATGATTCGCACCAGTGCCGCCACGGCGTTGTTGACGGCGGTGCCGATGGACCCCGAGGAGCTGTCGACCTGTTCGAGTGCCGGCGATACCTTCTCGAGAAACACCACGGCGCCCTCTGCGCCGAGCATCGGGTCGGTGCGCGCCGCCGCCTTGATCTCGCTGACCGCCTCCTTCACGCGCTGGATGGCGGGCTGTGATTTCCAGCCGAACGCACGCTCGCGAAATCGGCGTCGGAAGGTCCAGTTGTGCTTGTTGCTCATGCGTGCTGCCTGTCAGGCCCTCTCGCCGGTTTCACTGCATTATCCAACAAGGCTCCTTGCGTCCGGGAGAACATGCACGCGTTGCCGAGAAGGCTGTTCAACGACTCGTCTATCCAGACGACGACGTCGCCTTGTGATTCAATGCTGTGCGCGCGGGCGTCGCCCGACATCGCCCGGTTCCGGTTACATGCCCGCATCTGACGACCTGCTCCCTCACGGCGCCTACGAATCGCTGGTGACCGACGCACTCGCGAGTGCCATTGACACGCACGCCGGTGAAGTCGTCACGGACGCGCTGGACGGGGCAGAGGGCGCCGCGCGATTGACGCATCACCTAGCGGGACTTTTGCTAGGTGCGCTCGCCTCAGTCCCGGCAGCAAGACGTCCTGCAGCTCAGGCCGAGCTGACGAATCAGCTGATCGGATGGCTCAGTGAGCATGGACACGTCAGTCCAGACGAACTCGTCGCGGATCCGCCCCGCGTCCTCAGGTTGTTGACGGAGCATCTACTTCCGGGTCAGGCCGCGCCTCCCTTGCCCGATGTGCCGCTTCTCGATCACGATCTCCTGGCGAACGCGCCGGGCGAGCCCGCCTTTGCGCACGCGCTCGGCACCGAGCTCGCCACCGCCGACCGCGTCGACGCTGTGATCGCATTCGTTCGCTGGACCGGTTTGAATCTGATCCGTGCACCGCTGCTGGGCTTGATCGAGAAGGGCGTTCCGGTTCGAGTGCTGACGACAACGTTCACGGGTTCGACGGAACGCAAGGCGCTTGACTGGCTGGTCAAGCACGGTGCAGAGGTCAAGGTTTCCTACGACACGCGTACCACAAGACTGCACGCCAAGGCGTGGTTGCTGCACCGCGACACCGGGTTCTCGACGGCCTACGTCGGTTCGTCGAATCTTTCCCGATCGGCGCTGATCGACGGGATCGAATGGAACGTTCGGCTCGCCGAAGCGACGGCACCTGCCGTGCTCGCGAAACTTCGGGCGACGTTCGATTCCCTCTGGAACGACGAGAGTTTCGAGCAATACAACTCTGAAACTGACGCCGAGCGCTTCGACGAGGCTATCCGGCGAACGTCAGCTGGCACTTCGTATACGGGAGTCTCCGGTCTGGACGTGCGGCCGTGGCACTACCAGCGCGAGATACTCGAGGCACTTGTTGTCGAGCGGCAACGCTTCGGGCGAACCCGCAACCTCGTTGTCGCCCCGACCGGCACAGGCAAGACGGTGGTGGCGGCGCTGGACTATCGCGCGCTGCGCGACGGGCAGGGCGGACTCGACGGTGCAGCATCCGGCAACTTGTCGCCTGACCCGACCTTGCTTTTTGTTGCGCACCGCGAACAGATCCTCCAGCAGTCACTACAGACCTTCCGCGACGTGCTCAAGGATGGCAGCTTCGGGGAGTTGCTGGTCGGCGGTCAACAACCGCGGGAGTGGAAGCACGTCTTCGCGTCAGTGCAATCGCTGACGGCGATGGATCTCGATGTGCTCGATCCGGCGAAGTTCGACGTCGTCTACATCGACGAGTTTCATCATGCTGAAGCGCCGACGTACCGCCGACTGATGAACCATCTCGCGCCGCGCGTCATGGTCGGCCTGACAGCGACACCCGAGCGCACGGACGGTACGAACGCGCGTGATCTGTTTGACGGGCGCTACGCCTTCGAGATGCGGCTGTGGGACGCGCTCGATCAGCAGCTTCTGTCCCCCTTTCATTACTTTGGTGTCGCTGACGGCACGAACCTCGCGGGGTTGCGCTGGGAGCGAGGCGGCTATCGTGTCGCGGAGCTCGAGGCACACTACGTGGTCGACGGTCACGACGCCCGAACGTCGAAAGTTCTTACTGCGCTGGACGATCGTGTCGCGGATGTTCGCGATATGCGCGCGTTTGGTTTCTGCGTTTCGGTCAAGCACGCGCACTACATGGCAGAAAAGTTCACCGCCGCCGGTATCCCGTCTGCCGCGATGGACGGATCGACAGCCACAGCCGAACGCAGGCGACAGCTTGACGCGCTGCGGTCGCGAGAGATCAATGCCGTGTTCGCCGTCGATGTGCTGACCGAAGGGGTAGACGTCCCGGAGGTAGACACGATCCTGCTTCTGCGGCCCACTGAATCGGCAACGGTCTTTCTCCAGCAATTGGGGCGGGGGTTGCGTTCGCATCCCGCGAAGGATGTCTGCACGGTGCTCGATTTCATCGGCCAACAGCACGGGAAGTTCCGAGCGGATCTTCGCCTTCGCGCGCTGACCGGGCGCTCCCGTGGACAGCTGGTCAAGGATGTCGAGCACGGCTTTCCGTTCTTGCCGTCCGGCTGTCACATCCGGCTCGAGCGGCAGGCCGAAGCACACCTGATCGACAACCTCAAGGCGGTCACGTCGCTTCGTGCTGTCGTGATGGCGAGAGAGCTCGCAGCGCTCGAGGAACGGCTCGCACATCGTGTTGACCTGGCTGAGTTCTTGGCGGAATCGCTGATCGATCCGGCTGACATCTATCGTCGTGGGTCGTGGACGGATCTGCGCCGCCGCGCTGGCGTCGAAGTCGATCCTGCTGGCCCGCGCGAGGCGGAGCTCTTGAAAGCCCTTCGCCTACGTCTGCAGGAAATAGATGATCCCGAACGTCTCGCGATGCTCAGACAGTTCGGCAAGGCAGAGTCGATTCTCGACGACGCGCGATCCCGGCGCCTCGCGGCGATGTTGGGTTTCGTGCTCTTCGATGATGGCAAGGCGCCCGATAGCGTGGCGGCTGTACTCGATGCGTTGCGTGCCGAACCTGCAGTACGTCGCGAGCTCGTAGAGCTTGTCGATGTCCTCGATGCGCGATCGGACGTGCTGACTCGCCCGAGCGCGCTGTCAGCCGACGTGCCATTGCACGTGCACGCGACCTACGGGCGGGGCGAGGTGCTCGTCGCCTTCGGCGATCGGGTTCTGGGTGACACGACCGCCCATCGTGAAGGCGGGAAGTACATCAAGGCGCTTAACGTGACCGTCCTGTTCGTGACGCTCGAAAAGTCGGAGCGGGACTACTCCCCGACGACGCGCTATCGCGACTACGCCGTCTCGCGCGAGCTGTTCCATTGGGAGTCGCAATCCACGACGACGCGCCGCTCGCCGACGGGCCAACGCTTTCTGAACGATGCATCCACCGTCCTGTTGTTTGTCCGCCGAACCAACAAGGATGCGTCCGGCCGGGCGCCGGGGTTCGTCTTCCTGGGACCTGTCTCCCGAGTGGAGGATCGGGGCGAAAAGCCGATCTCGGTCACCTGGAAGTTGGCGACGCCGATGCCGGAGCGCTGGTTCCGGATCGCGAGAGCGGCGGCTGGATAGCGAAAGCAACTCTCACGCAAGTTCGTCGTTTACCGGGATCGCTTGCCCGCTCGCTATAGCCTCAAGCAACTATCGAGATCGGCAGCCTGGCGCCTCGATTCAATTTGTCTTCGAAGCGGACAAGACAGTCGTCCAGGCTGACGTCGGGAGAAGCATGCCATGAGACTTGCCCTGGTTTTCCTCGCCCTCGTTCTGCCATTGACATCAGCGGTCTGGGCAGCCGATCCATCCCAGCCTGGCGCGCTACGTGCCGAGGTCTACGATTTTCTGGTCACTGCCATTGACGACGAAGGTAATCGTTCGAGCGGGGCATCACTGTTCATTATCGGTGGCGAGCAGGGGTCCGTTACCGGTGACGGCCTCCACGCGTGGAGTCAGCTATTTCACCGACGCTCTGGAGCGCGCCCAGAGCGACACGTTTGACGTGACTACCATTGATGCCAGCGGCAATCGTTCGGCGGCGGCCACGATCGTGGCAGATGCCGCCGGACGGCCAATCGGCATTCCGCCCGCTGCAGGGCCTGCAGCGCCAGGTAATGTACGCATCATCGTGTATTAAGAAACCGCGGCAGAACTTTTCTGGGATGGGGCACCCGCCGCCGAGAACATCGTGAGTACGGAGATCAGACGCAACGGTGATTTCATTGGCATGGCCGAGGGCAACAGCTTTTTCGACGATCATCAACCAGGACAACTATATCGGCATGCTGGCCGATGCACTGGCCGCCTTCTCGGGAGAAAATTATGTTGCGCCGTTGAATGTCGCAGTCGAGCTGGTATACGGCCTACTCTCAGAAGCCTTTCCCGGCACGGAGAGTGGGAGTCCGACGTTACCGACGACCTACGCTTGCTCGAACGGTGGCACGGCGTTTTTCGAGAATTCGGTACTCGACATGCGTCGTCATCGGCTACCGATGGCGAGCTGATCAGCGCTGCGACCACGACGAGCTTCTTCTATCGAGAGCCGCGATCAAGCCACGCTGACGATTGGAACTATCGTAGTGGCGTTCTACAGTTGCTGGCAGAAGACGACAGCGAAGTGATCCTGGACGCCGACACGGGAGATGACACAACTGTCAGTATTCGCCTGAATGGCGAGGCCGGGGCCGAACAGTTCATCCAGCCGTGGTCACTTTGGCAGAGTGTATTGCGTCGCGCGCCTTGATTGATAGCTGAATGCAGACTCGCGCACGACGCGAAGAGAATCCGAGCAGCAATAGCAGCCCATCAGATTGCCCTGCGCCTCCGGGCCCATAGAGCGAACTCGCTTGGGCGCACGCCGTAGCGCACGAGTACACCTTCGTGCAGGCCACGCAGTTCCTCGAGTATCAGGGCTTCGACTTCTTCGCGCGATGCGGCGTCGATTCCGTGCTCCACGAGAGAGGTGATAAAAGCAGCTTCGTCTTCGGCGCGTTGCCTGGCTGCGCCCTGAACGGATGTCCTTGCCTTGCTCGACGTAACCGCCAAGGCGTCGTTGCAAGGTACGTCTGGGAATTTCGGGAAATTGCCGCATCAGCTCTGTCAGGGTCAGGCCGTCGTGTGACTTCCCAAGGACGACCAGCAGTTGGGTCGCTCTGGACATGACCAAGGGTGAGTTTGCGTCTATGTGAGAGTGGCGCGAAACGCCGTTGCGCGCCATTTGTGTGCCAACTTCAGAGTGATTGCGCGCCTACTTCTCACCGCCAACGATCGGTCGGGCGGGTCCCGAATCGATTGTCGATGTCGATCCACCCCGGGGCCTGATTGTTGGAATGCGTCTGCGGACAGACAGCTCCAGTCGGGAGGGCGGACGCGGGCGAAGAACGCCCTCTCAGAGATAGTTCGGCAACGACCTGGTGGCGGGAAAAATGCGTGAGTTCTGCGTGATTCATGTCCCTCATAGTCACGAATCGTTCTGCATTCGAAGCCCCAATCGTCTTGGAAATTCCGCACTGGACGGCGCTCTGGAACCTGTCAACAGGAATGAAAATCACCGTGTCGGCAGGCTGTGCGCGCCCGTTCGATTCTGTTCCCGCCCACCAACGTACCCAGTGGGTAGCACCCGTTCCGCTTGGAATGACGTGGCGATGGTGTGTGAGTCATCCGACAATTTTTCTGCTGCAATTTCGTCGCGCGGCCGGATGCGTCAGCCTGTACAAGCCAACCACTCTGTTGCACGCGGGCGATCGACCGACTCGCGGTGCCGGCCACCGATTGGTGGTGTACCTGCCGACCATTTTTCTAGGCCGTCGCGCCGCCCGTTGTGCGATCAGGCGGCCCAGTTGTCCAGCGATAGACCGTCCACGCGTTCGAACTCGCGGAGATTGTTCGTGACCAGCGTGGCGTGTTCGGCAAGTGCGTGGCAGGCGATCCACAGGTCGTTAGCGCCAATCGGTGTTCCCGAGGCCTTCAGGGCTGTCGATTGGACGGCATAGTGCTCGGAGATCGCGGGCGAGTTCGGGTAGGCGACCGGAACCAATCGGATCAACGCGTCCAGACGTTCCAGGACCGCCGCCTTGCGTGTGCTTCTCTGTGCACCCTTGAGCAGTTCCGCGTGCGTGACGAACGACATGCGCAGCAGATCCTCGTCGTCCAGCGCGTCGATGCGCGTTGCCACGGAGGGAGGGCGGTTCTTGAGGTAGTAGATCAGGATGTTCGTGTCGAGCATCCAGGTCACCACGCGTCACGCTCCTGAGGCGGTTGGGCGGCGGCACGTTCGCGCTCGAGAGCCTCCACAAACTCGGTTCTCGTCGCGTCGTCGAACCCTTCCAGCACTTCCAGAAGCGCGGTGCCGCGCCGCGACAACACCGGTCGGATCAGCAGATCGCCTTCGGGGGTGCGACTGATCTCGACGCGATTGGTCTCCAGTCGGAACTCGCGAGGGATGCGCACGGCCTGGCTGTTTCCGTTCGTGAAGACTCGGCTCGGTAGCGAAGACATCGGAAAGGTGTTCTCCAGGAAGTGTGTACTGATGTGTGTGTATAGTGGGTCGTCATGGTCGCTCCGTCAAGATCGCGTGTCGGGGGTGGGAGGCAAGAAAGTTCCCCTTGGTAGACTTCGGCGATATGTTGTTGTCGCGTTCGTGCCACTACGACGACCGGAAAACAGACACGCTACGTTCGAGAGTGACGTCGGATCCGGCCATTCTCGGCGACAAGCCCGTACTCGAAGGCACGCGAGTGCCTGTCGAGCTGATAGTCGAGAAGCTGGCCGCCGGGGAGTCGGAGCGGCAGGTCCTCGAAGCGCATCCGCACCTCGCGAAAGATGCGGTGCGCGTCATGCTCGCGTTCGCAGCCCGCGCCCTGAGGGCAGACGTCATCTATCCGAACGAAGGTGCCTGCGCGGCGAGAGACAGGGAGGCACGCAAGTGCGACGAGGCCTTGTCCGAGCTGGCGGCGATCGACGCAGAGGTGATCTGAATGCTGGCTTGCGGCTCGCGGCTTCGTCGCAGTCATAGATGCTTACTCGGCGACAACCTCGTCAGGAACACATTGCTGTCGCTCGCGTAGCGGGTAGGAATTCGATCGAGATTTGTTAAATCGTCAGACATCTACCCGCTTTCTTCCGGTTTGGTGATTCGGTCTTGCTTTTATCTTTACGGGAGTCCAGCGCGCAGTAGTCGTGAGATCCTTCGGCACCCTTTCTCAGGGACGATGCTGCCGTTTAAGTCCAGTGGGAAGTCCATCAGCGCTTCGTTCCGATCCATTCTGACGATGAACGGTGGTTGAAGAATCTCGTGCAGATAGATCAAACCGTCGAATTCAAGATGCCAAGGACGATGGCTTCGCGAATCGGCCACTACGTCTATCTCTATCTGGACCCTGATACCGGCGCGCCGCTGTACGTCGGCAAGGGTCAAGGTCAGCGCATCCTCGCGCACCTGGTTGCTGACGGTGACTGCGACAAGGGCCGGAAGATGCGGGCGATGCGCGACGCCGGCAAGCAACCCGTCCTGCGGTTCGTGCGCCACGGGCTGTCGGCGAACGAGGCACTGCTCGTGGAGGCGTCGCTGATCGATGTCATCGGGCTGGATAAACTGCTAAACAAGGTAGCGGGCCATGGTTCCGGTGCTCGCGGTTCGATGTCGTTCGAACAACTGCGCGCAAGCTACGTGTTCGAGCCCATCTCGATCGCCGATCCGGTCGTGATGATTCGCGTCTCGCGGACGTTCCGCTACGACATGTCCGCCGAGAAATTGTTCGAGGCGACCTGCGGTACATGGAAGATCGGAGTGCGACGTGAACAGGTCCGCTATGCGTTGGCTGTTCACGAGGATGTCGTGCACGAGGTTTACGACATCGAGAGTTGGCAGTACGGCGGTACGAGACGATATCGAACTCGTGATCTTGGCGGTCTGGACACCAGCCGTTGGGAGTTCTCGGGCAAGCCGGTCGAAGAAGGTCCCGTGCGTGACCGATATCTGCACCGCAACGTATCGGCGCTGTTCACCAAGGGAAGCCAGAACCCGATCCGCTACGCGATTCCGAAGGATGCAGCGCCTGCGTCGATAGACGGCATGCGAAAGACTGTCTGAGAAGCTACCGTGAGCACGGCGCAGTCACTGAACGCGGCAAGAGCGAAAGGGCTGGCACCCACGATGATTGTCTGCCTCCTGACGACAGTTGATTCTTTGCACCGCTTTACGAGATTTATGATCCTTGTGTTGTCTGCTCGGCCGTCTATAGAAAATCGAGCCAGCTGTGGATGCCGTGATCGAACTTGGACAGACGTGGTTGAATCTGGATCGGATCGCTTATGAATCAGAAATTCGCGCGGTACGGCTTGCATTACTCAGGTGTGCGTCGCTCTGACTTCCGGTAGGAAGGGTCGAGCCCGACGAGCATGTCAAACAGATTCTTGATATCTACCGCTCTCTCTCTCTCTCTCTCTCTCTCTGGAATTGGCAAGTTGTGATGCTAACTTGGAGAATGTCGATTGACGCTAAGTTCGTGGTGACGAATCCCGATACTCAGTTCCAAGCTGAAAGCTTGCGTATCAGCGCGGTCGGGCCGCTTGTATCGTCGCTGCTTCTCCGGGTGTCACGACGATATGATTGTGCCCTCCCTGCTCACTGTGACAGAGTTTACATAGCACTCGTAAATTGCTTCGGCGGTTGTACGACTTGACGCCGTCGACATGATGTACGTGCAACAGTCGTTGATACGGAGCTAGCGCTGCCCGGCAACTTTCGCAACGCCAGTTGGCTTGCTTACGCAGATGCATCGATACTTCCCGCCAGTCTTTCGTGTATTCGGAGCTTCTTCCGTCGGTATCTCTCACCACCGGATTGCGGGTGAAACCTGGTCCTCTATCGTTCGAGAGAAACTCTTCGAACGAGAACGTTCTAGCTCCGCTCAAGTGCCCGATCTGTTTTAGGCAGAGACGACAGGGCTCCAGTCGAGCCCATGTGCCGCCGTGTTTGCCGTCCCGTTCGCGCCAGTGGACATGAAACCGACCATCGGTTCGGCGCGTCGCCACATAGCGATCAAAGCGGCCGATCTCGCGCATTTCGTCGAGTTTCGTGCACTGGACGAGGTGCACCCGCCGAGACTTTTCCGGCGTGTGCAAAAGTAACTCTTTTGGTTGTCCGGTGTCCTGAATGTGTGCCAGAACTCGCACACCGTTGACAAGTAGCGCTCCCGACGGCCCGACCTCGATTTCGCTCAACGAGACATCTATGGTCCCTCGCTCGAGTCGCTCAAGTGTGACGATCAGATCTCCACTTGTCAGCGGTGCGCCAATCCGTTCGCGAACCTCCTGCAGCGGTTGCACGACCGAGATCGGAATTTTCATGACACGGTTTCGAGAATGCGCGCGATCTCGGCGCGAGTGCGGGTGCGTACACGGAACTCGACACGCCTTGAAGCGATGCTGTCCTCAACACCGGCATCGTCACGAACCGGCCGGCTGGATGAGAGCCCGTTAGCTGTCAGCAGGGGGCGCAGCCATGGCGTGTCGCCATCGGCCCCAGGCCGAACGGCGTACTTGAGCACCGCACGTGTTCGCGCCTGTGACAGTTCCATATTGCGGATGTAAGCGGTGTGAGCATCGACACCACGCCAACCCGGCGACGTATGACCTTCGATCCGAACCTCGGCGATATCCTCGGAGAAGCGGGCAAGCGTCGCTACGTAGCGTGGGAAAAAATCGTCAAGAATGCTTCGGAATCTCGTTTTGAGCAAAGCTTTGCCGTGACCGAAAAGGATGTCTGGTGACTTGAATCTTATAGTCAGCGTCGGGGCGTCGAACTCCGCACCCCACGTCGTGAGATCACCCTCGAACTCCGCGAGCAGCGCGTCGGCGATGGCCTCCTCTGACGCCTGCCATGCGATCGCAATCTCCTTCACCCGCAATTGTTCGTCGGCGAGTGGCTTTATGTAGGCGATTGCGATGAAAAGGAATACGATCATCAGTGCTGCCATCAGATCTGCGATAGAAATCCACTCGCCGTCAGTCTCCATTGGTTCCATGAAGTCGGTCATGTCAGTTCGACTGCGGCGATGACGTTGGCGGAGGCACTGCCGTAGCAAGAGCAGCGAGTCGATCGGCAACACCTTCGTAACTCGACGCCAGCCTCTCGCTGATACCCCCGAGGTTGCTGGAAATGAGCTCGAGAATCCTTGTCAAGGTCTCCTGTGCTTCTTCGTCCAGCTGTTCGATCTGCTCTTTCATTCTTCTGTCTGTCACGGCCAGTGTCTCGTGCATTGAAGCTGCCGTCGCTTCCGCCGACTTTTTCAGCGACTCGCTCACATGATTCATCGTGTCGTTCACCGCCTCGGAGAAGATCTCGCGAGCGTCTTCGGCTTGTGAGTGCATGCGCCCATAACCTTCCTCTAGCTTCTTGTGCGTTTCACCGTGATGCCTCAACGTCGCATCGGTTCTATCGATAAGCGACGCGACGGATGCGCTCATGTGTGTCGTGATCGACTCAAGGTTGGCGTTTACGAGCGGAAACGCGTCGCGTGCCTTGTCGTGCAAATCGGCGTAAGCGTCAAGGTCGGCATTGATCCGACTCAGGCTTGTCGTGATCGCTTCCAGTGTCGGTCGTAGCGGCTCGACAGCGTCAGGTATGGCCGACGCCGACCGTTCGATCGACGCCATCGAACGCTCATTGCTTTCCACGGCTCGTACAGCGAGTCGGATTCGGTCCTCAAGTAACTCGACATGCTCATGGTAATTTTGCTGCCACTCGACCGTCTTGCCGACTGCCGCGTTCAGTTCCTTGAAATTCTCGCCAAATTGGGTGGTCAGTTTGTCGTTGAAATCCGCAATTACGCTCTCAAGTGCCTCGATCAGAGCGGCGTGCGTGTTCTCGACCATGTAGTTTGCAAATGAGCGGAACTCGCCAAGTTGTTCTTCGTGGAATGACTTTGCTTGAATTTGCCGATTATCCAGACCAGTCTTGACGACGTTCTCGAATTTCTCGGCGCACGCGCCTATCCTCGTCGAAAGAGCCCCGCCCGCGTCCCGATCATCGACGATCGACTTGCAAATCGCGTCCAGGCCGAAGGCGAGTTCCTCCCGCCCGTGACGTTGTTCCTCAATCAGGGCGCGGAGCGTGGATGGCAGCGAGTCGTCAAGCCTCGACGGCTTTGCCGGCAGTAGTGCCGTCGCCACGCGATACACCACTGAAAGGCCCATGCCCACCAGGCTGGTCAGGAAGGCAGTCTGTAGTCCGGCAAGCAGGACCGGAACACTGGCGTCAATTGCGGTAACGTCGAACCCGAGCAATCCGACGAAGATTCCGAGGAAGGTGCCCAATACACCCAAGGTAGCGAGGAGTGAGGGTGCAATCTGTACTAGCATCCGGTCACGGGTAGAGCGGCGATACGTACGCGTGTACAGCGGCCAGAGCATAGCGATGAACGTAGCGATCAGTACCGCCAGAAAGCCAGCTGTGACGGGATCGCCGATTGCCTCATTGAGCATGGGTATTCATCACTTTGAGTTATTCGCAGGGCAGTGACTCTGAACGAACCACACGGCCCTGCCAAGCATTCTGAAGCTGTTGCTCTCCTCTATGATCCTGAACCGCACCTACGGTATTCGTGAACGAAGTGCCAGGCGGTTTATTGACGCTCATCTTTCGAGCACCCACTGTTGTTCGTTGCGAACAAACCAGCTGCCGGTTCGATTCAGTTCCTGGCCACCCTGTCGATCACCCTTGACTGTGGCATGTTTCTCCTTGAGCCTGCGTCTCGCATGTCTATCGAGTTACTGGAAATAAATGGAGGCCGTAGCGTGTATGTTGTCTGGCGCCTTGCTGTTTGATACCCCTGACCAGCGTCGGGATCTTTCTATGAAGCTTATTGAGTTGCGATTTGCGCCGATCACCTGAAGAATCAGGCCGGTGTGGAACATGCTGAGGTATGGGCGAACGCTGACGCGGCGAACGATTGGTGCGGCCGCGCGACCGAGTATGAGGAAGCGAACGACGGCAAACCGTGGCGGAAAGTTCCCATACCCGTCAACGCCGTTCAGTGAGTGACGGCGTAAGGTTGTAACCCCAGCGTGAGCAGTATGAGCAGCCCCTCAGATTGCCCTGCGCCTCCGAGCCCATAGAGCGAACTCGCTTGGGCGCACGCCCTGGCGCACGAGCACGCATTTGTGCAGGCCACGCAGTTCCTCGAGGATCAGGGCTTCGACTTCTTCGCGTGACGCTGCGTCGATATCTCCCCAGCTGTGTCGACGATGATGGCACGCGCTCGAATCCGTACGCCGTAGTACCATATGAACCGCGGTCGCCGTTGCGGCGCTTTCCGGTGCCCGATTGAAGCGATCACTTTTCGTGATCGCCGCCAGGAATACGACCAGCACCCGAACCTGAAGCCCGTCCTCATCATGGCCAACCCGCCGTTCAACCAGAAGGAATGGGCCGGCGCCGGCGTTGCTGGCCAGGCTTCGAACCGGTCGGAGAATCTCAAGGGCGGCGTATTCATGGTTGCTGCCATGGCCGCGTTCTCGATCGAGGACGTCTTTGTGAAAGCCCTTTCCCAGACGCTGCCGGTCAGTCAGATACTGATCATCTTCGGGCTTGGCGGAGCGGTCGCTTTCCTGGTATCTGCAGGTGTCAGAGGCGAGCGGCTGTTCTCCGCCGATGCGGTTTCGCGTCCGATGTTGATTCGCGTCGGCTTCGAGATCACCGGCCGGCTGTTCTACGTGCTCGCCATTGTGCTGACGCCGCTTTCATCTGCAACCGTGATCTTGCAAGCAACACCCGTCGTGGTTGTCGCGGGTGCGTCGCTGGTTTTTTCGGAGCACGTCGGCTGGCGCCGATGGAGCGGCATCGTCATCGGACTGCTCGGCGTTCTCATCATTGTTCGACCCGGTTCGGAGAGTTTCTCATTGCTCTCGATCCTCGCGGTGCTTGGCATGTTGGGATTTGCCGGGCGAGACCTGGCAAGCAGAGCGGCACCGGCATCCATCAGCACGTCACTCCTTGGTTTCTTCGGCTTTCTCAGCATCGTCGTGTCGGGTGCTCTGTTCTCCGTCTGGGAAGGCTTGTCATTCGTGTGGCCGGATCCGCGCTCGACGCTCTATCTGACCGGCGCAGTGATAGCCGGCGTGGCGGCCTATGCATGGCTCATGCGGGCGATGCGAACCGGTGAAGTTTCCGCTGTCACACCGTTCCGCTACACGCGTCTTCTATTCGGGATTGCATTCGGCGTACTGCTCTTCGGTGAGCAGATCGAGCTTCCCATGGTGCTGGGTTGCGGGCTGATCCTGTTCTCGGGCTACGTCATTCTGGCCAGGGATCCAAAGCGTTGAGCCGTGGATGTCGGTTACCCGTCAGGCAACAACGTATCCACGCACTTGACCGTCCAGTCCCGCGGCCTGGGATACGGGCGCTTGGAGAGACCGAGTCGGGTCTTGTTCAAACGTAGTCAAGCGCCATCGATTCGTGCGTGCGGCTCGCCTGCCGATCCAGACCGATCAGCCTTGCTCATGACGCCGGTATTTAACTGCGTCGGATCCTGACAACTTTCATGTACTCGAACTCGAGGCCCGCGACGACGTCGGTGTCCGGGTAGTAGGTGATGTTGACCAACGCTCCCTCGAGGCTCCGATACCGCTTCTTCCGGCTGTATTTGAAGGCCACCGTGTAGCCGTCGAGCATCAGCGTGTTGAGGAACGAGTCGCCACGTTCGCGCTGCACGTGGCTGGTCACCTTGACCGAGTCCAGCTGGTTGAGCCGGGCGTGCTTCTTCAGCAGCTTGTCCGCGTCGGATTTCATGAATCTGGAATCGATTGTTGCATCACTTGGTTCGCTACCTGGTGTTTTGCTCGTCGCCCTTCGTACGATACGTCCGACGCGTGCGGGTCGTCGGCTGTGCATTCACCGGATCATCGGGCCAGACATGCTTCGGGTATCGTCCCGCCATGTCCTTCTTGACGGCAGGGTAGCTGTTGATCCAGAAGTTCTTCAGGTCGGTCGTAATCTGTACCGGCCGGTGTGCCGGTGACAACAGCTCGACCTTCAACGGAATCCGCCCGTTTGCCACGGCGGGGTTTTCGGCACAGCCGAGCATCTCCTGAAGGCGGACAGAGAGTACGGGAGCGCCGGGCTGCAGATAGCTCAAGGCGATTCTCGAGCCACTGGGCACCGTGTAGCGCGTAGGCAGCCATTCGTCCAGACGCTGTTGCTGACGGTAGTCGAGCAGGGCATTCAGCGCCTGCTGCAAGTTCAGCAGTTGAAGCGCCTTGATCGAACCGACACCACTCAGCCACGGCAGCAACCAGTCGGCAAGCGTTGCCATCAAGGCGTCGTCGTCGACGGCAGGCCACGCAGGCTCTCGCCCATCGATAGACAGCGTGCTCATGCGCGTGACGCGTGCTTGCCACTCCCGGCACGTGGCATCCCATGGCAGACAGGACAGGCCGAGTCGGCGGATGCCCGCCAACAGACTGGTTGCGCGATCATCAGTCGAGATGTCGTGCAGGGGTCGTGCGTCGATGACCAGCTGCCCGAGCATTCGGCGATGCTCGGCGACCACGCGCTGTTGCTTGTCGTCCCAGTCGACGTGCTTGACGGTGTTGACGCAATCCGGCGAGTAGTGCTGAAGCTCGTCGATGTCCAGCGCCAGCGCCTTGAAGATACGCAGCTGCTGACCACCGCCCCCAAGCTCTGCCACCACCAGCCAGGGAGCGTGAGCCAGTGCATCGTCGGCCGATATGACAACACCTGCACCGCAGGCTAGCCGGTAGGTCGGCGTGTTACTGCGCCTTCGTTGCGCGATCCAGTCCGGGTAGGCCTGAGCCAGCAGCACGGCGGCAGGTACCGATTGCCGGGGCATGTTGCCACGGTCAAGCAAACGCTCGAGTTGACGGGCTCGCCGATCCTGGTTCGCAGTCAGTGCGCTGTTCAACAGGGGTTCCAGATCTACCGAGCTCGAACCCCGTGTCTGATCGTCGAGTACCGCAGCCATACGGCAGGCAAGGTGGCTGGCCCCATGGTTGGCGCCCCAGACAAGCATGCTTCCCAGTCTCGGGTGCACCGGCAAGGCCGCTACCGTTCGCCCAGCTGAGGTCAGCTGTCCCTCGCACCACAAGCCCAGCTGACTCAGCAGGTCTTGTGCCCTGGCGGTGCTCGCGCGCGGTGGTGGTTCCAGCCAGGCCAGGTCGTCGGCACTGGCTGCTCCCCACAGGCCGAGTTCGAGTACCAGTGTTGCGAGATCCGCGCGATGGATTTCCGCTTGCCAATGCGCAGCCCGGCGCGTGTGTCCAGACTCACTCCACAATCGATAACACAAACCTGGCGACGTGCGACCGGCACGACCTGCGCGTTGTGTGGCACTCGCCTGGCTGGCCATCACGGTCTCCAGGCGTTGACCACCGGTGCCGGTGTCGATCGTGCCGCGTCTTTCAAGGCCCGAATCCACCACGATCCGTACGCCGTCGATGGTGATGGAGGTTTCTGCAAGGCTTGTGGACAGGATGACCCGGCGGCGCGCGGGCACTGCCGGCGCGGTGGCCCGTCGTTGCTCAGCTGCACTGACCCCGCTGTGCAGCACCTGCACGTCTACGGCCACGGGGAGTCGCGGTTTCAGCCGTCGGGCGCAACGCATGATCTCCGCCACGCCCGGCAAGAACACCAGAACATCGCCGACATGCTGATCCAGTGAGTTCAGAACGGTGTTCTGTACGTGAACGTCGAGTGCACCCGATGACTCACCTGTCCACAGGATATCGACCGGGTGCTGGCGAACGGCGCACTGGAAGTGAGCGACGTCTGACAGTCGCGCCGACAAGGGAGCGGCGTCCAGCGTGGCCGACATCAACAGCAGTCGCAAATCACCGCGCAAGGCCTGTTGCACCTCGAGCGTCAACGCCAGGCCGACATCCGCATGCAGGCTACGCTCGTGGAACTCATCAAAAATGACCAGGGCAACACCGCTGAGTTCGGGGTCGTCCTGCAGAATCCGAGTCAGTACCCCTTCAGTGACCACGGTCAGTCGGGTGTGTTCGGATACCCGCGTGTCGTCACGCATGCGCAGTCCGATGCGCTGTCCCGTTTTCTCGCCGAGGTGCGCGGCCAGGCGAGCGGCTACCAATCGAGCCGCCAGACGGCGAGGTTCGAGCAAGAGAATCTCGCCGGCGAGGGTATCGCCCAGCAGGAGTGCCAGAGGCAAGGCGGTACTCTTGCCGGCGCCGGGTTCGGCAGAGAGCAGCACGTCCCGCGTCGACAAGGCCTCGGCAATGTCATTCGCGAGCGCCATGACGGGCAGCTCGGTGACGGCGTCGGGAAGGGCGTAGGTAGGGCGCTGTCCCATGGTATGCGAGGGTAACCGTGTAGCGGGTGCGTTGCACCTGGTGCCGCGTATCCAGTTACAGTCGTCGATCGAATCCGGGCGTGTCTTGGCATGGCCGAATTCGACCTTCAGAAATGAAATTACGGGTAGAGCTTGACCGTAATACCGTTGTCATCGAGGCCCTGCAATGAGCACCTACGAATACTTCGAATTCATCGCCGTGGAACGGCCGCTGAGCAATGCCGAGGTGGCGGAGCTTCGAGCCGCATCGTCTCGCGCGACGATCACGTCGAACGCGTTCGTCAACGAGTACCACTTTGGCAACTTCAAGGGCAATGCGCGCGACTGGCTCGGTCGGTTCTTCGATGCGCATGTGCACTCGGCGAGCTGGGGCGCATGCGATCTTACGCTCGCGCTGCCTGGCGAGACGTGGTCCGACGAGGTGCTTGCGCCCTTCGTCGAAGGTGGCATCGGAACCGGATGGACGCCCGCGTTCCGGATCGAGCGCCGCGGTGACAAGTTGCTCCTGACCTGGGCGTTCGCCGAGGACGATGTCGACGATGAGCGATTCTGGAACGAAGGCGATGGACCGGGCTGGGCGGCGCGGCTCTTGCCGTTACGAGACGAACTGCTGCGCGGCGATCCGCGCCCGTTGTACCTCGGCTGGCTGGCTCGCTGGAACCGTGGGGAGATCGAGACCGCGACCGGCGAAGCGGACGATGTGTGTGAACCACCGCTGCCGGCCGGGCTCGGCGCGCTCACGCCGGCCCAGGAAGCGCTGGTCGAGTTCGCCATGATCGATGTGGACCTGCTCGGCTCGGCCGCCGCGGCCAGCGCGCCGTTGCCTCGGGCCGGGGGCGAGGACCGGGCGCTCGAGCACTGGCTGGAACAACGCTCGGCCGATGAATTGCGGGACGTCGCGCGGCTTCTGCTTGCTGGGCGCGGTGCGGCGGCCGAGCGTTCGCTGCGTCGTGCCTGGCTTGCATCGGTGGATGAACCGGATGCCTCTGCGACTTCACTGCGCCGCACCGTCTCGATGATCGAGGCGGGCGTCGAGGCGATCCGTGACCAGCGAATCGATGCCGAGCGGCAGGAGCGCGAACGCATCGAGCAACGAGGCGCTGCCGAGCGTGCGCGGTACCTGGTGAGCGTCGCCAAGCGTGCGGATGCACAGTGGACGTTGATCGATGCCGAACTCGAACGGGGTATCGCCAACGCCTACGACACCGCGCTCGTCAGTCTCCGCGATCTTCACGATGCGCTCGAGGTGGCGTCTCGCGGTGCCGAGTACCACGCCCGCTTCGATGTCTTGATGGAGCGACACGGTCGGCGACCGGCGTGGCTGAGGCGGTTGCGGAATGCGGGTTTGATCGCAGGGCGGTGATAGGAGTGGGTTTCTCCGACCTTGGTGGAGTCAGCCGTGGCGCAGCCCTGCCGCATCGATCCGAGGCCACGCCAAGGAGCGGATGTCGCCTGGAACCATCAGCGGGCGAGCGCACCGTACGCGTTCGGATCGGCACGAGCGTGCACCTTGGCTGCCAGATGGCCGAGTTCGTGCGCCGTGCTCGAGTAGTAGAGCCATAGCGTGAGTGCGGGTACGAACGGAAGGCCGATCCCGGTCAGGGCGAGCAACGTGCCGGCAACGGCGATGGCCAGACCGAGCACCAGCCAGTTGAAGTAGAAGCGGCCAAAGGCCGGGGCCTCGCGAAGGAACAGCGCGAGGTTGGCGGGCACGTTGAGCATCGCTCGCCACGAGTCGCCGAGCGAGTAGCGCACGACGCCTGCCTGGTAGACCGGTAGCGAGATCACGGCCCAGACCAGGTAGACCAGAAGACTCCATGCCCAGTCGCTCGGCTCGTTCTGCGCCCATTGTTGTACCCCACCCGTGCCGATCTGAAACAGATCGGCCACGAAGCCGAACGGCCCGCCGATGCCCAGTAACGCACAGACGAGACCAGGGACGAACAGGTAAAGGAACGTGAAGGCCCAGAGCACTGCTCCCTGGCGCAGGAAGCGCACGAGATCGAGCTCCGGCAACGACTCGTCACCTCGTGCGAGCCGGGCGGTCATCGCCAGGCGCCAGCCCTTGAATAGCACGACAGCGAGCAGAGCGACGACCGGGATCAGCGCTATCAACGGTAGCGGCCACATCTTCGCGAGCCAACGTCGGTCGCGGAACGGATAGACGATGCTGTCCTTCAGGCTTTCGATCCATGGGGACACGTTGCTGGACTCCACGCTTGTCGACAGTGTTCGATGGTGTCACACCCTGTCCGAATTTCTGCCGGACAGTTTCGAGAGGAAGTCTGCTCCACAACAGGCTGCTCGGTCGAGCCGCTCAATTCCGACAGCGGTGCCCGTGACGCGCAGCCACCGCCTGCGCGAGTGTCGATTTCCCCGATTGGCGAGGGCCGTGGATCAGCAGAACCGGCGTGTCCATGAGGGCCGATTCGATCCGATCGCTCAACCGGCGGGGGTAGCGCATGCGGTGTTTCTCGATGGAAGGACTGTCCAAACGACGTCGCGGGTCCGGCTAATCGTAAATCATGTCTCGGCTAATCGTAAATCCATGTCCGGCTGATCGTGAGCCTCCTCCCGCTCGACTGCTGCCTTTCGCGACTCCCGTTCCTGCTCTCGCTCGCCGGTGACTTGAGCTCGAGGTACGCAGCTCTTCAGTGGATCGGTGCAAGAGAGTGGTGGTCGGGACGCCAACCGACAGGCCCGTCGGAATGCGGGTTCGAACGGAGGGCGGTGACAGGAGTGGGTTTCGCACGATAGCGATCAGAACAGCGAGCCCCCGGCGTCTTCGCGCCAGCCGAGCGCGCGGTAGCCTGTCGCGCGTTTTCTCGCCATCGATACCAGGATCGGGTGGCCCGTGTCGCGCACATCCATCACGCGTGCATTCTCCTTGCCGGGCGCCGGGCGGGACAGGCGGCCGACGTATTGGGCGAGTGTTCCGCGCCACGCGAACGGCATCGCGAAAATCAGGGCGTCGAGTGCCGGATGGTCGAACCCCTCACCGACCAGCCGGCCGGTGGCCACCACGCAACGCGGTGTGTCGGAGTCGAGCGCATCGAGCGTCGCGAAGGCCTCGCGCCGTGCCTTTGCCGTCAGCTGTCCGTGCAGCACGATCGGCAGCGGTGCGGCCTTGTCGGCCACGATAGCCAGCGCCGCGACGAGCGCGTCCACGTGAGCACGTCGCTCGGTCAAAACGAGCACCTTGCGTCCGGCGCGCAAGGCCTGTGCAACAGTTCCTGCGATGAACGCCGTTCGCTCGGTGTCCTTGGCGACCGCCGAGAGCAAGGTCTGAACCGGGGCGTTCTCCGCGATATCCGGAATCCGCGCCCAATCAAGCATCTCGACCGAGCGATCTACCGGTGCCTCGACGGGAACCTTCGCCCGATGACGGACCGGACCGCAGAGCAGGTACACGAGCGGCTCGAGCCCATCACGGCGTTCGGGCGTGGCCGACAGCCCCAGTACGTACCGGGCGCGCGTAAATCCGAGTACGCGTGTGCACGAGGCTGAACCTGCGTGGTGGCACTCGTCGACGATCACCTGCCCATAGCCACGCAGAGGAGATCGCGGGCGGTGGCGCGCTGGTCCGGCCGCAACTTGCCCTGGAAGTGGAAGTCGAGCGAGCATCCGCGCTCGCGCTCGTCGGCCAGGTCGACCGAGGTTTCAGCCGCTTCGAGAACGGAGGTGACCGCATCGATGCAGCCGCGCGGCACCCGTACGTGTTTCGGCAGCGCCTCGGCTTTTTCGACGAATCGAGGCGCGTTCCAGGTCGAGCGGTTCGCTCGCGTCAGCTCGAACCAGTGTGGATTGGCGACGGCGGCGAGTCGGGCGATGGCATATACGGCGGGCTGGGGTAGGGCGGCACGCTCGACGTAGACGCCGTCGGCCAGTGTGACGCGGACCGATGACGGCATCTCGTCTGCCGGGACCTGCACGACGGGCGGGCGACCCGCACGTGCATTCCATGGCGAATCCTCGGTTGCCGGATCGCGGAGGATAGCGTCGAGTCCCGGGTGGCCTTCCTCGACGCGCGCCGTCAGCGCCACGAGCGCGTCTGCATCAATTGCCGGCGTGGACGCAAGCGCTGACCATTGATCGGCAACCGGCTCGAACGCATCGTCCACGAAGATACTCGCTCCGCGAGTTCTGGGCTCCTGTTGCAGCGGTAGCGCGACAAGCGAGCCGAAACCTGCGCCCGAGAGCGCATCCTGCCCCGGAATCAGACGGTCGTGGCTCACGAGTGACAGTAGTCGCTCCTCACGACAGGTGCGCTCGATCAGCGCCGTCGCCAGACGCCGCGCGTGTGCGGCCGGGACCGGTGCGTCGAAGAAGAACCACACGTGAGCGCCGTCGCCGGAGCGCGAGATCTCGGCAAGCGCGGGCACGTCCAGACGACGGCAGACACGTAAAAGTGCGCCTGCGTCATCCCGCCAGCCGTCGTGATCGAAGTCCGCGACCATGAAGCGACAGCAGCTCGCCGCATCGAGCGCGTAGCGGCCGACCGTTCTCGCACCGGTCAGATGCTCGCGTACCACCTCGTCGCTCACGGGCACGAAGTTCCGGTGTCGGCATTCGTGGCACTTCACCCGCGGTTTTTCGCAGATTCCGGCACGCCATTCGTTGGCACACGCGGGGGCGTAGCCGGCCCGACTGCCGTCACGACTCTCCCAGCGCTGGGCGAACAGATCGTCCCGGCCGGCGAAGCGTGTGCGGAAGAGCGTGATCTTTTCGGCGGGAGTGAGAGCGACGGGGAGCGGTGGTTGCTTCGGTGCGGTTGCGGTGCGCGGCGTGGGGTCAGGGTGATTTTTCGGGGCGATGTCGGAGTTGCAGTTCAACGGTATCGCAAGCGTGGTCTCCCGCTCACCCTCACGCAAATCCTGGAGCTCGATGCGCAGTGCCGTTCGCTCGGTGTCGATGGCGGCGAGACGAGCCTCTATGCGGGCGATCCGGTCGGTGTTCACGGCGGGACTCTCGAGGTGCGGAGGAAGCTCAGCGGCATGCGTCGACAATCGTCGGGCAATCGGCGCCGGCCAGGCCGCTCCTGCGTAGTTTCGCCTTCACTGATGAACGGTATCATCGCCCCTCCCCTCGGGACCGGTAACCAGAACCGTTCGACAGGTATCGGTTGCGTGCTTGATCACCCGTTCGGGTTTGACGTCGAGATTGGCTCCGGGCATGGCGGCCTCGGAGAATCGATTACCCACTTTACCCGGCAGTGGCCTCGGGCGGCGCTTACCGGTAGCTGCGACCAGCGGGGCTTAGCCGTTGGCACCCTAGCATGTTCGTCCAGCACGTGGAGGAGGTACTCAGGCAGCCTCGGTGACATATTCGGTGGACTCGAGAACGGCTTTCGTCGAGACTGACGAACAGTCGCTCGGGATCCAGTCGCACCGCGAGTGTGCTCTTGCCACACTGACGCGGACCCAGCGGACAGACGACGGGAGTATCGCTCATCGCCTCCACGATCGACGGGCGAGCGAACGCAGGATGTAGTCTTCACGATTACCGCCAAAATTTAGCGAGCGCCAGAGCATCGAACTTCTCCTGGCAGACGTGTCATTCGGCGCAAGATCTTTACTGTATTAACGTCTAGTTCGCTGGTATTGCACCACCGTAATCGGTGATTCTCGAATAATCATCCATGGCTTGGCCGTCGACAGGCGCGCCGAAGCCGGATCGTTTCAAGAGGACGCCCGAATGCGTGAGTTCACAAGGGTCGATGGCGTTGATGTTCTCCGCCATGCCGAACAGTTCGCTCTCCGCGATTCCCGCAACGTGGACGTCGTGCACCTTCACCACACCTTCCGTCCAACCGTCGAGCAGTTTCATTCTCTTGTCGCTCGACTCGGTTCGGACGAAGCGGCTGGAATCGAGCTGTGTCGCCGCCTTTGGCGCGTACACACCGAGATCCATGGTTGGCGCGACATCGCGCAGCACATCACCATCGATCCGGCCGGAGGTATCTGGCTGTGCAGACCGTGGGAGCTGCCGCCTGCCAGCGTGCGGGGATTCAACGGCAACGAGACGACCGGTCCGCTGATGATCGTGATGATGGGAGATTTTGATGAAAGCCGCGAGACGATGCCGGCAGCGCAGCGCCAGGCAATGCTCCGCACCGTCGGCTCCGTACAGATCGCTTTCGATCTGGATCGAGAAGCGGTGCGCTTTCACAGCGAGTTGAACAGCGGTAAGGCCTGTCCCGGCGCAACGTTTGACAAGGCCGACTTGCTGGCAGGTCTTGACCGAGAGCGAGATGCGATCGGGGCGTCTACGTCGTTCGCCCGGGAGCGTGCGCGACCCTTCGGAGATCTTGGTATTGCGTCGTGCGACGTGCATCCGCGAGCAAAGGCGGGCCAGCTGTCGGATACTGAACTGGCCGCCGAGCTCGATGAGGCGTCGATGAGCCCACGAGCGTTGGAGCTGCTTACTGGCTTGCCCGGGGCAAGTGCCGAGGTCTCCGACTTGGCGCAACGGGGTTTCTCGTTCGGAATCACCGACGCAATGAAGAAGGCGGTGCGGCCACATGTCGTCAACTTACGAAAGGGCAGGCTATCGGATAGTGGTGCGATCAGCACGAGCAAGGCCGATCTAGAAGTGCTTGTTGGCACGCATCTGAGCGACTGGGTCACCAAGCAGGTCTCCAAAGGCGTCACGCCGAGAGTGATGATCTATGCGCACGGGGGGCTCAACAAAGAGTGTTCCGGTATCAGGTATGTGCATGCCACGTTCGAGTGGTGGATGTCGCGTGGTGTGTACCCGATCTACTTCGTCTGGGAGACCGGCGCGCTCGACAGCTTTCTTCAAGTGACCGAACAGGCAATGGACGAGGAGGCCTCCCGAGGACTGCTGGGCGATCTCGGAAACTGGTTGGTGGAGCGCACTGACGCGGCGCTCGAGGCACTGGCGCGAAATATCCAGCCGAATCCCTGGGAGGTGATGAAAGATGCCGCAGTAGTTGCGGCGAGCGATGCGCCGGATGCGGGCGCTCGTCTACTGGCAAAGGAACTCAAGAAACTCATCAAGAAACACGAGACCCCGATCGAATTCAATGTGATCGGGCACAGTGCAGGAGCTATCCTGCAGGCCTATTTCCTGAACCGTTGTTTGCGCGGCAAGAACCCGCTGCACATTCACACGCTCAGTCTGCTCGCGCCGGCCTGCACGGTGGATCTGTTCAACGACTTGCTAGCCGGCAAACTGCATCCCGGCAAGATCGACCACCTGAATCTGTTCTGTCTGAGCCGTGAGGCAGAGCTTGACGACAAGAGTCTGCGGATCTACCGAAAGTCGCTTCTCCATCTTGTCAGCAAGGGGTTCGAGAATCACAAGCGTGGCGTAGCTTTGCTTGGTATGCAGGAAGCGCACGATGAGGACGGATCGCTCAAGCGGCAGCTCGGGCTCAGTGGCCCTGAACGAACCGACATTTCTGTTATCTATGCGCCGACGGCGACCAGCGCCGAGCCGTTGCACGTATCGACTGCGGATGTTCACGGCGCGTTCGACAACGACGAGCCGACGATGTTGTCTATCGCCCGTCGGATCGTCAGATCGGCAAGCGTCGAGGGAACTCCCTGGCCGGCGGGCTCTTCGTGGACCGCTGCGCGCGGTTCTGGCGACGAAGGGGTGTTACCTCTGTCCCGTGCGCTTGACTCGGATACGTACCGCGCGCTGTTCGATCGAAGGCAGAACAGGCCGAACTCGAGTTTCATATCCTCAGCCGCTCCGCTGCACAGTGTATCGCGGCCTGATGGAGCATTGCGCGCACTGTGCGTTGGCGTCGACGACTATCCCGGCGGCAATGCACTGACCGGTTGTCAAAACGATGCCAAGGCCTGGGCTTCGACACTTGAGAAGCTCGGCTTCCAGACCGAGCGCCTGCTGGATCCGCAGACCAGTTTCGATGGCATTCTCGATGCGCTGCGTACGCTTCTCAGCGGCGCGAGCCGGGGCGATTTGCTGGTGTTTCAGTACGCCGGTCACGGGGTGCAGTTCGCCGATATTGATGGCGACGAAGACGATCGGGCGGATGAGGCGATCGTGCCGCGAGAGCTCTCTGGCGAGCGCCTGATCTCCGACGACGAATTGTGGGACCTGCTCGAGTCTGTGCCCGACGGTGTCGGGCTGTATGTCTTCATGGATTGCTGTCACTCGTTCTCGAATACGCGCATGTACGGATTGCGTTCCGGGCAGCGGCGACGGGTCATCAAGCCGAGCGCGGCGATGCGCGCGGCGCATCGCGCTCGGCTCGATGCACGCAGGAGCGGCTCGGCATCGGAACCGCGTAGCAACCGCAACCAACGTCACATCAAGTTTGCAGCTTGCAAGGACACCGAGTACGCGATCGAAGAGAACGGTCAGGGCAAGTTCACTGCGGCGGCGCTCTCGGTCCTGTCGAACTTGACCTCGCCGATATCGAATGCAGACTTTCTCGACCGCGTTGCGGTGTCGTTCACGCCCGGGTCTGATCAGACGCCAGGTATCGATTGCCGTCCCGAGTGTCGCTCGCACCCCTTCCTTGGCGGGCTGGTGATGCCGAACTGACCACGCCAGGGCGAAGAACATGAGCGGTCGTCGTTTTACATTGCACGAGGGCGTGGGGCGGGGCGCCTGGGAGCCGCCGTATGCGGTACCTTCCAACGAGCCCGCCGGTATCCGCCTGCTGCAGATCCTGTCGCTCGATCCATCGATCTCACGTGCCGATGGCTCGGTGGCGGTGGTGTCCGTTCCAGTGGAGGAGAAGGTGAGTATTGGTCCGGATACGCAGCTATTCCTTGTCGATCTCGACGATCCGGAATCTCAACGGCGTTACCCCGGTCTGGATCTCGAGGATCTGTCGCTGCTGCGCTCCGGGGTCGGTGGTCGAACACCGGATGCCGCAGATCCGCAGTTCCACGCCCAGATGGTCTATGCGGTGAGCCTGCTTACCTACGAGTTGTTTCGCCAGGCTCTGGGGCGACACCCGACGTGGGCATTTCATGGCGCGACGCCATCGACACCGGCGCCGTTGAGATTGCGACCGTTCGCAATGCGCCAATTGAACGCCTTCTACTCGCGAGCTGATCGTGGCATCAGCTTCGGCTACAAACCACCGGTCGAGCGCTCGGCAAGTGTCGCGCAGCGACAAACCGTATTCACGTCCTTGTCCAGCGACATCGTGGCACACGAAGTTGCCCACGCGTTGCTTGACGGCATGCGTCCCTATTTCGATGAGCCGACCAACCCCTTTGTCGATGCATTGCACGAAGCCGTGGCGGACCTGGTCGCACTGTTCCAGCGCTTCACCTACACCGAACTGGTTACGGTGCAACTTGGCAAGCTGCGTGGCCGGCTGACTGGGCCGACGCTGTTGCGGGTCATCGCGCCGCAGCTTGGAGAGGCGACAGGTACGGGCCGGGCGCTACGCACCTTTGAAGCGTTTCTTGAATCGATGCATGCCGGACGCCAGGACCCGGATGTCCCTGAGCCGCAAGTGATGACGCTCGACAAACTGTCCCGGGAGGACCTCGAGCGTCCGCACGACGTGGGCCGGGTTTTGGCCGAGGCGGTCTTCGCAGCGTTTGAACGGGTACTGTCCCGAAAGGTCGAGCCGATCATCGAGCTCGCGACAGAGGGGCGCGGAGTGTTTCAGGAAGGGAAGATTCCGCCGCGCCTGCTCGACATGATCGTACACACCACGTCGCGTACCGCATCGCAATTCTTGACCATGTGCGTCCGCGCGATCGACTATTGTCCGCCGGTACACGTCGACTTCGGTGATTTCCTTCGCGCATTGATCACGGCCGATCACGAGCTTGTTCACGCCGACCCGCTCGGGTATCGCGAAGCCATCGTGGTGGCATGCATGGAGCGGGGCATCAGTCCGGCCTACCTCAATACCCCGTCGGTTCAATCGCTTGTCTGGGCACGGCCAAGGAATCAACTTGCTCGAATAGATGCGCTTGCGCTTTCCGAACAGAATTTCCTTGGTGATCCGGCCATTCCGGCAGGCGCTGGGGAACTCGAGCGTCTGGCACAGGTGTTCGGCCAAGCATTGACCGAACGCCCGGCACTGTGGAACGAGCTTGGGTTACACGAACCGGACGCGCGGTTCGAGCAACCCGAGATCGCCTCGGTCCGGCCTTCTCGGCGTGTCGGGCCGGACGGGCAGGTGTCGTTCGATCTGATCATCGAGGTCGTGCAGGCCTACCCCATCCCGATCAATGGCGACGAATTCATGATGCGCGGTGGCGCGACGGTCGTGCTCGATCACCTTGGCGATATCCGTTTCGTCGTGCGCAAGCGTGTAGACCAGCCGGGTCGACGCGACGAGTGTATAGAGTATCTGGCTGATCCGAAGCGCCGCGCTCTGCTGCACGACCGGCAACTGCGCGAGCTGAACCGTTGCTGTATCGCGCCTCAGCAACGTGAGTGAATTCCGGTTACTTGTACTTCCGGATTTGGCGTCCAGCCAGGCCTCGTTCAGGAAAGTACAGAGTCCATAGGGCGATACTGGTGCTGCTCCTGATGAAAAACGGTCGCGAGCGACGTGCGACCGCGGCGGAACCTTGAACCAAATTCGCTGAGCAGTACACTGCAAGTCCGTACCGTCGAGCGGCTTGAATCGCCATCAGCTCGCGAAACGGCAAGGAGGCGAGAACGGCCAGCACGATCAAGAGACCTGCCACTGCGACTCGCTGCTGACGCAGCGATGTCGACAGTGCTCGATCGACCTCTGTTCTCAGTGAGCCACGCCCGATGCGCATGCCGTGACGTGCTGGTGCGACGCCAGTTTGCGGCAGTCGGTTGACGCGGGGTGAATGTCGCTCACGTCCTCCTCGATGAGCGGATGGAGTCGGTGAGGCTCGATGCGCTTGTGAGTGTCACGGGGCGTCCTCATTGCTCCTTGTGCGACCGAACGTCGGTGGCCGTTAGTGGAATACGCTGGCGCGGATGGACTTGGTATCCTGCCCGAGTGGTTTATCGTGTCATGGTTCTGTAGCTTTCGAGGCGACGAACGGTGACATGATCGTCCTGTCCTTCTTTTTCATCGCGGGGGATGAGGGTGTTTCGTTCAAGCGTTAGTGCGATGACTTGACCATTCTAGGGAGAAGTTACGTTGGATAAGCGATCAGAACTGTCCTTTGATGAATACGATGAAAGAGTCCATCCACGTCCTGACGAGTGCGAATTCGACCGGGTCGTGGAGGCGTCGCTTTCACGCCGCCAACTTCTCAAGGGTGTGCTGGCGGTGGGCACCGTCGCGACACTTGGATCGTTTGCCGTGCCGCAGCACGCCAGAGCGGCGGCCAGTCGCTTTGCCTTCGCATCGGTGCCCGCCAATACGCTGGATGCCATCACGGTTCCGCAAGGCTATGTCGCGCAGGTTGTCGCTCGCTGGGGCGATCCGCTCTGGAGCGAAGGGGTCGAGTTCGATCATGCGACGCGCGGCACGGGCAAGGACCAGGAGATGGCGTTCGGCGACAATATCGACGGAATGGATGTGTTCTCTCACGATGGGCACACACTGCTGGTCGTCAACAACGAGTACACCAACCGGAGCATCATCTGGGGCAACCGTGAAGAGGGCTTGGCGGAGACCGATGATGATGTGCTTAAAGGCAAGATGGCGCACGGCCTTACTGTTGTGGAGATCGCCGACACCGATGGCGTCTGGTCGATCGTAAAGGACAGTCCGTTCAACCGACGGGTCACACCGGATACCGAGATGGAGATCACCGGCCCGGCTGCCGGTCACGATCTGATGAAGACCGCCGCTGACCCGACCGGCACGGTGGCACTGGGCACCTGGAACAACTGTGGCAACGGGTCAACGCCCTGGGGCACCTATCTCGCGTGTGAGGAGAACTTCAACGGATACTTCTCGGCGGATGACGAGGAGCATGAGGTGTCGGCGGAGTTGCAACGCTACGGTGTCTCCGCGGAAGACTGGGGCTATGGCTGGGCGCGTATCGACGACAGGTTCAATGTAGAAAAGAACCCCAACGAGCCCAACCGGGCGGGTTATGTCGTTGAGCTCGATCCGAGTGATCCCGAGTCCACTCCAAAGAAGCGAACGGCCCTCGGTCGCTTCAAGCATGAGAATGCCGAGATGGTGATCAACGGCGACGGGCGTGTCGTCGTGTACCTCGGCGATGACGAACGAGGCGAGTTTCTGTACCGCTACATATCCAACGGGGTCTATGCGCCGGGTGGCGAAACGGATTCACTGCTTGAAGACGGCAAGCTCTACGCCGCGAAGTTTCACGACACCGGCGCGGGTGAATGGCTCGAACTGTCGCCTGAGAATACGGGTATGGCCAGCATGAGTGAGGTGTGTATTCACACGCGAATCGCCGCGTCGGCAGTGGGCGCCACGACCATGGACCGCCCTGAATGGGTCGCGGCCAATCCGAGTGCGCCGGAGATCTATGTCGCACTGACCAATAACAAGAACCGGGGCATCAAGCCGAATGCGGGCGGGGACCTGACGCCGGTTGGCGGTCCGAATCCGCGGGAAGCCAATCTCTATGGCCAGGTCGTGCGCTGGCGCCCCAACGGGGGTGACCACACGTCCGCTGGCTTTGCCTGGGATATTTATGTGCTTGCCGGCAACCCGACCGTGGCAACGGGTCTGAATGCCGGATCCGACAATCTCTCCGAAGAAAACATGTTCAATTCACCGGATGGGCTCAAGTTCGACTCGAACGGCATGTTGTGGATCCAGACCGATGGCAACTACTCCAATGCGGATGAGTTTGCCGGCCATGGCAACAACCAGATGCTTGCGGCAGATCCACGCACCGGCGAAATCCAGCGTTTTCTCGTTGGGCCGAACGAGTGCGAAATCACCGGCCTGACCTGGAGCGCCGACAAGCGAACCATGTTCGTCGGTGTCCAGCACCCCGGTGAGGACGGCAACAGCCATTGGCCGGAGGGCGGCGATGCGGTTCCTCGCTCGGCGGTCGTTGCCATTCGCCGCGACGACGGTGCCATAGTGGGTTAGTAACCCGGGAAGTCTCAGGGATTTGAAGGACTCGCACGGAAGCCGGATGTGGCGGCTTCCGTGTTCTAGTTGGCGATCTTTCGCGAGGGTGAGTTGGTCGAAGCGCTGATCTACCGTTCATCTTCGGGGTCGTCAACGTTCCCACAGCTCGGCCAACGGCACGGCCAGCAGTCTCTCGTCACCCAACGGCAGGGTATCAGCGCCGTCGTAGAGCACGACACCGCCGCGAAAGCCGTCGCCGCACGCCTCGGCGAGCTTCCGGAGACCGTTCCCGTCCTTTCGCGAGACACTCGCTGATGCTTTTATCTCGATACCCCATGTGTCGCGCCCGCGCACGATGACGAGATCCACCTCTACCTGATCCTTGTCCCTATAGTGATGGAAGCGCAGGTCGCCTTCCGTCCAGCCTGCCTGCGCGATGACCTGCTGGACGACGAAGCTCTCGAGCAGGTGCCCCATCCGGGTTCTCTCGTCGCGCCATGCCTCCTCATTCAGCTCGGAGAGCGTCGCGGCGAGACCGGAGTCGACGAGGTGATACTTTGGTGTCTTGATCACGCGCTTCGCCTGATTGCGCTGCCACGGGGGAAGGCGCCTGACAAGGAACAGCCGTTCCAGCACCTGAAGGTAGCGTTCGACGGTGGCGCGACCGAGCTTCAACTCGTTCGCCAGCACGCTGACGTTCTGGAGCTCACCGGTGCGCAGCGCGAGCAACTCGAGCAACCGTGCTACGTCGTCGGCCTCCTTGACTCTCGCGACGTCGCGCACGTCGCGCTCGACAATGCTGCGCACGTACTCACGGTGCCACGCCCTGGATCGCGCGGGTCGGCGGCGAACGGCCTCGGGATAGCCACCGGCAACAAGCCGTTGAGCCAGCGTCGGTCCGTGGTCGGCATCGGATTCGCCGCGAATCGCCGTCTCGAAACCGCCGCTCAGCAGCGCCTGCAGGAACGTTCCGGGTCGCCTTTCCTTCTCTGATTCGCTTAACGGCTGCAGCCTTTGGAGCTACGTTCGGCAAATCAAGAATTCGTCTGATTGTACGATTTTGCCTCGTCTGATTGTGCGATTAGCGTCCGTCTGATTGAACGAAATAGCATCGTCCAATTGTCATATGACGGCTCTTCTCGTTGCAAGTCATCGCAGCTGCCGAGGCACCTCGCATCAAAGCGATCAGAGCATGCTCGCGCCTTCGCCGCTCCGAGCTGATGCACTATGCGGGAACATGCCTCGATCGCGCGAGATGAGTGCATGCCGTGCCCACCGGCAGTGCGTACAAATAGGGACAGTCACGCCTCCGGCCTCTCAATTTGGTAAGGTCGCCGGTTGCTCGTCCACCTCGCGAGAGATTCATACCAATGTCTCAGGCTCAACTCTTCCTTGGCGGCTGTCGAGTCCGAGGTCGTGCCCTTGCGTTGCTAGTGCTCACCACCGCCCTGTCCGGATTCGCGACGGCGTCCCGGGCGGACACCTGCACGCTGCCCGATCCGAGTGCCCCGTACCAGCTCGTCTTCGAGGAGCGCTTCGACGGCCGAGAGCTCGATCGGAACCGGTGGAACACCGAGTTCCTGTGGGGACCGGGCGTCATCATCAACGGCGAGCTCCAGTACTACGTCAACCGCGGGCAGTTCGGTTACGAGCCGTTCCGCGTCGCGAATGGCACACTGGCGATCACAGCGAGCAAGACGCCGTTTGACCGCGCGAAGCTCTACCTGACGCGGCGAATATACTCGGGCACGGCGATCGAGCTGCTGTGGCGCACGCCGGCCGGCGCCCGCGCCTACGAGGTACGTGACGAGACTGGCACGCTGCTCGCCCGTCCGGCGAATAGCGCCTATCTCCTGCGCGATCTCACTGAAGGTATCGACTACACCTACGACGTCACCGCGCTCGACGGCACCGGCCGCCCGATCGTCACCGAACGGATCACCGTCAACAGCGCGGACCGCGCGATCCCATCGCCACGCGAGCCGTTCTCGCTCGGCGTCGACTCGAAGACCTATTCCCCGACGGCAGGTGTCGTAGTGTGGGATCCGCCGAACCGCGCCGGTCGCTACGAGGTCTACCGTGACGGGCGTCTTTACCGTCGTCTTGACAGTCCGAATTTCCGGAGCCTGTTCGAGGGCAACATCGCGCGTGGGAGCCGTCATGATTATCGTGTCGTCGCCTACGATCGCTGCGACGAGGTCATCGCCAGTGGCGAGACGACGATCGATACCGGTGCCGGACCCACGCCTCCCGAGCCGCTCGCCGAGAGTCTTCTTATCGAAGCGCGTATCTACTCGGAGAACACCGGCGGCATTGCCTGGAACGCGGTGCGCGGTGCGACGAGCTACGACGTCTTCGACGGTTCAAGGTTTGTCGGTAACACACGCGGACGCTCACGCTTTGTCAGCGATCTCGAGTACGGCGTCGAGCGACGCTTTGGTATCGTCGCGCTAGACGAGAACGGGCGCACGCTCGACCGCGCCACACGCGTGCTGAATTCCGGTGACGACGGGCTTGCATTGAGCTACCAGCGCTTCCTGTCGGGCGTGATCACGAGCCGCGACTCGTTCCGGTTCCGCTACGGACGCGTCGAGATGCGTGCGCGGATGCCGGCCGGAAACGGCTACTGGGGCGCGTTCTGGTTGCTGAATGCGTACTACAACCAGGACCAGCCGGAGGACCCCGAGATCGACATCGTCGAGGCGCTCGGCCAGCGTCCCGATCGCATCTATCAGGTCTATCACCATCAGACGGATCCCGACGGCGACGGCTTCTTCACCAACACCGCCTCGGACGAGTCGTATATCGCGGTCGAGAACTTTGCGACCGAATTTCATACCTACCGCGTCGACTGGGAGCCAGACCGACTGGTCTGGTACGTCGACGGGGTAGAGACCAAGCGCGTCGAGGGCGATCAGGTGTCCGACGAGCAGATGTACCTGATTGCCAACCTCGCCGTCGGCGGGCGCTTCCCGGTGCCGCCCGATGCATCGACACCGTTTCCGGGTCGCTTCGAAATCGACTGGATACGGGTCTGGCAGCGCTGATAGGGACGTTCACGCGGAGTTCGGCGCAAACTGCCGCGACCGACGTGATGGCCAGAACGGTCGCGATGCCATCTAGCCGACCGAGTGCCTCGGCATCCTCATCCAACGGGATTTGCAGTCCGGTGAAGTCGATTGGCGGTACCTGCGGCAGGGGTGCCGGCAGGAAGGCGCGAACAGTTCCGTCGCCCATGGTCCTGCTTGTTTGGCATAAAGGTTATTGAATTCAAGTATGACCTGACCTTGCTTTCACCCCTCCTCTTGCCTGCCGACCTGGCCGATAGATGTTCAGTTGATGGATGAGACAAGGCGATGTGTGACAACTATCGATCAGTCAGTACGCTGGTCAAAGGAAGAACGTTTGTCTGGTGCCGCGATGCCGAAGGCACGCTCACAGTTCAAGCCGAATTGAACGAGCCGGTTCGTGCGACATTCACGGCGGAGCAGTATGCCGCGGCGCTTGAATTGATTGCGTCGAACCCAGCAGGCACGCCGCTCGGTGCCCGGGCCGATGAAGAAGGGCCGGCGGGGAGCCTCGGTCGACTCATGTCAGAGTTCGGTAAATCACGTCCGCACGCGTCGTGGATCGCGGCCATCGCAGTTGACGAGGGATTCGCTGAAGCCGACTACAGGGGACCCCGTGGGGGCGGACTATGGTTGCTCGCAGTACCGGAAGGGCATGACCGCGCGATCGACGAGATTGTCGACCAAGTGGGTAAGGCGGACGCGGACGGGATCGATTTCGACGAGAATTCTCCCGGATCGCGACCGGATCCCGCGCGCACAGCCGACGGACTGCGGGCGATCGCTGATCGGGTCTTTCGAGCCGAGCAAGTTGACCAAACCCTGCAGGCATTCGATCTTGCTGACATCGAGGGGGCAGCCTCGCAGCAGGCGCTCGAGAAAATCGACTTGTGGGAGCGAGAACTGCCTGACGCAAGATACCTATACCGCTTCCGGGTCGTTGATGCGGTGCTCGCATCGCGTTGTCGCGACGCACTCGCGATAGCCAAGTCAGGCAGCTTTGAAGGTCGCCGCTTTTCACGCATCAACGATGCGCCGGCAGGGTCAGCCTGTCTTTACGTCGGCAGCTCACGGTCGCTTGTGAGTCGGGTGCGTCAGCATCTCGGTCTCGCACACCGGGGCACGTATGCGATGCAGGTGTGTCATTGGCAGGCCGATGCGCCACTCGAGGGATTACTGCAAATCGACGTCTGGCGTTATGCGCCGGACGTTGACGACGCGGTGCTGCAGGCGCTCGAGGACGATCTATGGCTCGCCGAGCACCCGCGATTCGGAAGAATAGGCGCGCGCTGACGACGCGCGCGTTTCGAGCGCCGTAGGTATTTTGAAAGCATGGACGTGTCAGACCAACCAGGCAGCCGGATTGGGCAGGGCTTCACGCCGGCCGAGGTGCTTGAGCCCTTTCACGCAGCGTACGATCACCCAGATGGCCGAGAGCAGGGTCGTCAGGAAGACCAGTGGTCCCAGGACAAAGCTGATGATCACGATCAAACCGTACAGAAGTCCGATCCAGAACGTTCTTATCTGGTAGCGGTAATGGCTTTTGGCTCCTCTGACGAATCTGTGGGTGGTTTTGAGCCCTGACAATACAACCTCGGAGACTCGCGAGAGAAGTGCACCCGGCGTGACGTTCTGAGATGATGAAGGTGCGAACCAATCCCACCTTCAGAA
>ENA-ORXM01000891-ORXM01000891.1-marine-metagenome-genome-assembly--contig:-NODE-891-length-46130-cov-6.787245_pt1 | contig 46130 bp, 47 predicted proteins | sample MGYA00237867_ERZ511480 | MGnify/ENA primary metagenome ERZ511480 (study PRJEB26309, sample SAMN06266103) | marine metagenome | isolation source: Algal blade | place: United Kingdom:Sidmouth, United...
AGCTTGCGCTCCAGCTCCGGGATCGCACCGTATTGAAGCTCGCCCGCCTTGGCGAAGTCGCCCACGCGCTTGGCCTGATCCAGCTCGACCCTGGCCGCGTCCAGACGCTCCTTGTAGCCACGCGCCGCGTCCAGCTTGTCGCGCTCGGCCTGCCATTGCGCCGTGAGCTCGGTCGATTGCTCCTGCAGGTTGGCAAGTTCCTTCTCGAGCTTCTCCAGCCTGTCGCGGGAGGCGTCGTCATCCTCCAGGCGCAGTGCCTCGACCTCGATCTGCTTCTGCAGGATGTCGCGGTCCAGAGCGTCCAGTTCCTCGGGCTTGCTGTCGACCTCCATCCGCAGGCGGCTCGCCGCCTCGTCCATCAGGTCGATGGCCTTGTCGGGCAGGAACCGGTCCGTGATGTAGCGGTGGCTCAAGGTCGCCGCCGACACCAGCGCGCTGTCGGAGATCCGCACGCCGTGGTGCAGCTCGTACTTCTCCTTGATGCCGCGCAGGATGCTGACCGTGTCCTCGACCGTCGGCTCCTCGACCAGCAGCGGCTGGAACCGCCCCGCATCGGCACCGGCGAAGGCTGGCGCGAGCTGCTCGGTGATGGCGTACAGGTTGGCCTCGGTATCGTCCAGGATCACCAGCCGCGACGGCTGCAAGCGTACGATCTGGCGACACAACTCCGACCCGATCGAGCCACCGCCACCGGTCACCAGCACCGATCGTCCGGTCACGCACCGTCCGATGATGCTCGCGTCCGGCGCCACTTCGCTGCGCCCCAGAATGTCGCCGATGGCGATGTCGCGCACCAATGGCGTCGGCCGGGAGGGGTTCACCAGCTCGTCCAGCCTTGGCATGGTGCGTACCGTCAGCCCGACCGCGGACAAGCGGGCGAACAGCCGCTCGAACTCGGCGGCGATGTCGGCCCAGTCGGCAGTGATGTCGGTGGCTGTCACCCCAGCCAACAGTTGTCGGCGTACGTCGGAGGTTCCCGCCAGCAGGTCGAACACGGCGCCCCGATCGATCACGGTCTGACCGGGCGCTGATGCGATGATCGCGTCCAGCATGTGGATCCCCACGGCGCTCGGCGTAAAGGTGGTGGCGTCGGTGATGACCACTCGAACACCGGGGAACGTTTCGCCTTCGAGCCTGGGATCTGTTGCCACGTCCATGATGTCGACGGGGCTCAGTTCGACGACCTCGAATGAGACCCCAGCAATTTCTCGGGAACTGAGGTCGGTGACAACAGCATCAGCATCCAGCCAGGGCGCACCCACCGCTTGGAACGCCAACCCGGTTCCAGCTCCGTAGCTCAGTGTCGTGGCTTCGAACCAGACCGTGGCCGGATAGGTGAGCCCCGCCTCTGTCGTCTGGAGGCCAGGGCTTGGCGGGATCCACTGCAGTTCTGTGTCGTTCCAAGGGGCCCCGTCCCATTCATTCATCGGCACCACGTCGAGCCGAAGTCCATCGAGACCCGGCAGCCATGACTCGCCAACGATCATCAGCGCCAGTTCCCCAGCGGTCAGACCGTGCAAGGACGGCGTCGGGTACTGGCTGATGAACGAAGTCTGCTGGTCGGTACGCAGATCCCCTTCGACGATGCGACCAAGAGGATTCGGCCGATCCAGTACGACGAACCGCACGTCAGCGGCTGCGGCGGCCTGCATGGCCAGCCCCATCGTCGCGGTGTAGGTGTAGTAGCGAGTGCCGACGTCTTGGAGGTCGAACACGATCGTGTCGATGTCATCGAGCATGTCGGGTGTTGGTTGTCTCGTAGCCCCGTAGAGGCTGCGAATCGGCGTACCCGTGGCGTCATCGACTCCGTCGCCGATGGTTTCACCAGCGCCAGCGTCGCCTCGTACGCCGTGTTCGGCGGCGAAGATCCGAACGAGCTCGACGTTGGGTGCGTCCGCCATCCAGTCGATGAGGTGGCGGCCATCAAGGATCGAGACTTGGTTGGTGATGAGGCCGACTCGATCTCCATCAAGGGCGGCGAAGTCCGAACGGACCAGCTGGACAACACCAAGGTCGACTCGAGGGATGATCGTCGTCGGTGTCGAGGGAGGGGTTTCAGCCGTCGTCGGTGGCGCGGTCGTCGAAATCGCCTGCACAGTGGTAGCGGTCGTGGGCGCCGACGACGGGGCGCTCGAGGGCTCTGCTGCGCTCATGGCCGAATCGTCAGAACTGCAAGCGCTGAACACCAACGTTGCGACGCAAAGCACGGCCAGCCGTCGGATGGTCGGCAACGGTCGATGCATGGCTCGAAGGTAGTAGGAGAAGGAGCATTCGCTGATGACCGATCGGGCCGGACCATCGGCAGCTACCATCAACGGCTTATGTTCCAGTCGCTCACCGACACATTCGATGGCATCTTCGGCAAGCTCCGTAACAAGGGCGTTCTCACCGAAGGCGACATCGACGAAGCACTCAAAGAGATCCGCGTCGCCCTGCTCGAGGCCGACGTCAACATCGCCGTGGTCCGCAGCTTGCGTGACCGCATCAAGGCGCGTGCGCTCGGCGAAGAGGTGCACAAGGCACTCAATCCGGCCCAGCAAGTCATCAAGATCGTCAACGAAGAGCTGACCGAGAGTCTCGGTGGCGAGACCATCTCGATCACCTACAACTCCAAGCCGCCAACCGTCGTCATGATGGCCGGCCTGCAGGGCTCGGGTAAGACCACCACCACAGGCAAGCTCGCCAAGTGGTTCAAGAGCCAGGGTCGCAACCCGCTCCTCGTCGGTGCCGACCTCCAGCGCCCCGCCGCGGTCGAGCAGCTCCGCACCCTCGGCCGCCAGGTCGACGTGCCGGTGTTCTCCGAGGCGTCTGACCCCGTCACCGTTGCCTCCAAGGCGGTTGCCGAGGCTCGGGCAACCGGCCGCGATGTCGTCATCGTCGACACCGCTGGCCGTCTCGCCATCGACGAAGAGTTGATGGAGCAGGTTCGCGACATCTCCGAGGCTGTCAATCCCGACTACACCTTCCTCGTCGTCGATGCAATGACCGGCCAAGACGCCGTCACGGTCGCCGAAGCGTTCAACGACAAGCTCAGCCTCGATGGCGTCATCCTCACCAAGCTCGACGGTGACGCTCGCGGCGGTGCTGCCCTTTCGGTCAAGGAGATCGTCGGCAAGCCGATCGCCTTTGCCGGCACCGGCGAGAGGCTCGACGAGTTCGAACTCTTCCACCCTGACCGCATGGCCAGCCGCATCCTCGGCATGGGCGACATGCTCACGCTCATCGAGAAGGCCGAAGAGACCTTCGAGCAAGATGAAGCCGAAGAAGCGGCGAAAGCCCTCATGGAGGGTCGATTCACCCTCGACGACTTCCTCGAGCAAATGCAGCAGCTCAAGAAGATGGGGCCACTCGGCGGTCTGGTCAAGATGCTGCCCGGTCTTCCCAAGGAAATGCGTGACGTCGATGTCGACGACGGGCAGCTCGGACAGGTCGAAGCCATCATCAAGTCGATGACCACCAAAGAGCGGGCCGAGCCCGAGCTCATCGATGCGTCACGTCGAGCCCGTATCGCGAAGGGTTCCGGCACCAATCCCAATCAAGTCTCCATGCTGGTCAAGCAGTTCATGGAGATGCAGAAGATGATGAAGCGGATGGGTGGTCTCGGCACCAAGAAGGCCAAGAAGAACCGCAAGGGCAAGGGCAAGGGCAAGAACAAGAAGGGTCCAGGCGGCGGTCGCGTCACCCAGAAGCAGACCGCTCGCATCACCGAGCCCGGCGGCAAGAAGACCAAGTCGCCATTGATGCTTCCCGGTCTCGACCGGATGGATGCCGACGATCTCGATCAACTCGCCGAACAGCTGGATGAGCTGTCGTAGTCGGGACCGTTCTTGGTGACCACCCGATACCCTCGGTGTTCGCCGAACCGGTAGGCATCTGCCTGCCCGGCCTCGATTTTTTCCTGCCGACTGCTATCAGCTGCAATCGGCACCAGCACACAGCACCAAATCCCAGCACTTGTACACAATTGCGCTGATCAACCATCAGCATCCAGACAGTAGATAGAGAGATCCCGTGGCAGTACGACTCCGCCTCATGCGAGTGGGCAAGAAAAAGCAGCCGAGTTATCGAGTGGTGGCAGCCGATGCTCGTTCACCGCGTGATGGCCGCTTCATCGAGATCGTTGGCACCTACAACCCTCGTAGCGAGCCTTCAGAGATCTCGATCGACAACGCAAAGGCCGTTCACTGGCTGAACCACGGCGCACAGCCGTCAGAGCGAGTGAAGAAGCTTCTCGAAGTCTCCGGCGCATGGTCGGCATTCGAAGCCGGCACCTCTGTCGAAGAGCTCGAAGCTGTGGCGGCAAAAGCTGCCGAGGCTGAAGCCGTGGCGGCAGGAGCCGAGGCGTGAGCGACTCGCTCGCCCCAACCGCTGAGGCAGTTCTTCTGCACCTCTGTCAGTCCGTCGTCAGCGCTGCTGACGAGGTCTCGATCGAGGCATCCGAGGTCAGTGAAGGTCGAATCCGCTTCGACGTTTCGGTGAACAAGGACGACATGGGCCGCGTCATTGGTCGTCGTGGCCGCGTTGCCTCGGCCATCCGCACGGTGGTTTCGGCTGCCGGTGCCAAGGACGACGTGTCCACTGAAGTCGAATTCGTCGACTGACAATTCAACACATGACCATGCTCGAACTCGGATACGTGAGCAAAGCTCATGGGCTGGGCGGCGAGGTTGTTGTCTCTCTCATCACCGACCGCACCGGTGAGCGCATGGCGCCCGGTGCCGTTTTGTATGTCGGCCCGAGCGCCGTCGAGGCGAAGTCGTTCACGGTCGAATCGGCCAAGCCGTACCAAGCCAAGTGGCTGGTGCGATTCGTTGGAGTTGACGGTCGTGAGCAGGCCGATCTTCTGCGAGCGAAGAAGCTCTTTGCCAATCCGTTGTCGTCAGATGAGTTACTCGATGACGACGCCGTCTTCGTTCACGAACTCATCGGCAATCGAGTGGTTGACCAACACGGCACCGATCACGGTGAGGTCGTCTCGGTCATCGACAATCCAGCCGCCGACATCCTCGAGCTCGATGACGATCAGCTCGTGCCGCTGAGCTTCTTCGTGTCGCTCGTCGACGGCGTCATTTCTGTCGATGTGCCCGAGGGTCTGCTCGACGGCAACGCCGTCTCTGAGCGGGATTCGTGACTGGGCGGGATTCGTGAGGGTCGACGTCTTCACGCTGTTCCCCGAGCTCATCATTGGCTACACCAGCCAGAGCATTCTCGGTCGAGCGACCACCGCTGGCCTGCTCGACGTTCGGCCGCACGACATCAGGGATGCGACAACCGATGTCCACCGCACCGTTGATGATTCGCCCTTCGGGGGCGGTGCGGGCATGGTGATGAAGCCAGAGCCGATCGTTGCATCCGTGCGTGCCGCTGATGCTCCTCGCCCTCTCTTCTACCTCGCCCCGACCGGGCGGCGTCTCGACCAGGCCTTCGCCGCCGAGCTGGCTGACCTCGATGGGTTCTCGCTGCTCTGTGGCCGGTACGAGGGCGTTGACGAACGAGTTCGTGACGAAGTGATTGATGGTGAGATCTCGATTGGTGACTATGTCTTGGCCGGCGGGGAACTGGCGGCGCTGGTGGTGATCGAGGCGGTGGCTCGACTGCTGCCTGGCGTGCTCGGCAACTCGGCTTCGGCGCAGGACGAGTCTTTCAGCGCAGGTTTGCTCGAGTACCCGCAGTACACCAGGCCAGCCGACTTCGAAGGCCTCGAGGTGCCGGCCGTCCTGCGATCTGGTGACCACGGGGCCGTCGAGAAATGGCGGCTCGCTCACTCCCTGGCGAGGACGTTGCGGCATCGGCCCGACCTCATCGAGGCCCGCGGTGGCATCTCGAACGATGAACGCAAGCTCATGCTGCATTTCGAGCTCGATCCGGACCAGATCGAGGCCGATCGGGCGAGTGGAACCGAACCGCTCCGCCCATAGCATTGCGAGCTGGCTGCGCCGACCTTGGCGTGGCACCTACCGATAGACCCTCTTGCCGCCTCATCTCGAGCCCGCAATGGTCGCCCGTTTCTCAGAGGAACACCCCCATGAACTTGATCGACATCGTTGAAGCCACGCAGCAGCGTGATGACATCCCCGCATTCGGGCCCGGCGACACCGTCAAGGTCCACGTGAAGGTCGTCGAAGGCAGCCGCGAACGTGTCCAGGTCTTCCAGGGTGTTGTCATTGCCATGCGTGGCGCTGGTGCTGGCGAGTCGTTCAAGGTTCGCAAGCTCAGCTTCGGCGTCGGTGTCGAGCGCACCTTCCCGATGAACAGCCCGACCATCGACAAGGTCGAGGTCGTGACCCGTGGCGACGTGCGTCGCGCCAAGCTGTACTACCTCCGTGATCGTGTCGGCAAGGCCGCCAAGATCAAAGAGAAGCGCGACAAGTAAGGCTGTCGCTGAGCGCCGCAACGGCGCCAGCCCTCGCACCTTCGGTGGTGCCGAGCGACTCCGAGCTCGCTGTTCTGCCCGCTCGGTTCATCGTGACAACTCACAATCAGACTCTTGGCCGTCTCGGCGAGGATGCTGCTGCCCGCTGGTACGAAGAGAACGGCTACGTCGTGGTCGATCGCAACTGGCACGGAGATGCCGGCGAACTCGACCTGGTCGCCGTGCGCTTCGTGCGCCGGCGACCTCAGGTTGCAGCGTTCGTCGAGGTCAAGACTCGTACATCGCAACGTTTCGGCGCCGGTGTTCTTGCCGTGGGCCACAAGAAGCAGGAGCGAATACGGCGGTTGTCCGGGCAGTGGCTCTCGCTTCAGCGGGCGCGGATCGAGACGGTTCGGTTCGACATCGTCGACGTGGATGGTCGAGGCCACTTGCAGGTCTACGAAGCGGCGTTCTAGAGGTTGTGGCGGTTGTTCCAACAGCCGCGGTGCCAATGGCGCCGAAGATCGGGGTCCTCCGGGGGCACGGCGACGATGTGGCCCAGGCCGGGCGGTATGTCGCGCAGGCAGCCAGGACACAGGTAGAACTTCGTTGCTTGGTACGGCTGGACGAAGCGCGTTTCGGCGTCGCCGGTTGCTGATGGGTCCATCGTCTGGCGCATCTGTGCGTGCTTGGCGCCGGTCCGTTTCTTTGGCTTGCCCCAGTTGGCCGCCTTTTTCTTCGGGCGTGGTGTTTTCTTTTCCGGCCGCCCTCGCTCCGGTCGCTTGTCTGCCATCAGTTCGAGCCAGTCATCAGCCGAGCAGAGCCCAGGCAATGAGCATCGAAACCGCCACGAACGAGGCCGCGACGAAGAAGTAGTCGAAGGGCGTGCGTTTGTGTTGACGTCTCGGGTCGAATCCCACGGCAACCAGTATGGGGTGTCTCGGTTCGATCGCCCCGTGGCTACCGTCTCTCGGGTGCTTGTGAACTGCCGCTCGACCCTTGCTCGCTGTGTTGTCGGCGCCGTTGCCGGCGCCGCTGTTGCTCTAGCGCTTTCGGCGTGCGGCGGGGTTGCTCCAGAAGTAGCGGAAGGGTCTGACCAAGCGTTGTTCGACGGACGCTCGGTCTGGACTGGTCAGTGCGCCAGCTGCCATGGCGCAAGTGGAGGTGGAGGTCGAGGGCCTCAACTGTCCGAAGGTCGGGTGCTCGGCCGTTTCCCCGAAGCTGCAGACCAAGAAGCGCTGATCCTGAACGGTCGCGGCGGTATGCCCTCATTCGCTGGACGGCTCAGCGACGAACAGATCACCGCAGTCACCCGCTACACCCGTGAGGTCCTCACCGTCATCGCCGAGTGATCGGGTGCAGGTTGTGACATGAGCGTCGAGCGTTAGTCTCACAAGTCAACGGGCGACGCTCGTTGCATCGGTGGCTTCGGCGCCCTCTACGCAGTTCCAAGCGAGAGCGGGCGCCATGTTGGCCACCATTTCCAGTGCCGTCGTCGACGGGATCGACGGTTTGTGTATCACCATCGAGGTGATCAACACCGGGACCGGCACGCCACGGTTCACCGTGGTTGGTTTGCCAGACACCACGATTCGCGAGTCGAGGGATCGGGTGCGAGCAGCGTTGATGAGTAGTGGCTACAAGTGGCCGTCGACCTTGCCGCTCACGGTGAACTTGGCGCCGAGTGACGTGCGGAAGCACGGGGCGGGTTTGGATCTGCCGCTGGCGCTCGGGGTGTTGGTGGCATCAAAGCAGCTCGAGCAGGCCGATGTCGCCGGTGTGGCTGCAGTGGGGGAGTTGGGGCTCGACGGGTCGATACGACGAGTGCCTGGGTTGGTGAGCTTGGCCGAGGCGATGTCGCATGCAACGTCGGCGTCGGGGGATGGCGCCGAGTTGGTGGTGCCGCTCGATGGTGCGTCGGAGGCGGCGATCGTGGCGCCTGGTCGGGTTCGCGGCGCGGATCGTTTGCGAGATCTGGTCGAAGGGCTGCGGGGCGAAGGTCCGTTGCCAGCGCTGATCGAAGCGCCTGCGGTGCGCTCGCACGATGCGAGCCGTCCGGAGTTGGGCGATGTCCGTGGTCAGCCGCTTGCCCGTTGGGCACTCGAGGTGGCGGCCGCTGGAGGACACCATGCATTGATGGTCGGACCTCCAGGTGCAGGCAAGACCATGTTGGCGTCTCGGCTGTCTGCACTGTTGCCGCCTCTGGATGCTGCTGATGCCATGACTGTTGCTCGAATTCACTCAGCAGCTGGCCTTCGTCAAGATGGTTCGGGTCTGGACCTGCGTCCTCCGTTCCGGGCGCCGCATCATGGGATGTCGTCGGTGGCCTTGATTGGTGGTGGCACCTCGAGCATCCGGCCCGGCGAAATCAGCAATGCTCATGGAGGCGTGCTCTTTTTGGACGAACTCGGAGAGTTCCCTCGCTCGGTCATCGACGCGATGCGTCAACCGCTCGAAGAAGGAGTGGTTCGAATCAGCCGGGCGCACGGAGCACAAGTGATCCCCTCCCGGTTCCAGCTGGTCGCTGCGTCCAACCCGTGCCCGTGCGGCAACGGCTGGACCGATGGGACGTGCCGCTGCAGTGAAGCTCAGCGCCGCACCTACGCCATGCGGTTCTCCGACCCGCTGCTCGACCGGTTCGACATCCGCATCGAGGTGTCACCACCTGAACCCCGAGCGCTCCTCGGACGCTCGAGCGAGGAGGCCACCGCCGACGTCGCCCCTCGAGTCGCTGCCGCCAGGCAGTTGGCTCGCAGCCGAGGAGTTCGCTCCAATGCCGAGCTCACCGCCAGCCAGCTCGAGGCCTCGGTGCCACTATCGGATGCAGCTCGCCTGCTTCTCGAGCGCGAATTGCTCAGCGGCAGTCTCACGGCCCGAGGCTTCGCCCGAGTTTGGCGGGTGGCCCGAACGGTTGCTGACCTCGCAGGAGCTCCCGAGCACATTCAGCCCGAGCACGTGCAGGCGGCACTGCTGTTACGGATCAGGGTCGGCGCTCTGCTGGGAGCACCAGCATGAACGACGCCGAACTTCACGCGCTGATCACATTGATGTCGCTCAAACATGCCGGCCCTCGTCGGCTTCGAGCGCTGCTGGCCTTGGCGACGGGCGAGGAGGTCGTTGATTCGCTCCGGAACCGTCGTCGGCCTCGGGCAGCGGAAGATCCGTCCGAGATCGCTGTGTCCATCTCGTCCGCAGTCTGGGAGGGATGGTTCAACGAGGTGCGAGCAAAGGCTGATGGGGTGGACCTCGATGCTCACCGGTCGAGTGGCGGGCAGATCCTTCATCCCGAACACCCCGCATGGCCTTTCGTCGACGACCCTGACCCACCCGTCCTCGCGTTTGTTCGGGGCTCGGCCGAACTTCTCGAGCGGCGCCCCTGCGTTGCCATTGTCGGGACTCGCCGCTGCACCTCTGTTGGTCGACACGTGGCTGAAGAGATTGGCCGGCAGCTGGCCGAAGCCGGGGTCTCGGTGGTCAGCGGTCTCGCGTTGGGCGTCGACGCTGCGGCGCATCGCGGTGCGCTCAGCGTCGGCGGAGCTGCCATCGGTGTGGTCGCGAGCGGTCTGGACGTGGTGTACCCGGCGAGCAACCGAGCACTCTGGGAAGCAGTGGCCGTCAGCGGCCTTCTCCTATCGGAGGTTCCGATGGGCCAGCGACCGACCAAGTGGCGGTTTCCCGCTCGCAACCGAATGATCGCTGCGTTGAGCGATCTGGTGGTCGTGGTCGAGAGCCATGCAAAGGGAGGGGCGCTCAGCACCGTCGACGAAGCAAACGATCGGGGCGTGGCGGTCGTGGTGGTTCCGGGTTCGACGAGATCATCGGCTTCTGATGGCACGAACGCGCTCCTGATCGATGGAGCGATCCCGGTACGAGACGCCGCTGATGTCCTGGATGTGCTTGGGTACGCGGCGCCAAAGGACCGCGAACCCACACAAACCCGACTCGAGATCCCGCTCGGCATCGAGGGCGACCCGAAACAGCTCGTGCTCGACGCCATTGCCTCCGGTCCCGTGCACATCGACCGACTCATCGAGTTGCTCGGGGTGTCCCCGCCGGCGGCAGCGGCCACGATCAAGGAACTGTCGGTGAGTGGTGACGTGGTGATGGATGGTCACGTGGTGAGCCGAAGCCAGGCTCTGATGCGGGATCGCTTGGATCGAGCCGAGCCTTCTCGGTGATGTTCCCGCCACAGCGAGTGGCAAGACGGCGTGATCGAGACCGCAGGATCAAGAGAGAGTGGTCCATCTCATGATGGGACTAGTCTTGCCGATTGTGATCACTGAGGCGAAGGCCAAATATCTCGAAGCTCTCGGTTTCGAGCGAACGTCTTCCGCTTCGGGTGATCTTGTTGATCAACTCACCAGCCAGCATGCAATCCGCCCCGTACGACTGGAACGCTCTGTGCGTTCGGACGTCGCGGAGAGCGCAAAGAATCCCCAACATAATCAGCCGAGTTCTCACTTTGTGTGGTCAGACTCCGACGGAGAGTGGGTACGACGGATGCAGGACCTTGTCCTGGATCGTCGTCCATCTCCTTCAGACGACACACGAACCTTGGCGGGACCAGTGGGACAAATCGATAGCACGATCGAGCTCGACGATGTTTGGGCCCGATACAAAGACCAACCAACACAGGACGATCGCGATCAGTTGATCGTGTACTACGCACCGTTGGTCAAGTTCGTGGCAAGCCGTATTGCGGCGGGACTGCCCCAGAACGTGGACCAGGCTGACCTCGTCAGCTATGGCATGTTCGGCTTGATCGATGCGATCACCAAGTTCGATCCCGGCCTGGGGTTCAAGTTCGAGACCTATGCGATCTCTCGGATCAAGGGAGCCGTGCTCGATGAGCTGCGCTCCATCGACTGGGTTCCTCGCTCGGTTCGGGCGAAGGCGAAATCGGTCGAGCGGGCAATGTCCAAGCTCGAATCCGAATTGCACCGAGCTCCGTCCGACGAAGAGATCGCGGAAGAGCTCGATCTATCGATGACTCAGCTCACAACGCTCTACAACCAGATCAGCTCCCTCGGCATTGTTGCCCTCGACGAGATGCTTTCGTTCGGCGGCGGCGACAACGTGACCCTTGGCGACACCCTCGCTGATCGTCAAGAAGGTCCGGGCGGCGTCTACGAGCGTGTCGAGATGCGCCAGATGTTGGCCGAGGCCATCAACAAGATGAGTGAGCGTGAGAAAATCGTTCTCACACTCTACTACTACGAGAACCTCACCCTGGCCGAGATCGGTGAAGTCCTCGGCGTCACCGAGAGTCGGGTCTGCCAGATCCACACCAAAGCAGTTCTGCACCTTCGGTCTCGGTTGAGCGCCGCCGAACGCGAAGCCGGCTGACGCACTCTTCTGGATTTCGCTTTCCCTGCTTCTGTTTTCCCCAACACTGCTCTTCCCCCTCATCTGACCGACGCCTAGGGCGTCAACGCAGACAGGGAGGCGCCAATGCGCCGAGGATGGTTTTGGTCTGGTTTCGCCACCAATGAGCGTTGCCGCACGGCATCGAGGTGGTCGCTGTGTGTTTGGATCTTTGTTGCTGTTCTGGTCGGGGCCTTCGCCCCGGCCGAACCGGCAGGTGCCGACTGGGACCACCCGGTCGATGCACCAGTCTCTGACCCTTTTCGACCTCCGCAGACCCGCTTCGGAGCGGGCAACCGAGGACTTGAATACGCCACGACGGGCGGAGAGACCGTTCGGGCCGTTGACGCCGGCACCGTGGTGTTTGCTGGAGTTGTCGGCCGTCATCGTCACGTCGTTGTTGATCACGGCGACGGACTCCGGTCGACGTACGCCTTCGTTGCCTCGATCGAAGTCGTGCGCGGGCAAGCCGTTCGTCGAGGCCAGAGCGTCGCGATTGCCGGACCAGCGGTACACCTGACGGCCCGCTTGGGATCGGTCTACGTCGACCCGATGCTGCTCATGAACGGAGCAGAAGTGGTGGCGCGGCTTCGTCCGGGAGTCGCGCCACCACGAGTCGCTGATCGTCAGCTGTCGCCAGCGCTGGCGATCTTCGACGCGGCGGGCGACCTGACGCTGACGCAACAGATCACGGCTCTTGCCCACGCAGCGGGAGAGTGGCATCACGAGGACTGCACCGAGGACGGTGTGGCCGTGGCCTCGCCGAGCGGATCGTTGGCTCCATCGCAGCGCATCCTCGTTCAGGTCGGCGGCCTCGGTACGAGTAGCGACGGTGCTTCGATAGGCGGTCTCGATCACGGTGCGCTCGGTTATGACCCGAACAACGTCGTCGGGTTCAGCTACGCGGGCGGGTGTACACCCGAGGCCTTTGGCGGGGGAGTCGGGACATTGTCTGGCGAGCTGTCCTCCGCTGAGTATGAACCAAGCGACACGTTCCAATCAGTCGAGGTGTCGGCTGTGCATTTGGCCGAGCTGATCCAGGGGATCTCGACAGCTCGGCCCGGTCAGCCCATTGATCTCGCTGCACACAGCCTCGGCGGAGTGGTCACCAGGCGGGCGATCGAGATTCTCGAAGCTTCGGGAACGTCGGGCGCCCTCGATGTGGTCATCACAATTGGTTCCCCGCATGGTGGGACCGATCTCGCCACCGGCGCGGTGGCGATCTCGGACAGCGAGCTCGCCTCAACGGTGCTCGGAGCGATCGGGGGGGATGCTGCTGAATTCGCCAACGCAGATTCGGTCCTCGACATCGCCGAGGCAGGCGGTGGCGGATTCGCCGACCCCGACCCTCCACCAGATGGCATCACGGTGGTGGCTGTGGCTGGATCCACGGACCTGGTCGTGCCCGGAGGTCACGCGATGTGGGATGGGGCAACCAACGTGGTGGTGCCGACGTCGATCTCGGATGCGACGTCGACGCACGGTGATCTTCCTTCGATGCCAGAAGTCCAGCGGGAACTCGAGCTCGCTTTGGCCGGCGAAGCTCCACGCTGTGTTGGACTGGGCGATGTGCTCGGGTCGGCGGTGGCCGCCACCGGCATCTCGGCAGTTGAAGACTCTGTCACGCTGCTGGCCGGCCTGGCCCGCTGGGTGCTTTGACGGTTCTTGAAAAGGAATGAAGGAGCGGCCCGCAACGTTCGTCTCATCATGACGATCACGATGTACGGAGCAGATTGGTGCGGCGACTGCCGCCGAGCAAAGGCGTACTTTGCCGAAAACGGTGTGCCGTACACCTACGTCGACCTCATCGAGCAGCCCGACGCCACCGCTGTGGTTGTCGAGCGGAACGGTGGTGCTCAAAGCATCCCAGTCGTGGTTTTCGCTGATGACTCGCATCTCACCGAACCAACCAACGCTGATCTCGAGCGCAAGCTCGAGGAGTTGGCGACTCGAACGGCGGTGGTCGTTGAGTCGGCGGAGCTTGGCCGGTTCGAGCTACGGCTGAATGGTGAGGTGCTGAGCTTCGCAGCGTTCACCGAGACGGGTGGCGTGGTGACGGTGCCTCACGTGGAGACGGCTCCCGAGCATCGAGGGAACGGCAACGCCGCAACGTTGATGGAAGGGATGCTCGGGTTGCTGCGATCGAGTGAGCGCTCGATTGCTCCGCTATGCCCGTTCGCTGCCGACCATGTCCGGAGTAACGAACCGCACCACGATCTACTCGCCTGAGCGGATGTCGCTGTTCGAAAACCATCTGCTCGGGTTTCGGCTCGGCGTCCAATAAGCTCCGTTGTCGGCTCATCCGAGTCGACACACAACAAATCCGGCCCGTGGGAATTCCACGGTCAGCCTCGCCCCATCGATCGGGGCGGTTCTGCCTCACAGGTCGTTCAACCGAAGGAAGAAAACGTGACTGCAGTCGTCACCATGAAGCAATTGCTCGATGCGGGCGTCCACTTCGGACACCAGACCCGTCGTTGGAACCCGAAGATGAAGCGGTTCATCCACGGCGAGCGCAGCGGTATCTACATCCTCGACCTCGTCGAGTCACTCAGTCGCATCGAGAAGGCCTACACGTTCGTTCGTGACACGGTCGCCGACGGCGGCACGGTCCTCTTCGTTGGTACGAAGAAGCAGGCTCAGGAGCCCATCAAGCGCTACGCACAGTCCGTGGGCATGCCCTACGTCGACCAGCGCTGGCTCGGTGGCATGCTCACCAACTACCAGACCATCTCCAAGCGCGTGTCGAAGCTCGTCGAGTACGAACGCATGCGCGCCGCCGGTGACTTCGAAGAGATGCCGAAGAAGGAAGCGCTCCGATACACCCGTGAGCTGGACAAGCTCGACCGCAACATCGGCGGAATCAAGACCATGGGCAAGCAGCCCTCGGTTGTGTTCGTCATGGACACCATCAAGGAGCACATCGCGGTCACCGAAGCTCGCAAGCTCGGTATCCCGATCGTTGCCGTCGTTGACACCAACTGCGACCCCGATCTCATCACGTTCCCGATTCCCGGCAACGACGATGCCATCCGCTCCGCCGACCTCATGACCCGCGTGGTTGCCGAGGCCGTGGCTGAAGGCAAGCTCATGTACGCCCACAAGACCGGTGCTCCTGAAGCACCGGCCGAGCGTTCCGCTGAGGAAGAGGCAGAAGTTGCCGCACAGCAGGCCGCAGCTCGCAACGCCGCAGCTGCTGCTGCCGCCGAGCGCGATGCTCGTGTCGCCGCCGCCAAGGTTGCAGCTGATGCTGAAGCTGCCGCTGCCCCGGACGAAGAAGCTCCCGTGGAAGCCGAAGCTCCCGCCGAAGCCGAAGAAGCTGCTGCCGAGGCACCTGCTGCCGAAGCCGAAGCTCCTGCCGCCGACGCCTGATTCGTCAGCGCATCTCCCATCAATCTTCAAGACAATCGAGCACGTAGCTCAATCGAGTAAGGAAGAAACGCACATGGCTGATTTCAGCGCGAAAGATGTCCAGGAGCTCCGTAAGTCAACGGGCGCCGGAATGATGGACTCGAAGAAGGCCCTCACCGAAGCCGAGGGCGACATGGAAGCTGCGGTGCAGATTCTCCGTGAGAAGGGCCTGGCAAAGTCGGCCAAGCTCTCCGATCGTGACAATTCAGAAGGCGTCGTCGCCATTGCTCAAAGCGATGCAGGCGCTGCACTCGTGTACCTCAAGTCCGAAACTGATTTCTCAGCGAAGTCCGATGATTTTCAGGCGTTCGTCCAGAAGATGGCTGACACAGTGCTCGCCGGTGGCGAAGCAGCGCTGTCGACCCTCGACGCCGAGCTCGAAGAGCTCAAGCTGACGCTCAAAGAGAACATCGACGTCGGCACCGTGGCGCACTACCCGGCAGAAGACGGCAAGACCATCGATGCCTACCTCCACAGTGGCGGCCGCGCCGGCGTGCTGATCGAGGGCGAGGGTGTCGACGCCGACCTCTTGCACGAAATCGCACTACACATCGCCTTCGCCAAGCCCACCTTCCTCTCCAGGGATGAAGTGCCGGCTGATGCGGTCGAGAAGGAGCGTGCGTCGCTTCTCGAGATCACCAAGAGCGAAGGTAAGCCTGAAGCGGCATGGGAAAAGATCGTCGACGGTCGAGTCAACGCTTGGTTCGCCGACTCGGTCTTGACCGAGCAGGGAATGTTCGGCGAGAAGGAAAAGGTCGCCGACAAGCTCGATGGCGGTTCCCTGACTCGCTTCGTTCTTGCCATGGTGGGCTGACCAACACGCCCGAGTACTGAACAGCAATCGACTGATGCCTTGTACGAACCCCTGAGGATCGTGCAAGGCACCAGTCGCGTTCGGGGTCAGGCATGTCTGGAGGGGTGAGCTGACCCAAGATCTTCCACGGCCTCGGGGCGCTAGTCTCCCGGTGGCCGTTTCGCGAAGTCACGGCCTCGGGCGACTCGTTCTGCTTCGGCACAACGTCATACATCAGCAGGAGAACACATGACCGATTCCTCAGAACCCACCTACAAGCGGGTGCTCGTGAAGCTCTCGGGTGAAGCGTTCGCCGGCGACAAGGGCTTTGGTATCGATGGCTCGGTCCTTCAGCAGATGGCCAACGACATCGGCGACGCTCGCAACAACCTGGGCGTTGAAGTTGCTGTGGTGGTTGGCGGAGGAAACATCTGGCGGGGCATCTCGGGTGCCGAAGGCGGTATCGACCGGGCGCAGGCGGACTACATGGGCATGCTCGCAACGGTGATGAATGCGCTGGCGCTCCAGGACATTCTCGAACAGAACGACATTGCTACCCGCACCCAGTCCGCCATACGTATGCCGCAGGTGGCCGAGGAGTACATCAGGCGTCGAGCGATCCGCCACCTCGAAAAGGGGCGAGTCGTGATCTTCGCTGCGGGCACCGGCAACCCGTTCTTCACCACCGACACCACAGCGGCGCTTCGGGCCGTCGAGATCGATGCTGACGTGTTGCTCTCGGCCAAGAACGGTGTTGACGGTGTCTACACCGCTGATCCGAAGACCGATCCAACGGCAACCAAGATCGACTCGCTGAGCTACCTCGATGTGCTCAACAAGGGCCTGCGTGTCATGGACTCGACAGCAATCACACACTGCATGGAACACAAAATGCCCATCCGCGTCTTCGACATGATGGAGCACGGAAATCTCCGTGGCCTGCTCACCGGGGTCTCGATCGGTACATTGGTGCAATGAGCGAGATGATCGACATGGTGCTGCTGGAGTCTGAAGAGCGGATGGAGAAGGCTGTCCTGCACGCCCGGGCTGAGTTTTCAGGCATCCGCTCCGGTCGAGCGGCACCGCAGTTGGTCGAGAAGATCTCCGTCGAGGCGTATGGCGTCGACATGAAGATTCTCGAGCTCGCCACTGTGTCGATCCCAGAAGCTCGCCAACTCATGGTGACACCTCACGATCCATCGAATCTCGACGCCATCGAACGCGGCATCCGCAACTCTGACCTGGGGTTGTCACCGTCGAACGACGGTCGCTCCATTCGTCTGAGCTTCCCACCGCTCACCGCAGAGCGACGCAAGGAGCTCGTGCGAGTGGTGCGAAAGATGGCCGAAGACGGCCGAATCGCGATTCGGAACGTTCGCCGTGATGCCCGCAAAGAACTCGAGTCGGCCGAAAAGGACGGTTCACTCTCCGAAGACGATCTGTCGCGAGCCGAGAAGGATCTCGACAAGCTCACGCAAGAAAACGAAGCCGGCGTCGACAAGGCGCTTGCTGAGAAAGAAGAAGAACTCCTCGAGGTCTGACCTCTTTCCCATCTCTCATCACGCGCATCGTTGATGCGCAGGCCAAGGAATCAGCGTGTCCGACGACCAGAACGACCAGTCCGAACAACCCGGCGGCAAAGGGATCTTCGATCTCTTCGAGCCGCCACCCGAGATCGACCCGAACCATTTCGGGCCGATTCCCGTTGTCGGCGACGGTCCGCCCGTTGTCGAGGGCAGCACGGCGGAGGAAGACAGCACGGTCGAGGAAGACTGCACGGTCATCGATGTGAGTGACACAGCGATGGGTGTTGGGTCTGGAGAGGCCTCGATCTCTTCGATCTTCGGTTTCGATCCGATCGACCCTGTCGAGCCCACTACCAGTTCCGACCCCCAGATGCCGGCGATCCTGATCGACGACTTTGCCGCCGATGCAGACCAGTCGGCCCCGGTGACCAACCTGTTCGCCAAGGGTCTGGGCAACGAAGACCTCGAGGCCGATGAGCCTTCAGAGGTAGAAGTGCCAGTCAACGCCGACGCTGACAGGGACGCAGGCGGTAGTTCGCTTCCGCACTGGACCGCCCCCGCCACTGGCATGGTACCGAAGGTGATCGCCGGTGACGATGGCGCCGAAGGCTGGTCGACGGTGTCCGGGCCGCGCTGGCATGGCGAGGGTCCGCAGTGGGCAGGCGACGATCTCGAAGCCGTCTTTGCAGACGAAGAAGGCGTTGGCGGGCCACGTCGGGTCACGATCGAAGATGACCCCGAGCTCCCGGACATCCCTGGAGCCGCCGGTTCGCCGCAGCGTCCAGAAGTTGCCGCAGCTCGAGCAGCCCAACGGCCGGTCGTCGAAGTCGACGGTGGGCGTAATCTCGGTCAAGCCGTTGGCGTTGGCGTCGCCTTTGCCGTCGTGGCTGCAATGGCATTCTGGCTCGGCAAACCAACCACCATTGCGTTGGTCGTCGTTGTGGCTGTGCTTGCTTCGATCGAGCTGTTCGGTGCAATGCGCCAAGCTGGCCTCCACCCAGCCACCTCGCTCGGGATCGTTGCCAGCGCAGCGTTGCCGCTCGCTGCGTATCACCGAGGCGATGCTGGCTTCACGCTGGTGATCGCTTTGTCGGTCGTGGCCTGTGCACTCTGGTATCTCTCCGGGGCGGACTCTCAGCGCCCAGCGGTCAACGTCGGCCTCACGATGCTCGGCATCACGTGGATCGGCGGGCTTGCCGCATTCGCTGCGTTCATCCTGCAGTCCGCCGGCGGGATCGAGCTGGTTCTCGCTGTTGTCATCATCACGGTGGCATCTGATACTGGTGCATACATCGGCGGCAAGGCAATCGGGAGCACCCCCTTCCATCAGTACAGCCCGAACAAGACCTGGGAAGGCACGATCGTCGGGATCATCGCTTCGGTAGCCGCCGGATTCCTCGTGGCGCTTGCCGAACTCTCAGTCTTTTCTGGAAGCCTCACCGACGGTGTGCTGCTCGGTCTGGTCATTGGCGTCATAGCGCCGATTGGTGATCTCACCGAGTCGATGGTGAAGCGTGACCTCGGTGTCAAAGACATGGGCAACCTGTTGCCCGGCCATGGTGGGTTCCTCGATCGCGTCGATGGCTTGCTCTTCGCTTTGCCGTCTGCCTACTACCTCGGCAACGTCCTCGGCCTCCTCTGAACCTTCGCCCGAAGGCGAATACGCTTTCACTCGGCTTTCGCGGTGACGAGTACGATCTCGAGGTGACTCGAACTGCGACCACCGACGACCGTCGATCTGTTGCCGTCGTCGGTAGCACGGGATCTGTGGGAACCCAGACACTCGAAGCCGTCGTCGACGATCCCGATCGCTACGACGTGATAGCCCTCGCTGCTGGTTCGTCGGTCGATGCCCTGGTTGCCCAATCGCTGGAGTTCCGGCCTTCGTTCGTCGCCATCGGCGATGAGACCAAGCGACAGGACCTCGTCGACGGCCTCACCGCCGCCGGGCTCGACATCGAAGTCGGATCAGGAACCGATGCTCTCGCCGAGTGCGCACGGCGAGCTGACATCACGGTCAATGCCGTGGTCGGTTTCGCTGGCTTGCCGGTCACCCTTGCGTCGCTCGAGAGCGGCAAGCGTCTCGCCCTGGCCAACAAAGAATCGCTCATCGCTGCTGGCCCGGTCGTCCAGGCCGCACGACGAACCCCGGGCGCAGAGATCGTGCCTGTCGACTCCGAGCACGCAGCGGTCCACCAGTGTCTACGGGCGAACGACGTCGCTACACGGGTTGCTCGGATCCAGCTCACTGCATCGGGTGGACCGTTCCGGGGGAGAAAGCAGGCCGAGCTCGAGTCGGTCAGCATCGAAGATGCGTTGGCTCACCCCACGTGGTCGATGGGCCCGAAGATCACCATCGACTCCTCGACTCTGATGAACAAAGGCCTCGAAGTCATCGAAGCCAACGAGCTCTTCGGTGGACCAGCCGGCGATCTGGGTTGTGGCATCACCATTGGTGACATCGACGTCGTTGTGCACCCGCAATCGATTGTGCACTCGATGGTCACCTACAGCGATGGCTCGACCATTGCGCAGCTCTCGCTGCCGACCATGAAGCTGCCGATCGTCTACGCGCTGGCCTTCCCTGACCGGTTCCCCGTGCCGTACGGGGCAATCGACTGGGCCACGCTCGGGTCACTTGATTTCGAAACCCCTGACCTCGACGCCTTTCCTTGTCTGAACCTCGCGTTCGAGGCCGGCCGCATCGGGGGAACTGCACCGGCCTGGCTCAGCGCGGGAAACGAGGTAGCAGTGGAAGCTTTCCTCGCTGGCATGATTCGTTGGATCGACATTGCAGACATCAACGCTTCAGTCCTCGCGGCCCACGACGGTGGAAATGGTGCGACGCTAGAGGGAGTTCTCGAAGGAGATCATGTTGCTCGCCTTCGAGCCGATGAACTGGTGAAGGAAGCGTGCAACCGATGAGGCTGTCGCCTGAAGTGCTGCAATCGATGCGAAACGGACACCGATGACGTTGATCAACGAGCCATCTGAGAGTGGTGCCGCCCAAGAACCCAGTCGGCTTCAGTCGATGGCGCTTGGCGACACCACCCAAGAGCGAGAGCAGCGAGACATCACGAACTGGCCCGCGCTGATCGGGCTGGTTGCGTTCTTCGCCTTCATCGGCTACCTCGGCGTTGCCTACCTGGCCATGGTGCTTGGCCTGGTCATCATGATCTTCCTGCATGAGCTCGGGCACTTCATGACTGCCAAGTGGTCTGGCATGAAGTCCACCCAGTTCTTTCTTGGTTTCGGACCAACGCTCTTCAGCCGCCAGCGGGGAGAGGTCGAATGGGGCATCAAGGCCCTGCCGTTCGGTGCCTTCGTTCGCATTGTTGGCATGTCGAACCTCGACCCCTTTGATCCAGCAGACGCCGACAAGGCATACATCAACAAGAGCTACCCCCGCCGCATGTGGGTCATCACCGCTGGGTCGGCGATGCACTTCATCCAAGCCGCAGTGATCTTGGTGTTTGCCATCTCCATCGTTGGTGTTCGCGACGCCGCCATCATCGATGGCGCCCTCGAAGATGACCCCCGGCCATGGACCATCGGCGAGATCAGCCGACTCGAAACGGGCGAGACTCCCTCGATCGAGGCCGGTCTGGCCGTTGGCGACCGCATCGTGTCGATCGATGGCCAGCCGCTGCAAGACTTTGTGGGACTGGCCGAATACGTCCGGGCTCGCCCTGGCGAAGACGTTTCGCTCGAGATCGCTCGTGGCGACGAGATCTTCGAAACCACGACCACACTTGTCGAGGTGCCAACCGACGATGGTGGAGCGGTTGGATTCCTCGGTGTTGGTGCGCTGTATGACCGCCAGACGCTTTCGCCAGCTTCTGCGCTCGGTCTTGGTGTGGAAGTCGGTGGCACGGCCATCACGTTCATTCCCCAGCGCTTCTTCTCGCCTGAGACGTGGGCCAACCTCGGTTCGCTCGTGCTCGAGGGGCCAGAGGATGTCAGCATCACCAGCGATGAAGCCGCCGAGCGCCCGATCTCCCTGGTCGGCGCCGTGCGAATTTCTGGCCAGGTCGCTGAAATCGATTGGGCGTTGGCTCTGCTGTTCTTGGCCCAAATCAATATCTTCGTCGGCATTCTGAATCTGATTCCGCTCCTCCCTCTCGATGGCGGTCACGCTGCCATCGCCACGTACGAGCGAATTCGCAGTCGCAAGGGCAGCGCCCCGTACCGTGCTGACATCGCCAAGCTGTTGCCCCTGACCTATGTCGTGGTCGCCGTGTTCGGTTTCATCGGCCTCACCACCATCTGGCTCGACATCGTCCGCCCCATTTCGTGAACGCGTCGGCGCAGGGCGCCTGGGAACTCTTCGAGTTCCGTGGCGTTCCCGAGGTTGCTCGCTGGCGCTCACAACATCCCACCTACTTCTGGGGTCCGTCGCTGGCTCAGCGGCGCATCTAGGCTGAGCGGCTATGGACGCTGGAGCGGTCACTTTCCCTCGTAAGAAGACAAAGCAGATCATGGTCGGTGACGTTCCCGTCGGTGGGGGAGCGCCCATCACGGTTCAGTCGATGACGATCACCAAGACCGCTGACCATGAAGCCACGCTGCAGCAGATCTATGGACTCGCGGCTGCCGGGGCCGACATCGTTCGCTGCACTTGCAATGAGCCAGAGGCAGCCGAGGGTCTGGCTCGCATCGTGCCTCGCAGCCCCGTGCCGATCGTGGCCGACATCCACCACCAGTACCGGCGGGCGCTCGAGGCCCTCGAAGCTGGCGTGCACTGCCTTCGCCTCAACCCAGGCAACATCCGCAAGCCCGAGCACATCAAGGCCGTGGCTCGCGAAGCCAAAGACCGCAACGTGCCGATCCGTATTGGAGTCAATGGCGGCAGCCTCGACCCGAAGCTCTACGAGAAATACGGCGGCCGGGTCACTCCAGAAGCAATGGTCGAAAGCGCTCTCGACGAGATCAAGTACTTTCAAGAGGTCGACTTCGATCTGATCAAGATCTCGGTGAAAGCATCAAACGTGCCGCTGATGATCGAGGCGTACCGCCAGCTGTCCGAGGTCGTCGACTACCCGCTGCACCTCGGTGTCACCGAAGCTGGACCACCTCCCGCTGGCATCGTCAAGGCAACGGCTGGCATCGCCACCCTGCTGGCCGAGGGCATTGGTGACACGATTCGCTACTCGCTCACATCTGACCCTGTCGACGAAGCTCGTCTGGGTCGTGTGCTTCTCGAGTCTTACGGGCTTCGTGAACGCAAGAACGTCGACCTGATCGCGTGCCCGTCGTGCGGCCGAGCCGAGGTCGACGTCTACAAGATCGCCAACGAAGCGCAAGAAGCCTTCAAGGACAAGCTCATCCCGCTGCAGGTCGCGGTGATGGGTTGCGTGGTGAACGGACCGGGTGAGGCGCGTGATGCCGACATCGGTATTGCTGCCGGCAACAAGCGAGGTCACCTCTTCGTCAAGGGCATCAACGTCGCCGTCGTGCCAGAGGACGAAATGGTCGACCGGCTCGTCGAGTGGGCCGAGTTCATCAACGACAATGGTGTCGAGGCGGCGATGGAGCGAGCGAAGGAAAGTGCTCCCGCCGCTCGTCGGGCCGCTGAAGAGGACCGTGATCGCAACCTCGGTGAAAAAGGCGAAGACGCCAACGACTCCGAGCAAATCGTCGAACTCATGAAAAAAGATCGATGAGGCCGAACCGGAGGCTGTGACCCCTGAATCGGTAGGGCCCAAACCCGAGGTTTGGGCCCTACAAATTCGGGGTCAGAAGCCTCCGGTTTATTCGGATTCGGATTCAGGGTCGGTCTCGATGAGTTCGGCGTTGGCTTCGGCGTGGGCCTGCACGCCGTCGATCTTGTCCCGGATGGCGGCGAGGGCATCATCAGCTGACGATTCTTCTTGGATCATCGCCATCCGCTCTTCGGGAGTGGCATCGAGCTCTCGCTCCTTGCGGCTCATCCCGGTATCGAGATCGCTTTCGAGGCGATCGACGCTGGCTTTCACGTCGCCTGCCTCACGCTTGAACCAACCGGTCACGGCATCCACGAACCCCATGGGTCGATCCTAGGGCTATCCTCAGAGGTTGTGCCGTGAGGCGTGGGCTCGGCCCACGCCTTTTGTCTGTACTCCAGCCCCGTTCTGTCGTCGTTACGAACCCGTCCACGAGGAGGTGTCATGTCCATCGAAGAGACCGTCACCGAGCTTCTCGAACCCGTCGTGGCCACGCTCGACGTCGAGATTCTCGACATCGAGTGGAATGGCCAATCGCTACGGCTTGTCGTCGACCGGACCTGGGGACCTGACGAAGTCATCGACAAGACCAACGGCATCACCACGCAACAACTCGCTGATGTGAATCGTCTCGTCGGGCCGATCCTGGATCAGCACGACCCGGTTCCCGGTCGTTACACCCTCGAGGTGTCGAGCCCCGGCGTCGAGCGCAAGCTGACCAAGGACGAGCACTACCGCCGAGCTGTTGGCGAGCAAGTCGTCGTCAAGATGATGCCGAAGTTCGAACCCCGCCGGGTCAAGGGCGAGCTGCTCTCGCTCGACGTTGACGCTGGCACCATCGACGTGGTCGGCGACGAAGTCGACGGCATTGACCAAGCCGACCCACAGACCATCACGATCGACATGGCGTCTGTGCAAAAGGCGCGCACGAGTTTTGACTGGGGCCCCAAACCCAAACCGGGCGGCCCCAAGAAGAAAAAGTCTGGCCCGACGTCTGCATCAACCAAAAACGCAGCCGCGAGCAAGAAGCAAGCCCAGGGCACGAAGCAAGCCCAGAACGAAAAACTGAACAGACCAGAAGAGGATCCATCATGAGCAACGAGATGACAGACGCCCTGGCCGCATTGGCCGAGGACAAGGGAATCTCCATCGAGAAGCTGTACGGCATCCTGGCCAACGCTCTCGAATCGGCCTACAAGCGCACGGCTGGATCCTTCGAATACGCATGGGTCACGATCGATCCCTCCTCCTTCGAGATCCGGGTCTACGCCCAAGAGCTCGACGAAGACGGCGAACCCGTCGGCGAAGAGATGGACGTCACGCCGGACAACTTCGGACGCATCGCCGCCCAGACCACGAAGCAGGTCCTCATGCAGGGCATTCGTGAAGAAGAGCGTGAGATGAAGTACGAGGAGTACGCCGGACGTGAAGGCGACATCGTCACCGGCATCGTTCAGCAGACTGACTCGCGTTACACCCTGCTCGATCTCGGCCGGGTCGAAGCCTTGCTTCCCCAGGCCGAGCAGGTCTCGACCGGTCCTCGCCCCGAAAACGGCGCTCGCTACAAGGCCTACATCGTGGAGGTCCGCAAGACCGCCAAGGGCCCGCAGATCGTCGTCAGTCGAACCCACCCCGGCCTGGTCAAGCGCCTGTTCGAGCTCGAAGTGCCCGAAATCGCCGACGGCATCGTCGAGATGAAGGCCTGTGCCCGTGAGCCCGGCCACCGCACCAAGATCGCCGTTGCCTCCAACGATCAGAATGTCGATCCCGTTGGCGCATGTGTTGGTGCTCGCGGTTCTCGTGTGCGCATGGTCGTCAACGAGCTCAATGGTGAAAAAGTCGACATCATCCCGTACAGCGATGATCCATACGAGTTCGTTGCCAAGGCCCTGTCACCGGCCAAGGTTCGCGAAGTTCGTATCTACGAAGAGACCGGCACCGCCGAGGTCATCGTTCCCGACTTCCAGCTCTCACTTGCCATCGGCAAGGAAGGTCAGAACGCTCGTCTTGCTCACCGTCTCACCGGCTGGCGCATCGACATCAAGAGCGAGACCCAGCTCGAAGAGGAAGCGCTCGGTATCGAGCAGTACGACAACGAAGACTGGGCCGACGGCGAGTGGATCGTCGACGCCGAGACCGGTGAGCAGAAATGGCAGCCGGCCGATGGCACCGAGGCAATGACCGCTGAAGAGTGGGCCGCTGCTGGCGAGATGATCGACGTTGACGAAGCTGCCGAAGGCGAGGCGGTCGACACTGCTGCTGAAGCCGAAGCCGAAGCCGAAGCCGAAGCCGAAGCCGAAGCCGAGGTCGACGAGGACGAGGCGGTCGACGCTGCAGCCGAAGAGGATGCAGTTGACGCCGCTGCAGCTGACGTCGAAACTGCAGAAGCAGTGACCGCTGAGGCTGTCGATGCCGACGCTGCTTCCGGTGACGAAAAAGAGTGAGCCTGTTCGCACCTGCGTTGGCTGTCGGCAACGACACCCTGCGCAGGTGCTGATGCGGGTTCGCCTGCACGACAACGCACTGGTCAACGTTGCCGCTGTCGGGGGTGCAAGCACAGGCGGACGAGGGGCCTGGCTCTGCCTTCGAACCATGGAGTCGTGCCTGAAGAGGGCCATGGACTCGCATGCGTTCGATCGAGCTTTTCGGCGCCGAGTCTCCGGCGATGCCGTTGCTGCGTTCGTCGACGGTTTCCCAACAGCCGAAAACAGCTGAGAGGCAACAGACGTCACCTCCGCTTGGCGGAGGACGCCCCGAGAATCGGCGCTAGCATCGTCTCGGCTCGTACCAGCATTGTCGCTCAACGCGTCCAGCTTCGTCCCCGAGCAAGTCCGCCGAACCCAAGGGTGAGTCATTCGTGCCAGCAAAAGTCCGTGTCTATGAGCTCGCAAGAGAAATGGGGATGTCCAATCAGGAGATCCTCGATCTTTGCGATGCTCTCGGCATCGGGGTGAAGAGTCACTCCTCAAGCATCGTTGAGCCTCAGGCCGACCGTCTGCGGCGCAAGGCCGAGCGCGAGGGTCTGATTCGCGAAGTCGAGCCCGAGCCAGAGCCCGAGCCAGTCGCTGAGAAGCCGAAGCCAAAGCCAAAGCCAAAGCCAAAGGCGAAGGCCGCCCCTGCGCCTGCACCGGAGCCTGCTCCCACTCCGGCTGCTGCCCCGGCACCAGTTGCCGAAGCGCCAGCAGCCAAGCCAGCGCCAGCTCGTCCCGAGTCCAATCCTGCACCGATGCCGAAGGCGCCTCCAGGAGCACCGTCCCGCGTGGTCTCGACCAAGCCGAAGCGACCACCAGCGCCTACGCCGCCGGCCGTTCTCGTGCCCCCGGCACCCAAGCCTGTGCCGAAGCCCGCCCCAGCGCCAGCACCGGCTCCAGCAGATCCCGCGCCTGCTGCCGCCGAAGCTCCCAAGCCCGCTGCTCCAACGGCCAAGGTCGATCCTGCAGCACCGCCGACTCCTCCCCGCACCACGGGCGGCAAGCCCATCCCGCCGCCCCCCGGTCCTCCTCGTACATCCACGGGTAAGCCCATCCCGCCGCCTCCCGGCGGTGGTCGTCCCGGTTCCCCTCCTTCACGTTCTGGCGGTGGCGGCTACCGCGGCGGAGGTGGCGCCCCTCGCCCAGGTGGCGGTGGTGGCGGTGCTCCTCGTCCAGGCGGCGGAGGCGGCCCCGGTGGCGGCTTTGCTGGCCGTCCAGGCGGCGGAGGCGGCCCCGGTGGTCGTCCAGGCGGCCCTCCCGGTCGTGGTGGTCCTCGACAGCGTCCTCGCCGCAAGTCGCGTCGTCGTCGCAACCAGGACGACCTGCAGCCAATGTCGGTCCCGAGCTACACCAGCGAGGACGCACCCGTCCCCGACGGTGTCATCGTGGTCGAGCGTGCCTCGAGCGCCCAGGAGTTGGGCCCCAAGCTGAACCGTACGGCGGCCGACGTGGTGCGTTTCTTGCTCACCAACGGCGAGATGGTCACCGGCACCCAGTCCTTGGGTGACGAAATGATCAACGCGTTCGCCGAAGACATCGGTGCCGAGATCCGCCTCGTCAACCCAGGCGAGGAACAAGAAGTCGAGCTCCTCAAGATGCTCAACTTCGACGATGTCGACGAAGACGAAGACGAAGACGATTGGCCGGTCCGTCCGCCCGTCATCACTGTCATGGGTCACGTCGATCACGGCAAAACCTTGCTTCTCGACCGCATTCGCTCAGCGAACGTGATCGAGGGTGAAGCCGGTGGCATCACTCAGCACATCGGTGCCTACCAGATCATGAAGGACGGTAAGAGCCTCACCTTCATCGATACACCCGGTCACGAGGCGTTCACCGCCATGCGTGCTCGTGGCGCCGAAGCAACCGACATCGTGATCTTGGTCGTGGCAGCAGACGACGGCGTGATGCCGCAGACGCTGGAAGCACTCGATCATGCCCGTGCCGCTGAAGTGCCGATCATCGTGGCCATCAACAAGATGGACCGTGAAGGCGCCGACGCCGACCGTGTCATGTCTCAGCTCGCTGAGCGTGGTTTGATTCCCGAGGCATGGGGTGGCGACACCATGTACATGCCACTGTCGGCCATGACTGGCGACGGCATCGAGGATCTCATCGACAACCTCAACATCGTGGCCGAGGTCGAAGACCTCAGGGCTCCTGACGAAGGCCGAGCCTCTGGTTCGATCCTCGAAGCACACCTCGATGTCGGTCGTGGCCCCGTGGCCACCGTGCTGGTCGAGCGAGGCGTGCTCAAGGTCGGCGATCCGCTCGTCAGCGGTGCTGCCTGGGGTCGTGTTCGTGCTCTGATCAACGATCGTGGCGAGAACGTCGACGAAGCTGGCCCGTCCACTCCGGTGCAGGTGCTCGGCCTCAGCGATGTTGCCGAAGCGGGCAACGAGTTCACGATTGCTCCGTCGGAGAAGGTGGCCAACAAGGTTGCCGACACCCGTGAGCACTGGCAGCGTCTGGCCAGTCTTGGTCGTGACGCCTCGGCAACCAGCGGTGGTGCAAAGCTCGAAGACATCTTCCAGCAGATCCAGTCTGGCGAAACTGCCACGCTGAACCTGATCGTGAAGGCTGACGTGAACGGTTCGCTCGAAGCGGTCACTGATTCGCTTCGCAAGCTGGAACGCCCCGAGGTCAAGCTCTCCTTCGTCTCTCGTGGCGTGGGCGGTATCACCGAGAACGACGTGCTTCTGGCCGCCACCTCGAATGCCACCATCCTCGGCTTCAACGTCCGCCCTGATCGCAAAGCCCGTGAAGTGGCCGATGCCGAGCAGGTCGAGATCCGTAACTACGAGATCATCTACAAGTTGCTCGAGGACATCGAGAACGCCATGCTCGGCCTTCTTGCCCCTGAGTACGAAGAGGTTGTCACTGGCGAAGCTGAAGTCCGGGAGATCTTCAAGATCCCCAAGGTCGGCGGCATTGCCGGTTGCATGGTGCTCAACGGCACCATCACTCGTGGCTCCAAGGTTCGCTTCCTCCGAGAGGGAACGATCATCTGGAAGGGCGCGGTCAACACGCTCAAGCGGTTCAAGGACGACGCACGTGAAGTCCAAGCCGGCTTCGAATGCGGTATCGGCCTCACCGACTTCCAGGACCTCAAAGAGGGCGACACCATCGAGACCTATGAAGACCGGGAACTTCCCCGAGTCTGAGTTGGTTCGGCGGTGCCCGAAACGGCTCGTGCTCTCTGATGCATGAACCGGTCGAGAGATGAGTTCTGAACACACCGTCGAGGTCTTGATCCTCGATGTCGATCTTCACTTACCGCTGGCCTCGAACCTCAAGGCCAAGCGGTCGGTGGTGCTGTCGATCGTTCGAACCCTCGATGGATGGAAAGGCGTTGCTGCTGCTGAGGTCGGGTATCTCGACAAGTGGCAACGATCCCTGATCGGCGTGTCGATCGTCGGAGGTAGCGTGTCGCACCTCGAACAGGTGGCGGAGTCGGTCGAGCGGCACCTGTGGTCGGTCCCGAACGCCGACGTACTCTCGATCGAACAACGCTGGGGATGAATCGATGGCAAAGCAACAGGGCAAGAGCGGCAAGGGAAACAGCAGCCGTAACACCGGCCGGCAACGGCAATCGGGGTCGCGCCACTATCCGCGCACCGCTCGGCTGAACGCACTGCTCACCGAGATCATCGCCGACCACTTCGAGCGTGTTGATCACGACGACCTCGGCTTTGTCACCATCACCGGTGTCGAGGTCGACGCTGATCTCAACGTGTGCCAGGTCTTCGTCTCGACCCTTGCCGAGCCAGATCCCGAACAAGACGACATCGTGATCGACGCGCTCACCAGCGAACGCAAGTCCGTGCAACGCGCCATTGCCTCACAAGCCAAGCTCCGCAAGACTCCTGAAGTCGTGTTCGCCTTCGACCCAGCGGTACGTGCCGGTGCAAAGATCGACTCGATCCTCGCCACCCTCGACATCGTCCACGACGAGCCGGAAGCCATCGAGCCCATCGAGAGTAGCGACTGATGGGGCGTCGCGACAAGAACGACAGCGGAGCGACGGGTTGTGTCGTTGTGGACAAGCCGGCTGGTGTGACCAGCCACGATGTCGTCGACATGTTGCGTCGCTCGCTCGGCACGCGCAAGGTAGGGCATGCTGGCACACTCGATCCTGACGCCACTGGAGTCTTGGTGCTTGGCATCGGCAAGGGCACAAAGCTGTTGCAGTTCGTCACCGGTGCGGACAAGACCTACACCGGCGAGATCGTCTTCGGCACCGCGACGTCGACGCTCGATGCTGCTGGGGAGGTCACCGGTACGTGGGACATGGCTCCGACGCCTGAACAGGTTGCAACTGCTGCAGCCGATCTCACCGGCGACATCGAACAGATTCCTCCGATGGTTTCTGCGGTTCGTATCGAGGGCAAGCGTCTTCATGAGTTGGCGCGGGAGGGCATCGAGGTCGATCGACCGGCTCGGCCGGTCACCGTGCGTCGCTACGACACAGCTCCCACCGCCGACCCGTTGGTCTACACACTCGATGTGCACTGCTCCTCTGGCACCTACATCCGATCCCTCGCTGCCGATGTCGGGACTGCGCTCGGCGGGGGAGCGCATCTGCGCAATCTCCGGCGACCGACCGTTGGCCTCTTCTCGATCGACGAAGCCAGCTCGATCGAAGAGCCCACGCTCATGCCGCTCACCGAGATGCTGCGTGGCATGCCACGACTCGACGTCGACGCCACCGTTGCTGCCCGTGTTCGGGTCGGCCAGGCCTTGGGACCAGCCAGCGGCGCCGGTCAGTTCGCGATCGTAGGACCCGGCGACGAGTTGTTGGCCGTGTACGAGATCCGCGAGGGCGTCATGGTGCCAGCCAAAGTGCTCGTGGGCTGACCACTCTGGGGATGTGCTTGCGCCGAGGCGGGGCGCTAGCGTTTCCGGCGGTGCAGATCATCACGAGCGTTGAAGCCATGAAGTCGATCGAGGGCCCCCACGCCGTCACGATCGGCGCCTATGACGGCGTCCATCGGGGGCATCTGAGCGTGATTGCTCAGACACGAGCCATCGCCGAGCGCCATGGTGCGAAGTCTGCCATCGTCACCTTCGAGCCTCACCCGGCCTACGTGCTTCGGGTCGAGAACGCCCCGGCGTTGCTGACCAACCTCGAGCACAAGCTCGAGTTGCTCGAAGCGGCCGGTGTCGACACCGCACTGGTCATCCCGTTCGACATGGAACGCTCGACCGAAACGCCAGCTGACTTCGTCCGGAACGTGCTTGTCAGCTGCCTCAATGCCAAAGCCGTGATCGTCGGGTCCGACTTCCACTTCGGTGCTGACCGCGCTGGAAACGTCGAGGTGCTCACAGAACTCGGCACGCAGCATGGCTTCGAAGTCGAAGGGGTCGAGCTTCTTCGGCGTGACGACGGCAAGATCGAGAGCATCAGCTCCACGGTCATTCGTCGAGCACTGGCCGGAGGCGAGATCGGTACAGCCAATGCGTTGCTCGGTCGGACGCACGAGCTTCGCGGCCCTGTTGTGCAGGGAGATCAGCGTGGGCGCACCATCGGCTTCCCGACTGCCAACGTCGCGGTCAAGCACGAGATGGCCATGCCTGCCGACGCGGTCTATGCCGCCTGGTATCTCCGCCCGGATGGTGTTCGTCTACCAGCAGCGGTGAACGTCGGCAAGCGGCCGACCTTCTACCAAGACGCTGAGCACTCGCTCGTCGAAGCCCACGTGATCGACTTCGAAGGCGACCTCTACGGCGAGGATGCCCGGGTGCAGTTCGTCGAACTGATTCGTTCCGAGCAACGCTTCGACGGCATCGATGCACTCCAGGCACAGCTGAAGCTCGACATCGAGACCGCCCGTTCGATTCTCGCAACGCAGTCATGACCAAGACCAGCTTTGCGTTGGAAGATCTCGGCGGCATGGACGGCTACAAGCTCGGTTCCGGCCTGATCGTGCCTCGCCCGATCGGGTGGATTGGATCGATCGACGCCGACGGAAACACCAACCTCGCTCCCTACTCGTTCTTCAACATGGTGTCGGGGGTCCCGCCCACGTTCGTGTTTGCTCCGGGTAACGGTGCCCGACGAGACACGCTCGACAACGTGCGGGCAGTGCCTGAGTTCACGATCAACATCGTCACCGACGAGGTCGTCGAGGTCATGAATGCCACCGCAGCTTCACTCGAAGCTGGGCAGAGCGAGTTCGATCTGCCGGGAATCACCGCCGTGCCGAGTCAGGTCATTCGTCCACCAATGGTCGGTGAGTGCAAGGCCACCATCGAGTGTGTGCTGGACGACATCGTCCAGGTCGGTGACCCGAAGCACGGCAACTCACTGGTTGTTGGGCACGCCGTCATGTTTCACGTCGACGATTCGTTGCTCGATGGCACTCGTGTAGATCAGGCAGCGCTGCAAGCCGTTGGACGCCACGTGGGCAACACCTACAGCCACTCCCACGATCTGTTCGACATCGCCCGCCCCGACTGAGGTCAGGCGGCCTGCTGGGCCGGTCCACGCCGATCGGCTCGATAGGCCCACCCATTCAGGGTCTGCAGCGTTTCGAAGCCGATGTCGATGCTGTGTGAGCCAGGACGAAGATCGAAGCTCGAGAACGAGCATCGTTCGCCCGGCAGGCCGGCCACAACGACAGCAACCGTGGCGCCGTCGTCGGTTTGGCTGACCGTGATGGTGAGGGCACCAGATCGAGCGCCAGCGCCGCGCCTCGTTGCCAGCTGCATCGCCAGACGCACTGCGTCCTGCGTGGTCCTTTGGCCGCGGGTGTATGGCACGGTCTCGACCATTGGCAACTCGGTACCGCTGGCCTTGATCGCCGGTCGGAATGCCGGTATCTCCAGCGACTCGATCAGGCGGCTACCCGCCGGCAGTTTGGCCATCGTGTCGTTGAGCGCCAACGACAGCTCGAACCACTCGTCGTCATCAATGAGATCGAACATCAGCTTCCTCCACCGTTGAAATCCCAACGCTTTGCGTCGTCACAGAATGGACCAGATCACTTGCAGTGCCGTGGATGTGACGTTCGACCGCAGCGTAACGATGGCGTTTGATTCTTCTGCTGCCTACACCAAGGGAATGACGCCACTGCCTGCCTCCGCCGATTCTCGATTCACCGATCTCCGGCATGACTGGACGGTGGCTGAAGCTGTCGAGCTGATGAGCCGCCCACTCACCGAGCTTCTCCTGGCGGCCCAAACCAGCCACGTCGAGCGGTTCCCACCTGCCGCTGACGGCAGCCACCAGATCGAGGGCGCCCAGCTGCTGTCGATCAAGACCGGAGCGTGCCCAGAGGACTGCGCGTACTGTCCGCAGTCGGCCCACCACGAGACCGAACTCGACGTCGAAAAGCTGATGGACACCGAGTCGATCCTGATCGAAGCCAAGCAAGCCAAAGAAAATGGCGCCAGCCGCTTCTGCATGGGTGCTGCGTGGCGTTCGCCGACCGACCGTCAAGTCGGCGAGGTCGCCGCCGCGGTTGCTGGCGTCGCCGAGATCGGTCTCGAGACCTGCGTGACCCTTGGCATGTTGACCGAACCGCAGGCCGGCACCTTGGCTGAGGCCGGCCTCGACTTCTACAACCACAATCTCGACACCTCGCCGGAGTTCTACGGCACGATCATCACGACTCGAACCTACGAAGACCGCCTCGAGACGCTGGCCAACTGTCGTACCGCTGGGCTCTCGTTGTGCGCCGGCGGCATCGTTGGTATGGGCGAGACCCGTGGGGATCGGGCGGGGCTCTTGACCCAGCTTGCCGCTCTCGACCCGCACCCTGAAAGCGTCCCGGTCAACCTGTTGGTGAAGGTGCCTGGCACGCCGCTTGGTGATGTCGAGGATCTCGACGGCCTCGAGCTGGTGCGCACGATCGCTGCTGCTCGGCTGATGATGCCGGGGTCAGTGGTGCGGCTGTCTGCTGGTCGAGAGGGCATGAGTGATGAGCTGCATGCGCTGTGCTTCATGGCTGGAGCGAACAGCATCTTCCTCGGCGATCGACTCCTCACCACGGACAATCCGGGTGGCGACGACGATGCCCTGATGGAACGCCTCGGCGTGGAGATCTTGGACCGCTCACTCCTGAGCTGACCTCGGATTCCAACGCTAGAAGTTCTCGGCGAGCTGGTCGACCGGGGCGAAGTCGTCTCGTAGGACCTGAGCATCGTCGATGTAGTCGACGGTCTCTTCAGCGGTCAGCAGCAGGCCGTCTTCTCGGGCAACGACGATCTCGGGGAGCGGGACGTTCGATGCCAGGAGGATGAGGTTGGCCGGGAAGGTCGAGGGCGCTCCGCCCTCGGGAACGATCACGGCCAGGTTGTCGAAGTGCTCTTGCAACGTTGCGAGCTGGGCTCGTGCGTAGCCGTTGTCACCACCGTCGATGACGTTCATCATGTAGATGCCGTCGTCACGTAGCAGATCGCGAATTCCACCCATCACTTCGGTTGTGGTGAGGTGCCACGGCACGGACCGGCCGCCGTAGGCGTCTCCGATCACGAGGTCATACGAGTCGGGCTGGAGATCTTTCAAAGAGATGCGGGCATCACCGACGATGACTTGGAGGTCGTCTGACAGTGTCAGTCCGAGTTCTTCCTTCGCGATCTCGACGACTTCTCCGTCGATCTCGAGCACCAGGTTGGTCGAACCGGGTCGGGTGGTGGCGATGTAACGGGGGAACGCAACCGCTGCACCACCGATGTTGAGTACATCGAGTTCGCCCTCGGGGCCGCCGTTCTCCATCGGGTCGACGACGTCAGCGAACAGCCGGAAGTAGCGGAAGTCGAGGAAGGTCGGGTCATCGAGGTCGACGTAGGAGTGTCGGAGATCGTCGAGGACCAAGCTTCGCCCTGACGGGTTGTCCTCGTCGATGGCGACGGTGGCGCAGGCGTAGGCCGTTTCGTGCTGGCAAGGGGTCGGGCTCGATGAAGCCAGGCCGAACGCTCCGAGAGCGAAGACGGCGCCCATCACTTGCGGTTTGGTATCGCTGAGAGCGAACCAGAGCCAGAGTCCGACCACCACGATCAACACGCCGAGGCCGAGAACGGTCGGACGTGAGGGAAGGGCGGCAGCAAGAACGAAGCCGGTGAAGAACGTCGCGAAGATGGCGCCCGAGGTTCCCGCAGCCGAGAGGCTTCCGACCACCGAGCCGGTCTGGTCGAGGCTGCCGAGTTGCAGCTTGGTGACCATGGGGCTCACGGCGCTGAGCACCGTTGCCGGGGCCAGGAACGCAAGGCAGGTCAGGAACACGATAGAGACCCGGTCGGAACCAACGCCGGGGCCGATGACAGAGAGAATGGGTAGCGAGAGCCAGCTGAGGATGCCGCCCAGGACCAGTGTCGGGCCGAGCAACTTGCGGGGCGAGGTGGCGTCGGCCATACGTCCGCCAACGGTTGCGCCGACGGCGATGCCGGCGAGCATGGTGCCGATGATGCTGGTGAAGGTCTCGAGCGACACTCCGACGTAGGGAGCCATCAGTCGACCAGCAAGGATTTCCAGAACCAGGACGGCGCCAGAGGCGAAGAAGACCAAGGCCTTGGCTGTGCCGGAACTCAATGCTCCTTCAGGAAGATCGCTCTTGGGCTCTTCGATGGGGGTTTCATGCTCGACCACGGCGAAAGGATGCCCCGATCTGGTGGTCAGAATGACCTTTTCTGGTCATTCTGACCACCAGAACATCTCGAGTTCGACGGTTCAGCTCCAGAGGGTCACGTGGACGCTTGGCTTGAAGCGGGCAATGCCGGCCCCGGAACCGGTCAGCATTGCTTGCGTTGCCCTCGGCCTGGTGATGAATCGCTGAAGCTCTCTCGCCGCTGATGGCAATTGCGGGGAGGGAAGCGAGGTGAGGTTCCATGTGCCGTGTCCTGCCACCGCCGGCGTGCTGATGCGAACGAGTCGTCCCTCTGCGAGCTCTTCGGCGACCTTGAAGCCCACGGCCAGACCGAGTCCGTGCCCACGACGCACTTCTGACAGCGCTGCTTCGTTGGACTGGAAGATGCGCTGTTGGGCTTCAGGGATGGCGAGCAGCTCCAGCAGCCGTGGTGTGACACCGCCTCGTTCTGCTGCCGCCGGTCCGAGCATCCATTCATGTTGTTGGAGCTGGTGCGCCCCGTGGAGCTCCCTGCTGGCAACAACGATGAGTTCGTACCGCAGGATCGGGCGATGCTCAATAACGGCTCCCTCGCTGATTGCCTCGCTGTCGGGGACGTCAGGCCCGACGGCGAGGTCCGCCCGGCGCGAGGCCACAGCTGCAGCAAGGTCGCCCGTCGGCAGCACTGTCAGCTCGACCTCGAGATCCTTTGCTTTCGACGAGAACAACTCGATGAGGCCGGGTGCTGCGTACTCAGCAAAGAGCGCAGACGAGGCCAAGCGGAGCAAGCGTTTCCCGTCGGCGGCATCTCGCACTTCTCGCTTGGTCTGGTCCTGGAGCCCAAGCAGTTCGTTGGCCCGGGTCGCGAGGCGAAGGCCTCCGGGAGTGAATGCGATACCTCCCTTGCTGCGAACGAAGAGGCGATCGGAGAGCTCGTTGCGCAGGGACTTGATGTGCATTGAAACGGCGGCATCGGTGACTCCGAGCTCAGCTGCGGCGGCTTTGACCGAGCCGAGTCGCACGACCGTGGCGAACGCTGTGAGTTGCGATGGAGTCACGACCTAAGTGAACGCTGAAGTGACCTTTGACACAACTCGGTGCTCGGGTGTTTGCTGGCGTCACCGTCCGAAGACAAGAAGGTGAGCCCCGTGCAAGTTCCCGCCCCGCTCGAATACGAACGAGCAACAAGCGTCGACCACGCCGTCCAACTTCTCGAGCAGTACGGCGAAGAAGCCATGATCGTTGCCGGTGGGCACAGCCTCATCCCGATGATGCGCCTACGCCTCGCCAACCCCGAGTACGTGATCGACATCAACGATCTCGCCGACGAGCTCAACTACATCACGATCACCGATTCCGAGGTCCGTATCGGTGCACTCACAAGGCACCAGGAGCTGCTCGAATCCGACGAGCTCGCTGCGGTCTTCCCGATCTTTCGAGATGCCGAGAAGGTGATCGCCGATCCCGTGGTCCGCAACCGGGGCACGCTCGGTGGCTCGCTCTGCCAGGCCGATCCGGCTGAAGATCTTTCCGCAGTCTGCGATGCCCTCCAGGCCAGCTGTGTGATCAGAGGGGCGAACGGGGAACGGGTGTTGTCGATGCACGACTTCCATCAGGGCCCGTACGAAACCGCCGTCGGCGATGCCGAGATCCTCACCGAGATCCGCATCCCGGTGAAGCCTCGATCGTCGAGTGCCTACAACAAGGTCGAGCGCCGCGCTGGTGACTGGGCGGTTGCCTCGGTTGGTGCCGCCGTCACCATGAATGGTGACGGCACGATCCTCGATGGCCGAGTCGGCCTCTGTGCCGTTGGTCCGAACACCACGCACATCGAGCCGATCTCAGCCGCCCTTGCCGGGCAGGTCCCGAGTGAAGATCTCTACGTCGCGGTCGGAGCGATCGCCGCCGAGAGCTGTGATCCCGACACCGACACCCGCGGCACTGCCGCCTACAAACGCCATCTCGCAAAGGAGTTGACCGTCCGGTCGCTCCGCAACGCCGTTGCCCGTGCAACCGGACAGGAGGTCTGACATGCAGATATCGATGGAAGTCAATGGTGACCAAGTCAGTGCCGACGTCGAAGCTCGCACGCTGCTCGTGCACTTCATCCGTGAAGAGCTCGAACTCACCGGCACCCACTGGGGCTGCGACACATCCAACTGCGGCACGTGCGTGGTGCTGATCGATGGCGTGCCCGTCAAGAGCTGCACGCAACTGGCCGCCATGGCTGGCGGCCACAAGGTGACAACGGTCGAAGGACTTGCCAACGGCAAAGAGCTCGATCCCATCCAAGAGGGCTTCATGCAATGCCACGGCCTCCAGTGCGGTTTCTGCACTCCCGGCATGTTGATGACCACTCGGGCGCTGCTCGACAAGAACCCCAACCCAGATCAGGCCGAGATTCGTGAAGCAATCAGCGGCCAGATCTGCCGTTGCACCGGTTACACCTCGATCATTCGCTCGGTCCACTGGGCCGCCAACAAGGAAGCCGAGATGCGCGAAACAGCCGTCAGTGTTCATGCTGGAGCGGTCGGCGGAGGTGCAGCATGACTGTCACAGAACCATCACCAGGCGCACCCGCTGTCTCCTCCAGCGATGTGTTGGAGGACAACGACCAGAAGCCCATGGGCTTTGGCCGCATGCTTCGCAAGGAAGATCCCCGTCTCGTCCGTGGTGCCGGCACCTTCACCGACGACATCAAGCTCAAGGGCATGCTCCACATGGAGATCCTGCGTTCGCCCTATGCGCACGCCACGATTCTCAGCATCGACAAGAGCGCCGCTGAAGCGCACCCCGACGTGATTGCCGTGGTCACTGGTGAAGACCTCGCCGCCCACAATCTGGCGTGGATGCCCACGCTGTCCAACGACGTGCAGTCGGTGCTGGCGACCGACAAGGTCCGCTTCCAACACCAGGAAGTGGCGTTCGTCGTTGCCAAGAACAAGTACGCCGCTCGTGACGCTCTCGAGCTGATCGACGTCGAGTACGACATGCTCGAACCGGTCGTCGACGTGCGCAAGGCACTCGATCCAGACTCGCCGATCATTCGCACCGACCTCGAAGGCAAGACCGACAACCATTGCTTCGACTGGGAGACCGGCGACGCAGCAGCCACCCAGGCAGTGTTCGACGACGCCGACATCGTGGTGAAGCAAGAGATCATCTATCCCCGAGTGCACCCGGCGCCGATGGAGACGTGCGCATGTGTGGCCGACATGGATCCGATCAGCGGCAAGCTCACGCTGTACTCGACCACCCAGGCTCCGCACGCTCACCGCACCGTCTACGCCCTCGTCGCCGGCCTGCCAGAGCACAAGATCCGCATCATTGCTCCCGACATCGGCGGCGGCTTCGGCGGCAAGGTCCCGATCTACCCCGGCTACGTGTGCGCCATCGTGGCGTCGCTGCTCATCGGCAAGCCGGTGAAGTGGGCCGAGGACCGCACTGAGAACCTCGTCAGCACCGGCTTCGCTCGTGACTACATCATGGTCGGTGAGATCGCTGCGTCGAAGGACGGCAAGATCCGAGCCGTTCGCACCAACGTGCTCGCCGATCACGGCGCCTTCAACGGCGTGGCCTCGCCCATCAAGTACCCGGCCGGCTTCTTCGGTGTCTTCACCGGGAGCTACGACCTCGAAGCAGCGCATGCCTCGATGACTGCGGTCTTCACGAACAAAGCGCCGGGAGGCGTCGCCTATGCTTGCTCGTTCCGGATCACCGAAGCGGTGTACTTGATCGAGCGTATGGTCGACGTGCTCGCCTACGACCTCGAGATGGACCCGGCTGAACTGAGGCTGAAGAATTTCATCCAGCCAGAGCAGTTCCCGTACGAGACCAAGACCGGTTGGGTCTACGACTCTGGTGACTACGAGCCCACGATGAAGCTGGCCATGGACATGGCTGGCTACGACGAGCTCCGCAAGGAACAAGCCGAGAAGCGTGAGCGAGGCGAGCTCATGGGTATCGGCATCTCGTTCTTCACCGAAGCCGTGGGTGCCGGTCCTCGCAAGGACATGGACATCCTCGGGCTTGGCATGGCCGACGGTTGCGAACTTCGCATCCACCCGACCGGCAAGGCCGTCGTGCGACTCTCGGTCAAGACCCAAGGCCAGGGCCACGAGACCACCTTCGCCCAGATCATTGCCGAAGAGATCGGCATACCGACCGACGACATCGACGTCGTGCACGGCGACACCGACAACACCCCGTTCGGCCTCGGAACCTACGGCTCTCGGTCCACGCCGGTGTCTGGCGCCGCTGCCGCTCTGGTCGCCCGCAAGGTGCGAGACAAGGCGCAGATCATTGCTTCCGGCATGCTCGAAGTGTCGGTGGCCGATCTCCAGTGGGACAAGGGTTCGTTCTCGGTGAAGGGCGATCCGTCGCAATCAGTGACGATCCAAGACATCGCCATGAAGGCTCACGGTGCAGGCGATCTGCCTGAGGGTCTCGAAGGCGGCCTCGAAGCCCAGATCTGTTACAACCCGGAAAACCTCACCTACCCATTCGGTGCCTACATCTGTGTCGTCGACATCGATTCCGGTACCGCCGAGGTGAAGGTGCGCCGATTCATTGCCGTCGACGACTGCGGCACACAGATCAACCCGATGATCATCGAAGGCCAGGTCCACGGCGGCCTGACCGACGGCATTGGCATGGCGCTCATGGAGATGATCAGTTTCGACGAGAACGGCAACTGCCTGAACTCGACGCTGATGGACTACCTCATTCCCACGGCGATGGAAGTGCCCGACTGGGAGACCGGTCACACAGTCACGCCTTCGCCGCACCACCCCATCGGGGCCAAGGGCGTTGGCGAGTCGGCAACGGTTGGCTCGCCGCCCGCCGTGGTCAATGCGGTGGTCGACGCGCTGAAGCCGTACGGCATCCGCCATGCTGACATGCCGCTCACACCGAGCCGGGTGTGGGAAGCCATGCAGGGCAACCACACCGCCCCGATCTAGTAGGCGAGCCGTTCATGAGGAAGCGCTGATGCCAAACCTTTCAAGCCGAGTCGCAGCACTCGTGGAAAGCCGTCGACCGTTCGTTCAGGCCACCGTGGTGCGGGCGCAATGCCCCACCTCGGCCCGGCCCGGCGATCGGGCGATCGTCATGCCCGACGGCACCCTCGAAGGGTTTGTCGGTGGGCACTGCGCCGAGGGCTCGGTTCGCACCGCTGCGCTCGGTGTGCTCGACGCCGGCGAAGCGCTGTTGCTGCGGATCCTGCCAGACGATGCCGAGGAATTCCCCGAGAGCCCGGGCGCTCTGACCGTGGTGAACCCGTGCCTCTCCGGGGGTGCGATCGAGGTGTACCTCGAGCCGATGTTGCCAGCGCCCAAGGTGCTGGTCGTCGGCCAGACCCCTATTGCCGGAGCGTTGGTGCAGCTCGGACAATCGCTCGGTTTGGCGCTGGAGCACGCGCCGTCTGGCCCAGGAGTTCCCGCTGGCGCAACCGCAGTGATCGTGGCAAGCCACGGACGGGCCGAAGAAGAATCTGTGCAAGGCGCACTCGACGCTGGCGTCGGGTTCATCGGCGTGGTTGCCAGCCACACGCGAAGTGAAGCCCTCTTGACCGAACTCGATCTCAATCCGGAAGACGCCGCCGTTGTGCATGCGCCTGTCGGTTTGAAGATCGGTGCCACGACGGCCGAAGAGATCGCACTGTCGATCTTGGCCGGGATCGTGAAAGCCATTCGAGTCGATGGGCTCGAAGCGCCAAAGACCGATGAAACTGTCCGGCCAGCCACCGTGGTCGATCCGGTCTGCAACATGACCGTCACCGTGGCTGACGACTCGCCACATCTGCAGCACGAGGGAGACGACTTCTGGTTCTGCAATCCCGGTTGTCGGGATCGCTACGCCGACGAGCTCGCCGCAGCCTCGTGACCGAGTCCCACACCAACGTCCAAGACCTTCGCTCGCAGTTGAACGACGTCGACTACATCGTCGACGAGGGCCTCGGCATGGCGCTGTTCCTCGCTCGATCTCTCGGGCAGCCCCTGCTGCTCGAAGGCGAGCCGGGCGTCGGCAAGACCACGGCGGCCAAGGCGTTGGCGCAAGCGACCGGCGGCGAGCTGATCCGTTTGCAGTGCTACGAAGGCATCACGGCAGCCGAGGCGATCTACGAATGGAACTATCCACGCCAGCTGCTCTCGATCCGCCTTGCTGAAGCCAACGAACAGGCGATGTCAGAAAGCGATCTGTTCAGCGAGTCGTTCCTGCTCGACCGGCCGCTGCTGAAGGCCTTGCGCTCGACAGACGGGCCATCGCCGGTGTTGTTGATCGACGAGATCGATCGGGCCGACGACGAGTTCGAGGCATTGCTCTTCGAGTTCCTCGCCGAGGCGTCGGTCACGATCCCCGAGATCGGCACGATCACGGCCCAGCGAGCGCCCACCGTGATCCTCACATCGAACCGAAGTCGTGAGCTGCACGATGCGTTGAAGCGGCGGTGCTTCTACCACTGGATCGATTTCCCCGACGTCGAGTCAGCAGCCGAGATCGTTCGCCGTCGAGTGCCGGAAGGTGCGGTGCCGCTCGTGCGGGCCGCCACTGCGTTCGTCACCTCGGCTCGAACGCTCGACCTCGACAAACCGCCCGGCCTGGCCGAAACCATCGACTGGGTTTCTGCTTTGGCGATGCTTGGTGTGGCCGAGATCGATCGAGGCATGGTCGAAGCCACGATGGGTTCGTTCATCAAGACCCCCGACGATCGGGTGGCCATGAATGCAGCAATGGACAGCGAGGTGCTGGTGCCGTGATGTTCGCTCACCACGAAGCCGTCGTTGTTGCCCAAGGGCTGTCGGTTCTCGGCGTCTCCGGCTTGTCGGTTCGCTGCATCTGGAAGCTTGCGGTGCTTCGCCTGACCGGTGACTGAAACCGCAGGCAGTTCGCAGCTCTTTCACGGTGTCGATCGTGCGCTCTTCATCTCGGCCTTTGTCGAAAAGCTACGAGGCGCTGGGTTGGCGGTGTCGATTGGTTCATCGCAACGAGCGGCGCAGTCGCTCGAGGTTGCTGGCCCTGTCGGTTTGCATGATCTGTACTGGCTCTTCAAGGTCGGCTTGACTCGGCGTCGAGAAGACTTCGAGGTCTTCGATGCTGTGTTCTCGGCGGTCTTCGACTTCGAGCTGAATCGAACGGTCAAGCAGGCGCCTCGACGCAACGAGCAAGCGCATCCCATCCCGACCAACGAGGACGATCAGTTGATGAGCTTGCCGGCGCTCGACCTCGCCGGGGAGAGCGAGGATGTCACCGTGCCGTGGGCCACCCGCCCCTCGTTGCAGGACGCCGTCGATGACGACCAGGGCGACGACGACGATCAGGTGATCCCTGAGCTGCTGCCGTCGGCGCTCGAACATCTGGCTGACACGCCGTTCGATCTGCTCGACGAGGACGAGTTGCAGCGAATCAGCGAAGATCTCGAATGTGGGTCACATCAGTGGCCGACACGGCGCTCACGTCGCACTCGGCAAGCGAAGCAAGGCCGGCCAGACCTCCGACAGACACTGCGGGCCTCGCTGCGCAGCGGGGGAGAGCCTTTGGTTCTGCATAGCCACCGCCCGCGCCGACGACCCCGACCGGTGCTGTTGATGGTCGATGTCAGCGGCTCGATGGAACGTCATGTCCGTCCGTACCTCCACATCACCAGAGCGCTTGCGATGTCTGGTCGAGCCGAAGTGTTTGCTTTCGCCACCGAACTCACTCGGCTCACGCCTGCGTTGCGAAGTCGCTCTGCGGTCGACGCCATGCAGCGGGCGACCGAGCAAGTCGGCGATCGTTTCGGCGGTACGAAGCTGGCCACGAACCTGGGTGTACTGATCGGCCATCGGGTGTGGTCGTCGATGGTGCGAGGCGCTGTGGTGGTCATCATCTCCGATGGTTGGGACACCGAAGACCCAGCCGAGCTCGAGGTTCGGATGCGCCGACTCGGTCGGTTGGCCCATCGGATTGTCTGGGTGAACCCTCGCGTGGCAGCTCCCGGCTTCGAACCGTTGGTCGGGTCGATGGCGGCAGCGCTGCCGCACTGCGACCACTTCTTGCCTGGCCACTCGGTCCGGGCCATGGCCGACGTGCTCGACGCGGTCTCCAGCTGAGTCAACCAAGTGGTTGACGAAGTTGACGATCGTGGTGCGGCTCGCCGACCATGACGGCCATGCCTGGCTCTTCAAATGACACCGCTCGCCCTTTCAAGGTTCTCGGACTCCAACAGATCGCCATCGGCGCCCTCGACAAGGGAGCACTCAGTGGTTTGTGGACTGGCTTGCTCGGCGTCGAGAAGGTCAGCGACTACCAATCGGAGAACGAGAACGTCGATGAGGACATTCTCCGCCTCGGCGAGGGCGTGCATGCGGTCGAGATCGATCTGATGCAACCGCTGGACCCCGAACGTTCGCCCAAGGTGCACGTGCCGACGCTGAACCACGTCGGTCTCTGGATCGATGATCTGGCGGCATGCGTCGAGTGGTTGACCGAGCAGGGCATGCGCTTCACCCCCGGCGGTATCCGAAAGGGAGCCGCCGGCTACGACGTCTGCTTCCTCCACCCCAAGGGCAATGATGACGCTCCCCGTAGTGGCGAGGGCGTTTTGATCGAACTCGTGCAAGCCCCCGACGACGTCATCGCCGCCCTCAGCTGATCCATCGTCGCCAACCCCGTTCTGCGGCATCTCACCCTCAGTTCTGAGGGTGATCCTCCGCAGAACGATGGGTTCAGAAAGCGTCGTCGTTGGTGGCAACGGTGATGCGGTTGCCCTCGCAGCCGAGGTCTCGCAGGAAGTCGGCGAGCGCTTTGCGCCGTCGGGCATCGAGGCCAGCGGTTGGGTCGATCAAGATCAGCTCGCGAAACGGTTGACCGAGAACGAGGACGAGTCCGGCTGCCTGGAGTTCGCCGCGGCTGAACGGCCACGGCTCTCTGGGCAGCAGAGTTTCCGCTTCGAGCACATTGATGGCGAAGTCAGCAAGTTCGGTCGGCTCGTCGATTCCGCCGGCGATCGCAGCGGCGACGATCTGCTGTTCGAGCGGAACCTTGCCCTCGAGCACCGGGGGAGAGGGGAGCAGTACAACGCCTGGTGCATCAGCTCGTACCAGGACGGCATCGAGGTCGGACATCGGGTGAACCTGCAGCATCGGGCGGAGCGTAGGCAACATCGTTGATGGAACAGTCCGCAATCAGGGTCGACGGCGTTAGCATTCCGAGTCGCTGTTCGACCCGGTCACCGGATCGAGCGGCAGGGCCTCAGGTCCCAACCAGCGTTGGCAAGACCGTCAATGCCGGAACGATCCGAATGAAAGCGCAGATCTCATGACCAAAGCAGCAGCCAATCTCACCCCCAAGGCCGACACGATCGCCAAGCACGCCAAGGGCGAAAACGACACCGGTTCCCCTGAAGTCCAGATCGCGCTTCTCACCGACCGGATCAACCACCTGACCACGCACCTCAAGATGCACAAGAAGGACCACCACAGCCGTCGTGGTCTGCTCATGCTCGTGGGTCGTCGTCGCCGACTCCTCGATTACCTCGCCGGTATCGATGTCGAGCGTTACCGCTCGATCCGCGACACGCTCGGCCTGCGCCGCTAACTCGCTCGCATCTCGACCTGGCCAACTGGCGCCAGGAACGGTCGCTCTGGCAGCCGTTCCTGGCGCCAGTTGCCGTTTTGGGTGGCTGAAGTCACGACGAACCATTGGGCCAGACGGCTCATGCATGCACGGTTTCCGCCGATGGTTCCTCTATCCTCCAAGGAGCCGTACGAAACGTTCGTACGAGCGGCAGCTCAGCTGCCAGTTTTCAACTCCTCGCACTCGCACCACCTGCCCTTGTTGCCGCACTTTCTTTGATCGATGCAGCAGCAGAGCACTTCGTGGTGACGGGCCGAGCGTACGTCTGAGCGTCTCCCTCTGTAACTCAAAGTAATGGGAGATGTGACAGCAGCGAGTGGTTGCAATCTGGGATCTGGTCTGCCAATTGCCCGGCGAACGTCGCTTGGCAGACAATTCAACAAGGAGATTCCATGACGGAAGCTTTTTCCGTGCAGGGCACTGTCACCTCTGGTGACGGTCCTGACATGATCCTCGAGACCGGCAAGCTTGCTGGCCTCGCCAGTGGTGCCGTGACCGCTCAAATGGGCGACACGATGGTCCTCGTCGCTGCCACCGGTGCCAAGCACGTGCGTGACGGCATCGATTTCTTCCCCCTCACCGTCGATGTCGAAGAGCGTTCCTACGCTGCGGGCAAGATCCCCGGCTCGTTCTTCCGTCGTGAGGGTCGGTCTTCCGACCACGCAACCCTCACCGCCCGCCTCATCGATCGCCCACTGCGCCCGTCGTTCCCCGGCGGCTTCCGTAACGAAGTGCACGTGGTCGTAACCGTTCAGTCCGCCGACCAGGCAAACCCCTACGACGTTCTGGGCATCAACGCGGCTTCGGCCGCACTGATGAGGGCTGCGTGTTTGCGTTCTGCTGTGGCGGTGGCCAGCTGGGCAGAAGCCGCTTTGGCACGGGCACCGATGTCGGCCATCAGGGCGGGAATGTTGTCGGCGTCGATCAGGACGGCGTAAAGGGGTCGTTGATTATTGCTCATATGGGATGCCTAGCAGGCAGGGCAGGGGCTTGTCAGTTGGAAAGTCGCGCGCATTTGATCAAGCACCTGCGGTCAGGTCGCGATACATCACCAGCGCATCGACATAGCCCTCATGCGGATGGTTGAACGCGTCGGGCAATCGACCCACGATTTCGAACCCCGCGCGTTTCCAGGTCGCGATGGCACGCGTGTTCGTGGCCACCACGAAATTATACTGCATCGCGCGAAACCCCATCTTGCGTGCGGTCGTCAGGGAATGATCCAGCATCGCGCGCGCCACACCTTTCCCACGCGCATCCGGGGCGGTGCAATAAGCCGCGTTGCACACATGGGCCCCGCCGCCACCCTGATTGGGTTTTATGAAAGACG
>ENA-ORXM01000893-ORXM01000893.1-marine-metagenome-genome-assembly--contig:-NODE-893-length-46090-cov-5.417795_pt1 | contig 46090 bp, 41 predicted proteins | sample MGYA00237867_ERZ511480 | MGnify/ENA primary metagenome ERZ511480 (study PRJEB26309, sample SAMN06266103) | marine metagenome | isolation source: Algal blade | place: United Kingdom:Sidmouth, United...
TGAAGGTTAAGTCCAGCAGTTTCCAATCGCCCCCTTCTTTTTTATAGACTTCGGTTACGGTAAATTCATTGGAAACATCATCGCCACGAACGTGGGCGACGAGGGTTATTCTGTTCCAAAGTACGGCGGTGTCCTCTCCAAAAACCTCCACCGCAACATCGTGCACATCTGCATTTTTGTACCAAATACTTCCGCTTTCGATGATTTCGAGTTCTCTGGCTTTTTTCCAAGAGCCACTCATATGAACGAATTTGGAATGGTCGTGGAACAGAGTCCCCAGTTTATCCACATCTTTATCGGCCATCCATTGCCATTTGGTTTTGGAAAGTTGTTTAATTTCTTCTTCAATGGTGGCATCTTGGGCGAACGATGGCGAACAAAACGCCATTAAAAAGAGTCCGATTAGTAAAGTTCTCATAATGTACTGTTTTATAATTGTTAGCGACATGGTCAAAAGTACAATCCATTGAAACCGATTAACGTACCTAAATTACGGATATGCATACCACTATTACGGTTATTCGATAGGTAGTTGGATTATCTGGAAATCAATAGCTTATCTTTAACTCAAATTGGATTGGACCATGGAAAATGTGTATCGTATCGATTCCGTAAGTGACTACCTCAAATTACGAGATAAGGAAGTTTTGCACCCTCTGGTCGGTTTGGTCGATTTTAAGACTGTGGATGTAAAGGCGAAGACGGCTCCAAGCCATGATGCTTTACTTTTTAACTGCTATGCGATTTTCTTGAAGGATGCCAAAGGATGTAAACTAAAATATGGGGGGAAGGATTATGACTACGACGAAGGCACTTTGGTTTTTGTTGGCCCTAACCAAAAAGTAGAATTGACCAAAAACGACCCCAATTTTGTTCCGAAAGGATATGCGCTGCTCTTTCACCCCGATGTTTTGGCTGGGACTGATTTGGGGCGTAAAATTCATACCTACAATTATTTCTCCTATTCGGTAAAAGAAGCATTGCACATTTCGGCAAAAGAGCGTAAAGTGATTTTAAGTTTGCTGGATAAAATCCAGTTTGAGTTGGAACAGACGATAGACAAACACAGTAAAAAATTGATTGTAGCCAATATTGAACTCTTTTTGGATTATTGTATGCGTTTCTATGACCGGCAATTTCTTACTAGGGAAACCGCCCACCAGAGTTCCATGGAAAAATTCGATGTTCTATTGAACGATTATTTTACTTCGGAAAAGCCACAAAAACAAGGCTTGCCTTCAGTAAGCTATTTTGCCGACCAATTGCATTTGTCTTCCAATTATTTTGGGGACTTGATTAAAAAGGAAACTGGAAAATCGGCTCAAGAATACATTCAAAACAAACTCATTGCGGTTGCAAAAGAACGGGTTTTCGACCCCAATAAATCGGTGAGCGAAATAGCCTATGAACTAGGTTTTAAGTATCCACAACATTTTAGTCGCTTGTTTAAACGTCAGGTTGGGCAGTCGCCAAGAGCGTTCAGAAATATGAATTAGGTCTTGAATTGAGTGGTCGATTTCTACTTATGACTATTTCTCTCCTTCTTCCTTGATCGAAACATCTCTCCGAAAAGGAATAAACAAAGGATCGACATCTTTGGTTTCACCGATGACCGATTCAATTTCCCTTTTCAGATAGTTCAGATGTGCTATTGTTAATCGATCGGTCATTACTGGAATTGTCCTCTTAATTTTCCCCTGCAAGGTAAGCAAGTTGTCCAAAGCCAAGGAGCGAACGTCGGTATTCGAGGTATAGCCTTCCGAAAGTTTTGCCAGAATACCTTCGACCAGACCTTCTGCTTCGTCTGGTTTGTAGAGCGCAATCAAATTTGAAACATACGATTTTTGAAGCTTTCTGCGGTAGGCATTTGTTTGGTAAAAAACGTTCATATCGCCCCAGACCAGTTGGTTAAGGTCGTCCATATATTCTTCGGGTAGATAGGGATCTTCGTTTTCGTAGCGTTCGGCAATAAAGGTCATGCGGCTCAAACGGCTGCCACCGAGCAGGTTCACCATCATGCTTTCCATGGTCTTGGTGACTGCTTCCTTGGATTGCGGTGATTGGATCGCGTTCAAAATATCGTTGCGCAACAACCATTTGGGCTCTTTGAAAATATAATTGTTCAAAAAGAGCAAAGCCTGCTTCTGGCGTTGTTTATCCACCGGTCGATATACTTCGCCCTCTTCGCCCATGGTCTTTGGTGTAACGTAGATACCCCCGATATTCTTGGCCACATGAAAAATATAATCACTGTACTGACCTACCAAATCTTTATAGACCTGATCAAGATTGGCGTAGTCGTCGCTACTCCGTTCTTTGGTCCATTTTTTCAAGTAGGGGGCGATACGTTGTAAATTGAGAATACCGTACATACTGGCCTCCATAGCATCATCTCCCAAATCTTCGGTCTGCGAGCGTGGATCGAAATCTCGCCCCTCGCCGCCGAACCAAAGCCTCGGATTGGCCTTGACACTATCTACGACCATTTGGCTCAATAGCTCTTTTTCATCCCTTAAAGAAAGGTCTTCGGGAAAACGGGAGTAGCCCCACTGAATGGCCCATTTATCATAATCGCCGATACGCGGCATCAAATCTTCGGTTGGAATACTATCCTCAGGCTGCGCTACGTAGTTGAAACGGGCATAGTCCATAATCGAACTGGTATGGCCATTTTTTTGAAGCCAATCGGCATCCCGTAATTTTTCTACGGGGGTCGCCGAGCTTGCGCCCATATTGTGACGTAGGCCCAAAGTATGGCCCACCTCATGGGAGGCCACAAAGCGAATAAGGTTGCCCATCAGTTCGGTCTCGAATTCCATTTTCTGTGCCCGCTCATCGACGGCACCGGCCTGTACCATATACCAGCTGTGCAAGAGGCTCATCAGATTATGGTACCAACCGATATGGCTCTCCAAAATTTCACCGCTTCGGGGATCTACAACATTGGGGCCGTATGCGTTCTTTGATGGAGAAGCGAAATAGCGCAATACCGAGAAGCGCGAATCTTCAAGGCTCATGGTATTATCATTTTCGGGCCATTCCTTACCGATAATGGCATTTTTGAAACCGGCCTGTTCAAAAGCGACCTGCCAATCGTTGATTCCCTGAATCAGAAAGGGCCGCCATTTTTTAGGGGTCGCTGGATCGATATAGTAAACAATAGGTTGCTTGGGCTCGACCAATTCTCCACGCTTCCATTTTAGAGAATCTTCAGGTTTTGGTTCCAAACGCCACCGATGAACGTAGGTATTGCGGTCTACTTTTTGTTGGTCATCGCCATATTCTAGGTACGAACTCGCAAAATAACCGACCCTTGCATCGTAAAGGCGTTTTCGCATCGGTTCTTCGGGCAAAAGGATAAAAGAATTGTTGATTTCCAAGGTCACTACACCTGCGAGGATAGCTGCTGGAAGTTGTTTGCGCTTATCTTTACCAGGCTTGGCCCTATAGGTTTTTATGGTCTTTATTTCAGTATTTATCGGGAAAGAATTGATTTCTTCGATATACGATTTGTTCTTCTCAAGTGACGTTAACTTATATTTATTTTTTTGGTCTCCGCTTAGCGCTAATAAAGGATTTTCACTGTTTACGAAATCTGTTATATCAATAACATAGGTGGACTTTTTCTCGTTTTTTGCCTTAATATCGAATGCCTCGAGAATCGGGGTGATGTTCGAATTATTGACCGCTTTTGAAATGGCATCGTCTTCGTTTGCAGCGCTGACCAAAGTCGAGATACGAAGAAATAAATTATCCGATGGGCCTTTTTCAAAAACTATGGTGTTTTCGGAAATCTTTTCACCGCCGTAATTACCCGCGCCCGACGGGGTCTTAATAAATCGGGTAACAACAAGTATCTCACGATTCAACAGGCTATCCGGTATTTCGAAATAATAATTGTTTCCTACTTTGTGTACATCAAAAAGTCCTTTTTTCGTGATGGCCTCATCGGTAATAAGGCGATCATAGGTCTTGGAACTATTAAGGGCAAGACTCTCCGATTTCCCGATTTTTTCAGTCTTTTTAACGAGCCCTAGACTACCACAGGAAGTGACAAAAAGCAGCAATCCTAAATATGTGAAATAGCGTTTCATATAAGTAGCGAACGTGTCAATTAAAACTTTAGTATGATATTGGTCGGGCTAGGTACGCATTTAACAGTTTATCGATAAAGCCACGAATGGTTGAGGTTCGCGACTATCTGTATATACGCAAATCTTTGCATGAAAGATGGTTCAAGATACAATTCTGGGTGACGGAAGTCAATTTTATTGGAAAAATTCCTATCAATGCTTGTCGACAGTAAGGGCGAAGTTTCCTTTAAGCATTTGTGTTACATTGATCAGCGCCCGCATATTGTGGTAATTGACCTTCCAAACATGGGCCTTGGCATCTTTTTTTGCGTTTGGTTTGGTGTCTAGGCCTTCATGGTACCAGCCTTGGTATTCGTGATCGATAAGATAGCTGTCGATATAGTTCCACTGCTTTTGGAAGAGTTCGTAATAGTGCTTTTCTTTAGGATATAATTCTGCCATAAGCAATAAGGAGTTCAGACCTTCCGCCTCCGTCCACCAGACTTTTGCTTCGTTTTCGATCGTTCTTTTTCCGGAGGCGTTCCAATAATATCCCCCATCATAAAAACCTCCTTTTTCATAATCCCAGCCCCATTCAAGGGCGTGGTCTACCATCTTTTTGGCTTTTATCGCCGTGATGGTATCGTTTTGAAGTCCCAGCACATGGGAAGCCTCGAGCATCAAAAAGGCCGTCTCGACATCATGGCCAAAGGAAACATGGTCTAAATAAAAATGTTCTTTTCTATAGGTTTCAGAAGAATCGCGTAACGATACGGGGGCCCAGTCCCTTTGCAGGTGTAACGTCAGGTATCCCTTTTCCGTAGTTATCGTATCCCGAATCAGCAAGAGCATTTCTTCGAGCCGTTTTTTTAACAGCGGATCGGGCCAAACTTCATAAAGGGCGGTAAAACTTTCCAAAAGGTGAATGGAAGAATTTTGGTCTTTCCAATCCTTTCGAATAAAATTGTCATAGTTCTTACCGTTCGTTTTGACATCGAGCATCCAAGAACCGTCTTCTTGCATAACGTCGAAATATCCTCCATAAACCGAATCATGGGAATGCACCTCCAGCCAATGAAACGTCTTTTTCGCAAGATTAAGCGCTTCCGTATCCTCCGAAATTTTATAATAGGTCGCCAGTCCATAGATGGCGAACGAATTGCCGTAAGCACTTTTTCCTGTCGAGATTACTTTTAACGAATCGTCTTTAATACCCAGCAACGTATGGAATCCGCCATTTTCTTTGTCCCACATCTTGTCCCTTAAAAATCGGTAGCCGTGGGCCGCTATGTCCCGGTATTTTTCATCATTATAAAAAGAGTACAGCACAGCGGCCGTCCAAACATGGCGTGCCTGACTGACCAGCATTTTATTTTGCTTGCCTTCTTTTTCCCATTTGTAGTTGAAATCGGACCAAAATCCGCCGTTAACCGTATCGATTGTTTTTGGATACCAGATATAGGCGAGTTTATTTAATTCTGTTTCTATCTGTACCTGTAATTCATCTTGCCCAATATTTTGGGCCACATCTTGTTTGCATGAAGAGCAGGGAAGTATGGAGACAATTAATATAAGTGCATTGAAGATAAATGGATGTTTCATTTTATGCGGCCTCAAAGTATTCCAATAAAGCTACTTATTAATTCCAATAATTCAACTTTTATAAAGCTTACTTACTGAATCATAATCATCACCGCGCCCAAAGCGGTCAGTACCAAGATCATCTTTCGGTAAAAACCATCTTTGATAATCTTGATCAGGCGAACGCCAACCAACATGCCCAAAAGTATGCCCGGAACCAATTTGAGATTGAAAATCAAGGTTTCGGCGGTTACGGTTTCCCAGATAAAAATATGAAAGGGGAGTTTGATGACATTGATAATCAAAAAAAGCCATGCCGCCGTACCGATAAATTCGTTTTTTGGCACCCGCATAGCCAGAAAATAGAGGTTGCTGAACGGGCCGCCAAGGTTTCCGATCATTGTCGTGATGCCCGCCAACGTGCCCACAAAACCGGCGAAGGCCCAGTGTTTAGGTACGGCCATTGATTTTCGTCGATCCCACCAGTACATCATCGCCACACTGACCAAAATGATAATGGCCATATAAATTTTAAAGACGCCCTCGTCGAGATCGTTCCCTAAGTAAACGCCGAGAAGAATACCGATTACTACCCACGGCAGAAAACGTACGATATACCACCAATTTGCATGTCGGTTGTAATAGACCACGGCAATCAGGTCACCGACGATTAATAAGGGTACTACAATACCCGTAGATGCTTTGGCTTCAAAAGCCAGGGCCATTAGGGTTACGTTTACAATGGCTATACCTTTGATACCCGCCTTTGAAAGTCCTATGATAAAAGCGGCCGTAAGTGCAAATGCCCAGGCGGTCGTTGAAATGTCAAATGTCGTGGCTAAAGGCATAATTGCGGTTTGATTGGCAAAAGGCAAAAGTATCTTAAAAAATAATATCTTTAACCGGTAACCAACAATCAAAAGACCTTCCATGGAATTATCCACCCTTGATTACAGTTTTATCATTGTATTCTTTTCAATTGTACTTGGAATAGGATTTTATGTTTCCAAAAAGTCGGGAAAGAATTCTACGGAGTTTTTCCTTTCGGGAAGAACGATGCCGTGGTGGTTGTTGGGCTTATCCATGGTGGCCACTACATTTTCTACCGATACACCCAATCTAGTAACCGATATCGTTCGCACCAACGGAGTATCAGGAAACTGGGTCTGGTGGGCGTTTTTGATCACTGGTCTTTTGACCGTATTTGTTTATGCCAAGCTTTGGCGAAGATCGAATGTGAATACCGACCTTGAGTTCTACGAAATGCGATATGGTGGGAAAGCTGCAAGCTTTTTGAGAAAATTCCGAGCCATATATCTCGGGGCCCTGTTCAATATCATTACCATGGCCTCGGTTACTTTGGCAGCTATAAAGATCGGGGGGATTATGTTGGGTCTTGAACCGTGGGAGACTGTAGTAGGGGCCGGTCTGATTACGGTTACCTTTAGTGCGTTGGGAGGTTTTAAAGGTGTCGTCTATACCGATTTTTTATTGTTTTTTGTAGCTATGTCAGGCGCAATCGGTGCGGCTTATTATTTGGTCAACATTCCCGAAGTGGGAGGTATAGAAGCCTTAATGGCCCATGAGAACGTAACGGATAAACTCGATATTCTGCCCGATTTTAGTAATAAGAACGCGCTGGTCATGTTGTTCATCATTCCTTTGGCAGTACAATGGTGGAGTTCATGGTATCCTGGTGCGGAACCTGGCGGTGGAGGCTATATCGCCCAGCGCATGTTGGCATCAAAGGATGAGAACCATGCAATAGGTGCCACGTTCTTTTTCAACATCATGCACTATGCGCTGCGCCCTTGGCCCTGGATTTTGGTTGCCTTGGCCTCTTTGGTCGTTTTCCCCGACATCGCCAGTATACAAGAAGCTTTTCCCAACATTGCGGAAAGTAAATTAGGGCAAGATTTGGCCTACTCCGCCATGTTGACCAAACTGCCCAGTGGTTTGTTAGGTGTTGTTTTGGCTTCTTTGATAGCGGCCTATATGAGCACCATATCCACCCAATTGAATTGGGGGTCGTCGTACATCGTTTTTGACTTTTATAAACAACAGATCAATCCGAAAGCTACAGAAAAACAAATGGTCGCGGTCGGTAGGATTTCGACGGTTATATTGATGGTTTTAAGTGCTGTTTTGGCCTTGGCTTTGGAGAATGCACTACAGATTTTTGATATTCTACTCACTTTTGGTGCGGGCACCGGACTCATTTTCATATTGCGCTGGTTCTGGTGGCGCATCAATGCCTGGAGCGAGATTACCGCAATGTTCGCTTCCGGAATTATTTCTATTCTATTGAAGACCACTTCGCTGGGGCAGTTACTTTTTGCTACGGAAACAGGTGTATTTCCCGATTGGGCCGAATATCCTTTTGTCGTTGTCGTTACCACCGCAATTTGGTTGACCGCAACCTATATGACACAACCAGAATCGAAGGAGGTTCTGCGTTCATTTTATAAAAAAATACAACCCGGCGGACCGGGCTGGTCAAAAGTGGTCAAAGAGGCAGATGCCGACGGCGAAAAAATTGCGAAAGACGAAAAGTGGAGCGTGCCACAAGGCATAACCGCAATGCTATTGGGCTGTGTGCTTATCTATACCATTATGTTCGCAACGGGCTACTGGATTTATGGGCGTACTACTCAAGCATTAGTGTTAACGGCAATTGCCGTTGTTTCTGCATTTTTGCTCATTAAGGCATGGAACAAAATGAAGGAAAATATCTTATAGTCGCTGAACAGTGTGAGCGTTATATGGAACTCATCCATTAGATTTGAACGTTTTCAAAAAGAATCAATTCATACCTTCCAATACGATTTCAAAAACATGTTTGTCTTTCACAATGATTACTGAAGTGGGGTTGATTTCCTTTTCATTACCTTCAGGAGCCTTTGTTTTAGCATTGTACTGAATTTCCTCTCCATTTTCGTATACGAACAATTGAAAAATGGTTTTAGGGCCGGCACTTAGGGCCGTAATGTTGTATCCTTCAAGGCTTTGACCGTATTCCTTTTCAGGGCCGTTACCCGACTTTAGTTTAAACACGACACGATCAGCTTCAAAGCCTGATGCGTTCGTGAAAGAAATTCCAGTCTCATTTAAAATTTCGCCTTCTCCCGATATCAGTTCAGTCTCGTTTTCATTTTCCTCTTTTGAACAACTAACCACTACTGGCAATACGACAATAAAAAGCAGATAAACGAGGCACTTTTTCATAAGTAGGTTTTTTTAGAGGTTTTTAAAAGCTCTTGATTTGGGAAAGTGTTTGTGGGGAACACCTTTATAGGTCAACGTCATTTTTTATGTCATATTGTTACCTCAACTTTTATAGGACCGATGTGATTTATCGTTTTTGAAAACGTTAGTAAGTGTATCTATTCTTTTTTCCCTACCCCAAAAAGTCACAGTCTGTACATACCATTTACAAAAAATTTGCGTTCTGATTTAACCGAAACCGACCTGCTTTATGAGATGTTTTATCCTTTTTATCCTTTTTTTATCCTTTAACATTACTCTAGTCTCTTCCCAAGAAAAGCAGCAGATCGAGCCCTACTGGGAGATGCTTTTCAAGAACCAAAGAGATGAGGCCTTGGCCAAATTTCAGAAGAAGCAAAAAAATACGCTCGAACGTGACCTCATCAATGAAATCATTGAAGTGGAAAATGGTAAGTTTAAAAATCCGGAAGGTTTTGTAGAAAAAATCAGCAGCTACGCCGACTTCGAATATTACCTCTATGCGCTCTGGAACCAAAATTTCTTTTTCGATACCTATCTCAGCACGGGCTTTAATAAAAAGAATTCAAAAAATATCGATGCCGTTGACCTGAACTTGGTCAAAAACCCTACGGTAAAAGAATCGTTACGATACCTAAAATCAGCAGTTGCACAGCACAACAACGATTGGGAAACTTTTTACAAGTTAAACAAGGAAGTGCCTGCTATTAGGTCATGGCAATTTTGCGGTTCTTTCGAAAATTTGAACGGTAGCGGGCTGGCCACCGAATATGGCCCGGAAAAAAATGCCGTTTCGAAGACCGATTTCAATGCAAATAGCAACGGCTTTATAAATTGGTATACGCTGGACGGTCGTGAGAATGAAGCCTATCAGTATTATTCGAACCATTCGGAATACGGCAGTGGCGTCAATTATGCACAAACGTTCATCAGTAATGCGAAAGCACGTAAAGCTGTTATACGGTTCGGAAGTTCTGCACTCACAAAAGTTTGGCTCAACGATGTTCTGATCTATGAGAACACGAACGACGGCATTACCGATTTGGATGCCTATAGCGTAAAGGTCAACCTTCCTCAAGGCAACAACCGGCTTTTGATCAAAAATGCCGATAAGGCCGGCATTGCTTATTTTATTGTAAGGGTTACCGATGAAACCGGAAATCCTCTAAACAATCTGAAATTTAGCAAATCATACAGTGCTTACAACAAAAGTTCAATTGCAGAAACAGCTCCTGAACCGTTGACCCATCCTGTGGAAACATTTTTTCTGAACAAACTAAAAGAAGAACCCGACAATTTTCTATTGACCTTCTGTCTGTTGAACACTTACTTACGTAATTCAAAATATACCGAGGCCAAGGCTATTTTGTTGCCATTACTTGAGAGCTACCCGAACAGTTCTTTTTTAAGAAAATACTTGAGCCAAAGCTACACCAAAGAAAAAGACTATGCCTCTGCAAAAGAATTACAGAAAAACATTGAACAAGACGATAAGGAATACTACCTATCTTACATCTATCGATTTCAAGATTCGCGTAAACTTTTTAAGCTTCCGATAGCGGAGTTCGAAAAATTTATTCAAAAATTCGCCAATGCCACAGACCTTGAAATTCTAAAGGCATCGGCCGATCTACTGCTACACATCAGAAAAGAAGACAAAGCAGCGGTAAAGGAAAGTCTGAAAGCCATAGTCGCCGAACATAGCGATCAGTTGAGTATTCTAAAGATATATTTGAACATTTATTCCAGTTATCTGAACGAAGACGATAAGGCCATAAAGGTATTGGAAGACATTACCGCAAACTATTTTGATTATGCGGCCCTAAAAACATTGGCGCGCTTCTACACCAAACAAGATAAAAAGGAAAAGGCACTAAAGCTTTTTGAAAAGTCTTACAATCAGGTACCACACGACAACATCTTTGTTTCGGATTATATAAACTATCTACATCAGTTTAAGAAATATGAGGAGTCGCTTCCGTATTTAGATCAGCTCTTGTCGAACTATCCCTATTCTTTCGTAGGTATGGAACTCAAAGGCACCGCGCTTGAACAAATCGGCCAGAAAAAGGAAGCCTTGAAATGGTATAAAAAGTCATTGAAGCATAATGGTTCGAACACTTCGCTCCGTAAGAAAATAGACGACCTTTCAAATGCCAAAAACTATCTCGACGAATTGGCCACAGCAAATGTTTACGACTTTATGGCCGAGAACAGAGACAAGGGTGTCAAAAATAACTACGGTTACAACTACTTGTTGGATGAGAGCCTGCTTCAGCTCTATACCGAAGGCGGCGGAAAGTCACGAACGCGTTATGTGGTCGAGATTACTTCAGACAGCGGAATAGAATCTTTAAAAGAAGTCAATCTAGGGCTAAGCGGCAATTACCATGTCTCAAAATCAGAAATCGTAAAACCTAACCAAAAAATTATACCTGCTTCGAAAAGTGGCTCGAACTTGGTCTTCAACAATCTTGAGATTGGGGATATCATTTATGTCGATTATGAAAGTAGCTATTCGAACAGTGGGCGTTTCTATAAAGATCACGTCGATTACTTTCAGTTCGATTCGTACAACCCCATACTAAAGAACACTTTAAAGATTCTGGTACCCAAAGGAAAACGGTTCGAATACGAGATGCTCAACGGAGACATTGATTATAAAAAGGAAAACTTGGACGATTACGTATACCACCAGTGGGAAAGTAACGATCAAAAGGGCATGCCCCAGCAGGAAAATTATATGCCCAGCCTCAGCGATATTTCGAGATACGTGCATATCAGCACCATTGACTCTTGGGACGATATCGCCAATTGGTATTCAGACCTTGTACGCCCGCAGATGATCGTAAATTCAGATGTAGAGGAAGCTTTCCGAAAGATTTTTCCGAAAGGGGTATCGAGCATGTCCGAAGATGAAAGGGCGTCGAAAATCTATTATTATATCATGGAGAATTTTAGCTACAGCCATGTCGGTTTTCGGCAGAGCGGCTATGTTCCCCAAAAACCCTCAAAGACCATTAAATCAAAATTGGGCGATTGTAAGGATTTTTCGACCCTCTACGTAACACTGGCCCAAATGGCCAAACTTAAATCGCACTTGGTACTTGTATTGACCTCCGATTATGGCAGGCAATCGATGGTGTTGCCGAGTCAAGATTTCAACCATTGTATCGCTAAGGTTTTTATTGACGGTAAGCCCCAGTATCTTGAACTTACCGATAACAATATGCCCTATAAGGCCATTCCCACGAGTTTGGAAAACGCTATTGCCTTGGATATACCGAACCAAAAGCTAAAAGACATAACATCCGGTATCTATAAGCTTGAAAATATTGCACATAGCCCGACGGTTCTTGAAAGTAATATGGAATATACGATCGGCGACGACGAGCATGGCCTGACCATCGAATCGGTACTTTCCGGGAGCATTAATTCCCATTATGCCGGTGTTTTTAAGGAAAAGAACTATGATGTGGTCAAAAAGAGTATTACCGATGATTTTCAAGGGCGTATTGTCGAAGACTTTGTGGTAGATAGCGTGCATAGCATCGAATATGAGCTGAGGTCTCCTGTTATCAAATATGTATCCGATCTTACGATTAATGAAAAACTGGACGAAATCGGCAGCATGAAAGTGTTCAGCATTCCCTCAGTAAACAATGCCTACAATACTTCAATAATCGAAGATGACAAACGTAACTTCCCCATCGATTACCTCTTGTACGAAAATGCGGATATCTATAAATCGAGCTACGTTCTTAAACTGAAAGACGACGAACGGTTTGTAGAAATTCCCGAAAATGCGGAATTCAGCTTCAAGAAACACCGTTTTCAGATTACCTATGAATCACCGAAAGCTAACGAACTGCACATTGCCCTTGTGGCTGAAACCTCAAAAGAGCGCATAGCTGCCAGTGAGTATGCGGCATTTAAATCGTACGTAAAATCGGTACTGGATGCAAAGAATTCATTGATCGGGTTCAAGAAATCAAAACAGCCCAAAGACGTGAGCATGAACGGAAAAAGATAGTACTTCTATTCTTGTGAACGCTTAAGGAAAGCCGTGAAATGGCCATCCCGATAGTAATCGGGATTGAGCATAGCAGCGCTACGGTTCAAAATTTCAACGAAGTAATGCGCAAAAAGAAGCTGTAAGAAAATAATCTAGATATTTCAAAACAGGCTCTTAAAAAGTTATCTTTAGTTCGATAACCCATCGTACTGATTTTAGCTTTTTACTATGAAAGATCGAATACTATCCGTAGATATTTTTAGGGGAATGACCATTGTGTTGATGATACTCGTTAATACTCCGGGTACATGGTCAGCAGTGTACGCTCCCTTTTTACATGCCAAGTGGCATGGCTATACCCCGACCGACCTCGTGTTCCCCTTCTTTTTGTTCATTGTAGGTACTTCTATCGTATTTGCTTATAAGAACAAACAGGTGACGGGCAAAATCTATAAAAAAATCACCGTTCGGGCATTGAAACTAGTCGGATTGGGACTTTTCTTGGGGGCGTTTACCATCAGTTTTCCGTTTATCAAAGATTTTGCGGACATTCGGTTTCCGGGGGTGCTGCAGCGTATCGGGGTGGTCTTCTTTTTTGCTTCCCTACTTTTCATCAATTTGAACTGGAAAACCTTGATCGGGGTTGCCGTCGTTCTTTTGGTGGGCTATTGGATACTTATGGGGTTCATTCCCGTAAACGGTATGGAATCTACCTTTGAACGGGCGCCCAACAACTTGGCCAATTATATTGATGTTCAAGTTTTTGGCACGCACAATTACAAAGAAGATTACGACCCCGAAGGTTTGCTCAGTACCATTCCGGCAATCGTTAGTTCGCTCCTTGGAATTTTTACGGGACTCATACTCATCTCTAAACAAGCGAAAAAAGCAACGATTCTGATGGGCATCGGTGGGGTATTCTTGATTATCGGTCATCTATGGGATCTGGTGTTCCCCATCAACAAGGCTTTATGGACAAGCAGTTTCGTTCTGGTCACCGCAGGTTGGGCCAATCTGATCTTGGCGCTCATTTATTATCTGACCGATGTAAGAGGCGTTCAATTCGGAAGTGTCTTTCGATATGCAGGTGCCAATGCGATTATACTTTACTTTCTCTCAAGCTTTATCAGCAAAATTTTGGGTATGATCAAAGTCGGTGAAGGCACATCGTTACACGGCTGGCTCTTTGACACGATTTACGTGCACGATTTTATGTCGATGCAACTATCTTCTTTACTTTATGGCCTAACGGTAGTGGCCTTTTATTGTCTTTTGGCGTACTTTTTGCACAAACGTAAGATATTCATAAAGGTGTAACCTATGCGGAATATCAAGAATTATGCTTTTTTTCTATATTTCCCTTTCATCGGACTCAGTACAATGGCCATAAGTGCCCAGAATAACTATCAAGAAGGTTATGTGGTAACAAACCAAAACGATACACTCTATGGTAGCGTAAGTGACCGTAGAGACGGTCCTTTTGGAGGTATCCACGAAAAAATCAGATTAAAAGGCAAGGGGTTACGGAAACGTTTTTCGCCCAAGAGAATTAAAGCATATAAAATCGGGAATACGACCTTTAGAAGCATGCACCTCTTTGGCGAAATGAACTTTTTAAAGGTAGTCTCCGAAGGATATGTGAACCATTATGTTTTCGAACTTCAAGAGCAAGGTGAACAATTGATACTGGATATCGACTATTTTCAAAAAGGGGAACTCGGCCCGTTAATACGCGTAACGCAGGGTGTATTCGGACTCAAAAAGAAGCGACTCACGGCCTTTTTTAACGATTGTCCACCACTAGTCCAAAAAATTAGGAACAAAGAATTCAAGTACGCATTCGAAGTAGCCGACTTTTACAATGATTGGAGATTCGAGCAATGAAAAAATCAGTCAAATTTTTTGTTTTAACAGTGGCTTTCATTATAGCTTTGGGCGCAACAAAAGAAAATGATGCTATGGAAGAAAATCCGAGGAATATTTTAGGTACGGAACTACAAAGTTGTTGCTTTGAACCTAAAACCGGCTTTTACCGCGACGGCTTTTGCAAAACAGGTGAAGAAGATTACGGCACTCATGTCGTATGTGCGATAATGACCGATGAATTCTTGAAGTATACCAAAACAAAGGGTAATGATCTTTCGACACCAAGGCCAGAATGGCAATTCCCTGGACTAAAAGCTGGTGACAAATGGTGCCTGTGCATTTTAAGATGGCTAGAAGCGGAAAAAGCAGGCAAGGCGCCGCAAGTAGTTTTAGAAGCTACCCACGAAAAAGCATTGGAGTATACCGATTTTGAATTGTTGTTGGAGTATAAGTATTGATATAGAATGTCACCCTGAGTACTTCGGCTGCGCTCAGCATAAACTGAAGTCGATGGGCTTAGAAACACGCATGCCCTTCGAATGCACCCAGAAGTAAAATTTTGAAGAAGTCTTAAAACTAACTATTGTAGTTGGTCACACTTTCATTTTTTGGTACTTTATAAGATGGAGGCCCCACCCAATAATCGGAATCTTGCATTTAAGCTAGAATTAATTCCCCTCCTTGGGAGGGGTTAGGGAAGGCTCTCCAAAAGCCCATAGTAGAAATTGTGGGAAAACCTTCCCCCAAGTAGGCAGGTCATGTCTCCCGTCTTTGATTTCTATATATTCTATGGCGCAGGGATGCGTGTAACCTTTGGCCTTGAGTTCTTTGATGACATCCAAGGTATCGTCTATGGCATCGATTACTCCATTGGCATTACGATCTGCCTTTTCATCTTCGGTACCGGTCTGGAGCCAAAATTTTAAATGTGGCGCGTAGGTTCCTTTTTTTATGACATCGAGTATGATGCGGCTTCTATCGACAAGGTCCTTTTGAACGTAAGCTTTCTTGCGCCACCAAAACGAACCGCTGAAAACTCCGATTTTTCCGAACTGATTCGCATTGCGATATGCAATATCGAAAGCTGATAATCCTCCTAGAGACATGCCGCAGTAGACCCAATCCTCTCCTGCTGTGGTCACCTTGAATTCGATTTTCAGAAAAGGAATAAACTCCTCGATAATAAATTTTGAATACTCGTAGGCCCTTCCGCCCCTTCCCTTAAAATCGGCAGTAGACGCTATACCGTATTCATGCATGCGGTCTTCATTACATTCGATACCAATATAAATGAAAGGTTTTAGAGTCTGAAACGAAAATGCCTTCGAGAGGGTTTCCTCTAAATTCATTGCGGTAAAATCTTGCCCATCGTTCATCAGAAGAACAGGAAATTTTTCCGTCGCCTTCCAATAATTGGGAGGCGCCACAAAACGGAACTTGACTTTTCTATCCAAATATTCGGAGAAAAAGTGGCCTTTAGCGCTAATAAAATCGATTTGAAATCGCATGATTTTTAGTAAGGACTTGCAAGTATACTTGTTGCACGTGAAATTTAGGTGATTTTCAAGAATTTATTTTTTTCTATGCCAAGGCAACCCGGACCTTTCGGGGTTAAGCATAACCAAAGCTATGTTTCAAAATTTTAACGCCGGAAAAGGAAAAAAAGAAAGATTTAAAAACCCTCAATTTTATTTGTAACAAGTATTAAACGAATCGAAAAAATAGTAGTATTTGTAATAGAAAATAAATTATTTTTGCGCGCCTTAATTACTTGGCTAATAACAGTTTTTATTTATATTTAAAGGCATGGCAAAAGTTGAGCATATTCCCTATTATTCCAATACCCTCAGTAGAAACATTAACGTTGAGGTAACCGGTCATTGGGGCCATCCGATATTGATGTTTCCATCTTCAGGAGGCCAATATACCCAGAATACCGATTTCGGCCTTGTGGGCTCCGTGATGCACCTTGTCGAGGCGGGGCGCATCAAATTGTACAACGTGGAGACCATAGATATGCAGTCGTTTTACGACGACCATATGAATACCGAAACGAAAATCCATAACTATGAGCTGTACATGCAGTTTCTTAAAAACGAAATGATTCCGTACATTCAGAACGAATGTCATACCCATCGCATCGCTACGGCGGGAGTCAGTTTTGGCGGTTTTCATGCGGCAAATACGGCTTTTCGGTTTCCTGATGTCATATCACACTTGATAGCGATGAGTGCGGCGTTCAATATTCGTAATATGGCGCCTCTATCCGATGATATGCGCATCTACTACAACTGCCCCGATGAATTTATGCAGAACGAGGAAAGCTGGAAATACAACCATATGCAAATTGTTTTGGGTACCTCTGACTGGGACATTTGTAAGGATAAAAACCTACACATGTCAGGCATTTTGAATGCAAAGGGTATCGAGCATTGGTATGACGAAAAAAAATGGATCGAGCATGATTGGCCGCTATGGAAAATGGCTTTCCCCGAATATGCAGGCAGTTATTTTTAACCCGAGTCGCATGAGTAGGGTAATTTTTGAGTAGACGGAAATTTAATGACTACCTGTTCAAATCAATTCCAAGATCAGCTAACTCTTGATCATCGCCTTGAAGCGGCATATGAATCAAAAGAAAAATCTTTAGAGCAAACTTTAAGCATTTAAAAAATAGAAAATAATATAGAGAAACTCCTGACTTTCGGGAACAAAAAATATTAAATAGTTATGGCGAAAAAAGTAGGTATATTATTTGGGATGGAAGACACCTTCCCATGGGCATTTATTGATAAAGTAAACGAATTGGGCAAGGGCAAGGTAGTTGCCGAGGCCGTTAAAGTTGACAAATTACAACAAGGTATCGATTATGGCTATCATGTAATCTTTGACAGAATTTCTCAAGAAGTACCGTTTTACAGGGCATACTTAAAAAATGCCGCTTTAATGGGTACGGCGATTATCAATAATCCTTTTTGGTGGAGCGCCGACGAAAAGTTCTTCAACAATTGCTTAATGATGGAATTAGGTATACCCGTACCCAAGACCATTTTATTACCTTCTCACGAACGGCCCGATAATACTTCTGATACCACCTTTCGAAATTTAGAAGCTCCGTTAGATTGGAACTATATTTTCGACTATATCGGTTTTCCAGCCTATATGAAGCCACATGATGGTGGCGGATGGAAGAACGTATACCGCGTCGAAAATTCGGATCAATTGTTCGAAAGCCATTCGGAAACCGGTCAACTTGTGATGATGTTACAGGAAGAAATCGTTTTTGAAGAATATTTTCGCGTGTATTGCTTGGGCCAGAAATATGTACACATCATGCCCTACGACCCGAGAAGACCTTTTCATGAAAGATACGTGAAGGATGTTGGTGAGCTGGATGCGCGACAGAAAAAGCTATGGAAAAAAATACATGACCTCACCTTGAAAATGAACCAGGCTCTGGGCTATGATTTCAATACGGTAGAATTTGCAGTACGTGATGGGGTGCCTTATGCTATCGATTTCTGCAATCCGGCACCCGATGCCGATATTCACTCGGTGGGTCAAGATAATTTTGATTGGATCGTTGAGCATTCGGCCAAATATGCAATAGAAAAGGCGAACGCCCACAAGGCAAAGCAGAACAATACTTCTTGGGGCGGTTTTGTTAGGAATTCGGTCGCTTCGGCCAGACCAAAAACAAGCAGGGTCAACTTAAAAACTGCCGCGGAGGCCAAGAAAACGGTGGTCAAAAGTTCGTCGGCAACCAAAACGAAGACAACTACGGCGAAAAAGGCGGTTGCCACAAAAAAGGCTCCCGCAAAGTCAAAGAGTGCAGCTGCCAAACCGAAAAAGGCGGCCGTAAAGAAGGCTCCGGCAAAAAAGACAAAATAAAAAGCGACCAATACCATCGATATGCACAAATTCACGCTAGGTATAGAAGAAGAGTTTCAAATACTTGACAGCGATTCGTATAAACTTCGCTCGCAAATGTCGAAAATTGTAGATGGCGGAAAAGTATTGCTTCAAGAGCGTATAAAGGAAGAAATGCATCAATCAATGGTAGAGATGGGTACCAACGTTTGTGAAAACATCCATCAGGTCAGGGATGAGGTCTCGTACCTACGCCAACAAGTTATCAAATTAGCGGATGACGAAGGTTTGAAGGTAGCGGCATCGGGTACACATCCTTTTTCACAATGGCACGAGCAATTGATTACCTCGAAGCCACGCTACGACGAAATCGTAGAAGAGATGAAAGATGTGGCTCGGGGCAACCTGATTTTTGGAATGCATGTACACGTAGGTATTCCGAATCGTGAGGAAGGTCTCGAAATATTGAATGTAGTCCGTTACTTTTTGCCGCACCTATATGCGTTATCGACCAATTCTCCTTTTTGGGAAGGCCGCAACACCGGTTTCAAATCATTCCGCAGCAAAGTATTTGACAAGTTTCCAAGAACGGGTATTCCTCCTTTCTTTGGTAGTGTGGGCGAATACGATAAATTCGTCGATATTCTTGTACGTACGCGATGTTTGGACAATGCCAAAAAAATCTGGTGGGATATTCGCTTGCACCCGTTCTATCCGACTATCGAATTTCGCATCTGCGATGTTGTGATGACCGTTGACGAGGTTACATGCATTGCGGCCCTTATGCAATGTATTGTGGCCAAGCTGCATAAATTGCACCAAAAGAATCAGACTTTTAAAAATTACCGCAGGCTTTTATTGAACGAAAATAAATGGCGTGCCGCCCGATGGGGCGTAGAGGCTAAACTTATCGATTTTGGAAAAGAGGAAGAAGTGCCCTTTTCACAGTTGATGAACGAACTGCTCGAATTTATCGATGACGTTGTAGACGATCTAGGTTGTCGTACCGAGGTCAATTATGTATACCAAATGTTAGAACAGGGGTCGGGGGCCGATAGACAGCTTGGGGTTTTCGAAGAAACCAATGATTTGGCAGAAGTGGCCAAGTACATTGTTCAGCAAACCTCAAAAGGACTATAAGATTTACCATCTAAAAACGTTAATACACAGACGTCATTGCGAGCTTTTCGGCCAAAGGCCGAAAAAGAGCAGCAAGCTGTTGAACTTAGTTGAATATTCAACAGCTTGCTTCGTCGCAAAGGCTCCTCGCAATGACGAAAAAAAATGAAATATGCACAACACCTATAGAATAGCGATCTTAGACATGAATGCCGGCGAGCCGAATGAGGGCATGCGCTGTATCAAGATGCTCGCGGGTGAATTTTTGGCCAAAGATGGTATTATGGGCCAATACGATATTTTTGAGGTACGGGTAAAGAACGAGATACCGAATATCGATGACTATGATATCTATATCTCTTCCGGGGGGCCGGGATCACCTTTGATTTCCGGGGAAGCCTGGGAAGAAAATTACTTTGGATTTTTAGATAATTTACTGTTTCACAACCTAGCCAAGCCGAACAAAAAGCATCTTTTTTTGATTTGTCACTCTTTTCAGCTTGCCTGTCTCCATTGGGATATTGCCAGAGTCACCAAAAGACGTTCGACTTCTTTTGGAATACTGCCTATTTTCAAGACAAAAAGCGGGGAACACGAAACACTGTTCGAAGGTCTTAACGATCCATTTTATGCCGTAGATTCTAGGGATTATCAGGTCATTGGCCCAAAAGAATGGAAGTTGGACACCCTCGATGGGAAGGTGCTCTGTCGCGAAAAAATACGGCCTAACGTACCTTTGGAACGGGCAGTGATGGCCATTCGATTCTCCAATGAAATCTTTGGGGTACAGTTTCACCCTGAAGCCGATGCTGAGGGCATGTTGCGCTATTTCGTTCAAGAAGAAAAACGCAAACAGGTTATCAAAAGGCACGGAAAAAAGAAGTATTTAGAGATGATTGAACAACTCGACGACGACGGCAAGATCATGAAGACCAACCATACTATTATCCCTCGGTTTTTGATGCAGGCGGCCGATGCCATTGAACGCAATAAACTGCAATCGGTATGATATCTAAAATTCGGGAAGATTTTAATGCAAATTTCAAACGGGAGTATTATGAGAATCTCCTGCGCCATATCGAAGAAACCTATTCGGAACCTAGTGCTTTTCGTATTTCTGAAACTCCGGTCTTTATTGGTAAGGAGCTTAAAGAAAAAGTGTTTTCGGCCTGCGATGCCATTATAGAACAATTATGGCAAATTGACTTTTCAGAGATTCGACGACAGTTTATACCGAAAGAATTACAATCGCCCGTACCCATGGGCAAGCCTGATTTTTTTTCCATCGATTTTGGTTTGTGTGACGATGGTAGTGGTGGTATTACACCACAGCTCATCGAACTTCAGGCCTTTCCGACACTGTTTTTCTACCAACCTTTTTTGGGCAATGCTTTTCTAGAAAACTATCCTGCTATTCCAAAAGATAAATTCCACTTTTATTTTAGCGGTCTTGATGATGATACTTACCGAAAGGAAGTTGGTAACGTTATTCTTGGGGATGAAAATCCTGAGAACGTTATTTTGTTGGAACTTTTTCCGGAAAAGCAAAAGACACGTATCGATTTTTGGTCCACAAGAGAAGCCTTGGGTATTGAAGTAGTCTGTATGACCAAGGTCATCAAAGAGGGCCGAAAACTTTTCTATTTGAAGAATGGGGTAAAAACAGCGATACATCGTATTTACAACCGCGTCATTTTTGATGAGTTACAGCGTATCGAAAACCTTGAGGTAAGCTTTAGCCTCAGTGATGATTTAGATGTTCAATGGGTAACCCACCCCGACTGGTTCTTTATGATATCGAAGTGTATTATGCCGCTTTTGAAACATGAGAACGTTCCGGAATCCTATTATTTAGACGATTTTCCCGAACATATAGATTTATCAAACTACGTTCTAAAACCCCTTTTCTCTTTTGCAGGCCAAGGAATCAATCTATACCCCGATAAAGAAACTATTGATAAAATCAAGGATAAGCACAATTATATTTTACAGGAAAAGGTGAGGTATGCCCCATTGGTCAAAACAAATACCGAGAAAAATTCGAAGGTCGAGCTTCGAATTTTGTTCATTTGGAACGAGGGCGAAAATCGGCTCAAACCCGTTATCAACCTTACCCGCATGAGCAAGGGTGAAATGATTAATGTTTCGCATCAAGTCGATGAAACCTGGATCGGGTCTTCTATCAGTTTTTTTGAAAAATAAAGGTATGTCGCTTTGAACTTGCTCAGGGTGACATCAGCTTCGCTACATACTTACCAATGACATCGAATTCTAGGTTCACCACAGTACCTGTCTCATATGAGCTGAAACGTGTGTGTTCATAAGTATATGGAATTATAGCAACACTAAACGTATTTTTTCCCGAATCTATAACCGTAAGACTGGTGCCGTCAATCGTAATCGAGCCCTTTTCGATGGTCGGGTTTCCGCTCGAAACATCATATTCAAATGAAAAAAGCCAACTTCCGTCTTTTTCCTGAATGTCAGTGCATGTGCCGGTCTGATCTACGTGACCCTGAACGATATGCCCGTCCAAACGCGAGCCCAATATCATTGCACGTTCGAGATTTACATTATCGCCTACTTTGAGTTGGGCGAGATTGGTCTTTTTTAAAGTTTCTTCGATGGCCGTTACGGTGTATGCATCGCCATCCAAAGAAACAACGGTCAGGCAAACGCCGTTATGGGCGATACTTTGATCAATTTTTAGTTCTGAGGTCAACTTGGATTTTACGGTAATATGAAGGTTTCCGCCATCTGCTTCCAATTGCTGAATCTCACCTAATGTTTCAATAATACCCGTAAACATGTTCCGTTAAATTTAGTTAGTTTTGCGTTTGGTTAAACACTACCCTAGTGTTTCATCAACTTTGATTTTTACCTCCCCTTTGGGAGGTCGGAATTGCCTTTACGCAATTCTGGGTGGGCTAAAGGTAAAGAATATCATGCACGAAGAGGGAAAAATAAAACTGGGTATTTCAGTAGGAGATTTAAATGGAATTGGCTGTGAAGTACTGCTTAAGACCTTTGAAGACAATCGTATGCTAGATTTCTGTACCCCGATTATTTTTGCATCGAACAAATCGATTTCCTTTCAGAAGAACGAGCTCGGTATCAATATCAATTACCATGGTGTTCAAGAGGCTTCAAAGGCAGTCGATGGTAAAATCAATGTGGTCAACGATTGGAAAGAGGTGCCGATTGTAAAGTTTGGCGAGGCGACCGAAGAGGCCGGCACATATGCTATAAAATCTTTGCGGGCAGCGGTGGAAGCCCTCAAAAATGATGAAATCGATGCTCTGGTCACTGCACCGATCAATAAGAACAACATTCAGTCGGAGGATTTTAAGTTTCCTGGCCATACCGATTTTTTAGCGCAGGAGCTTGAGGGCGAAAGCTTGATGTTCATGGTGACCGACGGACTGAAAATCGGCCTACTTACCGATCACCTAGCTGTGAAAGACGCTCCTTCGGCCATCAACCCCATTTTGATTAGAAACAAAGTGCGTACCGTCGAAAAGTCGCTACGGATGGATTTTGGGGTGCGCGCACCAAAAGTAGCTTTATTGGGCATCAATCCGCATAGTGGGGATAACGGGATTATCGGAAAGGAAGACGAAGAAGTGTTAAAACCGGTAATCAAGGAAATGTCTGATGCAGGGCATTTAGTCTTCGGTCCGTATGCGGCGGATAGTTTTTTTGGTTCTGATGCCTATCAAGATTTCGATGCCATTTTAGCCGCTTATCACGACCAAGGGCTGATACCTTTTAAGACACTTTCTTTTGGTAAAGGGGTCAACTTTACGGCCGGGCTTTCAAAAGTGCGTACCTCGCCAGATCATGGAACTGCCTATGAGATTGCCGGAAAAGGCGAAGCCGACCATAATTCTTTTAAAGAGGCCGTTTTTGCCGCTATCAATATTTACAGAAATCGCCGCGAATATCAAGAATTGACCGAAAACCCTTTGAAAAAACAGCGGGCTCGTCGGTAGAGGGTGAGTTTAAAAAAATTGTAATCCCCCAGAACTTCAAAAAATAAAATATATTCAGCAGGAATTTGGTATTCGTTTGTCACAATTGTTAGTTGAAACCCGGTCTGCACTTCGACTTCGCTCAATCACCACGGCAGGCAGGTATGCACTTTAGTGCAAGACTTTCCTCGAATGGTCGGGGCTGCAAATTTTCAAGAAGTAGACAGTGGTGCCTTGCAATCGACAGTTTTTAAGGTACAACAGGCTTTTTACTGCCGACTGTTCGCAACTACTTCGGCGCAGTATTCAAAAAAGAATTCCATTCTTTTCTTAAAGCCTATATGTTTTAATTGCATAGTGGTTTAGTTTTGGCTTTTACAAAAATACTAGTATCTTTGCACCCGCCTTAAACAGGCACACGTAGTATAAAGTAGTGTTGGCATGATGAAGCAAAAGGAGTTTGATATTCCTTTCTCGGGATTACGGCAAGGAAAACACAATTTTGAGTATACGATAAACAACGCGTTCTTTGAATCTTTTGGGTACGATGAGTTCAATGCTACGGCTATTGTGCTGAACATTACATTGAAAAAAATGAGTACTATGCTTGAATTGGAGATGAACGCATCGGGCACTGTTAATGTAGATTGTGATTTAACCAGCGAACCTTTCGAACAACCTGTTTCTGCTGAACTGGAACTGGTAGTGAAGTTCGGGGAGGAGTTCAATGATGAAGACGATGAAATATTGGTTATTCCTCATGGAGAGCATCAAATAAACATCGCTCAGTACGTATATGAGATGTTGGTACTGGCGGTACCACAAAAACGGATTCATCCAGGAGTGTTGGATGGCACGTTAGAGTCGGAGGCCCTTAGAAAGCTAGAAGAATTAAGACCTAGGGCATCAAAAGAAGAAATTAAAGAAAATGATCCCCGGTGGGACGAACTGAAAAAATTGTTAACGGATAAATAAAGGTATAGCATGGCACATCCTAAAAGAAAAATTTCCAAGACCAGAAGAGACAAGAGAAGAACCCATTATAAAGCGGTCGCTCCAACTCTGGCCACAGATTCGACTACCGGAGAAATGCATTTGTTCCATAGGGCCCATTGGCACGAAGGCAAATTGTATTATAAAGGCCAAGTTTTGATCGATAAGACGGAAGAGGCCGAGGCATAGTAGTAAACAGCCGATTGCAAATAAAGAAACAATAACTCTCGCAACCTTGCGAGAGTTTTTTATTGTAGATGTGATGTTCGATTTTGTAGATTTCTATAAGTGAATATCCATAGAAAATTGGGCACTGGTTCAGCGCAAATCATTGCCGACCTATGTATTTCGAATGTAATATTATGCTTACGGCCAACAGAAAATAGTAACTTCATACATAATTTTAAAAACGCTTTGTTTTTAGACAAAAATTCGTGAAAAATGATTACTTTTCACCAGTTTTGAGGCATTTTTGAGGGTTTTGATATCAAATCAACTTTAGAATGAGTAAAATAACGGCAGCCATTACGGCTGTAGGGGCTTATGTACCAAAGTTTGTACTGACCAATAAAATGTTGGAAGGTATGGTGGAGACCAATGATGAATGGATTGTCACCAGAACGGGTATAAAAGAAAGGCGTATTCTTAAGCCCGAAGAGGGCGAAGGCTCTTCTTATTTGGCCATAAAAGCGGCCGAAGACCTGCTACGAAAGAAAGCTATTGATCCCAAGGAAATTGATTTAATAATAGTTGCCACGGCCACTCCTGATGGTTTGGTGGCATCTACCGCCGCGTATGTGGCCTCGCAAATCGGGGCTGTAAATGCATTTGGCTATGATCTCTTAGCAGCTTGCTCCAGTTTTTTGTTCGGTATGTCAAGCGCCGCAAGTTATATAGCATCGGGCAGGTACAAAAAAGTATTGTTGATCGGCGCCGATAAAATGTCATCGATAATCGACTATACCGACCGCACAACATGCATCATCTTTGGTGACGGTGCAGGTGCAGTTTTGTTCGAGCCAAATAATGAAGGTTTGGGCCTACAGGATGAATACCTGAGGTCTGATGGTAATGGAAGAAAATATCTAGGGATGGATGCCGGTGGTTCTTTATTGCCGGCGTCGGAAGAGACCGTTAAGAACGGACAACATTTCATCTATCAAGATGGCCGAACCGTTTTTAAGTTTGCAGTTTCTAATATGGCAGATGTGGCCGAAAAAATAATGAAGCGCAATAATCTTGGCCATACCGATGTATCGTGGTTAGTTCCGCATCAGGCAAACAAGAGAATTATTGACGCTACAGCGAATAGAATGGGCCTCGATAGTTCTAAGGTATTGATGAATATACAACGTTATGGAAACACAACTTCCGCAACGCTTCCTCTTTTGTTGGCCGACTTTGAAGGGCAATTGAAAAAAGGCGATAATATAGTATTTGCCGCTTTTGGTGGAGGCTTTACCTGGGGCTCTATTTACTTAAAATGGGCCTATAATTAAATACTGAATAACCTAAACAAATTTAAATTCCATGGATATTAAAGAAATTCAGAGCCTGATAAAGTTCGTCGCTAAATCAGGGGCCAGAGAGGTCAAATTGGAGATGGAAGATTTAAAGATTACCATCAAAACGGGCTTAGCCGAATCTGGTGGTGAAACGACCTACGTGCAGCAAATTCCTATGGCTCAGGCCCCAGTTGCGCCTGTGTCGCAACCCCAAGCCCCTGAGGCTTCCTCAAGCGAAAAGGAAAATGATGAGAATAAAGAAGACGATTCAAAATACATCACCATAAAATCGCCGATTATCGGTACGTTCTATCGTAAGCCGTCTCCTGATAAACCTTCTTTTGTTGAGGTTGGAAGCACTATCGGCAAAGGCGATGTACTTTGTGTTATTGAAGCAATGAAACTCTTCAACGATATCGAATCGGAAGTTTCCGGTAAGGTCGTCAAAATATTAGTGGAAGATTCTTCCCCGGTCGAATTTGACCAACCCTTGTTTTTGGTAGATCCTTCCTAAGTAAAAACGCAAATTCTAGATTTTAAATTCCAAAAGGCTAGGCTGACTTGGAATTTGGAGATTGGGACTTGGAATTTTAAAAAACATGTTTAAAAAAATATTAATAGCGAATAGGGGTGAGATTGCGTTACGTGTTATACGTACCTGTAAAGAGATGGGTATAAAGACGGTAGCCGTCTACTCGAAGGCCGATGAAGAAAGCTTGCACGTACGTTTTGCCGACGAGGCCGTATGTATAGGTCCGGCGCCGAGTAGCGAGTCGTATCTCAAGATTCCGAATATTATCGCTGCGGCCGAAATCACGAACGCCGATGCAATACACCCAGGGTACGGCTTTCTTTCCGAAAATTCGAAATTTTCGAAAATATGTGCCGAGCATGAAATTAAGTTCATCGGGGCCTCAGGGGAACAAATCGATAAAATGGGCGATAAGGCGACGGCGAAGGCGACCATGAGAAAAGCAGGTGTTCCGACCGTTCCGGGGTCAGAAGGCCTATTGAAAGATGTTGCCGATGCCAAGAAAACGGCAAAAAAAATGGGATATCCCGTTATGATCAAAGCTACTGCAGGAGGAGGCGGAAAGGGTATGCGTGCTGTATGGAGTGAGGACAAAATGGAAGAACTCTTTGAGAGTGCCGTGAAAGAATCGACCGCTGCTTTTGGTAATGGTGGTATGTACATGGAAAAGCTTATCGAAGAACCGAGGCATATTGAAATACAGGTCGTAGGGGACCAATATGGCAAGGCCTGTCACCTTTCCGAAAGAGACTGTTCCGTACAGCGCCGTCATCAAAAGTTGACCGAGGAAACACCTTCTCCCTTTATGACCGATAAACTGCGCGATGCTATGGGAAAGGCCGCTGTCAAAGCTGCGGAATACATTAAATATGAAGGTGCAGGTACCGTAGAATTCTTGGTAGACAAACACCGTAATTTCTACTTTATGGAAATGAATACCCGTATTCAGGTCGAACACCCGATTACGGAACAGGTTATCGACTACGATTTGATTCGAGAGCAAATTCTCGTAGCAGGCGGTGTACCTATTTCAGGTAAGAACTACACGCCTAAACTACATTCTATAGAATGTCGTATCAACGCCGAGGATCCACATAATAATTTTAGACCTTCACCAGGTCGGATAACCACCTTACATACACCTGGTGGACATGGGGTTCGTATGGATACACATGTGTACAGTGGCTATAGCATTCCACCCAACTACGATTCCATGATTGCCAAACTAATTACAACGGCACAGACCCGTGAGGAGGCAATCAATAAAATGAAACGTGCCCTTGACGAGTTCGTGATTGAGGGCATAAAGACTACAATACCTTTCCATAGACAATTAATGGATCATCCTGATTATTTGGCGGGAAATTACACGACTGCTTTCATGGACGACTTTAAGATGGAGGCACAACAGGAAAATTAGAATAGGAACCCCGATGAGTATCGGGGTTTTTTTATGCCTAAAATAATAAGTGCTTTTCATTTAAAATGGAAATGAATACATTGAAGAAAACCTGACAGGTCCATCAGCACTATGAACTTAAGTTATTGGGAATACAAAACTTTTCTTTCTGATATCGATTTCACGATTGTAGGTAGTGGTATTACCGGCCTAAGTTGCGCGTTACATTTGAGGAAACGATATCCAAATTCCAAAATAGTAATCGTCGAAAAAGGAATCCTACCACAAGGAGCGAGCACTAAGAATGCCGGATTTGCCTGCTTTGGAAGTATATCTGAAATTTTAAGCGACTTAGACCGTCACTCCGAACAAGAAGTAATTGAGCTCGTACAAAAAAGGTTGCAGGGAATACAGTTGCTTCGGGCAACTCTTGGTGATAGTGCCATTGATTTTCAAAACCTCAGTGGGCACGAACTCTTTCTTAAAAAGAATGTTGATTTATATCATCGATGCCTCGAAAAAATGGATGGAATCAACCAAATGCTTCGCCCGGTTTTTGGGGATTCCCCCTTTCGAAAACATTCCAATACATTTAAATTCAAAAATGTAGAACAGTACTACATCACCAATAGTTTTGAGAGTCAAATCGATACCGGCAAAATGATGTTCGAGTTACTGCAGCTCGTGGAAAGAAATAACATCCTGATACTAAACTCCGTCACTGTAGACGAGTTTGAAGAAAATAACACTTACGTAGCCATCAAGACAAATGTATTTGATTTTAGAACCAAGAAATTATGTATTGCTACAAACGGTTTTGCTTCCAAATGGATTCAAGAAGATCTGAAACCTGCAAGGGCCCAGGTGCTGGTGACGAAACCAATACCTAATCTGCATATAAAAGGCACTTTTCATTTCGATGAAGGCTATTATTATTTTAGGAATATCGACAATCGTATTTTGTTGGGAGGAGGAAGAAACCTCGACTTTATAGGCGAAGAAACGGATACTTTTGGCGAGACAGAAGTAGTACAAAACCAACTGGAAAAATTGCTCAAGGACGTGATTTTACCGGAAACACCTTTTGAAATCGATAGTAGATGGAGCGGTATCATGGGCATTGGGCAACAAAAGAGGCCAATTGTCAAGCAAATTTCTGATAATGCTTTTTGCGGAGTACGACTGGGAGGTATGGGTATCGCTATTGGCAGTTTAATAGGTAAGGAGTTGGCAGATTTGGTCTAATAAATTAGACCTGTCAGGTTTTCTTTTGAAATACTAATCTTCCAAAATAGTAAGTAGTTTTCGTTAGGCAAAAATAAACCTAAAAGGTCTGTCCAAAATTGATCGTAGCGCTTCGAAAATCTTGTAGTTCTTGTCATTAATACCTACCTTGACTGTACACTTCAATAATATCCTCCTATGCCAAAAAAGAAATATCTACGAAGTAGCGAATGGTTCAATAGTGACAACAAAAAAATGAATTTTACGCACCGCTCATGGCTGCGTAATCAAGGGTACCCCGATGATTATTTTGAAGGGAAGCCGGTTATTGGTATTTGCAACACTTGGTCTGAATTGACCCCCTGTAACGGTCATCTTCGCGATTTTGCCCAAGTTGTCAAAAGGGGTGTTTTAGAGGCAGGGGGCTTTCCTATGGAATTTCCCGTGATGAGTTTGGGCGAGACGATTATGCGGCCTACTACCATGCTTTTCAGAAACCTTGCCAGTATGGATACCGAAGAATCGATTCGCGCCAACCCTCTAGACGGTATCGTTCTTTTGACAGGGTGTGACAAAACCACACCCTCTACGCTAATGGGCGCTTGTAGTGTAGATTTACCGACAATTATCGTTCCGGGCGGCCCGATGCTGAGCGGTCGGTTTAGAGGGGAAAAAATCGGTTCGGGCTCCATGAACTGGATGGTGAAGGAAAAACAAAAAAAAGAAGGCTATACCGATGCCGATTTTGTAGAAGCCGAAGTCTGTCTCTCCAGAAGTATCGGTCATTGCAATACCATGGGAACGGCCTCAACCATGGCTACTATGGCAGAGGCCTTAGGATTGACCCTGCCGGGATTCTCTTCTATTCCTGCTGCAGATTCCAGAAAGAAGATGTTTGCCCAACTTTCCGGTAGGCGCATCGTCGAAATGGTGAAAGAAGATTTGAAACTTTCTAATATTTTAACTCGAAAAGCTTTTGAAAATGCGGTTGTTACCAATTCCGCAGTCGGGGGGTCGACCAATCTTATCGTTCACCTAACTGCCATCGCCGGAAGGATGGGCGTCGATTTGAAATTGGAAGATTTTGATACCTTGGGGAGTAAAGTGCCACTACTTGTCAACCTTAAACCATCGGGGAAACATCTAATGGAAGATTTTTTCTATGCAGGCGGACTTCCCGTAGTATTGAAGAACCTCAAACCTTTGCTAAATAATGAAGTGATTACCGTTAATGGTAAGAACTTTGGCGAAAATTATATGGAAGTAACTTGCTACGATGATGATGTAATCGGCACTTTGGAAAAACCGTTTCAGAAAGAAGCAGGCATAGCCGTTCTAAAAGGTAATCTTTGTGAAAACGGTGCGGTTATAAAACCTTCGGCAGCGTCACGAGATTTAATGAAACATAGCGGTAAGGCGGTTGTTTTCGAGACGATGGAAGACTATCACAATCGCATAGATGACCCGGATCTTGATATCGATGCAACCAGTATAATCGTGTTAAAAGGAGTGGGGCCCAAAGGCTATCCCGGAATGCCGGAAGTCGGTAACGTAGACCTTCCCGAGAAATTGATTTTACAAGGAGTAACCGATATGGTGCGCATATCCGATGGGCGCATGAGCGGTACGGCCGGAGGCACGGTAATACTGCACGTCTCCCCCGAATCGACCATTGGTGGAAACTTGGCCTTGGTACAAAATGGTGATATCATCGAACTTGACGTCGCAAAAAGAAGATTACATCTTGCCGTTTCCGATGCGGAACTTAAAAAGCGAAAAGAAGCTTGGGAAGCTCCGGAACCGCTCGCTGATCGCGGATGGGTAAAACTATATATTGATCATGTAGAACAGGCCGATAAAGGTGCCGACCTCGATTTTCTGGTTGGGGGTTCCGGTTCTAAAGTAGAACGCGATTCGCATTGATTTACCATACTGTCAGTCTGAGCACAGTCGAAGACCCTTTGAGTTCCTAACCCCTGCGCTTGCGCTCAGGGTGATAAGGTGGAAATAGAAAAACATGACAACCAAACATCAACTTTATAAATTCTGCGAATCATATGCCGAAGAGCGAATCATTCGCATAAAGAAAAGCATAAATGATATTCAAGAATCCCTTTCTTCTGAAACCAAGAGTAGCGCTGGTGACAAACACGAGACCGGTAGGGCAATGCTTCAACTGGAGCGTGAAAAATTAGGTCAACAACTTGCTGAAGGAGAAAGAACAAAACAGGTTTTAGCAAAAGTCAATCCCGATCAAAATAGTTCATCTATAGGTCTGGGGAGTTGGGTAAAAACATCCAAAGCCGACTATTTTTTGGCAATTTCTGCTGGGGAATACAAGTGCGAAGCTTCCTCTGTCTACTGTATTTCTGCGGGCACGCCAATAGGCAAACTGCTTATAGGCAGGGCGGTGGGCGAAACGATACACTTTAACGGATCTGAAATAAAAATAAATAGCGTTGAATAGCCTTTACAAACAGGCGCTAAAACTCACGTTTTCCGAACTCACTTTCGATAAATCTAGACTTGTCTTTATTGCTGTTCAGATAGTAGCTGAGGTTGATAATGAACATATCGACTTCGTACACGTAGTTCGTTGTGGTAAAAAACGCTCCGGTTCTCTCGGTAGTAATCCGTTGTTCGTTGGTGTTCAAAAGGCCAAGATCCATATTTTGCCATTGCAGCGTGGCAACCAGGCGATCGTCTAAGAAAGTCTTGCGCCATGTAAGGTTGGGCGAGTAGAAGCGTGAATCTTTGCCCTGTGCCGTATTTCTCGCTGAAAGATAATTAAGCGTAAACTGTAATGAACTGTTTGCCGAGAATGTATAGGTCGAATTGGCATTGACGGAATAGATAAAAGCGTCGTTGTCAACACTTCGACCGTCAAACTCGCCGTCAATTTGATACCTATAGAAATTGACACCTAAAAAGTTAGACCAGTTCTTGACGGGTTTAAATTGCGTTCCGATTTCGAGGCCAAGTGATTTTCCATTGCCGACATTTGAGTAAATACGGTTCAGTATGGTATCGTTAAAAACCGTGTTTACACGATTGACCAGATTTTTTGTTTGTCTGAAGTATCCGGTGGCAAAAACCGAGTTGCCGCCTTCGAAGTTTTTCGTGACTCCCACTTCGACAAGGTCGATAAACTCGGGAAGCAAGGTAGGGTCGCCTTGCTCTAAAGTCTCGGAATGTTCCCGTTCTGGAAAAGGGTTCATTTTAAATGTGGTCGTACGCTCGACCCGTTTACTATAGGCAGCTTTGATTTTGACATTATTTTTTGTGGAATATTGTACGCTTGCCGATGGATACAACTTGACAAAGTCATAGGTCAGAGTCGTGTCGATGGTATTGTTCTTGTTACGAAGGTCAAAATCTCGATCCATGACTTCGAGCCGTGAACCTACAGCATATTCCCATTGCTCTTTTTCTCCGGCAAATTGTACGTAACCTGAATGGATGGTTCTTTTAAGGTCTACTTCGCTCGAAAATTCAGGTACCAGTTCAAACTCAGCGGTAGCGTTCTTACGCCTTTCGTAAATAAAATCACCTTTATGATCCAGGTTACGATATTGGTAACCGGTTTCTAACTGGCCAAAACCAAAGGGTTTTAAGGCATAGTCAAGTTGAAAGCGCAGGCCGTTCAGGGGGTTGTCGTTGGTATTGAATTCATCCTGTAAAATAGTTCCCGTATCGGGAAAATCTAGATTTCTATTGGTCGTCGGGCCTCCCAACAAGGTATATTCATAAAGTAAGGATGCCGACAAGCTTGAACTGTTCGCAAAGTTATGACTGTAGTCAAGGCTTCCTAGAATGAAATCTCCACGGCGTATCCGTAGGTTTTCATTAAAATATTGAAACGTATAGATGCGATTGCCACCCTCGGCCGGACTAACGGCATGGTTGTCGAAATAGAGAATATCGGCCGTTCTGTCTTTACTCCTTTTTCCCGCATAAAATCCCACGGAAAAAGTGTTTGCAGTATTTGGAGTATAGTCTACCGTAAACCTTCCATTGTAGTTCAGCTCATCAAAACTGCGTTCCCCATCCGATGGAAATTGCGTTAGGGTGTCAGAGATAATCGTAAATACGTCTCCTTCCCGCCTTCCGGCAAGGTCGTTGCGTTGGTAACTTGCTCCAAGTGAGATGTTCCATTTATCCTTTATAACATTGTAAGTAGCATCGAGCCCATAACGTTGGGCATAATCTGCATTATCATAATCTTCTACTGAAGGTAGTCCGACACGCAGATTGATTTGTCCAAATGCCCCGTTAACAGCTCCTTTTTTGGTGATGATGTTAAGAATGCCCGCTTTACCTTCGGGGTCATATTTGGCCGAGGGAGCGGTAATGACCTCAACGCGATCTATAGCGTTTGCAGGCAACTGGTTCAGAAGTGTTGTAGAACTGCCCTGCAATGGCTTGCCGTTTAGTAGTACCATAAAGCCGGTACTACCGCGCACACTGATTTCACCAAGACCGTTTAGGGTTATCGACGGAAGGTTTTTAATAATGTCGGTTGCCGAACCGCCCTGACTGTTCTGAAAATTTGTGGCATCGAAGACCTGCCGGTCGATTTTGTTGATTACAGCTGAACGCTCTCCCTTTACTACTACTTCGTTCAGTTGATTTTGACCTATTGAAAGCCGAATGGTGCCAATCTCAAAAATAGTGGCACGCCCCGTTATCTTGATATCATGAATGGTTTTAATCGTGTAGCCAATGAATGAAGCTTCTAAATAGTAGGTTCCGTTCCTGAGCTTGTCGATTACAAAATTACCGGCTATGTCGGTAATCACTCCACTCACCAAAGCGCCATCATCTTGATTATAAATTGCGGCAGTGGCGTATTCCAAAGGTTCGTCGCCAACGTCATCTACAATGCGTCCTCTTACCTGAGACATGCAAATGTGAGAGAGTAACAACAAAAGGAAAAGCGCTGGCGAAGGAGTTTTCAGGGCATTCGTTTAGATTCCCCCTAAAGATAGGAACATAAAGTTCTCGATAATCGCCATTATAGAATTATGATGATATGCCAATGATTTTTTTTGGTGAACCTTTGCACAGTAGATGAAGTAATAGCTTTAAATAGGATTTTAAAGAGTACAACTAGCTCATACCCTTCATAGAAAGCAAAGTTGCCGTCCAAACGAAAACAGAGGAAAAGAAAATACCAATAACGTTCGCCCAAAAGGCGCTTTGCCTTTCGATTTTGAAAAGATATGTTGCAATACTACCGGCATATACACCTGTGCCCGGTAAGGGAATCATTACGAACAGGATGAGGCCCCAAAAACCGAATTTCTTTATTTTTTCACCGGATCCGATTTTTGCCCTGCGGGCTACATAAATTGCCGACCTTTTATAAAAGGTCCAGTTCAAGAAGTACCGGTTTATTTTATCTAGAAAGAAAAGCATTAGCGGGAATACGAGTACGTTGGCCAAGAAGCAGCAAAGAAAAACGAGGTAAATATTGATTCCGTTCAGCATTCCATAAGGAATTCCCACTTTGGCTTCCCCGAATGGAGATAAACTCCAGAGCATTGCGATTAAAAGGTCTAAAATCACTGTATTTTTTGAACTTGCTAAACTAGTGATATGCCGTAGTTATCCGTTCATACGATGTCATAAAAATTATCTAAAATTAAAAACACCATTACCGGTTATGTTTGAGATCATTGGAATTCGGCAATCAGTAAATTTTAACAAATTTTCACACTTTTGAGGTTTGGATGCAATAAAAGCTAACTATCTGTGTTTTAGATAGACGAATTTAATAATCCTAAATCTTTAAATCATGAAATCTTTATTCGCAAAATAATTTTTATTGGCGTTCGTATCAATGACTGCTTTTTCTTGTAGTGTTAAGTCTGAATTGGAAGATATCGCTGATGAGCTTGAAGAAGAGAACAATACTGATGCTAGAACAGAAGTCGTCAAATTGGAAGATAACAAGTAAAACTTGTTTTTATCGATACTAAAAAGGAGCGCATTTGCGCTCCTTTTTTTGTTCCTTGACTTAATAGATACCTGTCAGGTTTTCAAAACCTGACAGGTATCTTTGCTACGACTATACTATTCTACGATTAGGGTATTATCGGTAGCGGTCGGATTCATTGGGCAGAAATACACATACTCTCCCTTTGCCAGTTTGGTAGGGTTTGACATTTGCTTTTTACCTGTGGCTACTACTTCGGTGACGTACGCGGTCTGAATGTGGTTTTCGGGTTTTGTAATGTCATCCCCTTTTTTTACGAGAACGAAACCTACATCGTGACCTACCCCATTGTTCGAAATTTCGAAAATGTAGTTTCCAGCGGGTACTGTCAACTCCTTTTTGGTAAACTCGCCCGGAGTCTGTTCCAAAGTGATGGTTTTCGCTTCTTTTTTCATCATTTTGTCTTGTGCGTTTGCCGAAAAGGCAACTGCTAATACCAATATTACTGTTGTAATTACTTTTTTCATGATTAAATAACTTTTTAGTCATTCCCTCGAAGGAGGAAACTTTTTGATTTTACGTTTCTGATTTTTATATATTTTAATGAACTTAGGCCTCAACAGCTTCTAGTGGTTGCGCTTCAGGAAAATCAACAGGTACATTTGTCGTTTTATGTAAATAATTGGAAATGGTTTTGTCCCCTACCAAGACAATGGTGTCGACTAGATTTTCTTTGTTCCAACCCGCGCCAAAAAACTTTTGGATAGCCGTATTTTCAGCAGCACCACGATTTTCGGTCAGATTTTTCGCCAAGTTGGCCAATGCATCTAATTTGGTATCGAAAGTTGCCTTTCCCGAACGGAGTTCCAATATTTCAGCATCGTTGAATCCGTTCATCTTGCCGATAGCGGTATGGGCCGAAAGACAGTAGATACACTTATTGACTTCGCTTACCGCTAAGTTGACCACTTCTTTTTGCTTTGCGGTCAAAGAGGTCTTCGCGTTGCTCAGGGCCAAATAATTGGCTAATGCGTTTTCTGAATAGGCGTAAGTGGCGTACAGGTTTGGTACAAAACCTAGGGCTTTTTCCAAATTGTCGAAAATCGCCTTGTTGTTCCCGCTTACTTCTTCTCTTTTAGGTACATTGAATGTGCTCATGATAAATTAAATTTTGTGTCGTTTTCGCAAACCTGTCTACTGACAAAGTTTTTATTTTTATACACTTCTTTCGCTTTGACGACCGTTAATACTCAGTTTTTATTTTGAAATTTGAATGTTCGTTTTCTTGGCATCACAATAAAAATCATGATGGTGCTTTTGTTCGCAATGTGTCTCTGAAATTAGTTTTGGTATTGTTCTTTTCAACCGACGGAAAATATCTATCAGATTGAAAATGGAAATAGGTTTACTGTTAATCTTTTGCTGTATTTAAAAGTACAGGGCAAAGATGCGACGTAAAGGGAGTGAAGTGTTAGGAGCGATTGCCCGACTGCTTGTAGAAGTTTCCCGTAGACTCGTTATTATGGCGAAATCAATACGTTTTCTCGAAATTTGGAAGGCGAAATACCCGTCATTTTTTTGAAGAAGCGGCTAAAATGGGCCGGGTCGTTAAAGCCCAGTTCGTAGGCTATTTCTTGATTTTGCATTTCGGTGAAATTGATAAGTCTTTTTGCCTCCAACGCCAATCGATTCAAAATAATCTGTTGCGGTGATTTCTGATTATAAAGCGCAAAAAGATTAGAAAGTGTTTTTGGGCTCTTAAAAAGCAATTGTGCGTAGTCGCTTACCTTCCGCTTGGTTTTGTAATGCATATCGACGAGTACGTTAAACTTTCTTATGATTTCAATTTGGTCATTGTTCAATTTTTTAACGATATGCTGTTCCTTCGCCAGTCGCGTGCAGATAATGATCAAACGTTTCAAAAGCATTTGCAGCATATCGCCCTGTATACGGTCGGGTGTAGAAAACTCATCTTCGAATACTTCATAAAGGGTGTTGAACTTTCGCCTTTGTTCCGGTGGGATGGTTATTACGGGAAGGTCTTGGGTGCCAAAAAATAGAATTCCGTTACAAGAAACCTCATCGTCATGGTCTCGAATACAGTAGAATTCCCTATTGAAAAGAAAGGCGGTCAATGGAGCTTTTGTCTTTTTATAGGATACATATTGTAAATAGGTCGTAGTAATCAATTGATCGGGAAGTAACTTAATCGTTAACCCATCGATCTCGAGTTCAAGGGGATTTGTATTTCTATTCCATAAAATCGAAATGGTGCCGGTGTTCTCGGAAAAGTGATATTCAAACTTTTTAATATCGTCAGTAAACCCCAATAGGGAACCGATTTTTACATTCTGGAATTCAAATTTCATACCTCTTGGAAATTCGTTCTTGTTTTTTCTAGTATGATATTGGTCTATTTTTTCGAACCATCCTTACCATAATGGTAGGAATTGCAAATTACGCTAAATACGAATTTCGTTTTAAGGTTATACTGTCTGCAAAATCTGTCTTGGTGCACGGAAGCAAGACAACAATCGAAATAAAAAGTGTTAAGCGTTGACCGAAATTTGTTAAACAAAAGTTGTTTTTGTATTATTGAAGGAATTTAGAAAAAAGAGGATTAATGAATGAAATGGTACAATACGAAAAAGCTTTGCAAAAATTTTATAATTCTTGTAACATTAACACGCTACCTCTAATTTCTTGGGATTTTTACGGACCATATTTTGATATGCTACGCAGCTATTGCGAGGATATCGTTGCATTACAACAGTTAGCCCAAAGAAATAATTGGTCATATGACAGTGAGTTCGATACTGCACTTTTCGAAAAAAATCAAGTCATTGTAATTACAGATGCCAAATTGAAAATAGTTCATTCAACTGACAATATCGTAACGATGAACGGATATCGACCGCAGGAAATTCTTGGAAAGAACCCAAAAGTTTTTCAGGGCCCGAAGACATGTGAAGCTACGAAAAAGCGTATAAGATTAGCAATAAATAAAAAAGTAGGATTTGAAGAGACCGTACTTAATTATAGAAAAGATGGGTCGACTTATAATTGTTGGATAAAAGGAGAGCCCATTTTTAATGCTGAGGGAGAATTCGTCAATTTTATTGCTTACGAAAAGAAAGTAGCTTAAATAGTCTAAGGCTCAGTTCAGTTACTAAATTTCAATGAAAGTAATAACAAAAGGTATCTAAAACTTTCCTCACTGGTCAAGCACATAGTACTCTTGCCCCACACTTACTGAGAAAAAATACTTCAACCTTACCTTGGATCTTGGCCAATTTTCAGCCCTTATAATAAAAATTTCTGTAGACCAAAAGCAACAAAAACCTTCCACAATTCCGATGATTCAACTTAGAGACTGTCTTGAAATATGTCTTCTCTAAAAGGTACAACTTTCAATCTCGGTAACCCTCAATGTATTCACCATGCCCTTATCTTTCATTGGCATGGCCGCTAGACTGATCAGCATATCACCGACATCTAAAAACCCTTTCTGACAGGCAATTCGGTTCACATCTTCTATGGTCTCATCTGTAGTTACGTATCGGTCGTAATAGAACGCCCTGACCCCCCAGAGTAGATTTAACTGGGTCAAAATACGTTTGTTCGAGGTAAACACCAAAATATAGGCACTCGGTCTCCAAGCCGATATCTGAAAGGCCGTATAACCGCTATTGGTCAATGTCGATATAGCTTTGGCCTTGATTTCGTTCGCCATTGTAGCGGCATGGTAACATATCGACTTGGTAATGTAGCGCTTGGTGCGTATATGGGGGGGGTCATGTGGTACTTGAATAAGTTCCGAACTTTCAACACTTTGTAAGATACTCGCCATTTTCTGTATAACCTCTACAGGATAATTTCCAACGGAAGTTTCGCCCGATAGCATAACGGCATCGGCACCGTCCATCACGGAATTGGCTACATCGTTCACTTCGGCCCGTGTCGGTGTTAGGCTTGTTATCATGGTTTCCATCATCTGGGTAGCGATGATTACAGGTATGCGCGCTTTTTTGGCACGCAACACGAGTTGTTTTTGAATCAAGGGAACTTCTTGAGCCGGTACCTCAACACCTAGATCGCCGCGAGCCACCATAAGGCCGTCACAATAGGCGACTATTTTATCAATATTATCCACCGCCTCGGGCTTTTCGATTTTGGCAATAATCGGAATTTTTTCTTCTGAGTGTTCATTGATGATATTTTGCAGGTCGATTAAATCTTGACTGAATCTTACGAACGATAAAGCGATCCAATCTACATTTTGCGAGATGGCGAAAATCGCATCTTTCACATCTTTTTCGGTAAGCGCGGGTAAAGAAATATTCGTATTGGGCAGATTTACCCCTTTTTTCGATTTCAACGGTCCACCTTGAATAACTTTGGCCCTGACCTCATCTTCGCCATTCGTTTTGATTACCTCGAACATAAGTTTACCGTCGTCCAATAGAATATTTTCTCCAACTTTGACATCTTTGGGGAAAGTGGTGTAATTCATATACACCTTTTCGTTGGTACCTTCAAAAGGTTCTCCGGTCACAAAGGTAATCTCGTCATCAGGGGCGACGACTACCTCACCTGCCATGACGCCGACCCTTAGCTTGGGCCCTTGCAGGTCGGCAAGTATCGAAGTGTATTTTCCCATCTCTTCGTTCAGCGAGCGAATCATTTTTATTCGCTCGGCAACATCTTCATAGTCGGCGTGGGAAAAGTTTATGCGAAAGACATCTACTCCGGCCTCGATCATATCTCTTAGCACCTCTTTCTTGCTGGTGGCGGGCCCTAAGGTTGCCACTATCTTTGTCTTTTTCTTGCTTGGCATTCGTTTAAAAAATTAAATTGTTCTTATATTTTAGTTTGTCGGTCGCTACGGCGTAGGCAGTAACTATCTTAGGTACGGCCAATAAAGATTTGATGAGGCTTTCCATTTCACCGTGAAGGTAATTATTCGAATCATCTTGCTCTATCTTGATAAAATAATCTACGTCGCGATACTCTGGCAGCATATGAAAGGTGGTATATGAGGTTTCGTTCTCAAAAAGGTCACTTCTTGGCAAGGTGTCTTCCCTTAAGCCGTTATTGGCGAAAAAAGTCCAGTACCTATCGTTGATATCGTCTTTCCATTCAAAAATAGGTATTGTAATCTTTTCCGATATGTCAAGGTCTTTTCTGCGTCTCCTGAAATCCGATTTTAGGTGGAAATTAAGGGCATACGCCATTGCATATCCTTCAAGACTACAATGTAAGGCAATCAAATCGAAGGAATCATCATAAAAATCAGCAGAAATTTTATGCACTGATACCATAATGCGCAAAGACGCAAATATAATATTAATACACTACAACGCCTAGATTAAGGTAGGGTAAAGCTATCTATAACGTTTTAGTAATGTTGCGAATTTTTAAGATTTATCTATTTTATCCTGTAGGGCAAAAAAAGCGCGTTTAGAAGCTTTTTCTTCCGCTTTCTTTTTAGAGGTCGCCCTTGCTTTTGCCATTACTTTATTGGCAATCGTCAATTTTACCGCAAAATGCTTCAAGGGATCGTTGCCCGTATCTTCGTAAACTTCGTAATCGAAGTTTTTTTTCTGTTTTTGGCACCATTCGATAACAAGGCTTTTATAGCTGATTACCTTGCCCTCTAGTTGTTCGATGTCGACATAGGGTTCTATGACCCTTTCGTTAATGAACTTTTCGCAATATTTATAACCACGATCTAAATAGATGGCACCAATCAGTGCTTCGAATACATTGCCATGAATGTTTTCGCCAAAATGCGATTTTGGTATCCTGCTTTGCACAAAGCCAATCAGGCCGAGGTCTTTACCGAGTTCGTTCAAATGTTTTCTACTTACGATTTTTGAGCGCATTTTGGTCAGATATCCCTCATCTCCTTCGGGTACCTCGTCGTATAAGTGGCGTGAAATAATGGTACTGAGCATGGAGTCCCCTAAAAATTCGAGGCGCTCGTAGTTCATAGGGTTTCCTTTTTTATCTTTTTGATTTACAGAACGGTGTAAAAACGCTTTTTTGTAGACGTTAAGTTTTTTGGGCTTAAACCCCAGAATATTGGTCATCCCCAAAAAAAAATCCCCATCCTTTTTGGAATGGGAATTAAATAAACTGGAAGGAAAACCCATTGTGGTATTACTCGCTGATTTTCTTAAAAACTACGCAGGCATTATGTCCGCCAAAACCAAAAGTATTGCTTAGAGCAACATTCACATCTCGCTTTTGAGCCTTGTTCAGGGTCAGGTTGAGTTCGGGGTCGATATTTTCGTCTACCGTAGAATGGTTGATAGTGGGTGGTACCACTCCATGTTCCATAGCTAGAATCGAGGCGATAGCCTCAATGGCTCCGGCTGCACCGAGTAGGTGACCGGTCATCGATTTTGTAGAATTGATATTAATGTTGGGCGCATGTTCACCGAATACTTCGCTTATGGCCTTTAGTTCTGCTACATCGCCCAAAGGTGTTGAGGTGCCATGTGTGTTAATGGTATCTACATCTTTTGGTTCCAAGCCTGCATCACGTAAACAATTTTTCATTACCTGTACCACTCCTATTCCGTCAGGATGGGGAGCGGTCATGTGATAAGCATCGCTTGAAAGTCCGCCACCAGCGACTTCGGCATATATTTTTGCACCCCTAGCCTTTGCGTGCTCGTATTCTTCTAAAATCAGGGCACCAGCACCCTCTCCCAAGACGAATCCGTCGCGTGTGGCATCGAAGGGCCTTGAAGCCGTTTCAGGGCTGTCGTTTCTTGTTGATAAAGCATGCATAGCACCAAAACCGCCCATGCCCGCAATTGTGACCGCCGCCTCGCTACCTCCGGTAACTACAACATCACAATGGCCCAAACGAATATAGTTTAGGGCATCGATCATAGCGTTTGCCGACGAGGCGCAGGCCGAGACCGTAGTATAATTGGGGCCCATAAAGCCATTCTTGATCGAAATATGACCGGGAGCGATATCCGCTATCATTTTTGGAATAAAGAAAGGATTAAAACGCGGAGTGCCATCACCTTCGGCGAAATTCATCACTTCGTTCTGAAAAGTTTCCAGACCGCCTATGCCAGCCCCCCAGATTACTCCTACTCGAAATTTATCGATTTTCTCCAAGTCCAGCCCAGAATCAGTAATGGCTTCCTCCGAAGAGACAAGGGCATACTGTGCAAAGCGGTCTAACTTTCGGGCTTCCTTTCGGTCAAAATGGTCTTCGGCCTTGAAGTTTTTAAGTTCACAAGCAAATTTAACCTTGAATTTTTCCGTATCGTAATAGGTTACGGGTGCCGAACCGCTCTTGCCGTTCTTCAGCCCTTCCCAATATTCTTCGATATTGTTACCAATGGGTGTCAATGCGCCCAATCCTGTAACTACAACTCGCTTTAATTGCATTGAACCTGATTTTTATAAGCCAAGCGTAAATTAAAAAAAATTATCCATGCGATAAGGTCACCACATGGATAATTTTAAATCTCGTTCAAGAAATCATAAAGATTACTTCGCTTCTTCTATATAACTAATGGCTTGGCCAACTGTTGCGATGTTCTCAGCTTGATCGTCCGGGATTTGAATGTCAAATTCCTTTTCAAATTCCATGATTAATTCCACGGTATCCAGAGAATCTGCCCCTAAGTCATTAGTAAAGCTAGCCTCCGTTACCACTTCGTTCTCATCAACACCTAATTTATCAACGATGATAGCTTTTACTCTTGATGCAATGTCTGACATAATAATATTGGTTTTAAAAATTTAAATTGATGGCAAAAATAAAAAACTTTGGTGTAATAATACTATTTACCGATAAAATGTATCGTAATTTAATGATTTTCGGGATAGGGACCCTAATTTATCCTATAAAATTGATGGGCCAAAAGCGAACTAAAAATCAATACCAAAGGCCAAGAAAAAGAATAGCAGGCTGCAAACGTCGATCAATTCAAGCATCTTTACAGGTTTTTGATTCTTTTGTCTCTATTCTATTTTCTTTGTTCTTTTGTCAAGCATTCGATAACCCCTTTATTTTTGAAAACGCAACGCATCGTTTTGTTCGCCTCCGGTTCTGGATCCAATGTAGAAAACATTGTACGATACTTTCAAGATCGAACAGACATTGTTATTACAGCTGTACTTACCAATAAAAGGGATGCCAAAGTGCTTGATAGATGTGACAAATTAAATATTAACGGCCTTTATTTTAATAGAAACGCTTTTTACAATACGGAATGTGTACTCGATATTCTAAAGACCTTTGATCCCGATTTGATTGTTCTTGCCGGTTTCCTTTGGAAGATACCGGAAAACCTTGTCCAAAATTTCCCGAACAAAATTATAAATATACATCCTGCGCTTTTACCGAAATACGGGGGCAAGGGCATGTACGGTAAGAGGGTTCACGAAGCCGTTAAAGCGAACAATGAATTCGAAACCGGTATTACTATTCATTATGTGAACGAGAACTATGATGAAGGTGCTGTTGTGCATCAGGCAAAGACCAAGATTTCCCCAGAGGATACTGTGGAAACCATTGCTAAAAAGGTGCATGAACTGGAATACGAACACTTTCCGAGCGTAATCGAACGGTTATTGGCCTCCCCCGGAAACACTGAAAAAGTGTTTCCGACCCCTCCCAAGGAGGGGTAAATCAATTCAGATTTTCATCCGCTTGGATATGGCAAAAAAAGAAAAATTTTATACTGTTTGGAAAGGCAAGCGCCCGGGCATTTACAATACATGGGAAGATTGCAAGGCTGCCATAACCGGCTTTAAGGGGGCTCAATACAAGGCTTTCCCTACTTTTGAAGCAGCAAAGAAGGCTTATAACGGTAATTATGAGGATTACAAGGGCAAGAAAAAAGGAGAAACCGCCCTTACCCCTGAAGAATTGTTGAAATATGGAACGCCGAACTACCATTCCATTTCCGTGGATGCCGCTTCGAGCGGAAATCCTGGGAAGATGGAATACCAAGGCGTAGACACTAAAACCGGAAAAAAACTATTTCGCCAAGGTCCTTTTAATCAGGGCACCAACAATATTGGGGAGTTTCTGGCTATCGTCCACGGTCTTGCCTTCCTGAAACAGAAAAAAAGTGACCGCATTATCTACACCGATTCCCGGACCGCTATGAGCTGGGTGAGAAAAAAGACCTGTAATACCAAATTACCGGAGACCGTAAAAAATAAGGCGCTTTTTGACTTGATACGACGAGCAATAGATTGGTTAAAGACCAATTCGTACAACACACCTATCGTAAAATGGGAAACCAAGGCATGGGGCGAGATTCCAGCTGACTTTGGGCGAAAATAAATATCATAAAGTCCTTTGGAATACCCATTTTAAAGTCGTGATAAAATTCAAAGATTTTTTTGTGTCTTACAGGCTCTGTTGCAAGAAAATAACCAATATTTTCGTTCTTACTTCAGTTTAATTGACTTCATCTGACCAATAGGTCTCACCGATATTGTAAAGCGGCTTTTAAGTTCAATCAATTTTACTCTAAGCCATCCAAAATAGAGGGCGCAATGTCTTAATGCGCTTATATTTAGATGGTTAATTGTTAATTCTCTCGATAAGATGTTAAATTTTTAAAAAACCTTCCATTTTAGGGAACTTTTTGTGCACATAAATTGTCTATCTAAATAAAAGAAGCTAGGTAATTTTTGGACTAAATGAAAAGGAAAAGTGAAAATAATTCCCCTATACCATGATGAGAAGCTACTGATTCAAAAAGCGAGAATTGCGAACAAGACAGCTCAGTTGAATTTGTACAAAAAGTATGCTCCGATGATGTTGGCAGTATGCCGACGCTATATCAGAGATATGCAGTTTGCCGAAGATGTAATGATACAGGGCTTTCTAAAAGTTTTTACACGCCTTCATTCTTTCAACGGAAAAGGAAGCTTTGAAGGTTGGATAAGGAGGATAATGGTCAATGAATCGTTGAATTATCTCAAGAAAAAGCGACGACTTGTATTTGAAAGAAATCCACAAGATTTTGAAAAGTACGAAAGGCCCCGTATTGCGATGAAAACGGACGCCGAGTATCTGCTTAAGCTTATTGAAGACCTTCCCGATACCTATAGGTTTGTATTCATGCTGCATGCCATTGACGGCTACAAGCACAGCGAAATTGCAAAAGTCTTGCGTATCTCGGAAAACACCTCGAAATCAAAACTTTCAAGAGCACGGAAAATACTCCAAAAGAAATTGAAAATCCGAAGAAATCGAAATGAAGCACTTTGATGTCGAAGCTTATGCCAAGACGATGCTAGAAGATATGATTATAGCACCAGAAGAAGACGTGTGGCAAGAAATTTCTGAAAGGTTTGATAGGCAATGGTATTGGAGGCAGAGAAAAACACAAGGTATCAAGACTGTACTGGCAATACTATTCTTATTTTCTATACCAGTTCCGATTGAAAAAAGCAACGAGAACCTAATTCCAGCCCAAAATGAGGGTACTATTAAAGTGACCGATAATTTATCCAATTATTCTCAAAGTCATAAGGCTATAGTTATTGACCCCGAACCAAGTTCTTCCATTGTCGGTATCGATAAAAAGAACGAAAAAAAAACGAACGAAGGTAAAGCCGAACAAAGACAGTATCAACTGGTATACGCTAAGAAGTTGAAAAATAATATAGCGCGAAATGAAGATGTTCAAGAGAAGGAGAAAAATTCTAAAGCGCTCGAAAAATTAAACTATGCAGTAGTTACCGATGCAGAAATAGATTCGCTTA
>ENA-ORXM01000894-ORXM01000894.1-marine-metagenome-genome-assembly--contig:-NODE-894-length-46027-cov-5.555560_pt1 | contig 46027 bp, 21 predicted proteins | sample MGYA00237867_ERZ511480 | MGnify/ENA primary metagenome ERZ511480 (study PRJEB26309, sample SAMN06266103) | marine metagenome | isolation source: Algal blade | place: United Kingdom:Sidmouth, United...
GCTCTGATTATCGAAAATTAATTTTTTTGAATTTGCATCTTCATCCTTTGATCCAGTAAATACTAATTCTGACAGAAAGGATAGTGTTTTTTTTTATCGTTGATTGACAGTTCCAGTTGTCGAATGGTGGAATGCATAGTCTGATATTTCTGAATCACGGATGATACGGATTTTGAGATTGCGCGGATTGTTGAATCACGGATTACACTGATTTTATTTTTGATGACACGGATTGTCTTATTGGCAAGCTGAAGCTTGCGCGTGTTGTTATGGAAAAAGAAATTTGGTAAGTATACTTTGCTTGCTGCGGAAAAATATGTTTTTTTATATTGATAGAATATTTAATCCCTTACATCCTTTTCGAAGCATTATCATAAGTGCCTTCAGGTACTTCAAAAATCAAGAGGGCTTTTGTCATTCTGAATGAAACGTCGTTGAACTGAAGAATCATTCACCCAGAAGAATAGGATATTTAAGATTGTAGGGTACTATCCTAACATCCTTCTATCCTAAAAATCCTAATTCTGACAATAGGTTAATTTTTAATTGCTTGCTATAATGTCAAGTACGGCATTTAATTTAACTTCTAGTGTTGCCGCTTGATCTACTTGAAGAGTGTAACCTTTGCCTATGTTTCCATTTTGTAGTGTCACATGTTTGTTGGCTGGAATGATAACCTCATGACAATACTCTGGGAAGACTCCCAAGCTCCAATTACTAACATCGTTGTACCAATTAGCTGGAGCTGTGCCTACCCAAATATTTGTAGTATAGACATCATCAATGAGTCCATTACAATCATTATCCATATTGTCGCCACAGGTTTCTGAGGCCGCTGGATTAATCAGCGGATCAGTGTCGTCGCAATCGTCAGTCCCGTTGCCGGTAATTTCGGTTACAAGAAAACCGTTAGTCGGTCTTAGGCATTGTATAAGAGTAGAGCCACCATAAGTATCTCCATCCATATCAATGTACCATAGCTGTCCTGGAAATTCATCAGGGTCTGTGTCATCGCAGTCTGTGTTGTCTGAGACATAGCCGAGTGGGGGAGTGTTGCCTCCACCAATTGATATATTTGGATTGCCAAAACCATCACCGTCTGAATCTGCGAAATAATTATAGTAGTAATCTAACTTGAAAGCATCGATTGCAATGTCGCCTAAAATGTTTCCGGTTGTATTAACTTCAAACTTGAAAATAATTTGTGTATTTGAATAGCTTGCTAGATTGAGACTGTCTTTAATCCATAGGTCACCTTGGTCTCCATTCTTAGACCATATGTTTGTCCAAGATTGTCCATCATCCAGAGAAATATCTAAATCTAACGATCCTGTCCCAGATCCATACATATGATAATAGAATTCTAAATATAAGCTGTCACCTCCTTGGAAAAAATCAAAACAAGGAGTGATTAATTCTGCCTTACTGTTAAGACTGTTTACGCCAGGGTCTGTATACATATAAAAACTGCCATCGTAAGCAGATGAGGGTCCTGTGTTAGGAGTTCCAGTCACACCCGACCACCTAGTCCATTCAAAGTCGTCATCTGTTATTTGACGAAAATCAGATGCATTTCCAATTTCAAAACTTTCAATGAAAGGGAAATTATCAATATATCCACTACAGATAAAGTTAACATCAATGATTTTACATTCACTGTTTGCTGAACTGCGAAATCCATCTTGTGCTATTGCTGTTACTTTATCGGCATACTGGAATGAATCTATAACTGGCGTAAAATTCCAGTTCCCACTTCCATCTGCAGTTACGGAACCAAGAAATTGTTCTGGACTGCATTCAGTACAATATCCTCTACTTCGATAGATGTCTACTTCGAAATTTGCTGAGGTTGTTCCAGTTATGTTGGTGGTGGTTGCTGTAATTATTGTTGGTGGGACAATGCCATTATTAGCTCCGCCATTTAATTCAATATCTTCCTCTTTTTGGCAAAATATTTTGTTGCGAAATATTTTAATACTGTCGCCCGAAAAAGCAATACCATTACTTTGATTATCAAAAATATTATTTTCTCCAACTAAAGTTCCATCACCAATTTCAATAATTTTTGATCCATTTAATTGGATACCTGATAATATGTGTGAATAAATATTATTACTCAGAATTGTTGATCCTTCACCAGTATAGTAGCTATAAACACCAAAATCATTTCCATGAATATCGTTATTATGTATAGCTATATTATTAGATGTACCAGATAACCTAACTCCCATATAATTGCCATAAATTAAGTTTTTATTGCCATCTGTACCATCTCCAACATTCATTAAAGTGCAATTGCCAGTAGCTTCGATTCCACTAGATAAATTATCATAAATTGTATTCTTAATAATATTTAGATTTTGACAATTATAAGATGCTTGAATACCTTTTGAATTATTGTAAATACTAGAATTTTGAATGGTTAGATTGTCGGCATCTCTTAAGTCAAATCCATCTCCACTATTATCATGGATGAAACAACTATCTATTACATTATTAAGGCACCCATTTTGCAGTTTTATACCATCCGAACTGTTGTCTCTAATTGTTGCGCCTATTATGGACAAGTTATCGCCTCCAACATTATAAATTCCTCTGCTTGTGTTATTGTAAACATCGTTTGCACCTATCGTATTGTTATGGCTGTGTTGTAGGTAAATGCCCGTTTGATTATTATATATGTTGTTTCCTTCTAAAATATTGGTGTTATCCCATTGGCCTGAGTTATGAAAGTAGATACCATATAAACTGTGTCCAAAGATCTCATTACTTTGTATCTGAGATTGAGACGCATGCTTGTTAATGTGTACCCCATTTGTTGCGTTTTTGAATGTATTATTTTGAATGTTAAGGTTATTTATACTTCTTGATATTGATAATGATCTTATCCCTCCATTAACAGTATTGTTAGAAATAATTCCATTTTTTATTAGTCCTGTAATGATACCTGCATGAGCAGAATTCATGATAATAGTGTTTGACTTTATAGTTAAGTCTTCTATTGTATCAAGAGCCTCATTTAAATAAATTGCATTTGTGCCTGAGGTATTAAAAATGTTGTTGCTAATGTTAATGTTTTTACTATTGCTGTTGTTTACTGTGCCTGTAAGTCGATCAAAAGCGATACTGCCTAATCCTTCAAAGGAATTGTGTTTAATACTTAAATCTTCAATTGGATCGAATAAATTTAAGAATCCTTTGAATATATTTTCTTTACCCGGAGCTCCTATTTTTATTCCTTTTGTTCCTGGAAGTATGTTTATGACTCCGCCAAAATTTCCAATAAATTGCAAACCATAAATTTCGACACTATCAGTAGAAATAGCTGTGGTCGAATTTATTGTACTTCTTTCAATGGTAATTCTACCTGGATAATAATTGGGTTGAGAGGTCGCATCTATTACTAATCCTGGTACAAGAATTGGAGGCCTAAAGCTATTCTTGTAACTAATGGTGTCGGGGCCATTTCCTGGAATGTTAAAGTGAATATATTTTACATGTCCAGAAATATTTGCGCAAGTGATTGCCCAATTTAATGAGCCTAAACCTGACTCATTGTCATTGAGAACATAAGCTGTATCAGTGCTAATAGTATCTTGACAGGTGCCACATTGCACATTTAAATGATATAAATCGTACGACCATTTCATTCTATCATATTGTCCATTAGTGAAGGTATCTCTACATGGACTAGGAGCGTATGACATTATGGTAGATTCAGGTATGTAAGTTTCACCAAAATAATCAGTTGTGTCACCTAAATAAGTACAACTTACATCATAGGGCATATTTGGTAATTCAGCTTGTGTGTCACACACGTTATCCCCTGTTTCATAACAATCATAAATATTATTTGTGTTATCATCATAAGAGTCACCATAGTATTTAACAGCCCCTTCGAAATAAAGCGCTTCTGGAAAACCATTGATACTATCGATAAGGTGATTCCAAGTGTTGTTGTATTTTCCATGTGTATGATACAAGAAAAACATATGACCCATTTCATGCGAAAATGTGGAACTCAATAGAAATGGATGTTCAATTACCATAAATCTGCCATAAACAGCAGGATTCAAAAAAGGATTTGAAGAAACATATCCAGCAGCATTCTCTATTGTTTCTACAACATAAATATTGATAGTATGTAAATTGTATTCATTTGCTTTAACTAGTGAATCTTGATTGGCGTTATTTAAGAGTGCAGAATTGTCAATGTAGTGCGCTGTATCACATTCTATAAATTCATAATTCATATTTACACCATACTTTAAATTAAACGTGTCTAATGCTTGTGCGCAATGAGCAAAAGATCCACCGCCTGTTCCATCATCATTTCTTACGATATGGAATTGTACATAAATTGTATCTATAGCTGTGCTTGATTTATTTGTGTTTTTTTCTTTTTGTAGCTTTTTAACATACGACACATAAGATTCAGTATCAATGTTTTTATCTAAGTCAGGTTGCGTTCCACATAGATGATTATGCTGATGATCTTGTTGGCAAAAAAGTTGAATAATACTGAAGAAGAATAAACAAATAAGCGAGAAGAATTTAATTTTCATTTTTCGAGTGTTAAATAGCAAAGAGATAAGATGAATAAGTTATTACAACCGAATGATGTATACCAATTTTGTCACTGATTCAGGTAATTTCTACCCTTAAGGGTAAGTTTCTTATCCCCTAAAAAGGTGAGAAAAGGAGAATGTTTCAATCTTTTCTTAAAATACAAGAAGTGTTTTGTTTGACGTTCTATTAAATTTTCAATATTCTATTGATACTATTTTTTTTCTTACTTCTGTTATGTGAATAAGCAATATTTTAAAGATTAAAGAGTCTTCCTTCTGATTTAAGAGAAGAGTAAGCGAGGGTCAAAAATTAATATAAACAATCATCTTTTATTCTATGTAAGAAACCTGCAGTCTTAGGGATAAATCTAAGGCTGCAGGCTACTAAATAATTTACAGACTAATCCAGCCTGTTCCATTCCAATAATAAATCATATCATCATCACTATCATAGTATACCATTCCTTTGGTTGGTGTAGTCGGGGCTGCAGAGCGCGGTGTTAAAGTCATCACATCTTTAATTGTAAATTCTCCAAAACTATCGGTGCTATTGTAAGAAGCTTTTACTACTTCATTGCCATCGGCTTCAATAGTAATTTCGTCTGTAGTTGAAATTTCAACTTTTGACATTCCATCTGTATCTTGGATTACATCATTGAGTAAGCTCACAGAATTAGCGCCAGATAATTCTAAGCTGTCCATTGCCGTTCTGGTCAAAGTTTGTATCTCATTAGTAATATCTGCATCCGCATCATCGCCACTGATCCAAGTAATTGCTCCTAATCCATCTGTTGACATCACTTCCCCTGCTGCTCCATCAATTGTAGGGAAAGTATAATTCCCTTTGACGCCAAGTGAGCCGTGTATTACCAAGGAGTCAGATGTAAAATCTCCATAGATCAAAGGAGTAGCAGAGTTAGAATTTTCAATATAAAGCTTGTCAGATCCCGTTTCATTATATCCAGCTTCATATCCCAGGAATATGTTGTTAGATCCTAATGAATTATATCCTGCTTCCTTGCCCATGGCCACATTCCCTTCACCGATTTGATTGAAATACAAAGCTTGCATACCTGAAGCTACATTGTGAGAACCTGTGGTATTTGAAAATAGTGTCCTGTATCCTTCCCCTGTATTGTTCTGGCCAGAAGTGGTGTTAGTTAAAGATTCAGAACCCATAGCTGTGTTTCTATAAGCAGTACTTTTGTTTAGAGCCCTATAACCGATAGCAGTGCAATTGCCACTGGTTTGATTAACTGCCATAGCATTGTGACCTACCGCAACGTTTCTAAACCCAGAAATATTCGCTGTTAAAGCATAACTTCCAATAGCCGTATTGCTATTTCCGGTAGAATTTTTTAAAGATTCAAATCCAGTCGCAACATTGTCGTCTCCAGTTTGATTAAGTCGTCCTGCATCTGCTCCCATGTATGTGTTTCGCAGCCCATTAGTGTTATTTTCGCCAGCTCTCCAACCAATAAATGTTGAATAGTCTTTAGTATTGTATCTTCCTGCCCAAGAACCAATTATTACTGTTCCAGTTCCAGTATTACCAATATCATTTGCAAAATGTCCAATTGTTACATTTTCGTCTCCAGTAAGATTATTGTATAAGGTATGACTACCTAAACCTACATTTCTTGATCCTCCTGTAGATAATCGCATTGCCCAGGTACCCATCAAAATATTATGATCTTGATCCACTAAATTTTCACCAGCGCCAACGCCAACAACTGCATTGTTAGCTCCATTATTAATATTTCTTAAAGCTGATCCTCCTAAGCCAATATTTGACCAGGTTTTAGAATTTTGCAAAGCATAATCGCCAATACCAATGTTGTGCGGTGAATATCCAGAGAATTCTCCAGCTTTAAATCCTATGTAAGTGGAACCGAAACCTGAAAAGTTTTTCCCAGCATAGGGTCCTATAAACATGCCACCATTTCCTGTGGCGTTTCTTCCAGCTTCATAACCTATATGTACATTATTTTCTCCATTGATATTAATGTCTCCAGCATAATATCCTAGGTATGTGTTGTTGGATCCAGTGGTATTGCTGCGTCCTGCTCTGAATCCCACAAAAGTAGAACCGTTAGAAGAATTGTTGCGACCAGCACTTTGACCTACAACTACATTTCTTGAACCACTCGTGCCTAAGCCTGAAGCAAAGTTTCCTATTACAGTATTTTCGGAACCTGTTTGGTGACTTCTTAATGCTTGAGTTCCAATGGCAACATTATTTCCAACTGTTGAGTTTTCTAATGCTTTAGATCCTATTGCTACGCCATACCATCCATTTTGATTTGAACTCATTGCTTTTTCACCAATTGCAACATTGTCGGATGCCGCTGTTACATTTAAGCCTGATTCATGTCCTACAAATGTATTGTTCATGCCAGATGTTGTGTTGGTTCCTGCTTGCATTCCTATCATGGTGTTATCATTTGCATTAAGATTTTGTCCAGCTTGATAACCTAAGGTTGTATTATGGTTACCGGTGCTATTGGATTTTCCTGCGTAATATCCAACATGTGTATTCGCTTCACCCGTTGTGTTTCCTTCGGCTGCTGTAAAACCTATGCCTACATTAAAATTATTTGTACCATCATCATTTACCCCTGACCCTTCTCCCACATAGACTGAGTTGCCGCCAAATATTAAATTCAAATGATTTGTATCCAAATACATGGGTACTGTTCCCGCCACTCCAAAATGAATCGTATCACCATCTACAGATTTTTCTACCTTGACATAGGTGTCATTATCACCGTCTACAACTTGAGACGCGCTGGGTACTGCCGATGATACAGCTAGAGCTGCCCATTTTGTTCCATCAAAATAATAAAAGCTATCATCAGAATTTTGATATATCATCAAACCGGTAGCCGTGGGTGTTAACACCGACGCCGTATCTGTACGTGGAATTAAAACCCCTTGAGTAGTTGATTCAAATTCAGAAATTGCAGAAGGGTGTTGAGCCATTAGTTGGCAGAAGCCCAAGGCTAAAGCGAGTGTAATTAATTTAGTTTTCATTTGAAATTATTTTTTTTATGAGAGAATTCGAATTTAGGAAAACGAGTAGTCGAAAAACACTTTGATACCCTTTATATTTAATTTCTACCTTTAGGGGTAAGTTTCTTATCCCCTAAAAAGGTGAGAAAAGGAGATGCAAAATTTATAGAGCGAGAGTTTAGAGAAAAAGGAACAGTTTGAGAATACTATAATTACTGCCTGTTTATCACATTTATAGACTCACCCAACTCGTCCCATTCCAATAATAAATTAAATCATCATCACTATCATAGTAGATTTCTCCTTTGTCTGGAGTAGTAGGAGGTAAAGACCTTGGTTTGATTTTGATAATATCTTCAACTGTCAATTTTCCATAACCTTCTGTTGAATTATAAGAGGTACTTACAACTAGATTAGAAGAATTACTTACCTCAAAGTCACCATTGATTCTTAAGAGATCATTGTCAAACTCTCCATAAATCAAAGGGTCAGAGGAATTTAAATTTTCTATAATAAGTTTGTTGGACCCTGTTTCTGTTTTACCAGACTCAAAGCCGATAAATACATTGGAAGAGCCAGAAGAATTGGCACCCGAATCTTTTCCAATAGCCACATTGTTTTGACCATTAATATTAAAAGACAAAGAATTAAATCCAATCGATACATTATTATCTTTTTTATTTCTTTGAAGGGCGAATGCACCTAGACTAGTATTGTTATCTCCTGATACATTTTCCTCATGTGCTTTTACACCCATCGAAACATTTGTGCCACCTGATACATTGTAATAAGACGCTCGCCATCCTGTTGCCGTATTCCATGCTCCAGAAGTATTATCCCTCATAGCATAGGCCCCTATGGCTGTGTTGTGATTGGCAGTAGTGTTATAGGCTAAAGTTGATCTGCCCACTGCAACATTATTATCTCCACCTATATTTTTTAATAAAGCCTCCATCCCAATTCCAGTATTTCCATACCCTGCCGTATTATCCCGTAATGCTCTGTTGCCAATGGCTACATTGTTACTGTTTGTGTTATTGTGTAAAGCCATTCGGCCCACAGCCACATTAAAAATACCTGTGACATTAGAACTCATTGCTTCACTGCCAATGGCTGTATTTCGGTTGTTTGTCCCATCATCAGTAATTCCCGTCTGATCTCCTATAAAAAGTGAACCCAGCCCATAATCCAAATGAAGGTTTTTATTGGTCAATGCCATTTGATTAAGTCCATTTGTACTCAGATGAATGGTATCTGAATCTGTTGATTTTTCTACCTTGATATATGTGTCACTGTCATTGTCAGTAATTTCAGAAGTTGCTGAATTCGAAGCTCCACTGCCAGCTATTGCTGCCCATTTTGATCCGTCATAATAATAAAAAGTATCGTCCGAATTTTGATAAATCAATAAACCTGTAGCAGTAGGTGTTATTATTGATGCCGTATCGGTGCGTGGAATCAAAATGCCTTTATCAGTAGATTCAAATTCAGAAATTGCTGAAGGGTGTTGCGCAAACAATTGTGAAATTGATAATAGAAAAACCAGTGTAATTAATTTAGTTTTCATCGGAGAAAATTTTATTGTTATCTATTGTATTTGATGATAGGATTGATCGAAAGTTTTTTTTAAAGGTGTGCAATTAGAATGATCGCAATACACTAATTGTAAAAGGGCAATTATTATTTAATTTTAAAAACAAGCAGTGAAAAAATTCTGACACTGCTTGTTTTTTAAATTTTATTTATTTGCCATAGTTTCGAATTGACGTTCTAATAATTGTAGTCTCGTTTCCAATGCGTTTTGCTTTTTTAATTTTGACTCTAAATCTTCATTGGCTTGTTTAAGCTCTTTGATAGCATTTATCATCATATAAGTTGCTGCAGAAAAATTAACTTGATAATAGCCTGTCTCTTCATTGATACTTACCATTTCTGGAGCAATTTCTAGCAGCTCTTGTGCGATAATCCCGATGTGTGTTTGACCAGAATCATATCCGCTTTCTTGAGTATAATTATATGATACAGGTCTGATTTGTGCCAATTTATCTAGACCAAGATTGTATGGAGTTATATTTTTTTTGAGTCGCGCATCAGAAGGCATACTCCAATCACCACCGCCGGGCTTGACAGCATTACCATCTATTGTGATTCCATTAGCTTCTGGAGCTGAGCTTCCTCCGATGTGTAAGCCGCCGTTTTCATGAAGTAACATTTTTGTGGAAGAACCTAACCTTACACGAAAGCCGTTTTCTCCAGTGGCATCCGCCCTTACAACCATACGCGCATCCGTACTTGAGGAATTTACAGATAAGTTGCCATTGATTTTTAAAAAGTCATTGTCAAATTCTCCGTACAAAAGGGGATCAGAAGTATCTGTATTGTCTATGGCTAATATATCCGAATTTGTTATGTTTTTTCCAGCTTGGTTGCCTAGGAAAACATTATTTGATCCTGTTGAACTGAAGCCACTTTCAAAACCGATAAAAGTATTAAAGCTGCCATCATTTTGTTTTCCAGCATCAACACCAACTGCCACATTTTTTTCTCCGTTTATATTGTCATGCAAAGCGTAAGCGCCGAGAGCTACATTTCTGCTGGCAGTATTCGATTGTAAAGTTTTGTGACCCAAAGCCATGTTAAAACTTCCGCTTAGGTTGTTATTTAAAGCTTCTCTTCCTATGGCTAAATTATAACTTCCTGTGTCATTTTTTCCTAAAGCTAAAGTACCTATCCCAATATTCCAGCCCCCTGTTGTATTTTTATAGATGGCACGATAACCGATGGCGGTGTTTTCCCCACCAGTAGTATTGTATTTTAATGAACTTGAACCTAGAGCTATATTTTTTCCTACTCCTGAATGGTTGTGGAATAAAGCAGAATCTCCTACAGCTACTAAGTTACTAAGGTTATCATTATTGAAAATGGCGAATGATCCGATACCAATATTTCGGTCACCAGAAATATTGTTTTCTAATGACTTGTTACCAACTGCGACATTATCTTCTCCACTTATGTTTTCATGTAAAGTGCGAAACCCTAGTGCAGTATTTCTTGCAGTAAAAATACTGTTCGTCATTGATTTAGAGCCAACAGCCGTATTTTGACCACTCCTTACATTGCGCAAAACTGAATCTCCTATAGCTACGTTGTTTGTTGCACCAAATGAGGAACCATGGCTATGGAGGCCATCTGCACCTATTGAGGTATTGCTGTGTGCTGTCAAATTCTTTTTTTGAGAATTTGCCCCTACAGCGGTGTTATTATAAGCAGTAATGTTTTCATTAAGACTTTCAAAACCTATTGCAGTATTATTATAACCTGTAGTATTATTTAATAAAGCTCTTGTACCCACAGAAGTATTTAATGTACCTGAAGTGTTATGGTACATGGATGAATCTCCAATAGCTATATTTTCGGAAGCCTTATTTTTATTAAGTGCAACAGTACCTATGGCTACGTTTCTATTTCCTGTGGTATTTTGGAATAGGGCATCTCGGCCAACTGCGACATTATTGTCACCTGTTTCGTTCCTAAAAAGTGCGCTATTGCCCAAGGCTGTATTCTCATGGCCTATAGTGTTGTCAAATAATGCAAATCGACCTACAGCAGTATTGTAATCGCCAGATTCATTGGAAGAAATGGCATAATTGCCAATACCTGTATTACCAATCCCGATTGAGTTTGAGTTTAATGCTTCGTAACCAACTGCAGTATTTTCATCTCCAGTTGTATTGTCATACATGGACATATACCCAACAGCGGTGTTTCTTCCACCTGAGGTATTTTCTTTCATTGATCGTGAACCAACGGCGGTATTTCCTCCATTGAAGGCTCCACCGCTAGACTTGTTGTTATATAAGGCAGAATCACCAATGGCAACAAGATGACTGAGATTGTCATTATTAAATAAAGCATGACTTCCGAGAACAAGATTATGATGTGCAGTTGTGTCTGAAAAAGAAGCATTTTTACCAAGGACTATGTTATTGCTTCCTGAGGTATTTGAATATGATGCACCTCTGCCAATTGCAGTATTTGAATTTCCAGTAAGGTTAGAGAACAGTGCAAATCGACCTAAGGCAGTATTTTCATTTCCAATTATATTTGAATTTAATGAACTTTGTCCAATTGCAATATTACTACCTCCAGACTCATTAGAAAACAAAGCACCACTTCCTATAGCGGTATTAAAATTTCCTGACTCATTATTATACATAGCACCGGAACCTATTGCAGTATTCGAATTACCAGTTATATTATTATATAAAGCTTTATTTCCAAATGAATTATTATTGCTTCCCCATGTATTTGATAATAAGGATTCTGCTCCGACAGCATTATTGTTTATACCTAAATTATTTGAATACAAGGTCTTGTATCCAATGGCAGTATTGCTGCCCCCTGTTGTATTGTCCTTTAAAGCGCGCGATCCGATTGCAGTATTTTTTCCTTCGAAGAACCCTCCAGACTTATTATTAAATAGTGCTGAATCACCAATAGCGACAAGATCTGTGAGATGGTCATTATGGTATAAAGCATTTCTGCCGATAGCAATAGTGTTAACGCCTGTGGTGTCATTATAAGAAGCCCGATGTCCTATAGCAATAACATTATCTCCTGATTTATGATTTATTAAGCTGTTTGGACCGATTGCAATATTATAATGGCCTGTTGTATTATCTTTATTAGCATTGAAGCCAAGGGCAACATTCATAATACCAGTTGTGTTTTGTATCATTGCTGAATACCCAATAACTGTGTTGAGTTTTCCAGATGTATTGAAAAGGAGTGCCGCATTACCTATTGCAACATTTTGATCTCCGCTAATATTGCTAAACAAGGCACTATTCCCTATTGCCGTGTTCGCAAATCCTTCGGTGTTAAATTCTAAAGCTTTACTACCCAAGGCTGTATTAGAAAACCCATTTATATTTGAGGTTAAAGCTTCACGACCAATTGCAGTATTATTATGTCCATAAGTATTAGTCATTAAAGCATTTTCTCCTATAGCGGTATTGAAAATACCTGTTGTGTTTTTATCCATTGCTCTTTTTCCAACCGCAGTATTTCCGCGACCACCAGTATTATTAGACAAAGTATTTGTTCCTATCGCAGTATTTGAAAATCCATATGTAATGGAAACGCCACTAGAATCCCCAATAAATATATTATCACTGCCAAAATCAAGATGCAAATGACTTGAATCTAGAAACATAGGCTCGTATCCTTTTACTCCAAAATGAATTGTATCTCCATCTGGAGATTTTTCAACCTTGACATAGGTGTCATTGTCATTATCTATAATTTGAGATGTGGAAGGTACTGCGGTTGACGCAGCCAGAGCTGCCCATTTTGTACCATCAAAATAATAAAAAGTATTATCAGAATTTTGATAAATCATCAGTCCCGTAGCCGTGGGTGTAATCACAGATGCGGTATCTGTACGTGGAATTAAAACCCCTTGAGTAGTTGATTCAAATTCAGAAATAGCAGAAGGGTGTTGAGCCATTAGTTGGCTTATGACCAATACCATAAAGAGTGTAATTAGTATAGTTTTCATTTGAAATTATTTTAAAATAGAATTCGAATTTATGAATAGGAGTACTTGATAGTTAATTTGATACTCATAAGGTTTTATTTCTACCCTTAAGGGTAAAAGTGTTTCACCCTTAAGGGGGTGAAAGTTTGAAATGAATTGATCAAGCTAATTTTTTTAAATCAATACGATAAAACACATGACGAGCTAATTAGCGACATTGAACTGGTCAGAATCGACTGATCCATTCCATATAATATTTTGGGTATTACAAATTGTGGAAGTCAAAAGAAGTATGGATGGAGATTTAAGTTTAATTTGGATTGTTGAGTGTAAGAAATTGTTGGATAGTAAATTATTGAGATGAGCTATCGCAACCAAAATAGTTACCTTATCAGAATACTTTTTACCCTTAAGGGTAGAAATTTATTACCCTTCAAGGTTGTTTTTACTAGCGAATTTAATTTTAAACATTATTACCGTTGGTGAAAAATAATATGTATAGTTTTTTTTATCAAAAAATATTCTTGAACTTGAGCAAACGCAGGGTTCTAAACTTGCCTTATGAATACACTCAAAACTTACCTTCTGCTAGGTTTGCATATATTGCTGTTTCAGCAAAATGTGTTTTCACAAGACTTTTCTGAGCCACAACGTAGAATCACTTTTGAAGATGGATTGAATGATGAAAGTGTTACTTGTATTACGCAAGATAGCTTAGGATATCTGTGGATTGGTACAACTGGAGGGCTTAATAGATATGACGGAAGTGAATTTTTATCATGGACTATTGATGATTCATTAAATTCAAATTGGATTCTCTCTTTGCAATACGATTCCTATGCACAACGCCTATGGATAGGAACTTCAGAAGGATTAAATTATATGGAATTAAAGTCCAATATGATCCATACTTTTGAAAAAAATTCTCGCGCAAAATTTGATGTCTCATCTAATTGGATTACTGGATTGATTCAAGTAAAGAAGGATGAGCTTTGGTGTTACAATAACGGTCTACTCAGATTAGATTTTAAAAATGATACAAAGCAAGAATATGCTGTAGCTCATGGTCGTAAATCTAATATGGTTACTTGTGTTATCCAAGATCAAGAAAACAAGAATGTTTTTTGGTGTGGAACAGCAAACGGACTTGCTGAATTTGATTTAAATGAAAAGGAGTTTGTCAATCATTATTTTTTTAAACATCATGAGCAAGAGTTAGAAGCCAATATCAATTTGATCGAAACTTTTTTGTATCAAGATCTTAACGGAATAGTATATGGTGGTTGCCTTAATGGTGGTTTGTTTATTTATAATCCAAAAACAAAGGAAGTAAAAAATTTTTCTGAAAAATACAATGGAATTAATTTTTCAAATGAAGTTATTTATAGACAGATAGTAGAATTGAATAAATCGCAAATTCTGATTTTTACCAATTTGGGGCCGCTAGTTTATGATATAAATAGAAAGCGGATTGTTGATTATTTTGAGTCTGATGACTATGTATCGAAAACATTTGCACCTTGTTATAAGGATAAATTTGACAGACTTTGGATAAGTGCTATAAATGGAATTAATGTTTATAATCTGAAGGAAGAGTTTTTTCTTGTTTGTCCACTTGATAAGAAAGTACTTGGCCAAAATTATAGACTAAAAAGTTTTGTAGAAGACACCATGAATCAAGTATTGTATTTTCTCAAAGATCAAGGTAACGAGGTTTACGTATACGACCTTAAAAAGAATATTCTCAAAAATCCTCTAAATAAATTTATAAAAAAGAAAGGTTTTCTAAGTTCCAATGCTATGACTGTTGATTTACTATTGGATTCAAAAAATGATTTGTATTTGTTATGTATTGACAAATTGTATAGGCTACATGAAGACGAATGGGTGCCCACAGATATATTACCCAAATTAGATATGTTGCCTTACGCTTCAATTGTAGAAATGGAAAATGAAAAACTATTGACTGCGTCTATTTATAAAGGCTTGTACGTTTACGATCAAAAAAGTGATTCTAGTTCTACTATTTTGCCTGAAGAATTATTAGGTGATGGGTATTGGGCTTATGATATTTTTCAAGGACATAATAATGGTGTTTGGATAACCCAATTGGGTCGAGGTATGACTTACTTTGATAGTGATTTGAATAAGAAAGAACAAATTAATTTTTGGAATAAAGACAAAAAAATAGGACGCTTCTCAGTGAAAGATTTACTATTATATGAAGGAAAAGGATTTTTGATCTGTGGTGCAAGTAAGGGTGTGTTATTAGGCAATCCAACTGGCATAATAGATACAATTGAAATAGGAAGAGATAAGCCTTCTATACATGCTTTTTCAAGAGATAAAAATCAGAACATATGGATGATGGCTAATAAAGGATTGTATAATGCTAATGCATCTTTGGATGCCTTTAATTATTATTCATATCCGAGCCCCATCTTTAATATTACTACTGAGTTGACCCAAGGAAAAAGACTTTTAAGCTTATCTGACGGCAGAATAATGTTTGCAGGAAGTTCTGCGCTTGCTTTTTTTGAACCTAAAAAAATGCGATCAAATCCTGAAATTACAAATCCAAGAATTGCTTCCATCGTCACCGATGAAAATGTTTTTACAAGGAGTGAACTGAACAATCCAATAGAATTTTCTTATCAAAATAATGCATTGCTTTTCTCTTTAAGTGGAATTAATTTCACCAAAGGTTTTGCACCACTATTTAAATACAAATTGGAAGGGATAGATGAAAATTGGACTAATGGAAGCTTGTCTGATGAGGTAAAGTATGGTAATTTATCGCCTGGGCATTATACATTTAAACTAAAAGCATCTAATTCTGATAGAATATGGAGTCAAAATAGCGATGAAGTAAAATTTACTATTCTTCCCCCTTGGTGGAAAACTTGGTGGGCTTATCTCCTGTATTTATTCCTAGCCTGTTCGGGTTTTTTAATTTGGTATAAGTATCAAAAGAATAAATGGCAGCTAGAGTCTGCACTATTACTTGAAAAAGAAAAAAATAACAAGCTGGTTTTACAGAAGAAAGCTGATATGATGAATGCCTTATTAGAAGGCGCTGAAAAAGAGCGGATGCGCTTGTCTCGTGAGTTGCATGATGGAGTTGGAGCAGTGGTGGCATCCGCAGGAATGTTTATAGAAAGTTTGGCGCATAAATTTTCTATACTTAAAAAAGATGATCAATATAACAAGAGTAAAAATATGGTCAAGGAATCTTATGAGGAAATACGAGCTTTGTCTCATCAATTGATGCCCTTGAAATTTAGAAAACTTGGATTCAAAAAGTTGATTCATGATCTTGTTGATGATTTGGCTCAAGCAGGTGGTTTAAGAACTAAATGTAAATTGGAGTTTGAAGACGCAAATCTTAAAGAGCAAATACAACAATATTTGCATAGAATAATACAGGAAATCCTGAAAAACATTTTGCAACATGCTGAGGCTTCAGAAATAGAGTTGAGTATAAAAATTGTAGATAAAGATTTGTTATTAAAAATTTGCAATGATGGGGTAACGTTTCAGTTGGAAGAAGGTCTTGCAAAGGAAGGATTGGGTTTAAAGAATATTTTGTATAGAGTGGATGTTCTCAAGGGTGACTTGTCAATTTATGCAGATGGTCAAAGTAGAACACATTATAGTATTCAAATACCTTTAGAATAAAATAAATCAAAACTAAACCCATGCTTATGGCAAAAAAATTTCAAATCATGTTAGTTGATGATCATCAAGTTATTATTGATGGTTTAAGTATTTTGCTACCTACAGTTATAGATTGCTCAATTATTTCAACTGCTTTAAATGGAGAAGAGGCTATAAAAAAACTTAAGCAAGTTGAACCTGATTTAATAATTATGGATCTCATTATGCCTGGAAAATACAATGGCGTAAATGCAACAAGAAAAATAAAGGAACTTTATCCGGAAATCAAAATACTGTGTCTTTCCATGATGAGTGATGCGGCTTCAATTGCTGCTGTTTTAAGTGCTGGTGCAAATGGATATACTGTCAAAAACTCAACAGGAGACGAGCTGAAAGAAGCCATCGAATTCATGTCCAGAAATGAAACGTACATTCATCCTTCACTTATGAATTTCTTTGCTGAAGGGGTTAGGGCAGGATCTATCAGAAAAAATATGATTGTCAAGGATATGGATATTGTTATTTTGCAATCTATTGCTCAAGGACTGACTGCTCATGAGATTGGAAAATTAGTCTTTAGAAGTGAAGAAACAATTCGAAGCAGACGTAAACAAATGTTGAAACGCTTTTCTGTAAATAATTCTGCAGAGCTGGTGGCTTATGCATTAAGAAATAAATTTATTGAGTAAGGGTATAACTTACGTTGTTTTTTGACCGCTCTAGCTATCGAATGGTGGAATGCATTGTCTGATATTTCTGAATTATGGATGATACGGATTTTGGGATTGCACAGATTGTTTTATTGGCAAGTTGAATCTTGCGCGTGTTATTATGGAAAAGAAATTTCTTAACTCTAATTCACATCGTTGTTTGACAGCTCCAGCTGTCTAAGGGTGGAATGCGTTGTCTGATATTTCTGAATCACGTAGCTGTCAGCTAAAAAAGTTATAAAAAAAGAAAGGCCGGCAATTGCCAGCCTTTCTTTTTTTTACATATTTTTTTATTTTAAATAGACGATTTTTCCAGAATGAATTTGCTGATTATTTCTCAATTGAAAGTAGTATACACCTTGAGGTAGACTGTGATTTTCAAGATTGATTTCAATTAAATTACGTCCTTCTGTTATACTTATGTTTTTTGAATTTATCAAATTTCCATTTTGATCGTACAATCCAAATTGCAATTGTGTGTTTTCGTTTGCATTTAATATGACAGTAGTCATGTCAGAGGAAGGATTTGGAAAAGGCCCTTCAATTGAATAGTTAGATTGAAGTATGTCATCTGAAGCTGAGATCATATCATAAATCATCTCAATGCAATTTGTATTCAAATCTTCATCTACAATTTCTGAATTTAAATTGTCATTACTAATAGTAAAAGCATCACTTAATTTAGAAAAATTAAGAACTTCAAATTCTAGGCTGAAAACGGTAGATCCATTATCAAGATTTTCGCCTAAACCCGTACCTGAAATCCAGTTGGCTATTAAGTAGCCATTCGCTTCTAAAGCTGTACTGATATTTGCACTTTGAAATCCTGGTAAATGGCTATCCTTAAATCCTTTAAATTTCAACACAGAATTATCAAATTTAAGTTCAGCCGTTAATACAGCGACCTGATTAAAGTCATTCGCCATGATGTTAATTGTTATGTTTTGGCCAGTACTCAATTCTTGATCTTGGACTGACAATTGCGCACACATTTTTTTGTGTATATCTTCGTTTTTATTTTGAAGCATGGCTGAATTATCCAAGTCTCCCATTTTGACCGCAACAAAATCTGCGTTGTTGTCATTAGCGATTAGTGGTGCATAATTTATAGACTCTGGAAATGGATTTGATAAAGTATTTAAAGTAGGGAATATATAATCCTTATCTACAAATCTCCAAGAGTCCACAAATTGAAATTCTGGTGTTAAGAAAATTATCATACGCTGCAGAAGCAAAAGATCAGTACCAGAAATGGTTTTATCATTATTTAAATCTGCAGCTATCAAGAGATAAGGATCTTCTAATCTTTGAATAAACAATAAGTGCCTTTGCAGAATCAATAAGTCGACACCTGAAATGCCATTTCTATCATTGACATCTTTCTTTGGTGTAATACTATAGTTGAAACCAGCATCAACTTCAAAACTGTATTGCCCAGAGATGTTAGTTGTCGTTTGTTGATTTTGCCCTCCTGTTAATTGTATTGCGACATCGGCGACAGGGCTTGATGTTGATTTAGCAACAGTACCCGCTAAGGTCAATTTCGAACTTAAGCAAACTTCTCCTGCAATCGTTTCAATGGGTACGGATTGTAAATTTGCTGTTGTAAATTCTATTGGAGCTGGGTTACTGCTTATACTGATAGTTGAATTTTGAAATCCATTACCCAATATCTCGACAACAACATTTGCAATGGTAGCTCCATCTGGCAATGTAATACCTGTACTATTGGCTTCAAGCCAATTAAATATTAAAGTGCGATCGTCTATTAAATTTGATGATGGATTTGGAGGTAAACTTACCAATTCAATATTTCTAATTTTTGCAAAATTATTATCCAATCTCACAGTGAATGATCCCGTCGATAAGTTGTCAAAATTCTTAACTGTAATAGGTATTCTTACAGTCGATCCAATAGAACCGCAGACTTTACCAAGTTCCAAAGTCAATGCATCTGGTGGTGGTACTGGATTAAAGCTTTTGCAGCAAAATCTAATACAGTTGTTTGAATCTCTATACCTGTAACTTACTTGAAAAGGATTTCCTGTTGGAATGTTAAAGGAAGCTGGTTTAAATTTTTGTGGGTTATTAGATCCAATTATTGCACTGATAGGTGAGTCTAAATACCAAGTAATGTCTTGTGCACCCGCTGCAGCAGTAAATGTATATTCATCATTCACAGCATTGTAAGTGGATGTAAAACTATTACAACTGTATGGATTATCAACGCAAATTTTTCGACAGCATAAAATATAACAACGGGTACTCGGATCAAAAATCAAGCAGCAAACATATCTTACGCCTGTTCCGTCTGGCACATAAGTTATACTGTTTGAAGAACCTATAGAATTTGCAGAGACACCATCAAACCAATTGCTAACAGTTTGACTACCTGTTAATCCATCTGCATTTAAATTGTAGCTGATGTTGTTTTCATCACCGTCGTAATTTGGTGTGAAGAAATTACAGCTTGTTGGTATTTCAAATTTGATACAGCAAAATTCTAAACAGCCTAAGGCATCTCTATACCAATAGCAGATATAATATTTTCTGCCAGGATTAAAGCAGCAATAATTGAAACTGCTAGCATTAGATGTGTTGGTTTGGATAACTTGTTCTGTATCTGCGTCTCTTATTTCCCATTTTTCAAAGTCAGATGATACAACATCAGGGGTGAATGTCACCGAGACATTGGAGTCATTACTTTGTGAGAGCGTTTGCACATTGATGCCTGAGCAAGGCGGGTTTCCCTCTTCGTCAACTATAAACCACTGGTCATCGTTGCAGTCGCTACAAGAATTGAAGCACAAGTCATCAATTAAGAAAGGGCCATTGGGATTAAATACAGATCGGAATCCAATAAAGCGCATTCTATCCATTCCTGTGTTGCTTGCAGAACCTACCAGCTGTTCGTTGATTAAGACAGATACAGTTTGCGTAGACTTTTTTAATCTAATTTTGACATCATTCCAGTCGTTTCTATCATATGCAAATAGTTCGCCATCTCCATTAAGACAACCATCAGAGATATAGACATTATTAATGTTTACACAAATTCTTCTATCGTCAGTTGAGTTATTGCTGTGTGGCCTGAAAGCGATATAAATATTATCTTGAGAATTAGGATTGTCTTCATAGATTGAAATTTCTGCACCATCAGCTTGCAAAGGGAATGTGCCAAAGTTGTAGTATGGCATTTTTATTCTAAAAGAGAGTTCAACAATATCTGAAGCAGCGACATCATTAAAAGTCAATCCTGATGCGCATTCTAGATTATTTTCATTTTGAACTTGTAGAACATTGTTGCTTGAACCCACCGCTTCCGCTTGGATTTTACAATCCCCTTCACCTAAATTAAAGAAATTAGGTGTCCAATTGGGAGCCTGACCACTAATGCCTATACCCTTGAGGTAGTTTTGAAAGTCATAGCAAAATTGGTTTTGACTATTTGGACATTCATCAGCACAACCCGTGGCAAATAATCTATAAGAGCCTTCGTCACCATCATAACCTTCAACAACGACATAGTGTTTGCCAGGTGATAATGTGGCGGTTATTTGTTCTGTTTGACCAGCCGGGTTACGGCTATTTTTATTACATGCATAGGAGTCGAGTTCGTTTAAAAGATAGAGCTCTAAATCTTGGTTGCCCATTTGGTCAAGTGTAAGTGTTATTGTGCTTGTACTCGTGATATTCAGTTCGTAGACGTCCTCTTTACCATTGTTGCCACCTGCGGATCTATTGGGATCCTCGTTGTCACAATTGCAGTAGTAACTTGCGCGATTTGTAGAAAAAGAAGTATTGCCGAAAATGGGATCTTCACAAGGTAAAGTTTTAATAGTGTGGTCATTCAGTTTTCCGCATGTCACTGAAAATCCGAATCTACCTGAGTTGACGGCGGCAGTATTATTGCTTTGTCCATCTACAACAACATAGTATTCTTTAAAAGGAGAAACGTTATTTAGAATAATGGCATCATTGAGTCCTGTTCCATAAGTACTGGAATGGGCGCAGTTGTTTAAGCTGCCATTTGAGCAAGTTTCATACACAAACAAATCTAAATCCTGATTGGATACCCTAGGGAAAACATCAAACGTGACATCTTTGCCATTCGCTTCAGCGCCATCAAAAAAGTATACAACCTCATGTTCTGCAAAAGGTGTGTTGTTAGAAAAACCTTCAAAGACGTATCCGTCGTCTTTATTGGAGCAATCGTTATGGCTGTCAAATATATCTGTCGCTTGAGTGGCTCCAAATGTACCCGAATTAGGATCAGTTGTATCGTCAAATATTAATCCACAAGATAAATCATATGTATCATTACAATCAAAGTTGTTGCATTTTACTTCCATAGTAAATGTCCCCTCATCTCCTAAAAATCCATCAACGATAATCCAAATTTCTTGATCTTTATTCATGTAGAAATCGTTGATGACTTCTGTTTGTCCTGAACCACTAGTCTGTGCGCGTTGGCAATTATTATAGCAAGCGAAGTCAGTAGTAACTTCGAAGCCTGTGCCGGGATCAAATTGTGTCTCGCAGCAGAAATCAAAAAGGAATAATTCTAAATCGATATCGCCAGAGGGGTCCATACAAAAACTATAGTCTCCGTCTTCTGGCGCTGTAAATTTAAAAATCTTTTCGCCGGCTGTCCAGCTGCCTTCAAAGTTGAAACAACCAGCGCCATCATAGCAGCCATAATAATTTGATGTACGATTGGTTATTCCTACGTTGGTTGTTGTGATAGGCGTATCGCAAAATATAGGCGTATTGTCATCGCAATCTAATCCTTCGCAACTGACTGACAAGTAAATTTGATTATCTGCATCATTTGATGTTTTTCCGTCAATAAGAATATAGTATGTGCCAGCTGGATATCCGTTTAAAGACAAGGACTCAAAATTAAGTGGTCCACAGTTTTTTGGTAAGTTGGTTGATGAACCAATACAAGTAGGAGAGATCTCTCCAGAATTTAATGGACATTCGGCAAAAATAAATAAATCAATATTTTCTAGGGATCGATTCCACATCGTAATCCAATTGGTTACATAGCTTGATGATCTTTCAAATGTGATCAGTAAGTCATTGCCATCATATTGAGAGTTGACACAGGAGTTGTTTTGCCAATTAATATCATTGCCAGAATTTAGGGTAGAGAAAATTTTTGTTTCAGCACAATCGATTGTACCATTTTCACAAGCTGAAGATTCGCTACAAGATGCTGATAAAGTATAATCACTAACAGCGCCATTCCAACCATCTATCACAATAATTATTTCTTGGCCAGATGTTAGGTTTACAGTTGTGGTTTCAAAACTAGTTGAAGAAGTGGCACCATCAGAATTAAAGCAAGTTGACGCGTTGCATGAATTAAGAAGTATCATGTCTAAATCTGTGTTTTGATCTATCGTTAAATTGAAGGTAAACGAACCATTGTAAGGTGCTGTAAAAATGTATTTGTATTCTGGGCCGAACCATGCCGTGCTTCCTGGTAAACAACTGAGATAACTTTGTGATTCATTTGGACTGCTGGTGAAGTCATTATTTTGACTGTTATTCCAACTATCTGAATCCCCGCATGCTATGGTCCAAGTATTACCTGAACCATTATTAGGGTCACAGTTGTCACTGTATTGTCCAATTAAATTTGTGGATAAAACCAAGGTTAAAAAATAGAGTGTAATAATGCGTTGCATGTTTTTAGAGTTTAATTGATAAATAATAAGTATAGATTGTTAGGCGCTGTCAAGATGACTCACCCGTTTTTTTTTATTTTGAAATTTTAAATAGAGGGAAATGGACGCTGATTTCGATTGTTTGGTTTTTTATTTGTATCCCTTACAATTATAATAGTTGCAATCGGAAAGAAAAATGACTAGAAGTAGTCAAATTCTTCCTTTCTGGTTTCTACTAAAAAAATAATATCCTTAGGTGAAAGTGATTTAAGTTTTGATTTAATCGACTTTCTGTGATTCTTAACGGTATGATCGGAGATAAATAATTTGCTAGCTATCTCTTTTGATTTAAGTCCATCAAAAAGCAGCAGCAAGATTTCTTTTTCTCTTTTTGTCAGTGCATTTAAAGAGTCGCGGTGTTTGATTAGCTTGTCTTTTAATTCGTAATACGAAAAAATAAGATTTGAAATCATCTTGGCTTCTATGTTTTGCATTAGAAATGTTTGCCTTTAATGCAGCAGGATGGAAGAGGTAACCCTTTTGTAGTGACTATTTTTGGTTATTTTGTTTTAAATAAATAATTTTTGATGGAACCTGAAGAATTTTTACAAAAGTATGAACAAGCGATAGCTTTTCAGGACTGGAATAGAGAAAGACTGTCTGAGTTAGGATAGGTATGATATTTAAGATTTTAGGATCAGCTTGTTGTTTGACTGCTCTAGCTGACGAAGGATGAAAAGGATTGTTTGATGTGTTGAATCACGGATTACACAGATTTGTTTTGGGATAACACGGATTGTTTTATGTGCAAGCTGAAGCTTGCGGGCTATGTTCTTGAGAAAGGTGCCTCTTAAATAAAAGACTGTCAGAATTAGGATGTGTAGGATTTTTAAAACTCTAGGATCAGCCATCCTATCATCCTTTTACCCTAGAAATCTTAATTCTGACAGAAAGGATGTTTTTTTCTGAATCACGGATGACACGGATTTTGGGATTACACGGATTGTATTAATTAGATGCTTAAGCTTGCAAGTGTTATTGTGGAAAAGAAATTTGGTAAGTATACTTTGCTTGCTGCAGAAAAATATGTTTTTTTATAGTGATAGAATATTTAATCCCTTACATACTTTTCGAAGCATTATCATAAGTGCCTTCAGGTACTTCAAAAATCAAGCGGGTGAATTCATTCACCCAGAAGAATAGGGTGAGTATGAATTAGGATAGGTAGGATATTTAAGATTTTAGGATAACCTTGTTGTTTGACTGCTCTAGTTGTCTAACTATGAAGAGGATTATTTGATGTGTTGAATCAGGGATTACACAGATTTATTTTTTTATTACGCGGATTGTGTTATTTGCAAGCGGAAGCTTGCTGCGAGACTATTTTACAATTTAGGGTTGAAAACACTAGAGGCAGGACATATAAATAGCCTTGAATGCAATTCAAGTTTATAAAAAATATAATTGAGAGTTTTGGCGGAATTTTTGAATAAAAATTGTGACAAAACCACAACATCGGATTTGGATATTTTGTCAGAATTAGGAGGGGAAGGATTTTTAAGATTCTAGGATCAGCCATCCCATCATCCTTCTATCCTAGGAATCTTAATTCTGACAGAAGGGAAACCATTTTGCTTTTATATCTTTATGTTATGTGGATGCGATTTTGCCTTATTGTCTTCTTATTGTATTGTCTACAGGTTTTGACCTCCTGTAATGAGGAAGTAGATACGCCAGTATTAAATCTCATCGATAACGCACATACCGTCAAGTATCCTGAACTGAGAGAAGCAGATTCTTTGTTTATGTTTTTTCAAACGGATCTAGCATTAGAAAAATATCGTTCACTAGCGGATCGATCACCTCAAGATAGTATCAGTCGTTATGCGGCCAATCGATTAAGAGAAATAAAACATCAGACTATTTTTTTATATAATGACATTGATGAAGTTGATGAGGCGCTTGTAGGAGAGGATGATCATTTTTATTATTTGTTAAGAAATGATCCAAAAAAATTAAATATAGATTCTTTAAAGAAATGTTTATCTCCTGCGCAATTTGAAAGATCTAAAATCGAATTGAATTTGCAAGTGGGTATTTATTATATGGAGGTGGAGTATGATTTGGATTCTTGCTGGTATTATTTGAGAGGGGTTTATGATCAAGTAAATAATGCCCCTGAGTTAACAACCTTAGAGTTCGATGTTAATGAATCACTTGTTGAAGTTTGCTCATATAAGAGATTAAACTTGTTGGCTTTGGGTTTGGTAAATGATTTAAATATGGACATTCAAAATAGATCTTTAAGTAATCAATATTTGTCGAGCTTTATGAATAGACGAGCTAAAGTTTGGATTCGTTTGGATAGCATTAAGCAAGCTAGAAAAGATATAAAAATTTCTTCAAGGTTTCTAAAGGAAGAACTGTGTTCACCCCTAACATTTCAAACACTCACTCTAGCCTTATATATTGCAAAGAATACTGAATCTGATTCTTTGATTTCTTTAATGATGGAAAGACAAAATTATTGCAATAATAAGCTTGTTAATGTGTTCAGAAACATTGGTCAAGAATATGAGTATAAAAATGTTTGGGACAAAGCAAAAATAAATTTGGAGAAAGCGAAGACCTTTGAAAATGAAATAGCCTTTCGATCAGATGCTCAATATGAAAGTATTTGTTATTTGTTGAGTTCGGTTTATGAAAATACAGGGAATTATTCAGATGCTTTAAAGGTATATTTTGAAAATAAAAAGAAGTTTCCAGAGCAAGAGTTTGGAGTTAGGGTTTTGTTTGATCAATTTGATGAGTTGAATGATTTCGTTGCATTGGAGCGTTTTGGTTCCATTTATTTAACTAGTTGGAAAGACAACAAGACGAAAAGGCATTTGGATACTGGAATTAAAATTTTAAAGAAAGCTGAAGAGTTAATGAACCAATCATTGACTGCAGTAGATGAATCAACTGTTCTAAAATATTTTAACTATAAGACTTCCGTTTTTGAAAGTTTAGGTCAAGCTTATTTTTATAAATACAAATTAACCCATGATGATCAATATAAAAATCTTGTTATTGAGACGTTTTCTAAAATGAATAATCTATTGTTGCAAAAAGAATGGAATGAGTTTAATGATGAAAGATTTGGAGATAAGGTTCTAATTCAAAAGAAGCGTGAACTGCAAAAGCGGATTAATGAAATTGGACAGAAAGGGTTTGTTGATAATTTTGAACTTTCAAAAATTCAGTGGGACTTACTTGAAGTTAGTGACTCCATGAATATAACTCTTGAAAATAGAGATATTTTTTATTTGAAAAGCAGAATGGATGTTAATGAGCTTCAAAATAATCTTAAGCCTAATCAAAGCCTGTTGAATTATATTTTAATAAATAATCAACTTTTTGTCTCTCATGTTAAAAAAGAAAGTACAGCTATTTATAATTCTATATTAGATACTTCATTTTTCTCCAAATTAAAAGACCTCAAAGAATTTCAATCTCGACAAATTGATACTACAGCTACCGCGTATCAGTCATTAGCTTTTGAGTTATTTGAGGTCTTGTTTCCTCAAGACTTGTTTCCAAAATTGGAAAGTGAATTGATCTTTGTTTTAGATACTAAATTGACTGCATTGAGTTTTGAATCTTTAGTGAACTATAAGAATCAAAGTGTCTCTTTCAGTGAGCTTGAATATTTAATTAATCAAAAGGACCATTATTATCTGCCTTCAGATCAACTTTTAAAACAATTTAATTCTCGATCTGTGATCACTAAGTTTTCTGGAATGTCTTTCACTGATCGTGAGACTATAGATGCTGATCCTGTTTATTTGAATGAGTTACCATATGCTATTAAAGAATTAAAAATGTTTAATCAGTATATTTCAGATTTTAATTTGTTCACTGGAAAAAGATCTACAGTGAAAAATTTTCTAAATATTCTAGAGAGCAGTTCTGGGTATTTGCATCTTGCTACGCACAGTGTTGCAAAGGGAGAAATAAATGACGGAACTAAATTATATTTTAGAAATAATGATTATAGCCTTGATAGCCTTTATAATTTTCAATTATTGGGTGTGAAATCAGATATGGACTTGGTATATTTAGCTTCATGCGATTCAGCTGATGGAGAGTTCAAAGTAACAGAAGGAATATTTGATTTTAAAAGGTACTTATTGATGTGCGGAGTTAAATCAGTAATTTCTTCCAATTGGAAAGTTAATGATTATGCTTCGAGCGAGCTTACAAAACTCTTTTTAATAAATGACTTAAATCTAAATCAAGCTAAAAGAGAATTTCTTAAAACTCATTCAGATTTATGTCATCCTTATTATTGGTCTGGTGTAGTAAATTAAGTGTTTTTTAATATTTTTCGTTAATACATGAATTATATAATACTCAGGATTTTCATGTGTTTTTAATTTTGTAAATCTTTTATGTTGTGTTCTGTTGTTTTTCCAGATATTAGGTTTGTGAGATATCCATTACAATTAAGATTATGTTTTTATATTGTAGATAGTTTGTTGGTAATTGCAAACTTGGGTTCTTTATTTGCACCATCATAGAATTTAAAGAGATTGTTTTCTGAAACTCTGCTGTCCATTGCATCTAGACCAACCTCTACTTTATTTCTATGTACAGAATAAAAATTTTCAATAAAATCAACAACTTCTTTTGGACCAATGAATTTTTCTTCAATTAAATAAAGTGAAATAATTAAATCTCCTTCTTCTTTAGTGCTGTCATCTTTACGATGTATGGCCATAGGAATCGATAACTGAAAACAGTTACCTGTGGGTGAAGATTTTTTAATTTTGTCGATATCGATTATTCTTGGCGCACATCCTCTGTCGCCAGCTACATCAACTCCCATAATGACTTGATTGTAATTTGCTGGCTCTTCGTATTTTTTTTTCGAAAGCAATGCAAAAATTGTATTGTCAGACTTAAGGTACGCGTTAATTTTTGTGTCTTTCTTTAAGGTGTCATTTAATGCAAGTTCTTGGTCATTGTAGATGTAGTATTTGGTAATTGTAACTGTATCAATTACTACTGGTGGTTCAGTTGTAAATTCATATTTTTTTACATTTTCATTTTCCGAAACTATTTCCGGAGTTGAGCTAATAGTATATGCTTATATGTAATGCTTGTTGTGATTTTGCATTGCTGCATTTTTATGTTCTTTTAATTTTGTATTCTTTTCAGAATTAATTGTTTTATCATTAAGATCAGTTCCAACGTTTCTGCAGCTACTAATACTAAGTAAAACTATTATAAATAAAAGTGAGTTTTTCATTTCTATTTATTTACAATAATTAATTAGAAGTTAAAGTGGCGACTGGAGTAGTGTCATTTTCATCAAGGAATAGTTCCATGTCTCCATCTATAATCACTGTGCTGCTTACTAAATTATCAAAACCAGAAAACAATTCACCTTGCACAGGGGCGTTTAAATGTTGATTGATTGTACTAATGTCATCTAAATTATTAGAATGGTACCAAAATGATTTTTGTTGTAAGGTATTTCCTACATGTTCAAGACCCTCCATTAAAACCATAACATTTGGATCAGTGGATGATCGACTCCAGTTTTCAACAAATCTTCTTCCAGAATTTTGGTAGTGATAGAAATGGAAAGTACAGCCTCTGTCACCTTTTTGATCTGGACTATAAAGTCCTGTACCGTTATTTTTCTGAGTTACTTTATTATTGTTTACAGGAAAGAGAATGTCTATTGTTTGGCTTCCAATGTTTAATTTACTCTTCGCTAAGAAAGGGGTTGTGATAAAACCATTGGCTAAATTATTGATAGAAAGTAAATTAATTAGTAATGGAGAATCATCAAAAATGTAATATACTTTCTCGTTTTTATCTTCAAGTTTGACAAGGTTCTTTCCTCTGAAACTTAACATGGAGTCAGTATCGGTTGGTTTTAGTTCTAATTCGTAAACTGATATTGAATGGTTGTGTCTCATTTGGGGCGAACTTAAATCTATAACTTCTTGAGGTAGTGTATTGGTGGATTTATCTTTGCAAGCAAAGAGATTCACTAGAATAAAGAAAAGGCATATGATTTTTTTCATGTTCAATTAAATTTAATTGATATAATAACCTTTATGAGCTTTCAAACAAAAAGGTAACCCTCAATATGGTTTTTTATATGTGTTAAATATTGGCTTATCTAAAATCGCTCTAGCTTGATCTTCTTTTCCCGTCATCCACAAACTCACACCCAAGTAGTATCCCGCTAATTCATCCTCATTATTCTCCCACAATTTTTTCAGCATAGGAATAGCATCATCAAAGTCTTGAATGATATAAATATTATAGGCACGCTGTTGTTCCCTACTTAAAGTGGCAGTGTCAGTGCTGCGTGAAGTCTCATGTAATACGTACTGATCAAAATTAGGGATGTCGTACAAATTGTCTGTATTCATTAGATTGTACCCAGTGACACCAACCAGAAACAAACCTATGGCCGCAACAGCATAGCGCAGAAAGGACAGTTTTCTGACTTTGGGTTGCTTGGGAACTGGATTTATGGATGAAGTCGATGTATCAACTGAAGCTATTTCTAAATCAGTAATTTTTTTTTCAAGGTCTTGTAACACATGCATCTTGACATTGAGATTGTCTAATCTCGTACCGCCCTCAAGATCCTTCAGAATTTGATAGTCATTAGCAAAATCTGGATCAGAATCCAAACGACGTTTGATCTCAATAATCTCTTTTTCAGAACATTCATTTCTGATATACCGATCCAATAATGCTATGTTATGCTCTTTATCCAAGTGTGTGACTTTGTAGTTTATGTTCTTTATATATAGATTGTAACCTTTTGATGCATTTATATTTTTGATTTTTTACAGTATCTGCATTCTTATAGCCCATCAAATCACAAATCGCTTGCATGCTAAGTTGTTTGTAATAAAACAGTTGTAAAACAGATTTACAGGGGTCTCCTAGAATTTGAAGCGCTTTGTAGGTAGAGTCGATACGGGATTCTAGTTGAATTTTCTCTTCAATCTCTTCATCTATAATATAGGACTTCAAAGGCACTGTAAATTCGCCTTGGCGGATTTCTTTGGCATTTTTTCTTTGTAATTCCCTGGCTTTATTTTTAGCTATTGCGAAAAGATATGTTTTGATATCGCCCTTGAGTTCGGTCAATTTCCCTTTTGTAATATTATCATAGAGAATAATGACAGATAATTGAAAAATTTCAATTCCATCTTCTGTATCAACCTTATAAGTGGACTTCAACCAGCTCAGACAGGGTGCCCTATAGCTACTGTAGATTTCAGACAGCGCTTGGTTTTCGTTCGATTTGATATGTTCTATCCAGTCCAAATGGATTGATTAATGGGTTACGCAACACTAATATAAGTTTTTTAAAATATTTTTTCTTTTGAGAGGTGACCTTTTCTTTTTCAAGCCATAAAGTGCAAAGGTTCTGATTTACAAAAGTGTAAATGAAACCAAAACAAAAATTTTAAAAACTCTAAAATTAAAAAACATGTTAACGCAAAGATTAAACGAACTGGACACTATTCTTGAAAACCCTCAAGACTTTCTTACGTACGAAAAAAAGTTTGAAAATATTTTAACAGATTTATTTCAATTCAGCGATTCTGCTGAATATAAAAAGGGGATGAACAAAATTCGCGCAAAGCATAAGGCGATCTCAACAAATGCTACAATGCAAGGAAGAGGATATGCAAAGTCTTATGGCTATGCCGGAGATTTTGAAGTCATTGATAAAATTTATACACAACACATAAACGATGATGAAAATCATAGAGTGTGGGATGAATATTTTCACAGACAAACTGCTCCGATTGCTGTTAGAAATAGAAAGGATTATTTTAAAGCACTTATGAAGCAGCATAAAAAAGTGGATTCTAAAACCGAAGTATTAAATTTAGCGAGCGGGCCATGTAGAGACCTCAAAGAGTTCTACGAGGAAGATGCTTCGCATTCTAATTTTTATTTTGATTGTGTAGAATTAGATATAAACGCCATTGCTTATGCTACAACATTGGTTGGAGACAACATTAATAAAGTCAATTTTATTAATAAGAATATTTTCAGATTTACGCCTGAAAAAACATATGATATCATTTGGTCTGCAGGATTGTTTGATTATTTTGATGATAAAATTTTCATTAAAATCCTTAAGCGATTAATAGACTCTAATCCTAATTCTAAAATTGTAGTCGGTAATTTTGATGCTTCTAATCACAATCTTCCTTACATGGAAATTATCGGTGAATGGTACTTGAATTATAGAACACCTGAACAACTTCGAAACCTGGCTATAGCTGCTGGAGCAAATGCTGATACAATTAAAATTGAATCAGAGTCACAAGGTGTAAACTTGTTTCTTCATATCAATTAATACGATTATTAGCTAAAGAAAAGAGTTTTAAATATTTCCTATTCATGACTGTAAAGTTGTGAATAGGTTTTTTTCTGGATGATAAGATTTGCTGTGCGAATGGTTTTAAGGATTTAAGGCATTTGGGTTTTAAGGTTACTCTTATATACAAGGTATACTCCTAAAAAAGTTTCCAAAACAAAGTAGATGTGAAATTAAAAATGTATTGAATGCAGTTCAAAGAATAAATTAAATAATGTGATGTTCGATATTTGATGAAAAATTATCTATGATTCAATAACCCGTTTTTGTTTCGATACTATTTTTTGTAGTGAACGAGTGGCTACAGTGTTAAAGTGACTAAGTCATTAAGTTGTGTAAGAAACGCGTCAAGAAATCTAGCGGCTATTTATATTTTTAGTAATTTATTCAGGGCAAATAATATTTTTCTCCCACAGATTTAGAAAACTTAAAAAAAACTATACTCAGAGTAAAAAATATTCACAATTTATTCAGTATTCCATTGATTATGAGTAAAATAAAATTTAACTTAGAGTTAAATTTTTAAAATGGAATCATCAATCGCACACAAAGCCCACCTTAAAGGCTCTGAATTCTTATTAAAAGATAGTCCAGTAGCTGATACACTGAGTATTTCAGATCTGACAGAAGAACATCATATGATTAAGCAAACTGTTGATCAGTTTGTCAATGATCGTGTATTACCCAATGCACAGCGTATAGATAAGCAGGAGGAAGGATTAAGTGTAAGATTGATGGAGGAGATTGGAGAATTAGGTCTGCTTGCTGCACATATGCCTGAGAATTACGGGGGAATGCAAATGGATTTTATTTCGAATTCTTTGATTGCTGAAGGAATGGGTGCGGCTGGTGCTTTTTCAGTTTGCTACAATGCGCATACAGGCATTGGAATGCTACCAATTTTATATTTTGGAACAGAAACTCAAAAGCAACACTATTTGCCAAAATTAAGTTCTGGAGAATGGAAAGCAGCATATTGTTTAACAGAACCGAATTCGGGTTCTGATGCCTTGTCTGCTAAAACGCGCGCAGATTTAAATGAGGCAGGCACTCATTATAATGTTACTGGACAAAAAATGTGGATTTCAAATGCTGGATTTGCAGATGTATTTATTTTGTTTGCACAAATTGATGGAGATAAATTCACAGGATTTATTGTAGATAAAGGAACAGAAGGTATGACGCTTGGGGCGGAAGAAGATAAATTGGGTATTAAAGGATCATCGACAAGACAAGTGTTTTTTGAAAACGCTTTGATTCCAAAGGAAAACATTCTAGGAGAAATTGGAAAAGGGCACTTGATTGCGTTCAATGTTTTAAATATTGGCCGATATAAATTAGGCGTTTCATGTTTGGGTGGTGCCAAAAGAATGCTTAGGGAAGCGGCAAATTATTCTTTGGAAAGAAAGCAATTTAAAACATCCATATCAAACTTCGGTGCTATTAAGTTTAAACTAGCAGAGTCTGCAATAAGGATTGATGCTTTAGAATCTAGTATTTTTAGAGCGGCGGGTTTGATGGATGCACGCATAAATACACTAAAAGAGGAAGGGGTTGATTTTGGGGCTTCAAAATTACAAACGGCAGAAGAGTATGCTTTAGAATGTTCGATCATAAAAGTATTGGGTTCTGAAAATTTGGATTATGTCGTGGACGAGGCTGTTCAAGTATTTGGAGGGATGGGTTATTCTGAAGAGGGTGTGGCCGCAAGAGCATACAGAGATTCTAGGATTAATAGAATATTTGAAGGCACAAATGAGATCAATAGATTATTGATGGTGAATCTACTTTTCAAGAAAGCCTTGAAAGGTGAATTTGACATTGCTTCCACTGCCATGAAAATCCAATCTGACTTAATGTCTGGCACAGAAACTGAAAATTTTGATGAGTTTAAATATGCAGACGAAAGAAAAGCCGTGGCATCATTCAAGAAAATTTTGTTTATGCTTTTAGGATACGCGGGACAAAAGTCAATGGCTAAAGAAATTAATTTGAAAGAGGCACAAGAACCTGTGATGAATATCTCGGATATCATTATTGATATATTCGCAGCTGAATCTTTGTTATTAAAAACTGAAAAGGAAGCTGCTTCTGATGTGAATACTGCCATTCTTAAAACATTCTTCTATGATGCTTCCGCAAGAATCCAGAAAAACGCCTTAGACGCTACGGGTTCCATGGTGGACGAGAGCATGTTTGGTGCATTTATAGGAAGTATTAAAAAACTTACAAAGTATCCTATGCAAAACGTAATGAAACATAGAAGATTAATTGCGGATAATTATTTGGCAAGGTAAGAAGTAAGCGAACGAGTTTACAAGGCGACAAGGTTTCGAAACATTATTTAGGAAAAGACTTTCTGTCTTCCAGTCCTAGAAGATTCAAAAAAACAAGTTTTCTCACAATCCCTGTTACTCGGTTTCTATATATATGTCGGTTTTCTCCAATCTAAGAGAACAAATTTTCCCTACATCTCGACAGCCCGATTTCCCGACATCTAGACATAACGGTTTCTCTGTACGACACTTTACAAATATATAATCAAAAGTTGTCCCTTACTCTCGTTCTCGAATTCTCATTACGATTTCCAACATCTCGACTCAGTATTTCCTCAATATATAGTTTTCACGAATTCTCGAACTTTTTAAAAAATAACGCTTTCCCTATATCCAATCAATTCAATGTCCCGCATTCCCTTACTTAAACCTAGCTATTTTGTTAAAATCTAAAATTTAACATATCTCGATTAGGGGTGTATTTAATTTTTTGTGTCTTCTAAATGCAAGGGGCGTAAAAAAAGATTAACCAAGCCTCGAGTTCTCAAAAATTTACCCAATAAATCCAATTGATTAATCAAGAATTATTATTCCTTTGATTAGTTGATTTTAAAGCAGTGTTTTAGTAGGCACTGCTTTTTTTATGTATGGACCTAAGAACACAGTAAGACAGTTGCAGGCATAAAAAAAGCCATTCATTTAAGAATGGCTTCAAGAGTTTGTTTATAGTTGGCGTTATTCAACGTTTGTTTTAGTAATCAAAAGATTGATTTTCAGCGGAAGCTCTTAGAACCAATTCTTTATATTCTTGCGCATTTAATCCATCCATACAATAGTCAATCGGATTGACAGGTTTGTTATTAATGCGTACTTCATAATGTAAGTGCGGTGCTGTAGAAGTACCCGTACTTCCCACAGTTCCTAATTTTTGGCCTTTAGCCACAACATCTCCTTTCTTTACAATCACCTCATTCATGTGTGCATATAAAGTCGTGTAACCAAATCCATGATCAATAGTTACATTTCTGCCGTAACCATTTTTTCTCTTTTCAACTTTTATAACCTTACCATTACCCGTAGCTTGTATAGCTGTTCCCTGTGGTGCAGTAAAGTCGATACCCTTATGAAATTTTTTCACCTTATGCACAGGGTGAATTCTAATGCCGTAACCAGACATAGCGCGCATGCTTCTCTTAAGCTTGTCTTCTTCAACGGGTTTAATAGAAGGAATGCTGAGTAACTTTTCTTCTCTCTGTTTTGCTAAGCTTAGTATGGTATCTAAAGAATTTTGCTGAAGCGCTAATTTGTATTGTAATTTTTCTACGCGGTCTTTTGTGCTATTGATAAACTCATCTGAGCTTTTAAAGCTAGAAATATACTTTTCTTCATTTCCACCTGTACCACCTTCCCATACAGCATCATCAATAGGGTCTATCCCAAATATCACTCGGTGCACTTCAGCGTCTTTTTCATGAATATTTTCTAGTTGATTAGCCATTTTACCAAAGTCATTTGAGATCGAAGAGAATTGATACTCCATTTGAGTTAACTCTCTTTTCATGGAAATTTCTTTCGGCGTAGGAATAATAGTATAGGCTACTGTATATAGTACAAAGGAGCAAATTAATACCGCAGAAATAAAGCCTGTAGTCTTAAGAATCCTGTTTTTCCAATTGATTTGGACTTTTTCGTATTGTAATGTACTGGTATTAAATACGTATTTCTCTTTTCTCATAGTTCAATTAAATAAAGAAAAAGGTAGCTTTGTAATTCTAAGAGTCGTACGTCCACTGGGTAATTTGCGCCGCTAAAATAGGATTGCAGACCGTAAATACAAAATTTAATGTCCGATATTATTAACATATATATAAATTAATGTGATATAAAGGGTCTTGATATTAAATATTTGTATAATATGAAGGATCTTGACTCTCAGATAATTTGATATATTTTTTTATTTATAATATATTTTAAGTGATGACTGCGAAGGAAATTAGACAAGCATTTTTAGACTATTTTGAAGAACAAAAGCATACAATTGTGCCCTCAGCACCGATTGTGGTAAAAGATGACCCGACTCTTATGTTTAATAATGCCGGGATGAACCAGTTTAAGGATTACTTTCTGGGTCATCAAAAATCGGATGTTACAAGAATTGCGGATACGCAAAAATGCCTGCGCGTCTCAGGAAAACATAACGATCTTGAAGAAGTAGGAAGAGATTCCTATCATCATACCATGTTTGAAATGTTAGGAAATTGGTCATTTGGGGATTATTTCAAGGAGGAGGCGATATTTTTTGCTTGGGATTTGCTTACGCGGGTATTTGGCATGAATAAAGAAAACATCTATATCACCGTTTTTGAAGGGGATAAAATTGATGGGACGACGCCCGATGAGGAAGCTGCGGACATTTGGAAGAAGTATGTACCTGCTGACCGCATTCTTTATTTTGATAAAAAAGACAATTTTTGGGAAATGGGAGATACGGGCCCTTGCGGTCCTTGCTCAGAAATTCATGTGGACATAAGATCGGATGAAGAGAAAGCGAAAAAACCAGGTGTTGAACTTGTAAATGCGGATCATCCACAGCTCATAGAAATCTGGAATCTCGTTTTTATACAATACAATAGAAAAGCAGATGGCAAATTAGAAGACCTGCCAGAAAAACATGTGGATACAGGTATGGGTTTTGAAAGGTTAGCTATGATCCTTCAAGGCAAGCAGGCCAATTATGATTCCGACTTATTTACACCTTACATCAAAGCTATAGAAACTAAAACTGGAATTAAATATACAGGTGACTACTCTGGTGACTCCATGACTGATATTGCAATGCGGGTCATCACTGATCACATCAGAGCTGTTTCGTTTTCCATTGCTGATGGACAGATGCCAAGTAATACAGGTGCAGGATATGTGATCCGTCGGATTTTAAGAAGAGCCATTAGATATAATTACTCATTTCTCAATATTAAGGAGCCTTATATCAATACGTTGGTCCCTATGTTAGCTGACCAGTTTGATGATATTTTTCCAGAACTTAAAAAGCAAGAAGCGTTTGTTTCTAAAGTTATTCTAGAAGAAGAGAAATCTTTTTTAAGAACACTGGAAGAAGGTTTAGGAAGATTAGATGCACTGAAAATTGATGACGGAACTTTAAGTGGTCGTGATGCATTTGAATTGTACGATACTTTTGGATTTCCTTTTGACTTAACAAGGTTAGTAGCAGAAGAAAAAGGATGGCGTGTAGATGAGAAAGGCTTTGAGGCAGCTTTACAAGAGCAAAAGCAAAGAGGGCGAGCGGATGCTACCAAAGAGACAGGTGACTGGATGATTGTTCATGAAGGAACAGAAACTGAATTTGTCGGATACGATGAAGCACAAGCTGATGATATCAAAGTTTTAAAGTATAGAATAATAAAAGAGAAGGGTACGGCTTTCAATCAAATGATATTATCAAAAACACCTTTTTATGCTGAGGGCGGAGGTCAAGTTGGAGATGTTGGTATTTTAACTTTTGGTGATGAAATAGTTCAAGTGCTTGATACGAAGAAAGAAAACAATGTTATCATTCACTACATTAAAAACTTGCCACAAGATTTAAAAGCACCTATTTCTGCTCAGATAGATACACATAAACGATCCTTGACGGAAAATAACCACAGCGCTACCCATTTGATGCATGCTGCTTTACGAGATGTTTTGGGTACGCATGTTCAACAAAAAGGATCACTTGTTAAAGATGAATTGCTAAGATTTGATTTCTCACATTTTGATAAAATGACAGATGAGCAGATTAAAAGTGTAGAGACTATTGTCAATGCGCGCATTAGGCAAAACATAGCCCTGCAGGAGGATAGGTCTATTCCAATTGCGGAAGCAGAAGCGGCTGGTGCAATGATGTTGTTTGGAGAAAAGTATGGAGACACAGTACGCATGATAACTTTTGATAAAGATTTTTCACGAGAATTGTGTGGTGGGTGTCATGTAGATAATACAGGACAGATTGGCTTTTTTAAAATTATTTCTGAGTCTGGTATTGCGGCTGGTGTAAGAAGAATTACAGCGATTACGTCGGAGTATGCCCAGCAATATTTAACCGAAAAGTTAGATGAATTGGAGTCTATAAGGTCTATGTTTAAAAATCCAAAAAACGTAGTGGGTTCAGTGGAAGATTTGCACGAAGAAAATAAAAAACTCAAAAAGCAAATAGAAAAATTGCAGGCTGCAAAAGCTGGAGACCTGCAAGGAGAATTAAAATCTAAGGTCAAGTTGGTTGATGGTGTGAATGTATTGGCTGAGCGCATTAGTATCAGTGATTCTAAGACAGCTAAAACTTTGTTGTACAATCTTGAAAAAGAATTGGGCAATGGCGTTTACCTGTTTGGATTGGAATCTAATGGTAAACCACAATTGATGTTGATGATTAGTAAGGCGATTGTCGAATCAAGAGGATGGCACGCAGGTAACATTGTTAAAAGTATCGCCAAAGAAATAAATGGCGGTGGTGGCGGCCAAGCATTTTTTGCAACAGCAGGAGGATCAAAAGCTGAAGGTTTAGAAGCAGCTATTAGTCAATTAGAAAATCACTTAAGTTAATGCGCTTCTTCCAAATGTGTTCGTTGATGATTTTTTTATTTGCATTATGTGCTTGTCAAAAAAAAAGTGTAGATGTAGTGAAGAATTTGGAAATTGATATTCCAGAATCAAAAGAATTTGTCATCACCCAAGATTACATCGATGAGATGGAATTGTGGAAAAAGAAAAGATTTAAGTCTGTGACTTCGCCTTATGGTTGGTTGTCTGTCATTGGACTACATTGGCTTAAAGAAGGTGAAAATAGAATGGGATCTGGTTCTGAAAATGATATTGTGCTTCCTGAAATGGCTTCTCCTTATTTAGGTAGTATTTTTCTCCTTGACGGAAAAATGAATTTTAGTTCTTATCCGGAATCGTATGTTTCACTTGGGGACAATAATCGATTTGATAAAGGCATGCTGTTGTCAGATGCCGATGGGGAGGCAACAGTTTTGAATCACCACTCTCTCTATTTTCATGTGATTAAAAGGGGACAGAAATATGGGTTGAGACTAAAAAATACATTGGCACCAGCCAGATTTGAATTAAAAAAAATACCTCATTTTGAATTAAATGCAGATATGATTTTTGATGGGGTAGTATTACCCACAAGTTCCCAAGATTCTATTGAGATACAAGATGTTTTGGGTGAGATAAAGATGTATCATTTAGAATCCAAATTGGCTTTCAGGTATCAAGGTAAGGTACATGAGCTATTGGCCATTGATGGAGGTCCAGATAAATATTTTGTCATTTTTGCAGACGAGAGCTCTGGTGAGGAGACCTACGGCGGCGGACGGTTTTTATACGTTCACAAGCCCTATGGTGATTCAAATAGGGTTCAATTGGATTTTAATAAATCAGAAAATCCTCCATGTATTTTTACAGATTTTGCGACATGTCCACTACCTCCAGATGAAAATAAGCTCAAATTTTCAGTTAATGCAGGGGAAAAGAAGCTAAAAAGCCATTAAAATCATAGAAAATAATTAATTTGCAATCTCCCAATCCGCGATTCCTAATCTATACAAGAGAGCAATTTTACATTTTACGCTAGGTTTGCTGATCATCATAGCCTTACTTGATGAAGAAAAAATATTTAAATGTATTTTATTCTAATATTTAATTTATAGTAAACCAACATTTTATAAACTAAATTAATAATGGCAGATAAGAATTTTAAAGAAGACGATTATTTAGCAATGTCTAAATATGAGGGTCATCCTAAGTCTAAAGACAATGCTGACTTTTCAACTTTCACATTCGAAGATCAACATTATTTTGCATGGCACGACAAGAAGGGTGCTGTGGCGATGAGAAGTGAAGGATATAGTTCAGAAAAATCAAGGGACAACGGTATTGAGTCTTTAAAGAAAAATAAGGGCTTAGAAGAGAGATGGTCTGTTGTTGAGAAGATGAATCATTTCTTTTTGTCATTGAAAGCGGGCAATAATCAAGAGATTGCTAAAAGTGGATCTTTTAAAACAGATGCAGAAGCCAAAAGTTATTTGGGCTTTTTATTAGGAAAGGGTACCGCAGCTTCGGATAGCGCTAAATCATCTGGTGTTAAATCATCAGGTGGACATTCCGCTGGTTATGCAGCCGCTTTAGCTGCAAGTGGGATAGTTGCAGGAAGAATTATTTCTGAGAAAAGAAATGTTATAAATACCTCGAGAAATGTAATAGGTGAAACGCGCAGAGATTTAGGTGAGAAAAGCAGATCTGTTATTTCAGAAAATAGAAACCAAATTAGTGAAGCCAAAAATTTAGTTAACACTACCAAAATAGAAAGAGAGTATTTACCATGTGCAGGATACCATGGTCATAAAGTCACTGATAAGAAAAATAATGTAGCCTCTTTTGAAAAAGGGAAGAAGCATTACTTTGCGATTTATGATTCAAAAGGTGGCGTCAGATTAAGAGGTCTCGGATATGAAAATGCAGGCAAAAGAGATGCAGCGTTAACTGATGTGTTGGCTAATATTGGAGATAAGAAAAAGTGGGGTTCAATAAAAAAAGACAATTACACAATGGATACGCTAAAGAATGCCGATGGCAGAGAAATAGCAAGAAGTTGTGTGAAAGGGAGTGCAATGGTTGCACCTGCCGGCGCTATAGCTGCTTTATCAACTTTGGCAGCTGAGGCGGCGCCAGCAGCTGTTCCAGCAGCAGCAGGATTAGGTCTGTGGCCTCTACTGTTATTGTTGCCTTTGATTCCATTATTTTTATTGTGCACACCGACGCCAATAATTCCAGTCGTGCCACCTCCGCCAGTTGCTGTCGTTGCGCCTGCACCTGTTGTGGTAGCAGCGCCAGTATGCGATTGTTCAAAACTGACGCATCCTATTTTTAAAATTCCTTCTGGGCCACCGCCTAAAGCCACAACAGTTTTGGGTAGAGCGCCAGAGTATGGAAATTCTCATGCTTTAGATGCGCCTGGATTTTATAATAAACTTAAAAATGCATATGCTACAAGTGCGATGGAAAGAAAATTTTTAGATGGCATTTTCAAACAGATGGGTTTTGAAAACGGATTTAAAGATGCAACAGCAGATGCGTTTAGTGAGGTAGAAGTACCAAGAGGAGTCAGAGGAAACCTAGGTACTAAAACAACACATAAAACAGTTTACAGAACATTGAATACGCGAGGCAAGGATTTATTAGCCTTCAAAATAAAAGCCAAGAATGCTTGTGATCTTCACTTTATGAAAACGTGTGGTAATCACTTCTTCTTTGGTATGTGTGATAACAATTAACTAGAAACCAACTAGTACTTGTAAGGGTGTGATTTTATTATCATGCCCTTTTTTTATTATGGATTTATTCTGAGATCTCTGAGATTATAACAAAGTTTCTTACTATAGCCTGTACGATGCTTTAAACGAGATTTTAATCCTAGTTCAACTCAAATAGACAGAATTGACTTTAAGTTTATGATTGGAATTTTTAAAGTTGTGTAACAAGCAACGATAGATGTTACAAATCCTATCGCTGAGATTTTAATTTTTTGTATAAGATATGACTAAGGTCGATATCAAGTCAAATTAATTATCGTCAAATTTGACATTTATCCCAAATCGGTTATCTCATTATACTTCAATTATCCCTCAAAACCATCCGCATCTTTGCACCTCCCATTTCTATAATTACCGATTCTTTTTGCACAAGCACAGCTGCATCACCGGTCTTGATCCAAAGCGTCTGACTTTTGTCTGGACCATCTACAGATTTAAGTAGACATTTATAGCAATTGTATAAACCTACTTTTTCTTCGCCCTCTACTTTAAAGTGATAAGTTTGAAATTTCTGACCTTGGCTATTAAAAACTCTTAATCCTGTTTGAAAATCCAATTCTAATGGCAACTTAGAAAGATAGATGTCTAAGCCTGGGCCATCCATAATGAAGTCATTGTCAAAATTCAAATCTATTATTTGGTCTTGTCCCTGCATTGATAATTTTCCAGAAATAGAATTTCCCGCAATCTCAAAATCTATTTCCAATGGTCCTTGTTTGATAGCTCTTTTGAGGCCTTTAAAATTTTCTTTATGGACAACAGAAGCGTCTGTCATATCTCCCATAGGCGAACGCGATATATCGTTTATACTAATCGTATCATCATCCACTTCGATGTTTCTTTCAATATCAAATTTCATTTCTTGTCCTTGCATATCTAAGTTCATTTGATAATTTAATTTTTCAGTTTGTGTATCTTTTGTCGGTAATGCTAAAGCGGCATTCTTTATATCATCTGAAACAATAGCTGGCATTTCTAAGCCATTAATATCTACAGTAACTGATTCAATGATTGTTGAAATTTTTTCTGGAATATCTTCTTGAACTCTGCCCCCAATATGTTTAGCTAAAAACTTTTCCATTACAGTGATGAATGCCATGCTGTTGTCTGGTTTGGCAAAACCGTGGCCTTCATCTGGGAAATTGATGTACTCAACGGGGAGGTCAAGATCTCTCATGGCTATAACTATTTGATCAGACTCACTTTTTTTAACACGTGGATCATTGCCGCCTTGTGCTACAAGTAACGGTACTTTAATGTTTTGGGCGTGGAAAAAAGGCGACTGTCTTTTAAGTTGTGCTCTCCCTTCTTCCGTATTAGGATTACCCATGCGTTTGTGAAACATCACTCTTGCAGATTCCCAATAAGGCGGAATGGTTTCGAGGAGTGTAAATAGATTTGATGGTCCGACGATAGAAACGCCAGCGGCATATTCGTCAGGTGTAAATGTCAAACCTGCTAAAGTAGCATAGCCGCCATATGATCCTCCCATAATGACTATTTTTTTAGGATCAGCATATCCTTCTTGAGCGAGATAGCGTGCGCCAGCTGTGAGGTCATCTTGCATTTTTTGTCCCCATTCATTAATAGCCGCATTCAGAAACTTTTTGCCATAGCCAGTAGATCCTCTAAAGTTGGGCTGTAGTACAACATAGCCTCTATTGGCTAAAAACTGTGCGTAACTATTGTAGCCCCAGTAATCTCTTGCCCAAGGTCCACCATGCACAAAAAGTACAGCGGGAAGATTTGTCTTCTTTTCTGTATTGGGTAAAGTTAAATAAGCTGGGATCGACAAACCATCTAAAGAGTTATATCTCACCGCTTCCATTTTTACAAGATGCTCAGAAGGTAAATCTGGACGAGGACTATATAAAAACTCTATAGTTTTTTTTGTTCTATCAAACAGATACGCATTGCCTGGATCAGTATCATCGTTGACATAAAAAATCCAAAGTTGTTCGTCCTTTGTTGTGGAAGTCAGACTTATTTCCGAACCCGGAAATTTTTCTTTTAGATAATTATAGTCAGTCTCGAAAGATTTATTTTTCCAATAAATTCTCTTTTTATCTCCAACATATATCGTGGCAATCATCTCGTCAGTCAAGCTGGAAAAAGAGGCATTTTCTAAATCTACTTCATTTTCTGGATCGGACTCAAGGAATGTCATTTCATCTGTATCTAGGTTATAAGAATATAAACCCGCTAAATCTGGATCACCAACATTAGAAAGAAAATATACATTTCCTGCTTTATCAAAGCGAATCGGATTGAGTGATTCCTCAAGATTTGATTCTAAAATTTTGACAAAACCTTTATTTGTATTTTTTAAAATTTCATCACCGCCATCAGCCATCGATCTTGAAGCCAATCTTAAATTTCCGTCAAGGTCAAAAGAAACACCACTTAGAGATTCTTTATTTTCTAAAATCAAAGTTCTTTTACCAGTAGCGATATCAATAGCATAGTAATCGTGCCATGCTTTGTCTCTGTCATTTATACCCACAAAAATCCTGTCTTCATGTTTTTTGGGAACTGAAACGATAAAGGCTCGGATATCCTCATAAGGTGTGAGGTCAATAGCATCGCAGATGTTATCCTTAGTGCATTTGTCTGGATCTACGGCATATACTCTAAAATTCTCATCACCACCTTTATCCTGCACATACAATACGTACTTACTGTCGCGACTCCAAAAATAAGAGCGAATCGGTCTTGTCTTGTCTTGTGTGATTGGATAGGCATTATCGAATGCAGCATCTATGGGTTTTATCCAAATGTTCATAGTGCCGTCAAGTGGTTTTATGAATGTGATGTATTTTCCATTAGGGCTAAGTTTGGCACCTGAGATGAGTGGATTATCAAAAAATATCTTTCTGTCTATGATAGGTGTATTGTAATTGCTCATTGTATTTTTTAAATCAGTCGGCAAAGTTAATTTAAACTTTAAATTGCAAAGCAAAGCAAGGATATAAAATCACATATATTTAAAATACAAAATGCTTGTTAGTTGATTCTTTAATGTACTCTGATTATTCAAAATGACAATCCACCTGCTTGAGACAATGAGAAGAATATTTTCAAAAATCAATGTATTTGAAAAATACTCTTATACTTGAGGAGAATTTTGTAGTGAATTTTAAAGCTAGTGCCTTCAGGCACTTCAAACATCAAGAGGGTGAATTCATTCACCCAGACCCAGACGAATCAAAACATCAAAAGTACATTTGTCCTTCTGAGTGAAACGCAGTAGAACCGAATAATCATTCACGAAGACCAATTAAATATCATGAGGCCATTTGCCTCTTAGAATTTGCTTGATGATCCTTCAATACACTCTGCTTATTCAGAATGACAATTCACCTGCTTGAGACAATGAGAAGAATATTTTCAAAAAACAATGTATTTGAAAAATACTCTTATGCTTGGAGAAAATTTATAGTGAACTGTAAAGCTAGTGCCTTCAGGCACTTCAAACATCAAGAGGGTGAATTCATTCACCCAGACCCAGACGAATCATAACATCAAAAGTACATTTGTCCTTCTGAGTGAAACGCAGTAGAATCGAAGAATCATTCACCCAGACCCAGACGAATCAAAACATCAAGCGGGCATTTGTCCTCCTGAGTGAAACGCAGTAGAACCGAATAATCATTCACGAAGACGAATCATAACATCAAAAGTAGATTTGTCATACTGAGTGAAACGCAGTAGAACCGAAGAATCATTCACCCAGATACTTTGATTTAAAAGCGCGAATTAAAATGTCCACCCTAATCTCAATTCAGATCCAAAACCATGATAGTATTGACGTTCTACGCCGATGGTCTTTCTAGTGATATTTCTTGAAATTAAATAACCTAAGCTCACTTTTTGGTTGAAAGAATAATGGATTCCAATTTGGAAATTAGATATACCAGTGTCAAAACCATTTGAGGAAAAATCTAAAACTTTATCTGCTTCATTAGATGCAAATATATAATTTAGCGACTGACTTTGGTTGAGAATAAAGTCTTGCGAAAAACCCAATGATGTTTTCCATTGATTCGAAATAGGAAAATAGTAGTTTACAAAAAAAGACATTTTAAAATATGTCAAATTATTTAAAATGCTCATTATCTGATCATTGATTTCGTAGAATTCTGGATACTTGTCAGTTTCTCCAAATGCTGCTAAATGAGTTGAGGCATCGATATCGAAATTGTAAGAATTACGATGCCAACCTAAGCCAACACCCAAGGCCAATTTTTTGGATAAATAATATTGACTTGACAGTTCAAAATTTAGGTCTCTTGCTACATCATCAAAGCAATATTCTAATCGATTGTATTCTGTCCCAAAAGCGAATGCGAATTTTTTATGTTTTTCTATTGATGGTTTTAATTCTGCTATAAATTGCTTTGAGATTTCAATGCTATCTTCTTTTATATTTATATAGTTCATTGTATTTGACAATGGCAAAATATTGATATTGGTTTTTGGATATGAAGTTTTGTCCACAAGAGAAACCTGCTTGTCTGTTTTATTCTCAATGATGGGATTTTTACTTTCATCATAAGCATTATTGAGCATTTCGAATGGGGAGTTAAACGAGAGCTTGAGGTCTCCTTTCTTTATTTCTTTATTGCTTTGATTGTTTTGATTAGCAGAATTATTCTCAACTGATTCTAATTGTTTTTTGTTAGTAGAAGTTTTATTTTTTACATTATTATCTATTGGCAAAATGCTAGAGTTTGTGCTAGAGTTTGTGCTAGAGTTTGTGCTAGAGTTTGTGCTAGAGTTTGTGCTAGAGTTTGTGCTA